>Ga0116182_1003864_pt1 | contig 13667 bp, 8 predicted proteins | sample AD_UKC077_MetaG_FD_89805 | JGI IMG/M metagenome (GOLD analysis project Ga0116182, IMG submission 89805) | Active sludge microbial communities of municipal wastewater-treating anaerobic digesters from USA - AD_UKC077_MetaG | ecosystem: Engineered > Bioreactor > Anaerobic > Digestate | place: USA...
GAGGTCGCCGAGCAGAAAGTGCGGGTTTCTTTTTTCCCGGTGGGCGATTCAGAAATTGAACTTCTGGAGTCAACCTCGCCGGACGGCCCCGTGGCCAGATACATCGAAAAAAATGGCGAAGGGATTCAGCACATAGCCCTGCGCGTGGACAATCTCGAAGAGGCTCTGGCCGAACTCAAAGCCAGGGGCGTGCGCCTGATCGATGAAAAGCCCCGCTACGGCGCGGGCGGCGCAAAAATCGCTTTTATCCATCCCAAAGCGACCGGCGGTGTCTTGTTGGAGCTGAGCCAGAGACAGGAATAATACAGACAGACTACAGACGTTTCCGGCTGCAAGACCTGCAAGTAAATACAAGAAGAAACGCCTACGGACATTATTATACAGGCTGAAAAGGGACGCTCAAAAGGCGGGGGTGAAATCCTGCCTTTATCTGCGCCCCTTGCGCTGGGTGAAAACAATCAGCAAAATTATAGCGACAACAAGAAAAATCACGCCATAACCGACCGTCTCCACACCGATCCACTCTATCGTTTCCGTGACCACGTCGGAGTCGAGCACTTTGATGATGAAATTACCCACCGCTGCTGCAATGTCACCCATTTTGCACATCTCCTTTTGCCGGCAATAAAATGTTTTCTTTCCCGTTCACCACATAAAACCTGCCGCCTACCGCGCGGACAATACTCAAAAGATTGTAGCGGCGCAAAAGCTCCACGCTAAGAGTTGTAGGCGAGGCGCGCGTAACCAGCACGGGCGCGCGGGCATGGATAAGCTTCAAGGCGATTTCGCTCGAGACGCGCCCCGTCGAGCAGATCATTTTATCTTCCAGGCTGATGCCGCTCACCGCCGCATGACCGATAACTTTGTCGATGGCATTGTGGCGACCGATTTCGTCGAAGAAGGCAAGCCTTTCTCCTTCCAGCGAATAAAGCGCCGCGCCGTGCACTCCGTGTGTGGCCTTGTGTTCCTGTGAAAATACGAGAAATTCGTTCATCGCCTCGATTACGCTCTGAGCACGTACGCATGGAAGAGCGCTCCTGGCAAGCTCTTCTGAAGGAAGGGTTCTTTTCGTCCGGCCGCCGGCCGCGGAAACTGTTTTGATCCGCTCCAACCTTTGTGCAATGGCCGCGTCTTTGACCAGCGTGACGTTGACGGTCAGTCCCGCCTCGTCAATGTCCGTGCTTTCTATCTGGGAGGTATTTGAAATGATCCCCTCACTAATCAGATAACCTGTGACGTGTTCGGACAGATGATTTCCGGAGCAGGCCATGGTGAGATACACAAGTCCGTTAATTTTTAAAAGCACGGCGTATTCCGCCGAAAACGGCATGGTAACTTCGGTCAGGACCTTGTCACGATACTCATGTACGGTGATATTTTCATAAGTAGGCAAAGACATTTATCACTTCCCTGTTTTTTCAGGTTCATCCGACTAACCCCATGCCCGTGTTGGACACAACGAAGTATAAAAATGGGGTGGTTGCCATAAAAGGTGAGTAACGGTAATCCACTGATAAGCAATCTCTACAAAAAACTTGATCAGGAGGAAAGCCATAACTCAAAAGGATGATAGCAAAATTATCAGGATCGTGCACCCCATTTGTTGCGGATTGGCTGGTGGATGCCTTGATATTCAGAGACTACAAGGTTCATTCGGCTAATACGACAGCGGTTCAGAAATATAGCGGTATGAAGGACAAGAAAGACGCTTTTTAATGGGTGCCCCCATTTTACGAAATGAAACATGTCGCACCGTATCGGCTTGACAAGCATCGTCCACAACGTTAAGTTAAGAAATGAATTATAATTGCCGAAAGAATGTTCAAGGGGAGAGCTGATGAATATTAACCACGAAACTGTCGGGAATCAAAAATGGGAGCAGTGGCAAAAGCATTTGAGCGAATACCTCCTGGACACGGCGCAGCGCTCGGTTATTTTCACCGACATTCTGCGCAAAAGAGGCAACGACTACATCAAGCATATCCGCAGCGGCCAGCCGCCGGTTTTGACCTTCAATTACGAAATGATTCTCAACGGCAAGGATTTCGACCGGCCCGTGAATTACGCCTTGGTGAAAATTTCCGATCGACGCTACCATGATATACCTCACAAAGGGCCGGAGATCCGTCACAAAAGCAAGGAGCGGCCGATGAGGGCCAAGCGGCCGATCATCATTATTGACCCGCGCGCCGGCCACGGCCCGGGCATCGGCGGCTCCAAGCGCGACTCGGAAGTCGGCATGGCGCTCGAACACGGACATCCGGTCTATTTCATGATTTTCTACACAGAGCCTTTCCCCCGCCAGAACATGACGGATGTCATTCTGGCCATGGAAAAATTCATCGAGAAAGTAGGCGAGCTTCACCCGCATGCGGATGCGCCCGCGCTTATGGGCAACTGCCAGGCGGGCTGGGCCGCCGCGCTGGCCAGCGCGGACCGTCCCGACATTGCCGGCCCGCTGGTTTTAAACGGCGCGCCTCTTTCCTACTGGAGCGGTGTAGCCGGCGTCAACCCCATGCGCTACAAAGGCGGCTTGGTGGGCGGGGTCTGGATTAACTCTTTTCTGAGCGATCTGGGCAACGGAATCTTTGACGGCGCCAATCTGGTCTATAATTTCGAGATGCTCAACCCGGCCAATACTCTGTGGACTAAGCAATATAACGTTTTTTCGCAGGTAGACACGGAAGAGGAGCGCTATCTCGCCTTTGAACGCTGGTGGGGTGGATTTTTCATGTTGACCACGGACGAAATTCACTACATCGTCCGCAACCTTTTCGTGGGAAACAAACTGGAAAAGGGCCGCCTCGAACTGCATGAAGGACAGAAGATAAGTCTCAAAAACATCGAAAGCCCGATCATTGTGTTTGCCTCCATGGGAGACAACATCACGCCGGCCCAGCAGGCGCTCAACTGGATCCCGCGCGTGTACGGCTCGGTGGAGGACATCAAAAGAAACGGACAGGTCATCGTTTACATCGTCCATGAAGAAATCGGGCACCTGGGTATCTTCGTCGCCGGCTCCGTCGCCCGCAAGGAGCACAAGCAGATCATCGCCAACTTCGACATGATCGAATTTCTGCAGCCCGGCCTCTATGAGATGGTGATCAAAGGCGATGTGAAAAGCGGCGATTTCACCGCAGAGTTCGTACCGAGAACCTTTGACGATATCGCGGCCTATGACGACGGGACGGAAGACGAAATCGATTTCAGCGTGGTGGATAAGATCTCCGAAACGAACGACAACATCTATCAGCTTTTCGCAAGGCCCTGGGTGAAGTTCTGGACGACGGAGCTGTCGGCGGAAATTATCCGCTATCTGCACCCGCTGCGGCTTCAGCGCTACGCATTTGCCGACATCAACCCCCTGATGAGGCCCGTGAAAAACATCGCCTCCATTGTGCGCCAGAACCGCCGTGCAGCCGCCTTGGACAATCCTTTCACCGCCATGGAGAAAGACGTCTCCACCTATATCGACAGCGTGTTTGACATCTACCGTGACTACCGCGACCTCAATCATGAGGCCCTGTTTCAGATGCTCTATAAAAGCGGCCTGCTGAGGCTCTTCTTCCCGCCGGAGCTGCCCGAAGAGCCCAAAGACACATCGGAGGAGGACCGCGCAGACTCTGACAAGAGGCTTTTGATGCTGGAAGAGGGAGGCCATGCCGCCGGCCTGATCCGCATCTATATGGCAATCGCCAGGGCCACGGGATTTATCCAACAGAAGCATTTTGAAATCGCCAATGAAATCTCACGCACACACAAGGTGCTGCGTAAACTGCGCCGCGCCGAGTTCAAAAAAATCATGCACGATCAAACCGCCATTTTACAGGCTGATGAGGATAAAGCCCTCAAAGCCTTATCCTCTCTGATCAAAAATCGTGACGACCGCCTCGATGCACTGAGCATCGCCCGACGCCTCGCGCTGGCGGACGGGGTTTACAGTGAAGAGGAAAAAATTATTCTGGAAAAAATAAAAGGCGGCCTGGGGCTGCACCAGTAAAATCCCCGCCGCTTTTGGGGACGAAACTTTATAAATGAGTCGCCGTCGCACTTTTTACCGCGCTGTCTTCCGGGCTCCTGCTGTTTACAATATATACATACAAAGCCCGGTATTGTATAATTTTAATACATTTACTCTCTGGAAATCAAAAAAGCTGTCCGGGGGCCCACCTTGCGCATCAGCCACCCCCCTCAAATATGCAAAATACCGGCACAATCTCCCCTCACCCACAGTCGGCGGCCGGGCCAACACTAAATTCAGCAGATGGTATGGTATTTGCTGAAAACTGTCTTAAGGTAAGGCACGATCGGAAATGCTCGGCCGTGCTCATAGTATGCCGCACCTTACGGATGCCGGAAACAGACGTCTCCTTTCAAGGATGTTCAATTTTTTGCTGGTACGGCCTTAACCGTAACGCAGACAGTTCAGGGAAGCGTCAAATCAAACCGCATTTCTATTTTTAAAAGGAGAGAGCTTATGTCAGAAATCGTCACTTTTTCGAAAGAAGGCAGAATCGGAATCATCACCGTCAACAACCCTCCGGTGAACGCGTTATCACAGGCGGTGCGGGCCGGAATCAAATCCGGCATCGCACAAGGCATCGAAGATCAAGGCGTCGATGCGATGGTCATTATCTGCGCGGGCCGCACTTTTATTGCGGGAGCCGATATTCGCGAATTCGGCAAACCGCCGATGGAGCCACACCTGCCGGATGTTTGTAAATTTATTGAAGATTCCCTGAAGCCGGTTATCGCGGCAATTCACGGCACGGCATTGGGAGGCGGCCTGGAAATCGCCCTTTCCTCCCATTTCCGCATCGCCGTGGCCACGGCCAGGGTGGGGCTGCCGGAAGTGAAGCTGGGCCTCTTGCCGGGCGCGGGCGGCACGCAGAGGCTCCCCCGGGTGGCGGGCGTACAGGCCGCGCTGGAAATGATCACCTCCGGTACGCCGGTGGCAGCGCCGAAAGCGAAGAACATGGGCATTCTCGACGAAATTGTGGAAGGCGACTTAAAGCAGGCGGCGCTGGCCTGGGCGCAAAAGGCAGTTGAACAGAAGCTGCCTTTGCGCAGAGTTTCCACACTCACCGCAAAAGTTGATTCCCCCACCGTCTTTGAAGATTTCGCCAAAGCCAATGCCCGTAAATTCCGCGGCTTTATCGCTCCTTACAAATGCATCGAGGCGGTAAAGATTGCCACGGAACTGCCCTTCGACCAGGGGATGAAAAAAGAAAGAGAAATTTTTACCGAGCTGCAGGCCTCCGACCAGTCCAAGGCGCAGCGGCATGTCTTTTTTGCGGAAAGAGAAGTCGTCCGTATCCCCGGCCTGCCTGACGACCAGCCCACCCGCGAAATAAAATCCGTGGCCGTTTTAGGCGCGGGAACCATGGGCGGAGGCATTGCCATGTGCTTTACCAATGCCGGTATCCCGGTAAAACTTCTGGACATGAAACAGGAGTTTCTGGACAAGGGCCTGGCCATCATCAAAAAGAACTACGCCAACACAGTGGCCAAAGGAAGGCTCAAGCAGGAGGTCATGGACAAGCGTATGTCGCTTATCGAGCCTACGCTCTCTTATGAGGATCTCAAAGACGCGGACCTGATCATCGAAGCCGTCTTCGAGGAGATGGGTATTAAAAAAGAGGTTTTCGGCAAACTCGATTCCATCTGCAAGCCGGGCGCGATTCTCGCTTCCAACACCTCTTATCTCAACATTGACGAGATCGCCGCCGCCACGGGCCGCCCGCAAGACGTGATGGGGATGCATTTTTTCAGCCCGGCCAACGTGATGAGGCTTTTGGAAAACGTCCGCGGGGCAAAAACATCCCCCGAAGTTTACGCCACGGCGATGAAAGTAGGTAAAGCCATCGGCAAAGTCCCTGTTCTGGTCGGGGTTTGTGACGGTTTTGTCGGAAACCGCATGCTGGCCAAGCGGACGCGGGAATGCGGCTTCATGATGGAAGAGGGGGCGCTTCCCTGGCAGATCGACAAAGTCATCTACGATTTCGGCTTCCCGATGGGCCCCTACGCCATGGGCGACATGGCGGGACTCGATGTCGGCTGGCGCAACCGCAAGGCCAAGTTCGACTCTCTGACCGAACGGGAAAAGAAAAACACGATTCTGGACAAAATCTGTGAGATGGGCCGCTACGGACAGAAAACAGGCTCCGGCTTCTACAAATACGATGAAAAGCGCAACGCCACACCCGATCCGATGATTGAAGAGCTCATTCTCAATCATTCCAAAGAGGTCGGCATCGAGCGCCGCGCCATCACCGACCAGGAGATTGTCGAACGCGCGATTTACTCGATGATCAACGAGGGAGCAAAGATTCTCGAAGAAGGCATCGCCGCCAGGCCGCTCGATATCGATGCGGTCTGGCTCTACGGCTACGGCTTCCCTGTTTATCTGGGCGGGCCGATGTTCTATGCCGACACGGTCGGGCTGAAAAAGGTTTACGAGGCCATTGTCAAATACAGGGACATGATCGGGGCCGAATACTGGACACCCTCGCCTCTTTTGGAAAAACTGGCCAAAGAAGGAAAGGGATTCTATTCAAAATAACAAAAATGCCTCGTACGAGGCCAGGGAGTAAAGCCATGAAGTATTCAGAAATTTTTGAAAAGTCCATTCATCGCCCCGGGGAGTTCTGGGGCGAAGCGGCAGACGCGATTCAATGGACGAAAAAATGGGACAAAGTCCTCGATGACACAAACAAACCATTCTACCGCTGGTTTGCCGGCGGCGAACTCAATACCTGCTATAACGCTTTGGATTACCACGTCGAAAACGGCAGGAAGGACCAGGCCGCCATCATTTACGACAGCCCGGTGACCAACACAGTCACAAAAATCACTTACGGACAACTGCTCGAAAAAGTGGCCGCCTTTGCCGGCGCTCTTTCAGGTGCCGGCGTCAAAAAGGGAGACACGGTCATCATTTACATGCCGATGATCCCCGACGCGCTCACGGCCGTGTTTGCCTGCGCGCGGATCGGAGCCGTGCATTCAGTCGTGTTCGGCGGTTTTGCCCCCAACGAGCTGGCTATCCGCATTGACGACGCCAAACCCAAAGTGATCGTTTCCGCCTCCTGCGGCGTCGAAGGAAAGAAAGTCCTCCCCTATAAGCCGCTTCTGGATGAAGCCATCCGCATCGCCGCCCACAAGCCGGAAAAATGCATCATCTACCAGCGGCCGCAGGTGTCGGCCGAGCTCACACCCGGCCGCGACATCGACTGGGAAGAATTTGTCAAAGACGCCAAACCTGCGCCGTGTGTTTCCGTGGCCGCCACAGACCCCCTGTATATCCTTTACACTTCCGGGACTACGGGAAAACCAAAAGGCGTCATGCGCGACAACGGGGGACACGCCGTCGCCCTGAAATGGTCGATGCAGTACATCTATGATGTAAAGCCGGGCGAGGTCTTCTGGACCGCCTCCGACGTAGGCTGGGTGGTCGGCCATTCCTACATCATCTACGCCCCGCTTCTTTACGGCTGCACCACCGTCGTTTATGAAGGCAAGCCTGTGGGCACGCCGGATCCGGGCGCTTTCTGGCGCGTGATTGCACAGCACAAGGTTGCTGTTTTGTTCACCGCTCCAACCGCCTTCCGCGCGATCAAGAAAGAGGACCCCAACGGGGATTACCTCAAAAAGTACGACATTTCCTGCATGCGCTATCTATTTTTGGCGGGCGAGCGCCTCGACCCGGACACTTACCACTGGGCCAGCGACATGCTGAAAATCCCGGTAGTGGACCACTGGTGGCAGACCGAAACAGGCTGGCCCATCGCGGCCAACTGTATGGGCATCGAGCCTTTCCCGATCAAGGCTGGCTCTCCGACCAAGCCCGTGCCGGGCTATGACGTCCAGATTCTGGATACGGACGGCAACCGCCTGCCTGACGGTGAAGAAGGGGCGGTCGTCATCAAGCTTCCTTTGCCGCCCGGCTGCCTGCCCACACTGTGGCAGGATGACAAGCGCTACCTGGAATATGTTACCGAAAGGCCCGGCTATTACGTAACAGGCGACGGGGGCCGTTTCGATGAAGAAGGCTACCTCTATATCATGGGACGCATCGATGATGTCATTAACGTGGCGGGACACCGTCTTTCCACCGGCTCGATGGAGGAGATTGTCGCCAAACACAAGGACGTCGCGGAATGCGCGGTGCTGGCGGCCGACGATCAGTTGAAGGGGCAGGTTCCCGTAGGCTTCGTCGTTTTGAAAGCCGGCGTACAGCGCAAACCGGAAGAAATCGTCTCCGAGCTGGTGCAGATGGTGCGCAGCGAACTAGGCGCGGTAGCCTGCTTCAAGGAGGCGGCCGTGGTCAAGGCCCTGCCCAAAACAAGGTCCGGCAAAATCCTGCGCGCCACAATGCGCAAGATCGTGGACGGTAAGGAATATGTCGTACCCTCCACCATCGATGACCCGGCTGCTCTTTCGGCCATCGAGGAGTCCGCCAGAGAGATCGGGTATGGGAAAAAAGGATAAAGGACAAAGGCTGGAGGTCAAAGGCCAAAGGATAAAGGATAAAGGATAAAGGATAATTGATATGGAATTTAAATATGACGTAAGGGATTTGAAATTTATTTTAAAGGAATGGCTGCCTACCGAAGAAGTGCTGGCGTGCGATCGCTACAGAGAAAATTTTTCAATGGACGATATCGACATGCTGCTCAACGAAGGCTATAAGGTGGCCAAAGAGGTGGTCAATCCCATCAACGCGCCCGGCGACAAAATCGGCGTGAAATTCGAAAACGGCGTGGTAACGGCCGTGCCCGGCTTCAAGGAGGCCTATCAGTTTCTGCAGCAAAACGGCTGGGGCTCATCTAGTGAGTGCGTCAATGTGGAAACCGGCATGCCCCTTATTCTCTACAAGGCCTGCGCGGAAATGAACACGGCCGCCTGTCCGGCTCTTACCTCCTGTGTCAAACTCACATCAGGCGCAGCCAACCTGATTTTACGCTTCGGCACTAAGCAGGATCAGGACATGTTCATCCCCAAAATGCTCGACGGCTCCTGGCAGGGCACCATGTGCCTGACCGAACCGAACTACGGTTCCGACACGGGCGACATCATCACCCGCGCCTATCCCACGGACGATCCGCGAATCTGGAAAATCAAGGGCACGAAAATGTTCATCACAGCCGGCGATCAGGGCATTTGCGAAAATACCATCCATCTGCTTCTGGCGCGACCCGAAGGCGGCGCGCCGGGCTCCCCCGGCATCGGGCTTTACATCGTTCCCAAATACTGGGTCAATGAAGACGGCTCCCAGGGAGACTCCAATGACGTTGCAACGGTGGGCGTGGAGCACAAAATGGGGCTGCATGCGCAGGCGACGGCGCTTCTGAATTTCGGCGACGACGACAACTGCCGGGGCATCATGCTGGGTGCGGCCCCCGACGAGAAGGGCTTTTCCAAAGGGCTGGCCATGATGTTTCACATGATGAACGAATCGCGCATCGGCACGGGGCATAACGCCAACACACAGGGGGCGGCAGCCTTTTACTTCGCCTCCCAGTACGCCACCGAGCGCATCCAGGGCAGGCCTTTCGGCGTCAAAGGCGCCGAGCGCGTGCCGATCGTCAAACATGAGGACATCCGTCGGATGCTTTTGGATATGAAAGCCCACGTTGAAGGCATCCGCGCCATGATCTTCAAAGGATTTTACTATCTCGACATTGAAAGCAACTCTCCGGACAAGGAAAAGGCGAAAAAATATTCCCAGTTTGCCGAGATTCTCACCCCGCTGGTGAAATGCTACGGCTCGGAGGCGAGTCTCAATGTCATCGCCCAGGCAATCCAGGTGTTAGGCGGCGTCGGCTATACAATGGAATACCCGGTAGAGCAATACTTGAGAGATTCGAAGATTCTCACTATCTGGGAGGGAACGTCGTTTATCCACGCCAACGACCTGATCGGCAGGAAAATGCGCATGAAGGAAGGGGCGCCCTTTGCCGTATGGATGCAGGAGATCGCGGATTTCATCGAGACCAACAAAAACCATGCTTTCCTTGCCCAAGAGATACAAAATCTCGCCACCGCCTACCGCGCAGCGGTGCAAGTCAAAGATATCTACAGCTCCTGGTACGCGAACATGGCTGAAAAACGTGAGCTGATTCCGCTTTTCGCGCAAAGAGCTCTGTTTGTTTTCGCGCAGGTTTATGTCGCCATGTGCCTGCTCGATCAGGCGCTGATTGCGGCGGAAAACCTGGAGGGGCTCAAGCAAGGCGAAGGGGACTTCACCTTCTATGCCGGCAAGGTAGCGTCGGCCAGATACTACGCCAACAACATTTTGCCCAATGCCGTGATGCTGGCGGAAGTGATCCGCAGCGAGGAAAACTCGGTGCTCACCTGCCCGGAAGAAGCGCTGGTGGTAAGCTAAATAAGGCGATAGGCATCGGGCTATCGGATGACGACTGATAAGTGATAAGTGACGACAGGGGCGGATCATCCACCACCGGCACGCGCGAGGTTTGACTCCCGCGGTAATTTCTTTTTTTCTGACAACTGCGGACTACAAACCATGAGCTATTTTCTTTAGCCTTGAACCTTTTGCCTTTGTACCGACAGGCATCGAACATTTATAGAAACGAATCGCTTAAATAAAAACAACGGAGGTCTATATGAAAGATATCTACATTGTGGAAGCTGTACGCACAGGCATTGCCAGGGCCGGGAAGAGGTCGTGGTTCACCCATTTGCGGGCGGACGATATGTCCGCCCTGGTAATGAACGAAGCCATCCGGAGGGCCGGCCTGGAAGATAAAAAAGAAATGATTGACGACGTCATCTGGGGCGGCACTGCCCTGATGAAGGATATGGGCTCAAACATCGGCCGTTACGCGGGCATCGTGGCGGGACTGCCCCATAGTGTTCCCGGCTGTACAGTTGACCGCCTCTGCTCTTCCGGGCTTCAGTCCCTTGCCTTCGCGGTCGCTTCTATCAACATGGGCTGGTCCGACCTGATCCTGGCCGGCGGCGCTCAGCACATGACGCATATCCCCATGGGGACAATGTCGGAACCGAACCCGCGCCTTTCTGAATTCACCGACCCGCAGATGGTTTCGATGGGCTATACGGCGGAAATGGTCGCCAGAAAATATGGCATCACCAGGCAGGAACAAGACGAAATGGCCGTGGAAAGCCATGCCAAGGCGCACGAAGCAACGGTGAAGGGCCTTTTTAAAGATGAAATACTTCCCATTGAAGCGGACGTCCCGCAGGAAGACGGATCCACTAAAAAAATGATTGTGGACCGTGACCAGGGCATACGCCCCGAATCAACGATGGAAACACTGGCCAAACTCGAACCGGTATTCATAAAAGATGAACAAGGCACGGTAACGGCGGGAAATTCCAGCCAGACCAACGACGCGGCCGCCTGTTTAATTGTGGCGAGCAAAAAAATATGTAAAAAGTTGGGTTTACAACCAAAGATGCGTTTGGTAGAATTCGCCGTGGTCGGGGTTGACCCTGCTTATATGGGCATCGGACCGGCCGTTGCAATTCCCAAAGTGCTGAAAAAAGCCAAAATGAAAAAAGAGGACATCGGCCTGTGGGAAGTCAATGAGGCGTTTGCCTCGCAGGCGGTTTATTGCACAAAAGAGCTGGGCATCCGCCATCATAAAATGCTCAATCCACAAGGCAGCGGCATTTCGCTGGGCCACCCGCTGGGCTGCACAGGGGCGCGCATTGCCACTACTATCATGCATGAAATGCCCTACTACGGAGTGAAATACGCCGTGGAGAGCATGTGCGTCGGCCACGGCCAGGGGGCCGCCGCCATCTGGGAATGGGTCGGCAAGTAGAACGGCGACAAAAATAAAGTGCAAATACTGAAGCTTAAATGGGACACTTTAATATGCTGAACAAAAAATGAAAGGGGGATATTTATAAAATCCGGTTTCCGCTCCAATTGTTTGTTTTGCTTGATCAGACCGATATTGTAAATCGGCAGATCTGTCGATCGAGTGTGTTGTTTGAAGAGTAAACCACAAAATTAAGGAGGAGGGTAAAATGAAGCATTGGAAAAGTATTGCTGTTTTAGTTGCGTGTCTGGCTGTGACCTGGACATTCACCGCCCGGGCGCAGGAAATTGTCATCGGCTTTTCCGGACCTTTGAGCGGGCCGGCCGCCGAGTACGGTCAGGATATGGTCTATGGTATCGACATGGCCATTAACGAAATCAACGACGCGGGCGGCATTACCGTGGGAGGCAAGAAATATAAATTTCGCCTGGAAAAACTCGACGATAAGGCAGATGCCACACACGCCGTCACCAATGCACGGCGTATGCGCGCCAACGGCGCGATCGCCATCTTCAATGGCGTTTTCTCGACCATCGCGGCCATGAGCAAGATCAATGATGAGAAAGGTAACGAGTTTCTCATCATGGGCTATACCAGCACACCAAAAATGTACGATTTGGGCAACAAATTGCTCATCGGCATAACGGCGCCGCCTTTCCCTGTTTATATCGAACAATTCGTCCCTACTGCAATGAAAAAGGGATACAAGAGACTCGCCATGGTCGTGACCCTGGGAGCCTATGGGGAAGAATGGCGTGCGCTTTTTAAAGAAAGCTGGATAAAAGCCGGGGGTGTGGTCACAGCGGACAAACCTGCCAACTATTATACGGAAACAGATTTTTCCGCCCCGTTGGCGGCGGCACTGGCGACCAATCCCGATTGCATGCTTATCGGAGGAGCTTCGTCCACCACCGCTTTGGTCATCGAGCAGGCGCGTAGTATGGGCTTTAAAGGCGGCTTTATCATCATTGACCAGGCCAAGCTCGACTATATGGCAAACCTCTTGAAGGGCTACAAGCTGATGGAAAACACCATCGGCGTGGCCACGCCGATGAGCGTGCCTGTTCCTGCTTCCGTACCTTTCGAGAAAAAATTCAAAGCAACCTACAAGCGAATGGTCACCTCGGAGTGTTTCCGTAATTACGGCGGCATGACGGCGCTGGCCCGGGCCATTGAAAAAGCAGGTACGACCACCGATGTGCGTAAAATCCGCGCAGATTTCCATAAGGCCCTGCCGATTAACGGCGACCAGATTCCGACAGAAATATTCGGCATCCTTGAAACCGGGCAGCTTCTGATCAACGGTTCCACCCAGAATGTGGAAAAAGGGAAACTGACACCGCCTATTCAATATTTCTGGTGGATAAAAACCGATCAGGAGTGGGAGGCTATTAAAAAGATTACCAAGAGCACGGCAAATATGGTTCGCCCGACCAATTAACAATTAACGAACTTAAATTAAAAACAGTTGGGATTAGAATTTAAAATGCAGAAAGGAGAAATTTAATGAAAAAATCAAGCTATTGGACAAATCGTCTCATTTTGTCTTTAGCGGCAGTTACGCTTGTTGGGTTGCTTGTCGGCTGCAGCTCTGTGCTCACTACCCTCGGCCTACAGGAGCCTGCCTTAAAAGGCGTCTTTATGGACAGTGCCGTCGGAGGCATTGGCTATGCCACCCCGACATATAAGGGCGTCACCAAGGCAGACGGTGTTTTTGAATACAAGGCAGGCGAAACGGTCACCTTCTTTGTGGGCGAGCTTCAGCTCGGTTCGACAACGGGTAAACCGGTGGTCACCCCGCTGGATCTCGTGCCGGACGCCAAAGACGTCACGGATCAGCGTGTCACCAACATC
>Ga0116182_1003875_pt1 | contig 13636 bp, 13 predicted proteins | sample AD_UKC077_MetaG_FD_89805 | JGI IMG/M metagenome (GOLD analysis project Ga0116182, IMG submission 89805) | Active sludge microbial communities of municipal wastewater-treating anaerobic digesters from USA - AD_UKC077_MetaG | ecosystem: Engineered > Bioreactor > Anaerobic > Digestate | place: USA...
GAGAACTCTTTTGCGAATAAAGGAAGAGTTATGGACCGCGTCCAATTCGCGCCGTCCATAATCGATCTTCATCAACGCCACCTACATGGCTGCGTATCCCGGATAGTGGACCGAGTACATCTCTACAAAGAAGCCGTCCAGCCTCTCGTCTATGCTCATATCGGCGAAGAGCTCGGGCTGGATGTTCTTGGCGAGGTGCATCAGGGCCATGGGCATCCGGGGAGAGAAGGCGTCGAAGAGGAACGGGTTCTCGATCTCATAGACCCGCTCGTTCTTGACGGCGTTCATATCCTTCCAGCCCGCGAACTCGGTCCCGCCGATGACATCCTCTGGGTCCAGCTTCTCGTTGTACCACATGTATATGACGTCGGGGTTGAGGCTGATCAGAGTCTCCAGGGGGACGGTGGGGTGCTCCATCCGGCTCGCATCGTTCTCCCAGAAGTTCATTACGTTGATCCCTCCGGCCTGATATATCAGGTCGTCAAAGCCGCTCTCCCTGCCGGCGGTCCCCAGGACGTCGCTCCACATCCAGTAGACCTTCGGCCTATCTCCGTCGGGTATCCCCTCTGTCGCAGAGGTGACCTCAGCCACGTAGCTCTTCATGATGGCTTCCACCTCGGCTGCCCGGTCGGTCCTACCGGAGACGATCCCCATATCCTTCACCTGCTTATACATGTCGTCGATGGAGGTTATGAAGACGGCGTAGACGGGTATCCCCAAGGTCTCGGTGATCGCCTTCAGATTCTCGTCCTCGGGGGATGTGGCCCAGAGTATCACCAGATCCGGCCCCTCGGCCGCCAGAGTCTCGAGGCTGACGAGGCCGGCATCGAAGCCGATCCTCACCTTTTCGTCGAAATTAGGATCAACCGCCCGGAAGAAATCCTCTTTTAGCTCCCTCTTCCAGATGTTGTCGCCTATGGCGAGGACCGTCTCGGGATCGGCTATCGAATAGTAGGTGTTTAGGGCGTTCTCCACCAAAAAGACTACTTTCTGGCAGGGCTGGTCTATCGTCACCGTCCTTCCCAAGTTATCTTTCAGCTCCACCGGAGCCCCCAGGGCGGGGATCGCCAGGGCGAGGCAGAGGGCGATGCTTGCCATATATCGATATATCTTCAAAGGAACTCCTCCTCAATGAGCCTCTCCTGTAAGGGAGAGGAAGCCCGCGGGGCATTCTCACCAGATCCTCTGGATCGGTGAATTAGGATATATAAGTTTTGTATTTAATATCACTAAAGACAGATCTGATAGATGAATTATAACAGGATTGGTCGAAGAGATCGAGGATAGGTCAAATCTTTAGCATATATTGGTCGATTTTATCGGCAGCCATCCCGGCCTCTGGACCGGGATAGATTTTAGCGGCCATATCCGGCGATCCATCAATTCGTTGAGCTACAATATAGAGAATTCATCCGCATAAATTATTATTTGATAATCTATTTATAGCAAAAACAGACATTTGATGTAGTTCTCATTTTACTGATTATGAGAAGATACCCTTCGACCAGGCCTGAATGATATAAGAGGATAGAAGAAGGGTGAGAAGGAGAATCGGTTATGAAAGGGAAGATGCTGGCATCAATCTTGGCGTTATGCCTGATGGTGGGGATATCGGCAGCGGATTTCACCCTCCATGTCTACGGCAACGCCAACATGGACGACGTCATCGACGAGGAAGATATCGAATACGCCCGCGGCATCATGGCCGGGACGCACGATATGACGGATCTAGCCGACGTCAACGGCGATGGAAAGGTCGACGAAGAGGACATAAGGCTGATAGAGGAGATCATTGACGGCACGGCAGCGGAGATCAAGGTGATCGACTCCGACGGTAACGCCGTCTCAGTAAAGGTGCCGGTGGAGAGGATCGTCATATTCAACCACCAGGCCGCAGAGGCTCTCCAGTTCTTGGGCGCCGCTGATAAGGTGGTCGGAGTGAGAGACATCTTTGAAAAGCACAGGAACAGATTCCCGGTGATCAGCCAGAAGATGAACATCGGAAACGGTGGAGAGCCCGACATCGAGGCGATCCTCTCTCAGAACCCGGACTTGATAATAGCCTATACATTTTATCCGGCCAAAGAGAAACTTGACGCAAAGCTCCCCTTAAAAATCCCCGTACTTCGAATCGAATGCGATGGAGAGGGTTCTGGTGGGATTGACTCGATGAGGGATAGCATATCAATCCTCGGATACATTATTAATTCGAGAGAGGAGGCTCAACAATATCAGGAATGGTACGACGGGTACGTCGGAGCCGTCGAGACCAGGATCTCCGGGATCCCCGAAGAGAATAGAGTGAGGGTCTACCTGGAGTCCACCCCGGAGGGGTCAGAGACGATCTCCTCCAGGACCGCCATCGGCAAGAATCATGCCGCCGGAAACCTGATCGAGAGGGCTGGGGGGGTGAACATCGCAGTGGGACACCTCCCCTTCTACGAGGACACTTACGAATATGGGGAGATCGAGACGGAATGGGTCCTGGAACAGAACCCTGAGGTGATCGTCGGCAGATCGATGGTGATAGGGGTGAGCCCCTACGAGTACGAGAACGACTCCCTTCTGAGGGCCTACTCCGATGAGATCAAGGGACTTCCGGGGTTCGACGGTGTCGACGCCGTGAAAAACGACCGGGTCTATATCGTCACCAACGCTTACGCATGCACTCCCAATTATCCGTCGGCGCTCCTCCTCCTGGCTAAGTGGTTCTACCCCGAAACCTTCCAGGACCTAGACCCAAGAGAAGCCCACAAAGAGTACCTTGAGATGATGGGGCTCTCCCCGGAGATTGCTGATAGGAATACGTTCTTCTATCCTGAGGTGGCCTGAGTGGCCCGAACGCCTCATTCGAGGAGATCGGCCCCTGAAAGGCGATTGAGCGAATTAGCGGTGACCTTATGAAGATCGCTATCTTCGCTCTGGTCGCCCTGGCGCTGGCGGCGACGCCGGCGTCCGCTGCCCTGGGGATCTTCGGCAACGCCAACATGGATGACACCGTAGACGAGCTTGACATAGAGCGCGTCCGGGGGGTCATCGACGGGATATATGTGAAAACCGATCTCGCCGACGCCAACCGGGACGGCGCCATCGACGAGGAGGACATAGCCCAGATTGAGGCTATCATCAATGGAGAGGAGAAGATCCTCAACATCTTGGACGGAAACGGAGACCCCGTCTCCGTCCACAAGCCCGTCGAGAGGATCGTCGTCGAGTACCTCGACAACGCGGAGCTCGTCTCCATCCTCAACTCAAAAGATAAGGTGGTGGGGGTCGACTACGCCGTCGCCAAGAGCGAGGCACAGTTCCCGGACCTCGCCAAGAGGAATAACATCGGCCAGATGAACGAGCCGGACTACGAGGCGGTCCTCAGCACAGACCCCGACCTCCTCCTCACCTTCTCGCCCATGAACATCAAGACCAAGGCCGATAACCTTCCGGGGGTGGACGTCGTCTTCCTCGGCCTCTACTACCCCGACCTGAAAGACCCAGCAAACTCGAAGTATGTCGACGGGGTGAGGAAGCTCGGCTACATCCTCGACGAGGAGGAGAGGGCGGAGGAGTTCATCCGCTGGAACCTGGGATGGGTGGAGGAGATCAGATCCAGGGCAGCAGGAGTCCCCGGGGAGGAGAGGGCTAAGGTGCTGATCTGCGCCTACCCTTACGCCCACCTGGACACCGGGACCTTCAGGACTTACTCCATGATCGACACCCTCACCCAGATGGCGGTTCTCACTGGTGCAAAGGTGATGGCTGAGGACCTCCCCGAGTTCTTCGGATCCTCGTACAACATCCAGGTCGATCCGGAGTGGGTGATAGAGTCGGACCCCGATTTCATATACCTCCATCTGGTGGCCCACACCTACAGCGGCCTCTCCCTGGAACCGGCCAACGGCTACGACGCCACCGACCCTGCGCAGATCAGGGGCGCAAGGGACGCCTTCACCAGCCGGCCGGTGCTGGCGGAGATGAGGGCGGTGAAGGAAGGAAAGGTCTATCTCGGGAGCGGCTCCTTCAGAAATGACGCCAGTGGCGGCCTCATCGGCGCCGCCTACATGGCAAAAGTCTTCCTCCCCGAGGCATTCGCCGACCTCGACCCCGAGGCGATCCACCAGGAGTACATTACCAGGTTCCTGGGAGAGGATTTCGACCTCGATCGGGACGGGGTCTTCCTTTATCCGCCGATAGAGAAGGGCGACGGCCAGCTGGCGGGGATTCCCGACCGGGAGAACGTGAGCTTCTAGACGAGGAGCGATATTTTTTTATTTTGCTGGTGGGCCTCCCGAGGGTCACCTCCATCGTTGAAGGAGAGGTCATCGCTCATCAGAGGACTGCATTCCCGCTCCTCTCCGCCTTCAAGAGGCCTCAGTCGCCTTCCCCGGAGGAGGGCCCACCTCCTGGGCCATGAAGGAGGCCAGCACCTCGGGGTGGTGGGAGATGAGGAGATAATCCAACCCCATCTCCCTCTGGAGATCTTGCAACAGATGGAGGATCTGGCCTGGATGGAGACGTCCAGGGCCGACGTCGGCTCGTCGAGGACGAGGACCTCCTCCAGCCCCACCGCCACCAGAATCTCCCGAATTCTCTCCCACCGCTCCCTCGGAGACCCCATCAGGTCCGAGACGTCACCGAGGCTTCTGTGGAGGGCCTTCTCCACCCCGCCCATCAGATATCCGAGGTCCCTCCCCATGTACACCCCCGTCCGGCGGTGGCAGCCTCATGGTGGAGGGGATCGAGGGGGAGAAAACCGGCATTTTAGAGGACCAATTGTTTATTGTAGCTCAGAACCTGGGGTATGGTATCCACGCCCAATATGGACCTCGGGAAGTTTGTAAATATCACCCGCTCTGCATTTATGCCTCTATCCAGGAGCGCCTCTTCGATCCCCTTGCCGAGCTCCCCCGATTGCATATTCTCTATCACATACTCGACATCAGCGTACTTTTCTGGGTCTAGGATGATGTCATCTACGACCTTCTCCGCGGTCTTGGTGCCGTTCATGACGAACTCGGGGGCGAAGAAGTTGACGACCTCCATCCCGAGCCACTTCTCCACCGGCTCCCTCTGCCAGAGCATGACGATAACCTTGGTCTGATTCAACTGCTCCCTCTCGGCGTCGGTCGGCTCCACGGCATCGAAGCTCTCAACGTATTCATCGTACCGCTCCTGGTAGTACCCCTCGTTGGCGGGATCTTCCTCCACAAGCCACCCAAAAACCTCGGACGCCAGCAACTTCGCCGTCGTCGGGGTGTTCCATCCCCTCGATGGGTCGGAGACCGTCCTCCACTCGACGGATCCGAAGCCGTTCGCTTCCATGAAATTTTCGACGGCAGGCATATTTATATTTTTATCATTGTTGTCGTTGTAAGCCATGAAGACATCGGCCTTCTTGATGAAGTCCATGTTCAGCTGTATCCGATTGGGGATTATGTCGGCCTGGAGGTGGGGGCAGAGGGTCGGGTCGGCGATGGATATCGCTTCGACCTTATCGCCACCTATGAAAGTCGCCGGGTCCATGAGGACGCTGGTGGTGCATACGATCTTTATCCTTTCAGGAGCCTGATCGGCGAAAGACGGGGCGATCGAGAAGATCGCTAGCGCCAATATGATCAGGGTGTAGAACCTCTTTGTATCCATAAATCGAAATAAGTATTACGATATATATAACATTTTTGTATTAATCGCAACAGTTAAATATATAATTATAACAAATCATACCGACAAATAATTAATATTTTTTATAATTTATCCTTCTCTTGAAGGAGAGGATTACGGATATCGCAAAGACGAACGTCAGCAGGAGCGCTACAAGAGGCGCGATCGGCAAGGTGAACTTGAAACCCGCCCAAACGCCGAGAGCGCTAACTGAAAGCGCTATCATCGGAGCTGCGACGAACATGCTCCTGACGTTGAAGCAGAACTGGCTGGCGATGGAGGCTGGGGTGACCAGGAGGACAAAGATCAGAAGTCCGCCGACGATATTGAGGGATAGGGATACGGATATGGCGACAATGAAGAGCAAGATGTAATACACCAGCTTCACCCGAACCCCCGAGGCCTCGGCGATCTTCATGTTGAACATCAGGGCGGAGATCTCTTTGAAGAATGCAAGAACGAATATGACGGTCAACGCTGATACCGCCGCCAGGGCATAGATGTCTTCTCTATAAAGGGAGATGACGTTGCCGAAGAGAAGGTTGGTCGCGGTGAGGCCTCGGCCCATGTACTGCATGTAGGAGACAAGGAATATGGCCACAGCCATCGACATGGCGAAGAGGACCCCCAGGGTCGCATCGGCGGCCATCTTGGCTTTGTCGCTGACAGGCCCGATGAGAGCAGCTACAAAAGCGCTGAAGAATATGGCAGCCATCTGGGACCCGATCCCGAGGAACATACCGATGGCAGCCCCGGCAAAGGCCGCATGGGACATGGTGAAGCCCAGGGATGAGAGGCTCATCCTGGAGATTATGACGCCGAGGATGCCGCATGCTATCGACGCGAAGACCATCGCTTCGACGGCATGGCAGACGACGTTATTTTCGATGAGAAACCCGAACATTCAGACCACCGCACACTCGTCGCGAATAATGGGTTCGACCTCGTCCGCATCGCAGACATTGTCGTAGGTGATCCGACCCCGGTTCATCACCACCAGATGGATTCGGGTCTCGGGGAGGCCGTCGAAGGCGTGAGATACCATCAGGATCGGAGTACCATTTCCGGCCATATTTTTGAATATGCCCTGGAGATACTCCCGCGCATTAAAGTCAAGGTTGCTGAAGGGCTCATCGAGCATCATCACCTCTGGCTCCTTGGCGATGTTGTGGGCTATCATCGTCTTCTGCTGCTGGCCTCCGCTCAACGTCCCTATGGTCTTCTCGGCCAGCTCCTCGATCCCCACGAGGCGGATCGCCTTATCTACCGCCTCGAAATCGGATCTTGAGGGGCGCTTCAAGAGTCCCATCCGACCATACCGCCCCATCATCACCACCTCCTCCACGGTGAAGGGAGTAAAGGGGTCGAAGTAAAAGTTCTGAATTACGTATCCGACCCTCCTTCGGACTTCATTCCCGGAACGTCGGAGGTCGAGGCCGCAGACGGTCGCGCTGCCGTGAGTGATCCTGATAAGGCCGTTTATCGACTCCAGCAACGTCGTCTTCCCGGCGCTATTGGGGCCGCCTATCACCACATACTCGCCTGGTTTTACGGAGAGGGAGAGATCCCGTATAACGGGTTTATCGCCGCCCTCGTACGCCGTATAAATCTCGTTGAGCTCGATTATGCTCAAAGGATCCCCTCCTGGATGATGCAGAAGGCCACCCTGCAGCCAGCCACCCCATTCAGATGGAATATATCCCAGTAAATTGTATGAATCGTCGTGTACGCCGGCATAATATACCACATTAAATGGGCTTTTTAATTTCAAGGTTCGAATATGCTGTCAGATAAGGATATCATCTATTGTAATAAGGATTTCGATAAATCTGAGTGAGCTGCTATTTAATTTGAAAATTGGATGAATAGTTCAAATCAATAGACAGCAGCGCCGGGCGAAAGGCAAGAATACGTCTCCGCTAGCCAACGGTCTCGACACCCATTCGATAAGGACATTATATAATTTCGTGCTTTTGGATGCGATATATAGGAGGAATTATAACGACAATAGTTAAATAGATCCCCTTCTCAACGTGCTTTTCGTAAGAATATCCAGAAATTGGTGATCAACTTGCAGATGAAGACCATCGACCCGGAGAATGTCCCCCTCCGGGACCTGATCGTGCGGGGGACGGAGTTCCACGGACATCTGGGCCCCTTTCTGGTTTTGGGGATCAGGATGGGACTTTTTGCCCTGAGGGACCTCGGATCATCCGGCCATAAGGAAATCGGAGCCACGGTCAAGACCGGTACGATCCCGCCGATCTCCTGCCTCGTGGACGGGATCCAGATCTCCACCGGCTGCACCATGGGCAAGGGAAACATCGAAACCGTCGACCTCGGTAGGGCGGAGGCGACCTTCTCAGCCGATGGAAAGAGCCTGACCTTGAAGGTTAAAGACGGGGTGATGGAGGAGATAAAGGCAGGAAAATACGCCTCTTTGGAGGAGTTCGCCTGGGAGATATCGAAGAGGCGGGATGAGGAGCTCTTCGACCTGATCTGAACCATTGACCTCCTACCCACGAGACCTCCTTCCAGGGGATCTCCATATAAAAACGGTATGGATCTTGATCTTTGGCGACTGTAGTTGCCACGGCCTCTGCTGCCCCTCCTTCATGTCCATCTTCGGCTAGGCGGTGGATGTCTCCGCCCAGAAGGCGCCCCAGGATGGCGTCCAGATTTAAAGGCTGGAACCTGAGGGTTGGACCGATGGCGGAGGCTGGGATGTTCTGGTAGGTGATGGATCGACGAGCAGGCAGGCCAGTCCGCGTCTCACCTCCATATATAAAAAGCAAATTTCCGACCCGTCCGACACCGTCTTATCGCCCCAAGACGATCTTGCCGGGATGAAAACCGACGATATCGATGAACTCATCTGCTTTTATCGGGGTCAGAAGGAGAAGATCGAAGCCCGGCTTGCGGACTTCAGGCGGATCTGGGATACGGGCTCAGACCGCGACCTCTTCGCAGAGCTCGCCTTCTGCATCTTAACACCCCAATCTCGGGCTAGGATCTGTTGGCCCGCCATAGAGAGGCTCAGAGGCTGCGACCTCCTCTTCGCCGGCTGCCCCGAAGAGATATTAGATGAGCTCTTGAACGTCCGATTCCGGGAGAGGAAGGCTAGCTACATAGTCGCGGCCAGGAATCAATTCACCCGGGACGGCTGCTTAAAGATAAAATCCGTCCTGGGGGGGTTCTCAGACCCCCGAGCCGCCCGGGAGTGGCTCGTCGATAACGTCAAGGGCCTTGGTTACAAGGAGGCAGGCCACTTCCTCAGAAACATCGGCCTCGGCGAGGAGCTCGCCATCCTCGACCGGCACATCCTCAAGAACCTGTTCCTTCTGGGGGTGATCGACGAGATCCCCACCACCCTTACCAAGAAGAAATACCTGGAGATCGAGCGGAGGATGATCGAGCTCTCGCAGAAGACAGGCATCCCCATGGGCCACCTCGACCTCCTCCTCTGGTCTAAGGAGACGGGCGAGATCTTCAAATGAACGGCTCATTTATGGTGACGCAAAGCCCACCTTCGTCTCCAAGCCGGGCCGCCGCCGGGGAGAGGCCTACGGGGGTGGCCCCTTCCGTGCCGTTGGGAGTCGAGGTGGACCAAGAGCTCCGAATCCGGATGGCCGCATTTGGAACGCCCCACATCCAAATTTTGTTGCAAGCTTTATTTCAGCCATCCGTCTATCGGCATATACGTAAATATCTTTAATATGTGATGGCTGATAGAATCCTAAATTCAATATTATAAAGTTAATATCTAAATTAAATGGTTATAAAATTTATTGAGGCTCAGATCCGCCTCCACCTCCAGAGGTTTCTGATGCTTTTCCTCCGCGGCGTCGTCTATCCGATATCCACTATGCCCGAGGGGCTTCATATTTTAAGTCGGATACTGCCCCTTACCTACACCGTCGGGCGGCTCCGGGGCGCCTTTTCTGCCGCGCCATCGAGCCCTCTGAAGGTTCTCATCGTCATCCCGGATTTCTGCTCTTTTTCGTCTATCCGGCGGTAAAGACCTTCCAGGAGAGGTTTGAGTGAAAATATAATAGTTATTCAGCCTTGTACTGAATTGGCCGATACCATGCAATTCTACCAATTATTTCAATTGGTTTGGTATAACATCATCGAATAATTACCTGCTATAATTCATACGTTTGGAGTACTCTTATATATGGATAATAAAACTAAAAGAAAAATTACTCGTATTAATGGAGAGTTTGACGTGACATACATACGCACCTATTCGGCCGCTTTGGCCATTGCGATCTCCCTCACCATTTCGACTTTGCCGGTCTACGGGCTAGAGTACACCTTTAACATGTTTGGAAACGCGAACCTGGATGAGACCATAGACGAAGCCGATGTCGGATACGTCCAAGGGGTGATCCAGGGGACTAAAGATGAGACCGAACTATCAGATGCCAACTATGATGGAGTGGTCAACGAAGACGACGTAGCTCAAATCAAGGCAATAATTGCTGGCGAGGAGACGGAACTCACCTACTTGGACTTCACGGGGAGGGTCGTGACGGTGAAGAAGCCGGTTGAGAGGATCGTCATGCTCGGGGTCGGGGAACAGGCAGAGGCTTTGAGAATCCTCGATTCTATGGACAAGGTCGTCGGCGTGGGAGAGCATTTTTTCAACAGGGACTACACCAAAGCCCTCTTCCCCGAGTTTAAAGACCTTCCGAACGTAGGTACATGGGACAACTACGAGGCGATTCTATCACAAAATCCCGATTCTGTAGTCGTCTACTCTTGGTACAACCCCGCAGATTCGGAGATGGAGAATAACCTCCCCGGGGTTACGATCCTGAGGTTCGACTTCTACAGGGGCGGGATCATGCTGGATGAGATGAAGAAATTTGGATATATTCTGGACCGAAGGGAACAGGCCCAGGATTACATAGACTTTTTTGAGGAATATGTGGGTGGCATCTATGAGAGGGTGAAGGACCTACCCGAGGAAGAGCGGCCGTCCGTCTACCAGGAGAGCGCTACTGTTCCATACAAGACCTTCAACGCCGAAGGAGGAGCCACATATCAGATAGAGATGGCAGGAGGGCAGAGCATATCATCAGGTCTGACGGGCTTGGCGACGGGTGCGGTTGAAGTGGATCCAGAGTGGGTGGTATCCCAGAATCCAGGGTTTATAATCAAGATGGCTGGATGGGGATCTTCGGGCGGAGGTTACGCAGAAGGGAACTCCTCAGGTTTGGAAGAGCTGAGAACGGAGATCATGAATCGTGAAGGATTGAAGTTCACCGACGCCGTTGTTGAGGGCAAAGTATACGTAATTAGCTACGATGTCCTCTATCCGCCATGTATGCCCGCATCGATCGCTTACATGGCCAAATGGTTCCATCCAGACCTCTTCGAGGATATCGACCCAAGAGAGATCCATCAAGAATATCTGGACAAGTTCCACGAAAATTTGGGCTGGAATGTGTACGAGAGCGGCGTCTTTGTATATCCGATTATCGAGAGCGCTTGAAGGGGATCTCTAGGATTTCCTTCTAACTATTTCTTGGCAATATATCGAATTCCAATCGGTTTTTTGTATCATGATATTCCGTCTATAGAGGTAAATATACATCAATTCTATAACTAATTTATCCTAAATGGCAATAAATGCATATCATAATGTCACAAATGATACTATTCTACACTTCGTTATTCTTTGTCTTCTGCAAATCCCATTTGCGGCAGAACTCTTTAGCAAAAAACGAATTAGATATGTGAATAAAGATCATATCTAACCGAAAAGTTCATACTAGATGGATACGAAGGAAGATGGTACTTCCGGCACCCGTCCCCAAAAAACACCGACGGTTAATCCAACTCAGCTCTCTCCCGTCACCGTCATCGTCGGGGCTCTGGGGGCGGGGCTGGAAGATTCGCTCAGCTTCGAGGAAGTAAGGGGCCGTCCCGTCCCTAGATATCTCTGGCGAGCTAAATCCTTACATCGCATAACTCCCTCTTGCCAGGGAATCGGGGACGTGGGGTCATCCCTCCTGAGCGCATGAGGTTTGTGATTACCCACGTCGTTGGCTCTGCTCGATCAGCACCGATAAATCCATATCGTTATGTAAATGGTCACTTCAAACAGGGAAGTTCCTGGCAATAATTGCTTCAGCTACTGGATTAGATTTGGAAAAGGAGACCTCTTTGAAGCCGACGCTGAAGAGAGCCCCATCGATGAGAAGGCTAGAAGGGAGACCAAAACCACCGGGATCAGGGCCGTCGAGGCGGGACGGTGGTGGAGGACGACGACGGTTCCCACCGACCCCCTCGAGCCCACTCTTCGATCCTTCGGCCCATCCGATGAGCCTCAGACGGCGTTCGCTCTCGGATAGGACAGAACCAGGATGGCGGGACCCTCCCCCGTCTCCCTCGAATGGAAGCTGACCCTGTAGTCGACTTCGCCCACCGCCATCAGGAGGAAGGATAACCGCTCCCCGTCTACCGCCTTGAGGTGCTCCGAGACGTCGAAGGCGAGAACCTGGTCCGAACCGAAGTCGATCCCGATCTGGCCGAAGGCCAGGTCTTCACCGGAGGGCATGAGGTCCACGATCGACATGATGCTCAAACCCAGGACCGAAAAGCTCGAGTTTTCAGACCAATCGGACGCGACCGGCACCAGAATCGTTGCTGCCATGTCGTCGCTCCCCTTCTTCATCGACTCCGCCTTCAATGCCAGGATCGCTACGTCGTCCTCCTCCACGTCAAGGCCGGATGTATTGAACTGGATCATAGCCACCAGGGGATAATCGTCCATCTCATCCCCGGAGCCCTTCATGGATTCGCAAACCAGGAGGTCGCCGTTGATGACCTGCTCCTCCCGCAAGTCCACGTATAAATCCTCGGACGCCAGCAAGACCGTTCCGGAGCAGCCGTCGGCGAGAGAAGCTCCCTCGACACCCGCGCCCTGCTCCTCCTTTGGGAACTCCTCAAAGGAGGTATTTTTCGCAAAATCGGGCCCTTTAGGATCATCCATTCCTTCGATATCACCAGCATTCACCTCAGAGGCCACCGCCTCCATGGAGCCACCTACAGAGGTGGTGGCGCCTTTCATAGTTGCTGAATCGTCCGGAGAGGCGGTATCGTTGTCGTACCCCCCCATATCCTCCGATAAAGCCATAACCGCTATATCGGCTTCCTCGGCCAGCGCCGATGAGACGGCGGCAAAGAAAGATAGGATGATCAGAATGCTAAACCTCAAACTGCTGGACATATATTAGTCATCTCCCCGAGTATGGATTATCCGAGCTTTGCTTGAATATATCCCTTTCCATAGAAACGTCGCGAAAAAACCCATCGGGAGCCCATGTGGGCCCAACGGGGGGGGGAAGAAGGGCCGACGATCGCATCTTCCGGGGTAATCGGGCCCCCCAGCCGGACCCGAGTTCTGCTCCCCGGCGTCCTGAGCTAAATTTTGACTTTATATACCTCTTGAATGATTCTAAATTTATTTGCCTGCATTTAATTCACACTCCATTCTCTCCAGGAACATGTTCAACTTGCATTCTTCCGGCAATCTCGTCCAGAACGCCTCATATGGGGTCATTAGATAGCGATCCGAATCTAGGCTCTCGTGGTACCTCACTGTGTTGTACCAATTCACGAATTTGTCAAAATTCTCGAACTGAAATCGATATTTCTCGTACGTATCGTACCATTTTTCGATTTTGCCATTCGTCTGCGGATGCTTGACGCGAGCTTTGATGTGCTTGATATTATTTTCATCTAGAAATAACGAGAATTTACTGTTGCTCTCACCATTCTTGTCTGTCTTGTTAGCGAAAAATTGGCTTACGTGATCGGTAATAACTTATTCTATTTTTCTTATTTCTCCGAAGCGATCCAGCACTTCTTGAACTAGATTGATGCTGTTTTCTGCGGTCGCCTCGTCGAATTCGTTTCCTGCGAGGATACATCTGGAGCTGTCGTCGAGGACCACACAAAGCTCTTTGCC
>Ga0116182_1003880_pt1 | contig 13631 bp, 14 predicted proteins | sample AD_UKC077_MetaG_FD_89805 | JGI IMG/M metagenome (GOLD analysis project Ga0116182, IMG submission 89805) | Active sludge microbial communities of municipal wastewater-treating anaerobic digesters from USA - AD_UKC077_MetaG | ecosystem: Engineered > Bioreactor > Anaerobic > Digestate | place: USA...
AAGGGCGCGAAGGTCCTGATCGACGGGGCGCAGGCCGTGGCGCACGAGGCCGTGAATGTCCGCGACCTGGACGCCGATTTCTACGTGCTCTCCGGACACAAATTATTCGCGCCGACGGGGATCGGCGTACTGTACGGGAAGGCGGAACTGCTCGACCGGATGCCGCCGTACCAGGGCGGCGGGGATATGATCCGTTCCGTGACCTTTGAAGCGACCACCTACAACAAGATTCCCTACAAGTTCGAGGCGGGGACGCCGCATATCGCCGGCGCGATCGGGCTCGGCGTCGCCGTGGATTATCTCCGGGGGATCGGGCTGGAGCGGATCGCCGCGTATGAAAAGGAGCTCCTCGCGTACGGGACCAAAAAGCTTCTCGCGATCCCGGGACTCCGGTTGATCGGAACGGCGAAGCGCAAGGCCGCCGTGCTCTCTTTCACGCTCGGCGAGGCCCACGCCCATGATATCGGAACGATTCTCGACCGCGCGGGCATTGCGATCCGCGCGGGCCATCACTGCGCGATGCCGCTCATGCAGCGGTTCGGAGTATCCGCGACGACACGCGTCTCGCTGGCCTTTTACAACACGCGGGAAGAGATCGACCGTCTGTCGGACGCTTTGAGAGAAGTTGTGGAGGTATTCAAATGAACCCCGATCTCCGGGACCTCTACCAGCAGATGATTATGGACCACAACAAGAACCCGATGAACTTCCGGGAAATCCGGGATGCCACGTCCAGGGCGGAGGGGTTCAACCCCCTTTGCGGGGACCATCTCCACGTTTATCTCAAGATGAACGGCGACCGGATCGAGGATATCAGTTTCGAAGGGGCGGGTTGCGCGATCTCGAAGGCATCGGGGTCCATGATGACGGCGGCCCTGAAAGGGAAAACGCGCGCGGAGGCGGAAGGCCTTTTCGCGGAGGTCCGGGCCATGCTTTCCCGTGAACCCGGCATGCCGGTGAACGCGGAAAAACTCGGGAAGTTGGCCGTTTTTGCCGGTGTCTGCGAATTCCCGTTGCGCGTCAAATGCGCGTCGCTGGCCTGGCATACAATGATGGAAGCGATCGCTCCGACGGGAAAGCAGGTCTCGACGGAATAAGATCGGGAACCGTTCCGGGTGCCAGATCGTTATCTGGATGGGTGTTATGGAAAATGGAAAGACCGTAGAAGAAAATATCTGGGACGAGCTCCGGCTCTGCTTCGATTACGAGATTCCGGTTAACATCGTGGAGCTCGGGCTTGTTTATTCCGTCAGGGTGAATGGCCTGCCCGAGGGGGGAGGCCGGGAAGCCGTCATCGAAATGACCTTCACGAGCGCCCTGTGCCCGATGGCGGACATCATCAAAAAGGATGTCGAACGGCGCGTCAGTTCCGTTTCCGGAATCAAAAAAGTCACCCTTCGGATCGTATGGGATCCGCCCTGGGACCCATCCCGCATGTCCGAGGCGGCGAAGCTTCAATTGGGTTTGCTGTGAAGAGGAAGCGGCGTTGTCCCGCGCCCGCGATCCGCATGAAATCCTGAAGGATAAGGGTCGCGAAGCTGCCGCCCGGTTATTTATGGACCGGGAGATTGCGCCCGCCCGGCGTGCCCATCCTGTTTCCCGTCCAGGCAAAAGAGGACGATCCCGCCCAGCGCCAAGGTTCCCCACATGGGAAGGCCGAGATACGCGAGCGGATCGATGATAAGACCCAACAAGAAAAGGACCGCCGAAAAGGCGCGACCCACCGTCAAGAATCGGGAACGGGGATTTTCTTTTCCGCTCAGGAAAAGAGCCGCCAGGAAGAGGAAATAAAGCGACGTGTAATGGTGGATCTGGGTGACCGGCGAAAACACGAGCATCCATGCCGGATAAAGGGAGAATTCCGCCATGAGCTTTTCCGGAGAAACCGCGCGGCGATCCGGCCGGGATCTTTTCAGGAAAATCAGCGCCATCGCGACGGCCCCGGCCGCCATCGAGATCCAGCGGACCCAGTTTGAGGGATGCGCGATAAAATCGGAGTCGCTCCGCCAGACGAGGCGGATGAGAACGGCGTAAAACGACTGGTTGTCGCCCGCGAACGGCGTGAACAGTTCGGGCCAGAGATAGTTCTTGTACGCCTGGATCGAAGATCCCTCCGCCATGAGCCCTTTCCAGATCATAAGGAGGTTCCAGTTCGTCCGGAACCCGATGCTGAGCGAAGGGTAGAGGATAAGAAAGACCGCGAATCCCGCGGCCGCCGCGAGGAGGACCTTCCATTCCTTTTGGAACAGGAAAAAAAAGAGGAGGGCCGCGAGCGGGCTCGTCTTGAGGCTGACCGCGAGCGCCAGCAGGACCCCCGCCAGGACCTTGAGGTTCCTCATGTAACAAAAAAGGACAATGGCCTGGAAAAAGAGCATCACGGTGCCGAGTTGTCCCCGGGTAAGCGTGTTGAGGATGACCGGGAGGCAGAGGATGGCGGCAAAAATGATCTTCCAGGTGGCCTCCGGACCTTCGGACGTGAATGTCCTGGACAGGAACAGCGTCGCGAAAAGGCACGCGAGCGCCAGAAGATAGTTTGCGATCACGAGGATCACGAAAGGGAGGTGGGAGACAGGGGCGAGCGTGACGGCAAGGAACGGGGAATAGACATAATGCCAATGCCGGTCGGTTTCGATCCCGTATATGTGGCCGGGATTCCCGATGCGGACCATTTCAGCCGCCTTGATGTAGACCGTGAGGTCCGTCCGCTGCTTGTGGCCGATGGCGCCGCGGTAGACCGTGGAAATGCAGGTCCCGTAAAAGAGGGCGAAGACCAGAAGCCACCCGAGCCATTTTTTCCGGAGAAAGAACCCGATGATCCGCTGAAAGATGAGCATATTTTTATTCGTCCTTCTACACGATTTAGGCTATAATCTCAACTCTTTTATTCCGGCCCCGGGGACAGGTTCCGTTCCTCTTTACCGGGAAATCCCAACGCTTTGGTGAGGTGACCATGTCGGCTGTCTGCTCAAGGAAACGGCTTTATGAGTCCAGGGTGATCCAGGAAGACATCGCGCAGCTTGCGAAGAACTTGAAACATTATCACAAGTATTTCGAAGGCAGCGCCTTCCTCGTGACGGGCGCGGGGGGCTTCCTCGGGAATTACATGACCCTCCTTTTCCGTCACATGAACCAGCACCATCTCCGTCACAGGAAGCTCAGGGCGATCCTGCTCGATAACTTCATCACGGGTTACGAACAGCAGATCATTTCGGACGAGAACATCACCTTCTGGCGTCATAACGTGATCGAGCCGTTCCGGACCGACGAAAAGATCGACTACATCATCCACGCGGCGGGGATCGCTTCGCCGGTCTATTACACGAAATATCCGGTCGAGACGATGGACGTCGGCACGATCGGCACCCGCAACATGCTGGAACTCGCACGCGAAAAGAAAGTGAAGAGTTTTCTTTTCACGAGCTCAAGCGAGGTCTACGGGGATCCCGACAGCCGGCATGTCCCGACGTCCGAGGAGTACCGGGGGAACGTGGCCGTGATCGGTCCGCGGGCCTGCTACGATGAGTCGAAGCGTTTCGGCGAGACGATGTGCAGTGCGTTTTGGAACGTCTACGAAACGCCGGTCAAGATGGTGCGTCCGTTCAACGTGTACGGCCCCGGCATCCGCCCCGACGATTACCGCGTCCTTCCGAACTTCATCGAGCACGCGCTGCGGAAGGAACCGCTTCCGATCCACGGTGACGGGCGCAACACGCGGTCTTTCTGCTACATCAATGACGGCGTCGAATCGATTTTTCGCGTCCTTTTCAGCGACGCGAACGGCGAGGCCTTCAACATCGGCAATCCCGAGCCCGAGATTTCGATCGAGGAGCTCGCGCGCTATGTGCAGAAGGCGATGCCGTATCCGGTCGAGGTCGTCAAGATCGACCCGCCGCACGCGGTCTATTCGAAGAGCGATCCCAAACGGCGCTGCCCGGACATCACGAAGGTTTCCACCGTCACCGGTTATAAACCGCGTTATAGTCTCGAGGAAGGGCTGAAACGCACCATTGCCTGGTTCCAGGAATTCTAAAAGGAGATCGAAATGGAATTGGAAACGATCAAGCACATTGACCCCGCGTTCGTTGACGCCCGCGGCGAGATTTACAACCTTTTTGAAGGCGATATTGGTCACGTCGCCTACATTACCTCGAAGAAAGGTTCGGTCCGCGCGAACCATTACCATAAAAAAGACATCCAGTACATGTACCTCATCAGCGGGGCCTATGAGACTCACTGCTTTCCCGTCGGAGACCCTTCCCGGAAGCAGATCCTGAACGTGCGGCCCGGCGATATCGTGAAGACGCCGCCGATGGTCGCGCACGCCCAGAAGTTTACCGAGGATTCCGTTTTCCTCTCCCTCACGACGCGCATGCGGGAAGAGGGGAAGTACGAGGAAGATACGATCGCGATCTCCGTGATCGAGGGCTATCTCAATAAAGAACTGAAGACCCGATAAGATTCCGGGAGGCCTGAATTCCCATGAGCCGTATCGTTGTAATCACCGGAGCCAGTCGCGGGTTGGGCTTTGAGCTGGCGAAAAGATTCATCAATGAGGGGGACACGGTTTATGGGATCAGCCGGACCAGGAAACACTGGGATGAGGCACGGTCCGGTCTGCCGTCCCCGGCGTTCACACTGATCCGGTGTGATATCACTTCCCAACGGAGCGTTTCGTCCGTCCTTCAGAAGATCCACAAGACGCATAAACGGATCGATATCCTCGTGAACAACGCGGGTTATTGCGGCCGCCTGGTCCGGGTCGAAGATACCCCCGTCCACGAGCTCGAGAAGCATCTCCGGCAGAACCTCGTCTCGGCGTTCCTGATGTGCAAGTATGCGATTCCGTTTATGAGGACCAGCGGCAAGCCGCTGGTCCTCAATGTTTCCTCGATGGCCGGCACCCGCGCGGTGCCGCGGCTTTTTGCGTATTCCGCGGCCAAGTCCGGCGTTCTCGCTCTTTCGCAGGCGATCGCCAAGGAAAACGAAGGAGCCGCGTTAAAGTGCATCACTGTTTGTCCCGGAGGGATGAATACGCAGATGCGTCAGGATCTTTTCGGGAAAGAAGACGCCGAGCGGCAACAGGGCGCGGATTTTGTCGCGGACGTGATCGACCGTGTCGTTCAGGGGAAGATCGATGTTCTTTCGGGCGGTCATATCGTCATTCGCCACGGCCGCATTACGGGGATCTATCCGCCGCCCGCCGCCTGAACCACAACCCCGGGAGACTTTCCGTTCCGGTTGAACGGAGAAGGTTCCCGCGTCAGGAACTGACGAATGAACTACGACGAATACAAACGAAAAACCTGCCGCTACTGCGAAACGCCCCTCGGGACCGCGTTCCTGGACCTCGGCGCGCAGCCGCTCGCGAATAATCTGCCCGGGATCGAAAACGCCCGAAAGCCCGAGTTCCGCTGCCCGCTCGCCCTGGTCAAATGTCCGGAATGTCATCTGGTGCAGTTGACCCATTCGGTCCCCGCGAATCTCATGTTCGACGAATATCTCTACGTGAGTTCGACGACACAGACGTTCCGGACGCATTTCGCGGAATACGCGCGGGACGTCCGGGAACGGATCGGCCCGAAGCCGGGGGCCCTCGCCGTCGATATCGGGAGCAACGACGGGCTGCTCGTTTCCTCGTATGAAAAAGAAGGCCTGCGCGGCGTCGGCGTGGAGCCCGCAAAGAATCTCGCGGCCGACGCGAACACCCGCGGCGTTACGACCCTCAACCGTTATTTTGGCGAGGAAGCGGTCGCGGAGATCATCGCCCGATACGGGAAGGCCGACGCGATCAGCGCGAATAATGTCTTCGCTCACATCGACGATATCCGTTCGGTGCTCCGGAACGTCCGGGAGTTGCTTGCGGATGACGGGTTCTTCGTCATCGAGTTCGCGTACCTCGTGACGATGCTCGAGAAAATGTATTTCGACATGGTCTATCACGAGCATGTCTGCTATATCGGGGTGACGGCCCTCGATCTTTTTACGACCCGCTTCGGGATGGAAATTTTCGACATCAAGCCGGTCGACACCCACGGCGGTTCCCTCAGGGTTTTCATCCAGAAAAAAAGCGGCCCCCGCACGCGTGCGGGGGTTGTCGGACGGTACCTCGCGGACGAGAAACAAAAAGGCTGCCGCGAGGACCGCGTCTACGGGGAGTTTGCGGAACGCGTTCTCGGGTTCAGGTCCGAACTGAACGGCATGCTGGATGGGATCAAAAAGGAAGGAAAATCCGTCTGCGGCTACGGCGCGCCCGCCAAGGCCACCACGATCGTCAATTTTTGCGGCCTGACGCCCCGGGAGATCGAATTCATCGTCGATGACAACCCCCTGAAGCAGGGACGGCTTGTGCCCGGAGCGGGAATCCCGATCGTGCCGAGCGCCCGCCTGCAGGATGTCCCCCCCGACTATGTCCTGATCTTTGCCTGGAACTTCGCGCCGGAGATCATGAAAAAGATCGGTTTCCTCCGCGACCGGGGCGTCCGTTTCATTGTCCCTCTTCCCAGGCCGGTTCTCGTCTGAGGGTCGTTTTACCCGGAGGAAACGCTTTAAAAGGGAGCCGGACGGGCCGATAATGCCGGGGCGGGACGCATGAAATTATGACGAACGAAAATCCTCAATATCCACAATCCGGTTCGGGTCCGAAAGGCGGGGACGGTCTTTTTGAGAATACGCACGACCTGATCCAGCTCTTTAGCCCCGACGGCATCCTCCTTGACGTGAACCCGTCCTGGCGCCGCGTCCTGGAACGCCCGGACGATGACATCACTCAGCTTTCCGTTTTCAGCGTGGTTCACCCCCGGGACCATGACGGATTCCGGAAAACGGTGGCAGACGTACTCAAAGGACAATCCCCCCGGAAGATCGGGATCACGATGGTCTCCCAGTCCAACCGGGAGATCATCGCGGAGGGAAGCGTCGACCTGATTGGCGGCCATCAGGGGAGCAAGGTCCTGCGGTGTATTCTTCACGATATCACGAAACACCGGAAATACGACGAGCTGAAGGATGAATTCGTCGGGACCATCTCCCACGAACTGCGGACCCCTCTGACGGTTGTGAGGGAAGGAATGGCCCAGATTCGGGACGGCCTTCTCGGCGGCGTGACGCCGGCCCAGAGGGAGGTCCTCGACATGGTCCTCCAGAGTATCGACCGTCTCGGGCGGATCATCAATGACCTGCTGGATGTTTCCAAACTGGAGTCGGGTCAGGTGCATCTGAAGAGGACCCTCTGCAACATGACGGGAATCGCGCGGGAGATTCTGGCCAACTTCGAAGGGCTTGCCTCGCAGAAGGGGATCGAGCTCAGGCTTGAGGCCGCAAGCGACGTGATCGAGGTCTATCTCGACCGCGACAAGTTCATCCAGGTCCTGACCAATCTCGTCGGCAACGCGATCAAGTTCACGTCCGTGGGATACGTCAGGATCTCGCTGCGGGAGCTCGAAGGGTTTGCGGAATGCAAGGTCTCGGACACCGGTCGCGGCATTTCGGGCGAGGACCTGTCAAGGGTCTTCGAGAAATTCCGGCAGTTCGGACGCGCCGTGGGGCCCGGAATCGGCGGCACGGGGCTCGGGCTTTCGATCTGCAAAAAACTCATCGAACTCCATCATGGGAAGATATCGATCGACAGCTACCCGCTGAAAGGCACGTCCGTCACCGTGCTCCTTCCCAAGTATACGTCGCGCGAAATCTTTCGCGAGCACATCGCTCAAGCCCTCAATCGGTGTGCGGAAGAGGGCGGTACCTTGTCGCTCATCATTTTCGATATCGTGGATTTTGAAACGGTCAAGCGAACGCTCGGCGAGGGGCACGTCAGGGAGATCGTCGCGAAGATCGAGAAGCTCATGAATGACAGCCTGCGCCGGGCCGCGGATGTCGCGATCCGGGACACCAAAGCGCTCCTCATCCTCCTTCCGGACACGAAAAAAGAGAACGCGTTCATCGTGCTCGGCCGTCTCTACCAGCTTCTCGAGGAATTCCTCGCCCGGATCAGCCCCGACTCCGGGATCGAGATCCACTCGAGCGTCGCAACCTTCCCCGAGGACGCCCGGACGGTCGACGATATCCTGAACAGGATTTATGATTGACGCTGCGGGAGCCCTCTGATGCCGTTCAAGGTCCTCATCATTGATGATGAACCCCATATCCTGATTATGGTTGCGAACCGTCTTCGTGCGAACGGTTATGAGACGGCGACCGCGCTTTCGGGAGCCCGGGGGCTCGAGTTCGCGCTCCGGTCAAAACCCGATCTGATTCTTCTCGATTCCGTCATGCCGGAGATGCCGGGTGAAGAAGTGCTTTACCGGATCAGGCAGGACGGGGAGCTAAGGGGAATTCCCGTTATCATGCTGACGGCCGATGTCAAAAAGACCGCGGTGTCCGAATTCCGGCTGCGGGGCGCGAAGGAGGTCGTGTTCAAACCCTTTACGCCCGAAGAGTTGTTGCAAACAGTCCGAAAGGTCCTCGGGCCCGCCGGCTGAATTCCCCTCAGCGTGTCTTCCCGGCTTTGGTTCACCCGGAACATGACGTGTGAGGTCGAAGGCTGTTCACCGGCACGGCTCCCGGGTCCTTGACGAGGCCTCCCCGGTTATTATTTTTGCAAATTTTTTAAAAATATCCGGACTCCTGGGGTAAAATCAGCCGTTATGAGAATTTCATCCATATACCGCGCCGGTCAGCCGGTGATCTCGTTCGAGTTTTTTCCGCCCAAGACCCCGGAAGGGGAGCGGAAACTTTATGAATCCGCGGCCGAACTCAAGGAGCTTCATCCGGCATTCGTGTCGGTGACTTACGGGGCGATGGGGAACACCCAGGCGAATACCCTGCGGGTCGTCAGCGAGATCCGGAACCGGATCGGGATCGAGACCGCGGCCCATTTGACCTGCGTCGCGCACTCCCGCGGCGAGATCAGCGGAATCCTCGAAAAGCTGGCCGCGGCCCGGATCGAGAACATCGTGGCCCTTCGGGGCGATCCGCCGCAGGGGGAGACCGAATTCAGGCCGGTCGCCGACGGGTTCCGCCATGCGTCCGAGCTTGTGAAGTTCATCCGTTCGTGTTCGCGGTTCGGCGAAGCATTCGATCTGATCGTGGCCGGTTATCCGGAAGGCCATCCCGAGTGCCGGGACCTCCGGAAGGACCTCGAACATCTCAAACTCAAGGTGGACGCGGGCGCGAACGCGGTCAACACGCAGCTTTTCTTCGAGAATGGTTTTTATTTCGATTTTGTGGAACGGGCGCGCAAGGCCGGGATCACGGTTCCGATCGTTCCGGGGATCATGCCGGTCACGCACGGCCCCCAGATCGAGAAGTTTTCGAAGATGTGCGGGACGAAGATCCCCGGCGAGATTCGCCGCGCGATTGAACGATTCGGGGACGATCAGGATTCGATCATCCGTTTCGGGATCGATTACGCGACCCGGCAGTGCCGCGGCCTTTTGGACGGCGGGGCGCCCGGGCTTCATTTCTACACACTGAACCAGTCGCGGGCGACGAGGAAGATTTACTCGAACCTCGGCCTTGCGGACTGACAACGGAACGTAAAGGTTTTATTCATGGTGAACTGGCGTATCGGGGAGATTCTGGTCCGGAAAAAACTCATCGACTGGAAACAGCTCGAAGAAGCGCTGCTCGAACAGGAAAAGACGCGCGAATCCGTGGGCGAAGTACTCGTGCGCCGGAAGTTTATCCCGCGGTTCCTTCTCTACAAGACGCTCGCGGAACGGCACGCGATGCCTTTTGCGGATCTTTCCCGTATCCGTATTGATGAGGCCGCGATTCGCCGGGTGCCGCAAAGTATCGCTCAAAAACACGGGATCATTCCGGTCGAAATCCGGGGGAGAACGCTTGTGATCGGGATCGGGGATCCGACGGCGGCCATTCCGGAAGCTGAGCTTGCGACCCTCGCGAAGGTCGATAAAATCCACGCGGTCCTCTGCACGCCCGAGGCGGTGAGGGCGGCGATTGCGGCCAATTACAACGGTCGGAAGACGGGAGCCTGATGATGAAAAAGACCAGCATGCGTATCGAAAAAGATTCACTCGGCGAGAGGGCGGTTCCCGCTTCCGCCTACTACGGTGTCGAAACCGTTCGCGCGCTTGAGAACTTTCCGATCTCGGGAGAGCGGTTCCACGGCGATTTTATCTGGGCCCTCGCGGCGGTCAAAAAGGCGTGCGCCCGGGCGAACATGACGCTCGGGCGGCTTGACTTGCGGAGGGGAAGGGCCATTGTCCGGGCCTGCGATGAGGTCATCTCGGGAAAATTCAGGCAGGAATTTGTCACCGATGTCCTTCAGTCCGGGGCGGGAGTTTCCGCGCACATGAACATGAACGAGGTTATTGCCAATCGCGCGCTTGAAATCCTCGGAAAGAAAAAAGGCGACCACGGGTTTCTTCATTCTCATGACCACGTGAACATGGGACAATCCACGAACGACGTGATCCCCACGGCGCTCCGTCTTTCCGTGCTCAGGATTTCCGCGGAATTTTGGAAGGAATCGGCGTCCCTGGAAAAGTCCCTTCTGAAAAAAGCCCGGGAATTTCGGGATGTGGTAAAGGCGGGGAGAACTCATTTGCAGGATGCGGCGCCCGTGACTCTTGGACAGGTGTTTGGCGGCTGGGCGCATCAGCTTCAAAAAGCCCGGGGGCGGGTGGTGTTGATGACGGCCGGTCTGCTTGAACTCGGGATCGGCGGCTCCGCGGTGGGGACCGGACTGAATACGTCGCTTCGTTATCGCGCCCGGGTTATCGCGAACCTCCGGAAGATCACCGGATTCAGATTAAAAAGTTCGCCCGATCTTTTCAGTGTGATGCAAAACGACGCGGATTTCGCGGCGGTCTCCGGCGCGCTTCGTGATTATGCCCTGTCGCTTGTCCAGATCGCGAATGATCTCCGGTTGCTCAGTTCGGGGCCGAACACGGGGTTTGGAGAAATTTTTCTTCCCGCGCTTCAGCCCGGTTCATCGATTATGCCCGGCAAGGTGAATCCCGTGATGCCGGAAGTGGCGGCCCAGGTCGGATACCAGGTGATCGGGAACGATGTTTCGATCGCTTTTGCCGCCGCGAGTGGGGAATGCGAATTGAACGTCATGCGGCCGGTGATTATCCACAATTTGATGCAGTCTTTTGAAATTCTGAAAAATTGCCTGTCGGTTTTTCGGACAAAGTGCGTGGACGGCATCAAGGCCAATCGGGAAAAGTGCCGACATTACGCCGAAAACAGCTTTGGCATCGCGGCCGCGCTCAATCCCCATATTGGCTATTCCCGGGCGGCGGAGTGCGTGAAGGAGGCGTCGCGGACGGGCAAGACCCTGCGCCAGGTTGTTTTGGAAAAAGGATTGATGAGCGAAAAAGCTCTCCGGAAAATCCTTTCGCCCGAGCATTTGACGCAGTCTCCGGGGTAAAGGCCTTTTGGTATAACCCCGAAAAAAATTCTTTACTTTTTGGCGCGTATGCTTCAGTTTTACCCGATCAAGCTTGTTGTCTGCCCACTTTAACACCTTGCCCGCGAGTTGGTAATTGTGGCGTGTTTGCCGGGCGGTGCCTCTTGGTTGTGATCGAATAGTCATCGGAAAGGTCAACTGAAAATTTTATATGTCTGATTTTCTTCGCGGAATTGGCTCTCGAATTAACTGCGGGGTGACACCGGCCAACCGTCGTGTAGTTATAACAATAGGAGTATTGCTTGCTGTTGCTCTTTTGCTGTTTTTCTTTCTGCCCGAGAAATACACTGTGAGCCGTCTTTTTACTTCATTAAAAGGTAGCATGATCGGTCAAGCCGTTCCCGTTCGTGAATCGGCAAAGCCGGAATCCGAGCCCGCTGTCAGTCAGCCTGTCTCTATGGCCGGTGCGGCGGTGCATCCTGTGACCAAAGCCGTGGTGAATGCGGGGCTTCTCGCTCCCGCGAGCCGGCTTAACCAGATCGCCAATTTCCTGACCGCGGGGACCGAGAGCGGGGCTGTTCTTTTTCTGGATCCCGGGCAAACTGACCGGGATGTGCTTTCCTCCTCTTTTGAGGCTGTCCGTTCCGATCAGACATCTCTTTACGCCAGCGCGAGTTTTGCTCCAAGCGCTCGCGGATACGACGCGGTTTATGATACGGTGGAATACGGCACCGTCCCTTGTCCTGAGGTCGAAAGAAGAGTTTTCAGTAATCTTAAAAAGGCCGGTATTCTCAAGAAAAATATCACCATGCTGGATGGTGGCTCGGTCAAGGTGTTTCTTATGACGGCCGGTCCGGGTTGTGTTGTCATTAAAAAAGAAGTGGTTCGCTAGTCTGAGAACCAAAAAAGGAGATTTTATGAAAATCAAAACATTCAGAACGATCGGAATTTTCTTCATCGCGCTCGCCGTTGTTTTCTCGCAGACGCCCGTCACCGCGTGGGCGGATAACGTTGTTGGGAACTCTTCTACTGGTTGGGTCCAGGGAGCTACAGGCGATTCGAGTGGTAACGCGGGCAATACTTGGGTTGTGGCTGGCACTGGACAGAAAATTAACTTTTCTTTTATCACTCCCACAAATCAAGTTTCCACCTCGACGCCTGTAATGACAATCAGTGAGACAGCGACCAATCTCAATGCTCCCACGAACAATATTGGGGTGACATCGCTCGTTGGGGGGGCGACGGTCAACAACATCGGTACAGACATGACTGGTTCTGGTTTGATAGCTAGTATCAACACCATTGGAAATACGAATGGTGATACGACAGTCGAGGGTCTTGCCAATAACAGTACTTTTTTTATTGGCAAGAATGCCGCGCGCATGACCACGGACAGCTCGCTTGGTGGCGGTGGTGTGCACGGTCTCAATGTGAGCAATACGACAGCCAGTGTCACGGTCAGCAATCAGAATGGCACGGTCCACGGTTTGAATGTGGGAAACACCACAGGATCTTTCCTGATCGAGAACGTGACGACGGGCGCTCAGCACGGTATGGAAATCTATCAGGACCGGACGGTGCTTTCGGGCGGTACTAGCTCAACGACGCTCACGCTGGACGATAGCGGCGCGACATTCCGGGACACCACGACCGGCGGGCCGGCCCGTGTGATGGGGGTTGCCGACGGTATCAATGACTTCGACGCGGTCAACGTGCGCCAGTTAAGGGGCGAGACACGGCGTCTTGACAAGAGGATCAGTCGCGCGAACGCCGGTATCGCGTCCGTCGCGGCGATGGCGTCAATTCCTCCTCCGGTGCCTGGAAAGAGATTTAGCATCGGAACCGGATACGGAAATTTTGAGGGCGCGAACGCGTTCGCGGTTGGCGGAAAGGCCAAGATCACCGAGAATACCATGGCCTCAGCCTCAATCGGATTGACGGACGGAAGTCCGACGACGGGCGTTGGTGTCAGTTACAGCTTCTGATGTTGCCGGAAATTCCGTCATCGAACGACACGGTGTCGGGGTATCTGGCGCCGGGCCGGTTTCCGGTCCGGGTTCGTGAAGTGAAGCGATCTCGTGACCGGTACCCCTCGCGCACGTAGAGATGGCATAAAGCGGACATCGTTATCCGTATCGCGCAGGGATCCCTAAAAAAGCCTTGTCCCCTGAATCCTTTTTGCTATAATACCGCGCAACTTCAAAGGCCATCAGCAGTTATCGCAATTCGGGCGGCTTTCGGGCCGCCTTTTTTGTGG
>Ga0116182_1003883_pt1 | contig 13617 bp, 10 predicted proteins | sample AD_UKC077_MetaG_FD_89805 | JGI IMG/M metagenome (GOLD analysis project Ga0116182, IMG submission 89805) | Active sludge microbial communities of municipal wastewater-treating anaerobic digesters from USA - AD_UKC077_MetaG | ecosystem: Engineered > Bioreactor > Anaerobic > Digestate | place: USA...
ATCAACGAAAAAGTCGGCCTGTGGGCCTCCGACACGGCGGAAATCACTTTTGAAGACGTCAAAGTTCCCAAAAACCTCCTCCTGGGTAAACTCAACCGCGGTTTCCAGATCTGCATGACACAGCTAAACTCCACCAGACTGGGATGTTCGGCGGGTGCGCTGGGACTTTCCGGGGCGATACTCGATGCCTGCTCACGCTATGCTACCGAACGATCTCAGTTCGGCAAGCAGATCGGCCGCTACCAACTCATCCAGCAGCAGGTGGCGGATATGAAAGTCGGTCACGACACGCTGGCGTACCTGGTCTATCGCGCCGCCTGGCTCAAGGATAAAGGACTTCCCAATGTGATGGAAACCTCCATGTCCAAACTCTACAGTGCAAAAGTCGTCGTCCATGACGCCAACGAAGCGATGAAGCTCTACGGGTCGTTCGGCTATTCCGATGAATATCCCTGTGGGCGCTTTCTTCGCGACTCGAAGCAGTTTGAAACGCTGGAAGGCACATCAAACATGCACACGATGATCGTCGCCAACGCGCAGATGGGATTTGCACCCAACCGCGTGTAAACAGGTAACTCCCCTTTTTGCCTTTGAAACATACCCTCCCTCCGCATGGGACAATGCGCGAGGGAGGGGCATCAATCCTGAGGAGCAATCCATGAAGCAATATTTTGAAAAAATGGACCCACTGGGAAAGGCTCTTTCCCCCAGACAGATCGAAAACATGCAGGCCAACCGCGTCGAGCTCGAACAGATCATGAAGAGCGTCGATGCTGAGGTGGAGCGGATCAAAAACGTCGGCATTTCTATTGAAACACTTCATAACCGGGGCGAGATGAGCGTTTGGGAGCGTATCGAATATCTGGTTGACCCCGGCACTTTCTGTCCACTGCACAGTATTTTCGATCCGGAAAATGAAGAGTCCGGCAGCACCGGCGTGGTGGACGGCCTGGCCCGCATCCGCGGCAAATGGTGCGTGCTCATCGGCTTCAACAACAAATGGATGGCGGGAGCGTGGATTGCCGGACAGCCGGACAATAACCTGCGCGTCACGGATATTGCTAAAATCCTGAACATTCCGCTGGTGTGGCTGGTAAACTGCTCCGGCGTGAAACTGCCCGAGCAGGAGAAGATGTACGCCAACCGGCGCGGACAGGGCACCTGCTTTTTCCGCCACGCCGAGCTCGAGCAGATGGGCGTTCCGATTATCGCGGGTATTTACGGCACCAATCCCGCCGGCGGCGGCTATCAGTCGATCAGCCCGACAATTTTACTGGCGCACAAAAAAGCCAATATGGCCGTAGGCGGCGGAGGCATTGTCAGCGGCATGTCCCCCAAAGGTTTTTTTGATGAGGCGGGCGCCGAAGAGCTCATCGACGCCACCCGTCATTTCAAATCCGTGCCGCCGGGCAGTGTGAAAATACATTACGATGTCACGGGTTTTTTCCGTGCGGTCTTTGACGAGGAAGCGCAGGTGCTCGATGCCATCAAAGACTATATGGACGATCTGCCCGCTTACAGGCCGCGCTTTTTCCGCGTGGCCGAGCCGGCCGGCCCCGCCTATCCTCCGTCGGAAATCGCCTCGATCATTCCGGTCAATAAAAAACGCGTTTATGATTTTGAGCAGGTGCTGGCTCGCCTGGTGGACTCCTCGGAGCACATGGAATTTCGCCCCGACTACGGACCGGAAATGTACTGCGGCCTGGTCAAGGTGGACGGTTATCTGATGGGCGTCGTCGGCAACCGCCAGGGCGCCTTCCCCAATTATCCGGAGTACACCAACGAGTATATGGCCGTAGGCGGCAAACTCTACCGCCAGGGGCTCATCAAGATGAACGAGTTTGTCACACTGTGCTCACGCGACAAGGTACCGCTGATCTGGTTTCAGGACACCTCCGGCATCGACGTAGGCGACACGGCCGAAAAGGCGGAACTGCTCGGCCTGGGCCAGTCGCTGATTTATTCTATTGAAAACTCGCGTCTGCCGATGATGCTGGTCGTTTTGCGCAAAGGCACGGCGGCCGCGCACTACGTACTGGGCGGGCCTACCGCCAACAACAACAACGCCTTTTCACTGGGCACGGCGACCACGGAAATCAACGTCATGCATGGAGAAACAGCCGCCGCCGCCAGCTACGCGCGCAGACTGGTAAAGGAAAAAGACGCGGGCCGGCCGCTGGGGCCGGTCATCGGCAAAATGAACGAAATGGTCAAGCACTATGACGAGACGTCAGGGCCTGTATATTGTGCGAAGAAAGGCTTTGTCGATGAAATCGTGCGTTTCCATGAACTGCGCGACTATCTGGTGGGCTTTGCCAACTGCTGCTATCAGAACCCGCGCTCCATCTGCCCGCATCACCATATGATCCTGCCGCGTATTATCCGTTCGCAGATCGTCCGCGGGCTTGCCAGGCCGGGGGCCGAAAACTCCACAGGGCAACCATAGGGTAAAGAAAAACGACTCGAACAAAATCATTAAGGAAAGGAATAATGTTATGACGGACATGGCTTTAGCTTTAAAAATCTCCGGAGGCGGACTCGGCGTCGTCTTTTTACTACTGGTGGTCCTCTGGTTCACCATCTGGGTAACCAAAGTCGTCACGGAAAAAATAACAAAATTTATGAATAAATAGTGTGTACTTTAAATACTGTTTGATCTTCGCTCCAATAACTATCGGAACATCCGGCACAAAAGATGCGTACAAGTCTCTGACGCATTGTGCTTAAAAACTAACAGGTTTATTAACCTGATTACTATTTTAATGGAGGACTCGACGTGTTCGGCTTTTTAGAAACAGGCTTTCAGTTTTTTACCTGGGGAAATGCTGTCATGCTTATTATCGGCAGTGTTTTGATTTATCTGGCGATCGGCAAAAAGATGGAGCCTCTTCTTTTGCTGCCCATCGGCTTCGCGGTTATGCTCGTCAATTTGCCCGTGGGAGGGCTGATGGACTATGAGCATGAAATCAAAGCCAAACAGCCGGGGATCATCAGTCACATCGCCTTGTCCGAGGGGGCCGTTTTCAGCAAAGATACGGCCATCGCACAAACAGACGGCGAAGCCGTAAGCGCGCCCGTTTTCGGGCGGGTCAAGAAAATCACGGTCAAGGAAGGGCAGCACGTCGAAGCCGGAGACGTCATCGCCGTTGTCGTCACCCAGCAGCAGACCAACCAGGCGGAAATTCCGACAAAACCGCTCGGCCTGCTGGCGATCTTCTTTTCCTTCGGGATCATGTGGCAGATTCTCCCGCCTCTTATTTTCTTGTGCCTCGGTGCACTGACGGACTTCGGCCCCATGCTCGCCAACCCTAAAACGCTGCTTTTGGGCGCAGCCGCTCAGTTCGGCGTTTACTTTGCTTTTTTCCTTTCCCTGCTGTTCGGTTTTTCCTTCAACGAAGCCGCCTCGATCGGCATTATCGGAGGAGCGGAGGGGCCGACGACGATTTATGTGACGGCGCAGCTGGCGCCGCATATTATCGGCGCGACGGCCGTGGCCTGCTATTCCTATATGGCCCTGGTGCCGCTGATTCTGCCGCCGGTCATCAAACTGCTGACCACAAAAAAAGAGCGTGCGATTTACATGAAACCGACGCTCCGGCCCGTTTCCAAACTCGAAAAAATCCTGTTTCCGCTGGTCACCGCGGTTGTCGTGATCCTCTGCGTTCCCGCCTCCGCCCCTCTGATCGGCTGCTTCATGCTGGGAAATCTTTTTCGTGAAAGCGGCGTGGTAGATCGCCTCAGCAACACGGCGCAGACTGTCTTTATCGATGTGATGACAATTATTCTGACGCTCTCCATCGGCGGGACCATGGTGGCGGAAAACTTCCTTCAGGTCAAAACGCTGCTTATTTTGCTGCTCGGGGTGATTTCATTTGCCAGCGCAGCGGCGGCCGGCGTCCTGCTGGCGAAATTCATGAACCTGTTTTTGAAGGAAAAGATAAACCCGATGATCGGCGCGGCGGGTGTGTCGGCCGTGCCCATGTCCGCACGGGTGGTCCAGATTATGGGGCAGCAGGAAAACAAAAAGAACTTTCTGCTGATGCACGCGATGGGGCCCAACGTCGCCGGAGCCATCGGCGCGGCGATCGCCGGCGGTGTGTTCATCGGCATCCTGGGATAGGCTCCAGGCGGCCCTGTTACGGGGCCGCCTGCGCTTTTGTCTTTTCTTTTCCATAGGCGGCGGACCGGATCAGTGTGTTGTAGCCGCAGCCGTGGCCGGCGCGCAGATCGGCGCAGCGGCAAAAGTCACCCTGAGCGCCCTGCGCGGCGAGCTTCACCTCGCCGGGACCGAAAACAAAAGTCAGGCGGCAGGAGTTTTCCCGGTATTCATAACTGTCCCGTCCGGTCCTTTGCGCGTCGCCCATGATCAGACACTCATGATATTCGTCGGCAATCGTCGTCATCTGAAAAGTCATTTTATCATCATCTTTGCTGATCACACGCAAATAGTCATTGGCGTTTTCCTTGCCGTAAACAGGATGGGAAACTTCATGGGCGTACAGATACAGACAGCGGCCGCCATCTTTGTGATCCGAAAGGGCGGTGGCAGGCTCAGCCGCGCAGACAGTGCCTGCCGTGAAAAGAAAAATCAGCCACATAACGGCAAATCTCGTCATAACTTCATCTCCTGCGTATTTTTCGATGCCTCCCCTTAGCCGTTTTTTGTGTTTACGGCAACACAATTTCCACCCGCCGATCGCTGCAGTCGCGTTGCGGGACTGGACTCATCAACCGAGATGCGCCGGAGACGCCATCTTTTCATGCGAGATGCCGCTTTATTTTAACGCGGCGTTGTGCCTAAATATGCTCATGGAAGACGGCGCCCTCAAAGGGATTCTGACCCTCGAAGACGGCCGCCCCTGCCTTCTGGGAGAGGCGGGCCGTAAGTATCTGGAAGATGAAATCATCTGGAGGGGATATATAAAGCATTTCAGCGGCCGGCGGGTGTGCGCCCGCAGACTTGCCCAGACGGATTATGAAACGCTCAGGCCGATTGTCATCATCTGGCCCGACGATCCGGGTCCGGAAGAAGCGTTCGTCGATCTTTACTTCAACGAAAGGCTTGTCAAGTATCGGACGTCTTTTCTGGGACATCTGGCCGTCAATGTCAACGGAGAGATTTTCAACTTCTCGCATCTGATGAACGAAAACGAACTCCTCAGGCACGAGGAATATTTTTACCGGCCGGCACTGGGCGAATTCGCGCCGCACCCGCAAACGGGAGGCTACAACACGGACAATCCGGCAAAGCCGTACTACGACAAGTTCGGCAGACGCTTCATGCGCACCATCCACGTCCTGAGAGTGACCGGACTCGACACGCAAATACTTTCACAGATTTTCCATGAGGAGCTCGAAAAAATCACAAGCACCAGAGCAGACCCGAAAAAGCCGGGCGCGTATCCGGCCTTTAACATACTGACGCGTAACTGCGCGACCATCATCCGTGACGGTTTGCGCAAGGCCGGCTTCGGAGACATCCGCGGCATTTTCCCCCGGGACCTGTTTGTCAGCGCCGCCTGCTATTTTATGCGCCTTGCGGATAAAACAAGTGCAAAAGCGTTTGTCTATCGCCTCGGGCAGCTTTGTGTTTCCGAGGCGCCGCAAAGCGCCATGCCGCCCCTTTTGAATCCCATGAATATCCGTAAAAACAGTAAACTGAAAAAATATTTTAAAACTTGAAAAAGGAGAATTTTATGAAAGTACTCGCACTGAATTCCGGCGCGCGCGCCGACGGGGAAAGCTATACCACTTTGATGCTCAATCACCTCACCGAAGGGATGAAAGACGCGGGCGCGGATGTCGAGATTATCAATCTGCGCACCAGGAAAATCCGCAACTGTATCGGCTGCTTTACCTGCTGGACCAAAACGCCGGGCAGATGCGTCCACAAAGATGACATGACCGAGGAGCTCTTTCCGAAATTTCTTGCCTCGGATCTGGTCATCTACGCCTCGCCTCTTTATTTTCACACACTCAACGCGGCGATGGCCGCCTTCATGGAGCGCACGCTTCCGGCGGCCCTTCCTTTTTTTGAAGAGGACGAAGACGGAAACACTTATCATCCCATGCGTTTTAAGACTCCGGCGAGCGTGCTGCTGAGCGTTTGCGGCTTTCCTGAAATGTCCGAATTCGACGCCATGCGGGAATTTTTCGAGCGGACGCGCGATAAGAATTCACAGCCGGTGGCGGTTATCTGCCGCGCCGGGGCGTCACTTCTTTCCGCCCCGCAACTGGCCGCCAAATCCCGCGATGTACTGGAGGCCACCAGACAGGCCGGCCGTGAACTGGTAAAAAACATGAAAATCGCGCCGGAAACAATGGAGCGGATCACTCGTTCACTGGGCAGCGCGAAGACTTTTCGTAAAATGGGCAATATCTACTGGAAAACATGCATTACCGAGGGCGTGACGCCCGGAGAATATGATCGCCGTAAAATGGTCCCGCGGCCGCAGAGCATGGAAGACTTCATGTTCATGTTTCCCTTCGGCATCAACGCGAAAGCGGCGAGAGACAAAAAAGTTCTTCTGCAATTCAACTTCACCGGCGCGATAAACGAATCGTGCCTTTTCCGTATCGAAAAGGGTCGTGCCCAGGCACAGACAGGCGGGGATGAAAATCCGGATATTGCCATAGACACGGACTTTGATCTGTGGATGGACATCATCACGCGCAAAGCCGACGGCCAAAAGATGTTTCTGGAGCAAAAATACAAAGTGAGAGGCGATCTGGAAATGATGATGAAGATCTTCGGCGGAAGATAATTACGTTTGAGTTTCTTATATCTTTTCTTCCGGAAAGGCACGGGCGCAGGAGCGCAGACGCGAACCGGCGGGCATGGTCGAGGGGAACACAAAGCGCACCGCTCGCTCGTAAAGCAGGTAGTCCCACGCCCAGTTGGTCAGCACCATGAGACGGTTGCGGAAACCGATGAGGTTGGCAAGATGAATAACCAGCCACATGATCCAGGCGACAAAACCCCGAAAGGTCCGTCTGCCGATCGCCACGCCTGCCGCCTTGCGGCCGATGGCGATCATCGAGCCGCGGTCACGGTAGCAAAATCTTTGCGGTTGTTTGCCTGAAAGCTGAAACACAATGTTTTTTGCCGCCTGCGCCCCGGATTGCATGGCAACTTGCGCCACCATCGGCAAAATGAGACCCTCTTCCGAGATGGCGGCCAGATCGCCGATGACATAAACATCCGGGTGACCTGCGGCCTGCAGTGTAGGCGTCACCGGCACGCACCCGTTTCGTGCGACAACAATACCCGACGCATCCGGCAGCTCTTCACCGCGGACACCCGCGGTCCAGACCACGGTTTTGGTTTCGATAAAGCCGGCCGGCGACGACCGGGGCTTTTCGCTTTGAGTGCGCACAATCACCTTATCCGGCGTGACTTCGGCAACCGTCGTTTTCAGCCGCACGTCAATCCCCATGCGCCCGAGCCTGCCTGCGGTATAGTCGCGCAGGTTTTCCGGCATGGCCGCCACCAGATGCCCGGCCGCCTCCAGTAAAATTATCCGCACCTGTGAAAAATCAATACCCGGATAGTCCCTGACCAGAGGGCCGTGAATCAACTCGGAAAGAGCTCCCGCGTATTCCACACCGGTGGCCCCTCCCCCCACGATCACGAAGGTGAGCAGCTCCTTTATTTTATCTTCGTCCGCCTCGCGCGAGGCGGCCTCGAAACAGCAAATGATATGATTTTTGAGCGCGACCGCCTCCTCCAACGTTTTCAGGAAATAGGAATGCTCTTCGACTCCCTCCACGCCGAAGGTCGCACTAACGCTGCCTGTAGCGACAATCAGGTAATCATAGTCGAGCTTCCCGTTGTCCGTCTCGAGACGCTTATTCGCAAGATCGATGCGTTGGGCATGCGCCAGCATGAATTGAATGTTGCGGTTTTTTCTGAAAATGCTGCGTACCGTATAGGCAATGTCCTCCGCGGAAAGCTCCGCGGCGGCCACCTGGTACAAAAGTGCCAGGAAGGTGTGATAATTGTTGCGGTCAACGACGGTGACGTCAACCGGCTGCCCGGCTAGTGCGCGCGCAGCCCACAGCCCGCCGAAGCCGGCGCCGATGATGACAACTTTGGGTTTTGTGTTTGTGCCGTGCAAGAGCTCCCTCCATCTCCGGACGGCCGCGACTCACCGGCGAAAGGATAAAGGACAAAGGCAAAAGGCGAAAGGACAAAGGACAAAGGCTGAAGGACAAAGGCTGAAGGACAAAGGCTGCAGGAAAAATCGCATGTCGAACGAGTTCGTCACCCTGCAAGTCGTTGAAGCCTCTGATCTTCTTTCAATTTGTCTTTGTGCGCGGCTACTGTTTTTTCGTAAACGCCGCTGTGCCTTTTTTTGAGTCTCCTTTCACCGGTTGCGCCGCGACTTTTCCGTTGGCGGTCTTTGCCGTTTTCTTCGCCGAGGGCTTTGCGCCCTGAGATTTCACCGTTTTTTTAACCGCCGGTTTTTCTTTGGCCGGCTCGAGCGTCAGCTTCAAAACATCCATCATATCGCTCACAAAATGAAAGGCCATCTTTTTTTGCACATCCGCCGGAATGTCCTCCAGGTCTTTCCTGTTCCATTCGGGCAGGATGACGGTTTTTATTCCCGCACGGTAAGCCGCAAGCACCTTTTCCTTGATGCCGCCCACAGGCAGGACCGCGCCGCGCAGCGTGATTTCACCGGTCATCGCCAGTTGCTTTTTCACCTTGCGGCCCGTCAAAAGCGAGGTGAGCGCCGCGAGCATCGTGACGCCCGCCGAAGGACCGTCCTTGGGCGTTGCGCCCGCCGGCACATGGATATGAATGTCGCTGTCGTCAAAAAATTCAGGGTTCACGCCCAGCTCACGGGCGTTGGTGCGAATGAAGGACAACGCCGCCGCCGCGGATTCTTTCATGACATCGCCTAACTGCCCGGTAAGCGTCAGACCTTTTTTCCCCTGCATGGCCGTGGCCTCGACAAACAGGACGTCGCCCCCCACCGGTGTCCAGGCAAGCCCGATGGCAATACCCGGCCTGGTAATGCGCGCATCGATATCCGTTGGAACACGCGGCGCGCCCAGATACTTGTGAATATCTTTTTCCGTCACCGTTTTGGACTTAATGCTTCCTTCAGCGATCTGCGCCGCCACGCCGCGGCAGGCGCCGGCGATTTCGCGCTCCAGATTGCGCACGCCCGCCTCACGGGTGTAACCGGTAATGATGGCGGAAAGCGCCCGCTGCGTCAGCTTGAACTGCCCTGCAGTCAGGCCGTTTTCCTTGAGCTGCCGCGGGATCAGGTATTTTTCAGCGATCTTCACCTTTTCCTCCTGCGTGTATCCGCTCAGTTCAATCACTTCCATGCGGTCCAGAAGCGCGGGAGGAATGGTCTCGAGCATATTGGCCGTGGCGATAAACAAAACTTTCGACAAATCGAACGGTACGTCCAGATAATGGTCGGTGAAAGAGTTGTTCTGCTGCGGGTCCAGAACCTCTAAAAGAGCAGAGGAGGGGTCGCCGCGAAAATCGCTGCCCAGCTTGTCGATTTCATCGAGCATGAAAACAGGGTTGTTCGATTCCGCGCGCCTCAGCCCCTGGATAATCCGGCCCGGCAGAGCGCCGATGTAAGTACGGCGATGCCCGCGGATTTCCGCCTCATCGCGCACTCCGCCCAGTGCGATACGCCAGAATTTGCGCCCCAGCGCGCGGGCGATCGACTGTCCCAGCGAAGTTTTCCCCGTCCCCGGAGGGCCGGCAAAACAGAGAATCGGGCCTTTGGAATCAGGCTTGAGCTTGCGCACGGCCAGATACTCGATGATGCGCTTTTTCGGTTTGGCCAGACTGTAATGATCCTCGTCCAAAATCCTGCGCGCGAGCGCTATGTCCAGATTGTCCTCGGTGGCGTCATGCCACGGCAGCGCCGTCACCCAGTCGAGATAAGTTGACGAAACCGTATATTCTGCCGATGACGGGTGCATGCGCGACAACCGTTCCAGTTCCCTGAGGGCCTCTTTTTTCGCCTCGTCGGGAAGGTTTTTCTCCTCTATTTTTGTGCGGTACTCGTCCGTTTCCACGGCATTTTCGTCCGCCTCCCCCAGCTCCTGTTTGATGGCTTTGAGCTGCTGGCGCAGGTAGTATTCACGCTGGCTCTTGTCGATGTCGTCTTTGACCCTGGTCTGGATTTTGTTTCCCAGTTCCAGCACTTCCATCTGATGATTGACCATGCGCGTCAGTTCTTTCAGACGCTGCTTGACATCGGCGATATCCAGAATTTTCTGCTTTTCTTCCACCGGCGCGTTGATGATCGAGGCAATCAGATCGGCCAGTGTGCCCGCATCGGTAATCGACTTGGCCATCGGGCCGAATTCCGGCGGCAGAAAAGGTGAGAGCTTCAGGATTTTATCAAAAAGCGAAAGCAGATTGGACACCAGCGCTTCCGTCTCAATATCTCTGGCTTCTTTTTCTTCAATCACATTGATGCGCGCCTGCTGATACGGCTTGCCTTCGATTATCTCCTCGACGGAAAAACGGCTGACACCCTGCAGAAGCAGCTGCGTGTTGTGCTCCGAGGTCTTGGCCATCTTCATGATCATCGCACAGGTGCCCACCGCGTGCAGGTCGTCTTTCTTGTACTTTTGAGGGGATTCCGGATCATTTTTCGCCATGATAAGCCCCACCAGACGGTCTTTTGTCATGGCCTCATCCACCAGCACGGAAGCGCTACCCGTCACCTCCAGGGGGATCATTGTTTTGGGAAACACCAGTACATTCTGAAGCGGAAGTATCGGAATCACTTCCGGTATATTCAAAGCGTTTTTATTTTCAGACCCGTTTTGCTGAGCCATAATAACCTCCTGTTATTGAAATCCGGCGGGCTATTTTGCCGGGAATACGGATACACGAAGCGGTTTGTGCGCCGGCAGCTTTGTCAGCCTCACGGCCAGAATGCCGTCCGTGTATGATGCGGAAGCACCGGCGGCGTCCACCGGCGCGGGCAGACTGACGCTCCTTTCAAAATAGCCGTACGGAATTTCCGCCTGGCAGTAGTGCCCGTTTTGCAAAAGTCCCGTCGTCTTGCGAATACCCGCTATTGTGACACTATCGCGGTCCGCCTCGACGTGCAATTCCTCCTTGCTGAGGCCCGCCATATCCGCCAGCACAATGACCTCATCGGCTGATTCATACACATCAATGTTCGGACGCCACATGTATTCGTATTTTTTGAAAGACGGGCGCACCAGATGAAAAACTTCATCCACCGCCTTTTGAAGCTCGTCTTCAAAAATATTCCCGAAATCAATCTTTATGTAGGTCATCACCGCCGCCTTTTTAGCCGTTATTGTTGAAGCTCCAGTAAGTATAGTGATTGCCGCAGCGTTTGTAAAGAGCGCGGGTAAGTCCGAGAAATTTGGACGACTTGGAAGATTAAAGGGCTGGTGGATGGTGAACAGCATGAAGCTTGCAGCTCATGGAAAACAGTTGCCTGGGCACGTTGTCATCTCGAAGCAAAGTTGGAAATCCTTTTTTCGTGCCTGAGACTGTGGATGATCGTTTACGGACAAAATCCGAAAAGGCGCTAAAAAATAACTGGTTAAATAAAAACAATTTTGCTATGGAAGGCCCGCTCTGCGGGAGCTGTCTTAAAAATCATCCCGGCCCGGGTTCAAGCCGCCGGAACCGCCCATGCCGCAAGCAGTGTGAAATCCACAGTTTTCCCGTCGCTTTGCCCCTCGCAGCCGGATTCAAAGTGCCGCCACGGGACAATTATCTCGAAAAAAGGTTTTCCAAAGCAGGGCCTGCTAAAAGAAAAGAGTGTTATGAAAAAAGAACATATCAGAAACGTCGCCATCATCGCACACGTTGACCATGGCAAGACCACTTTACTCAACTCCATGCTCAAGCAGACGGGGGCTTTTCGCGCCCGCCGCGAGGTGGAGGACCGGGTGATGGACTCCATGGCGCTGGAAAAGGAGCGCGGCATCACCATCGCGGCCAAAAACACGGCCGTGGAGTACAAGGGCGTAAAAATCAATATCGTGGATACGCCCGGCCACGCAGATTTCGGCGGGGAAGTTGAACGCAGCCTCAATATGGTGGACGGCGCGATCCTGCTGGTCGATGCCAGCGAAGGCCCGCTGCCGCAGACGCGGTTTGTGCTCAAAAAAGCTCTGGAGAGAGATCTGCCCGTCATTTTGGTCATCAATAAAATCGACCGCCCCGACGCGCGCATAGCGGAAGTCATTTCAGAAACATACGATCTTTTCATCGACCTGGACGCACGTGAACATCAGATAGAATTTCCGGTTTTATACACCAATGCCAAAACCGGCGTCAGCCACAAAAAGCAGGGGGACGGCAGCTCGAACCTCGAACCGCTTTTGCAGGCGATCATCGACACCATCCCGCCTCCCACAGGCGATGATGAGGCCAACTTGCAATTTCTGGTGACGAATCTGGATTATGACCCTTATGTCGGCCAGATCGCGGTAGGGCGCCTCCAGGCGGGGAAACTGGAGATGAACGGCACCTATACGCTTTGCGCCGCAAACGGCAATCATGGCGGCGTGAAACTCTCCGCACTCTACTCTTTTTACGGCCTTACCAAAAAGCCGACTGCCCAGGCCGAGGCGGGCGACATCATCGCGCTGGCCGGCGTGGACGGGGTGAAGATAGGCGACACAATCTCGTCGGCTGCCAATCCCGAAGCCCTGCCCCGCCTGGTTGTCGATGAACCTACCGTTTCCATGGTCTTTTATGTCAATGACGGTCCTTTTGCGGGCAGGGACGGCAAGTATCTGACCTCGCGCCACCTGCTGGAGCGGCTGGAAAAGGAGGCCTTGCGCAATGTGGCCGTGCGCATCAGAAAACTGGCGCGCACCGATGCATTTGAGGTGTGCGGCCGCGGTGAGCTGCAGATGGCCGTGCTGATCGAAACGATGCGGCGTGAGGGCTTCGAAATGACCGTCTCCAAGCCGCAGGTCATCACGAAAAAAGTGGACGGAAAAATCTACGAGCCGGTGGAGCGCCTGTTTATCGACATTCCCGAAGAGTTCGTCGGCCGTATTACAGAGAAGCTCTCCGGTCGCAAAGGGAGGCTCGAAAGTCTGATCAATAAAGGCAGCTCTCGGGTCAGCATGGAATTTCTCATTCCCTCGCGGGGACTCATCGGCTTTCGCAGCCAGTTTCTCACCGACACCAAAGGGGGCGGCGTGATGAATTCCCTACTGGAGGATTACGCACCGTGGTTCGGCTCCATCCCCCAGCGCAGCACGGGCGCGCTGGTGGCCGACCGCACAGGCAGGGTGACAGCCTATGCCAGCTACGCGATGGAGGACCGCGGCGAAATGCTCGTGGACATCGGCACGGAAGTTTACGCCGGCATGATCGTGGGCGAGCGCAACCGCCCGCAGGATCTGATCGTCAACATCGTCAAGGAAAAAAAGCTCACCAACATGCGTGCGTCCAACGCGGACGCCACGGTCATTTTACGGCCGCCGCGCATTTTGTCACTGGACCAGGCGATTGAATTTATCGCCGGGGATGAACTGGTGGAAGTCACGCCGCACAACGTGCGCCTGCGTAAAATGGAACTCGACACCTCAAAAAGACAGATGAAGGCACGAAAAGAAGATTGAGGACGG
>Ga0116182_1003890_pt1 | contig 13604 bp, 17 predicted proteins | sample AD_UKC077_MetaG_FD_89805 | JGI IMG/M metagenome (GOLD analysis project Ga0116182, IMG submission 89805) | Active sludge microbial communities of municipal wastewater-treating anaerobic digesters from USA - AD_UKC077_MetaG | ecosystem: Engineered > Bioreactor > Anaerobic > Digestate | place: USA...
CAAAATGACAAGCAAACACACATGGCACCGCATTTCAAAAACGATTTAAATATCTACAACGAACTTATGCACCTTTCAGAACTTATTCCTACTATTTATTCTCTTTTGCTGTCAAAGTTGAGTCATATTTCTTATCGTGGTTTTAGGCACGGAATGACCATCTATAATGATTTCTCCTTCTGTTGGCTCTCCCACCCCAAAAAGCGTCTCGCCCAGAAACTTTTTTCCAGAGCCAATCAGTCCACCTATTCCAAGGATCTCCCCACGACGGACTTCCAGAGAAACAGAGTCATAAAGGCCCTTCTTGGAAAGATTTCTCACCCTCAAGACGGGATCCTCATCCCCATTGAATTCCTTTTGATCTTCAACTCTGTAGGTGTCGGCACTTAACTCTCTTCCTACCATAAGCGGGTGGATCTCTCTCTCTTCCGAGACCTCGGGATCAACTTCTCCAACCAGCTGCCCATCTTTGAGAATTAGAATCCTGTTACAGGCATTCATCAATTCTGAAAGACGGTGTGAGACAAATATGAATGTTGCCTTGTTTGAAAAACTCTTAATTCTGTCGAGAAGAATCTCTCTTTCCTTTTCTGGGAGTGCAGCAGTTGGTTCATCAAGAAGTATTAGAGGCGTCTTGATCTTGTACATGTCTGCTATTACAAATGCCCTGATGATCTCAAGCATCTGACGTTCATGGAATGAATATCTAGAGACTTCTTTTCTGGGGTCGATATCGAGCCCAAAACTCTCCAGATAGCGCTTCGCTTCGGAGATCATCTGCCTCTTCTTCAGAGTACCGGCCACCTGGAATCTCTTCTCGTGTGAAAGAAAGAGATTTTCGTAAACAGTCAGGCTTTGGACAAGGTTCTGCTCCTGGAAGACCATCGAAACTCCGAGTGTATTCGCTTCCCGAAAGCTTTGAGGAGCATACTTCTTTCCTTCGAGAAACATCTCTCCTTTATCGGGTGATTCAACTCCTGCTATCAGTTTAAGCAGAGTTGACTTTCCCGCTCCATTTTCCCCGGCAAACCCAATAACATCGTTCCTGTTGATATTGAAAGTAACGTCCTTTAGTGCCTGCACACCTGGATAGCTTCTTTCAATTCCCTTGATCTCGAAGAGGATTTTGTTGTTTCCTTTTATGTTTTCATCCATACAGATAAACCTCGCATTCTTTGTCTCACCTATTGGAATCAAAGATTACTTAACGGTGATTATCTTTGGTCTTCCGACATTGGACATGAGCGCACCGGCAATTATTAGAGCGCCCATGGCGACATTTCTGAACTCGGGTGTAACGCCCATGAAATTCAAGCCGCTTATCAGAACGGTAACCAGCATCGCTCCAAGGACTGTGCCGATTGGTCCTCCCCGGCCTCCGCTAAGAGGAATGCCACCCATGACAACTATCGCAATTATTGGCAAGGTATAGGTATCCCCGCAGTATGGGCAAGCGGCTTCAAGCATAGATGCATCAAGCGCACCGGCTAGCCCTACGAGCGAACCATGAATCATGAATACAAAAGTCTGAATCTTTACAACACTGATCCCTGAATACTGGCATACATACTCGTTGTTGCCAATAGCGTAAATCATTCTGCCAAGCACTGTCTTTTTGGTTATTATTATGGTTATAAGCACTACAATGATTGGTATAGTGATCAAGTTCGATATGCCACCTAGAAAGCTGCCTCTTGCGACTGCCAAAAAGGATTCTGAATGGACGTTGTAAGGAGAACCTTTAAGTATTAAGACTGCAGTTCCATTTAAGATTCCCATCATAGCGATAGTAGATAGAAACGTCGGAATTTTGAGGAAAGTAGCCAGAAGGCCGTTTATTAAACCTACTAGAGCCCCAACTATCATTCCCACTATGATCGATGCGCCCCCAAGTGCCGAGCTGACCATTGCAGAAGCCACGGCGGTAATCGTTATCGTCGCTCCGACAGAGACATCTATGCTTCCCATCAGAACGACCATGGACATGCCCATTGATGCAATCAGCAGAATAGCCATCTGTACGAGCAAGTTGTTGAAGTTCTTTACGGACAAGAACGTAGGATACTGCAAACCGAATATCAAGAACAAAACCACAAGCAGTAAGGGAGTCCATAACTTAGAAAGTGAGAACTTTAGCTTCCTGTTTTGATTATCCATCTTCATCCACCTCCCTGCCTACTTAGTAAGAAGTAATCTTCCTCTTCTGTGAGGAAGCATTACGAGTGAAATTGCCGCGATTAACAGTATACCTTTTGCAATGTTCTGTACATTCGATGTACTTCCAATTAGACTCATTCCATTATCGAACATACTGATGAGAAGAACCCCTATGAGTGTCTTCATTAAACCACCGGAACCTCCCATGATAGAAGTTCCACCTACAACGACGGCTATCAGAGTATTGAAGAGATATTTGTCTCCAAGTCTGGACGGGGCCATTCCCAGATAAGAAGAGAGCAGAACCGAGGCAATGCCAACCAACAAGCCTGAAAACATAAACGCGATTATCCTGTATTTATTGGTGTTGATTCCCATTTTCTTCACGGATTCTTCGTTGCTTCCTATTGCCAAAATGTATCTTCCCACTACTGTCTTCCTGCTTATGAATACGAAAACTGCAAATACTATCAGAGACCAAATAATGACGTTTGGAATGCCTTCAATCATCTGTCCCGTCGAAATCCAGGCAAAGTCCCTGTTTCTAATGGATATGTTATAACCATTTGTTAGACCAGTAGCTATTCCCACATAGACATACATCATCGCCAGTGTAACGATGAAAGACGGAAGTTTCAGAAGTACTACCAGTAGACCGTTAACCAGTCCCGAAAGGAATCCTACGACTATCGCAAGAACTATCATCCCTAATCCACCCTGAGGAAAGAAGTAAGCGGCAACAATCGCTGACGATGAAAGCATGGCGCCCACAGAGAGATCTATGCTCCCCATGAGTATGGGAAAAGTCTCTCCGGCGGCCACCAGAAGGAAGACGCTCGAGACTGTCAGAATGCCTGTGATGTTCCTTATTCTTGCAAACGGCGGATATGAGATTGCGAAAAACACAAAGATTCCAACAAGCAATAAGTAAGGAAGTACTTCAATAAGGTTCTCTGTTTTAAGTCCTTTTTTCAAGAGATTTTTGAGAGCCAAATTCCTCATCCTTCCAGAAAGAGTAGACTGATCCCCTGTGAGCTGGAACAGTCTACTCCAGCATTCAAAAGTGTTTTTTTAGAATCATAAGGTGCTTAGTTATTACATCCTTCTCCAAAACCCGGAATATCAAAGCGGTAAGGAACGTCAATCACTTCATGAACAAGCACATCGTTTTCCATTCTCTTAACGATATCTGCTCTGAGACCCTCTTCCAGGTTGTTCGCTACGAATACGTAGTTGTATGGGGAGCTCTCGAATGGAGGGACAACCCATGCAGCGGTGAACTTGTCAAGGTAAAGCTCGTAGATCTCCTGGTAAAGACCGGATTCCATAGCGTCCTTGTATTCCTTGGGAACTTCGTAACCCCTGGGCTTGTCTAGGTAAATCCAGTTGGTGAATCTCTCTGGGTATATCGGAACGAGAAGACCCTGTGGATCCCAGTCGTTTGGATGAAGCGTTCTTGACATCATCTTCCAGTCGTAGTCGTATGGTCCTTCCTGTCCGAAAGTCTCGATGTACCAGTCAACGTTTTCAGGAGTAATGAAGGTCTGCATAGTTGACATCATCGTTTCAGGAATGGTTGGTTTCCAGCCGTTCTTCATGTCGTATACAGTAACGGCCTGTCTTCCGGCCATCCAGAATCCGTAGATTCCAGCGACAACGTCGAGACTTCCATCTTGGATATCGACGAGGTTGGACTTGTTAGCGTCGGTTGTGACCTGGAAAACATGGTCCAATCCGGCCTCTTCACAGGCAATTGCCGCGCCAACATTCATGCTTGTCGCAGTGCCAAAAATACCGTCTATCCTGTCACCGAACTTTGCGATCCAGTCTTTGGTAACAGAGTATCCCTTGTCTCTTATGAAGTCTGCATATTCCTCACCGATAACCGTGATGTTCGGGAAGTTCTCCATAAGAGCGGATTTGTAACCTCTTGCTCTGTCGTTACCTGCTTTGGAACCGGGGAATCCCCAGAGAATGCAGGTCTCGCCTTCTCCGTTGAGAAGTCTGCCCATTTCTAGTCCGCCAAGATAACCATCGACATAAGCGTCAGGTCCAATGAATTGACCGTAGTATGGGCCTGCATCCAGCGGAGTCCACCAGTCGGCTATCTCGAGAATGTTTGCGTAATAGACTTTCTCTCTGTTAACGAAGTTCGATGCCTGAATAACAGATTCGATTGTTGGGGAGTAACCAAATATCATCTTGACACCGGCGGCAGCGAAAGACTCGATTTGGAACAGGAACTTTTCGGGGCTCCTGTCGTCGCTGGCTGCTATGTACATGTTTCCAAGAGCCTCGACAGCCTCCCTTGCGCCTTTGTCAAAGGTAAGGAAGAAGTCGTTTGCCATCTGTGAATACGTGCATACCATTGTCTCCGTTGAAAGTGCAGTAACACCAAACAAAGCAATAACAACAATTAACAGAACACTGAGCTTTTTCACCTGTACCATCCTCCTTCAAAAGAAGTACTCTCATAGATCGAAACATTCACACGAATAGCTTTTTTTCTTTGTGCCAACCTCCCTTCAAACAAAGGAATCAAAGAATGATTCTTATCTTGTATTCGCCTCCGTAACCTTCGCCGTAGTAATCGGTCTTCAATGCGTGCAGTTGTCCTTTGAAATAACGGTTTCCAACGGGAGTCTCCCATTTCTTTCCATAGGCCTCGGTTACGTCGCCGGTGATTTCTCCAAGTTTTCCAAAGCGAGGCATTAAGACGGGGGTAGGGCCATCAATTGCGAAAGGCGGGTAATGCCATGTCCCTTTGTTCAGAAGGACTCCTTCATTCGGTCCTATAAGGAAGGCTCTGGTCTTTTCGGCTTCGGGGATCTTCGATTTCGGCGCAAGAACGAATATGAACTGTTTTCCACCCAGAGGGAAAAAGAACTCAAGAGTTTCATAATGAACTTCTGTCCAGTTAAGGATTTCCCCTATTGGCTTTGGATAAACGAAAAGCATTCCCATTGAGAATCGGTCTTCTTTGTTGTCCTTGAAAGGAACTAGATCCCAGTAAGCCTTGATCATGCTATTTTCGACTGCGGCTTTTGCGTCCACGGGATGCAACTCATACTTGCCTTCTTCCGTGTCTTCATCTCTACCAATGATTCTGCCAAAGGTACTGAAATCTCTCATACTTACTTCACTCAGTTTTTCCAGTTTTACATCAACTACTGCCATAATCTCTCTCCTCCATTCTTAGATTCTTTTGCTCACACAGTGAACAGAAATCTATTTTTCAGAAACTGAATGCATGGAACTCACAAAACAAAAAAAGGTGCCCGAATCTAATCAGGCACCCATAACCTTTATCTTCCTTTGCTAAGCAATACCAACCATAAGTATCGCCGCAACTATATTCGCTTTTCAGATATCTACGAGACAATTATGCACAGAAGAACACCCAATACAAAATCCGATCTCGCGAGCTCTATTAGATCTAAGAGTCTTTAACAGCAATTATGATAGAAAAGCTCAATCATTCGCGTATTCCGAATAGCAGGAACTGCGAACCTAGATTCCGTAATGCAAAGTGTTGTCGGCTTCTATGATTTCCTTTGCAACTGCAACGAGCTTCAAATTCCTGTCTCTACTGATCTTCTGTAGCAACTTCATTGCCTCTGACTCTCTGATTCCGTTACGGTCCATTAAAATCCCTTTAGCCCTTTCTATAAGTTTTCTAGCCTCTAGAGCTTCTTCCTGCTCATGAAGCTCCTTTTTGAGAAGCATGAACTCTTTGAATCGACCCATAGCAATCTCAATTGCGGGCTTGAGTTCCTTCTCATCAACGGGTTTTACGAGATAGTTGAAGACCCCTGCAGAGTTCGCGCGCTTAACGGTTTCTTCGCTGCTGTAACCCGTAACAATTATCGAGGGTACGAGTTTCACTTTTCCAATTCTTTCAATTGCTTCGATTCCGCTTAGTGCGGGTAGGTTAACGTCAACTATCAGTAAGTCTGGATCCGTTTCAAGTGCCAGTTTCACAAATGTCTCTCCATCCATAGCCTCTCCTATAACTTTATGACCGAGGCCAATTAGTGTTTCCTTGAGACCTCTCAGGACTATGTACTCGTCTTCTGCAATAAGTATGTTCAAAGAATTGTCCATAGGAATTGACTCCCCTTTCGGCTAGGTCTAGCACATAATCGCCAATAATTCTTTTATGAGCCTCTCGTGAGCAACAGGCTCTCTTTTGGAATCAAGATCTTAACCTTAGCTCCTCTTTCTGAGGCGATCTCAAGCGTACCGTCGAACTGATTCTCAACAATAGATCTCGCAAGCGAAAGCCCCAGTTTCTCGTCTTTTGCTGAAAAGGATCTGTTGGGAAATCCCGCGCCGTTGTCCTCCACGATTATTTCCACATTATCGTCAAAGCTCTTGCAGGAAATCGATATCAACCCGCTATCAATATCTTTAAAAGCGTGTTTCACACAATTGTTTATCAGTTCGCTTATTGTCAGTGAGATTCCGCTTGCTTTGTCGTACGGTATGAAGATGTCGTCAAGATCTTTCCTTACCTGGAGAGTGCCGTCAACTATGTTGAAACGTACGATAGTATCTACAAGACTCTTCAGGTTTATTATACTTCTGCCCAGTTCATCGTGAGAAAGGAGATCATGAACGGCGGCTATGCTTTTCACCCTGGAAACGACATTGTCCAGCAGATCCTCGACTTCGTTGTCTGTCTTTTTTTCGAAACTCCTTTTCTGAATATTTATGAGACTTACAATAGTCTGAAGGTTGTTCTTTATCCTGTGGTGACTTTCCTGAAGCAGCACCGAGCTTCCCATAAGTCTCGTATTATCTATTGCAAGGGCCACCTGCCTCGAGAGCGTATGAAATATCTTCTTCTGCTTTTCATTTGGTTCATAGTATTTACGATAGCCCACCTGAAACAAAGCGGTGTGGTGAGATCTAACGGAGACTGGGTCGCAAACGATTGTCTCGGTATTTCGAATGCTCTTGAAGAGCTTTTCGAAGAGAACATCGTCAAAATTGGAAACAAAGAGCTTCTTGTTGTCCATTATTCGCATAACAACTTCATCGTTGAGAACGGCTTCTATTGACTCGGTTTCTTTATGTTTTATTGTATCCATGATTGTCCTGGTCTTTTCGTCAACCAGGTACACATAACACGAATCAGATTCCATTATCTTGCAGGTATAATTTTCAAGCATTTTCAAGACATCGTTGATTTCATAGTTCGAAGTAAGGTACTTGGCCGCCCTCAAAACTGCATCAATTATATCTTCGGTTTCTATTTCCTCGGCCTCGCGTTTCGTTGAATCTGATTTCTTCCAGCCAAGTATAAGTTTCAAAAGCTTCTCCGGCTTGTCTTTTGCCTCTTCTGAGCTTAGAGTTCCACAAAGCACCCCTTCAGATAGAACACTTATTCTGTCTGAGTACTTCAGTGCCTCGTCCCACTTATTTGTAACGTAAAGTATTCCAGTCCCCTTCCCCTTAAGTTCATTCAGTATTCTAAGAAGAAGGTCCTGAGACTTGGAGCCGAGATTAGCAGTGGGTTCATACAGAACCACCAGCCGTGGCTCATAAATACACAGTCTCAGAAGCTCTATAAGCTTCTTCTCCTCGGTAGAAAGCTTATACACGTGAGTCTTCTCTGAAATCCCAAGCTCAAATCTTGCAATGAGCTCTTTCACAGCACGATTTATCTTTGAATGGTTAATCAGCTTGATAACATTGGAATGACTCCTCAACACGTACATGTTCTCCGCCACGGTCAAACCCTCTGCGACCATCGGTTCTTCAAGGAGGAACAGAACATCTGTCGAACCTCCGATCTTGATTTTGTTCGTGACATCTATTCCATCAAAGAAGACTCTTCCGGAAATCTTCTTCTCAGCCCCGGTGAGAACATTAACAACAAGTTCCTTTCCAGCACCATACTCTCCGACAAGGGCGTGAACTTCAGAAGAGGTGACTTCCAGATTGATCTCCTTGAGATCGACATTACCCGTGTCATTGCTACTAAGTTCTTTGATATCAAGAATACATTGTTCCATAGCGGATCCCTCGAATTCTGCAGACTTTTTCCTTTCATGCTGCTGCAGCAACAATAAATAGATCACGGATCAAAAAAGAAAGTCAAACAAACATTTGCTTGTTGAGAATGAGTCTCATAATCATTCTACAACACAATGTATCGAAACTATATGTATGTGCAGGTTTCTACATTTTCAGAGTCTAATCTAACTCGAAGAAGCCTTGATCAGCTATAAGAGTAGTAGGATTCGAGACTCGCGAAAACTAGTGTTATGTGAAGTACAAGTTTTGAAGTAAAAACATCACAGTAGAGAATGATAATAAAATATTAATTAGTGTTAAAATTTATATGTAAAGCAGATTGACGAGTCTCTTCATTTTGAACGAGATTCGGTGGGGTCTGCCTGCGTTAGAATTGACGTCCTGATGCTTAACTGGTTTGGCTTATCCGTCAGGGCAAGGAGGAATCTGAAATGTCTTACAAGCACTATTATGTTGGTGACTCCGTTTTGTCGACGGGTGACTACGAGGTTCACACTGGTGATTGTGTTGAGCTGGCAAGAGTAGAGTCAAAGACTTATCTTGGCTATTATGATAACTGTCAGGATGCGATTAGGAAGGCAAGTGATATCTATCCGAACGTAAGCGGCTGCAAATACTGCTCTCCTGGTTGTCACAGGAGATAATTTTCCCTAATTGCGGGGGCTATCGATTCTTTACTGCAACACTGTAGGTTGGTACGTGTGCGATCTGAAAAACTATTCGAAAACGCTGCTTGTGATAAAATCAGTCGAACCTGGATGGTTATCGATACCAGATAGTTATGAACTTTTTAGAGGGAGAGACCTATTTGAATGACGGCAGAACAAAGGTTGGAATAGGTTTTGCGACGGGGCGAAGGCATTTTCAGAGAGTTTTGCGTAGCTACGTCTACAACTGGAAAGAGTCTGAACTGGTTGACAGCAGAGAACTAACGCTGAATCTATTTGTTGCGTATGATCTGAATTACAAGAATACAAAGAAGGCAAATTACACCAAGATTAGTTCCGGTGTGGACGAATTACTGTTCTCCAAACACTTCATAGGTCAGAAGGAAGTTGAAGAAGAAAAGAGGGAGCTCATTAAGCGCGGGATTGTCGATTCGGAAGAAGCTTCTTTGGTTTTTGGAAAAGGATATGCTTCCCAAAGAAATATTGTTCTGTACAGCGCTCTAAAGAATCACATCGATTGCCTGCTCTACCTTGACGATGACGAGTATCCAGTTGCCGTTACGAACGACATGGGCTCTGTTTCGTGGATGGGCCAGCATCTTCTGAAAACTCACTTGAACTACATTGATCAGGCCGACATCACCTACGGTTATCACTGTGGATACATTTCTCCGATCCCCTTCATAGAGTTTTCTCCAGCACTACCCGAGGATACTTTCAGACTCTTCATTGAGGCGATTAGCAACGACATAGTCAAGTGGGAGACTCTCAAAAGACTTATAGTTGCTGGAGGAGTATCGTACGCCGATCCGAAAATACTGAACAGTGGTGAAGTCTTTGAAGTTGAAGAGGTAAATCATGCCAAATTCATCTCTGGATCGAATCTCTGTCTAAATCTAAAAGATCCGGGCAGACTTTTCCCCTTCTATAATCCACCTGGAGCAAGAGGTGAAGATACTTTCTTGAGTACCTGTCTGAGCGACAGGAGGGTGCTCAAAGTGCCAAGTCACGCATTTCATAACGCATTCTCAACGTACAACCACATTTTGATGGGTGTTCTCCCAACCAGTCTCAGACCTATAAGAGCCGATTCGAGAGACATAGTTAGACGTTTCTACAGATCCTGCATTGGATGGATCAGATACAAGCCTTTGCTTCTTTACATAACCGATCGAAACAACTATTCGAAGAAGATTGAAGAGATGAAGATCAACCTTAGGGAAACATTACCTTCTATTTCATCGTACTTTGGTACCGATTCGTTCTACAACATTTCCAAAGAGCTGAACAAGTATCATAAGTCGGTCGAGAAACACTATGAGCAGTTCGAAAGAGTAAAAGAGATTTGGTCGAAGATATCGGATTATCTCCGCGAAGCTTACTAAGGCTCTTGAATACAAGTTTAATCTGAAACTTTTATGGAACTCCTAAACAGAAAAGATCAGAACTTCTCGGGCTTTTCTGCCTGAAGATCGAAAATATGTCCGCATTCTCTGCAAACGCGCACGATAACCTTGAAAGAGGCTTTCCTAAAGGCATAAGAGCCGCATAACCTGACCAGTAACCCTTTCCAATGTCCAGTGAGCCGCAGTTTTGGCATTTGTCCGTTCGAATCATCGAATACCTCCAGTCATCATCTAGAATCGAAATGTTTCTATCCTCTATTAGAAATTACAAAAAAAATCGGGAGTCTTGGTTTTTTTGTCTGCCGCTACTCGACTCTTCAACCTTGCTGATAATTCGCTCACCATGAGTATTGCAGTCATGTCATGCGCGTCGTATAGATAGCATTTGAAAATCCTAACCAAGGCGGGAGATAAGCCCATTATTCTTTTGAAGAGATAAAGGCGGCGAAGAGAACCACAACACCTCCCGCAAGAAGTACTGTCCAACCAAGCCAGTGAAGTTGCGGTCCACCGATGATATTCGCTATTTCTTCTCCAGAACTACCGGGAACATTGCTCTGAATAAGCTCTTTAAACTGTGTTCTCAAAGAATTCTCGTCGGGAAGGTCCCTAATCACGGTAATCAACCTTGCTATTACAACGCCAATCGAAGCAAGTCCGGAAAGAAAGACCATAGATCTCATTTTCACGATTCCCATGATACCCGCAAAGATAGCAATTGCCATTGTTAGTGCGCCATATAGATCTCCGCCGTTGAAATAGGTTGCTTCGCCTCCTCCTGGGAAGCGTACTATCGGCAGGAACAAACCAGCTATAATCATTGCCGCTCCGACGACGGCGAGAAAAATGCCCTTTTTCACAATCTCCACCTCTTTTCTAATATCCAACGGGCATAAGACTTTAATCTAGTCTAGGCCAATGATATCAGAATACCACTTGAAGGCGTTGTATGTTTTATCTCATCGGGAGAGCTCTCATCGTAAAAATGTCGGTTATCAGATCGCCAAGTCCAAGGTTTTGATTTCCGAATTTGCTCTCGAAAAATGGGAACTGCATTACCTTTTCCAGAGGCTGAACTTCCTTCGGTCTTTCTTCTGGTATCGTGTCGACTGAATTCTGAACGACCATTCTCAGCGGATCGAGGTTCCCAAAGTAGAAATCCCCGTAGACTCTGCTCTCTTCCTCAGTTACACCGACAGAGTACATTACACCCTGTCCTACTGACGTATCTTCTTGAATCCAGCCGTAATTGGGGAGGTGAAATTCAGCCCGGAAAAGAGAGGTGAACCCCCCGAATTTTCTCGCCGGTATTCCAATTGAGCGGCAGAAAAATTGATTGAACTCCATAATCTCCATATCCGTGTTCCATAGCAAAAAGGCTTTCTGGAATACCTTCCGCCTCTAGAGAAGCTTGGGCAATTAGACTGTAGTAGATATTCTCTACGACGCAATCGTAAAGAAGTCTGCCTGAAGATATGGGTTTTTCTCTTCTCCGACGATCCTTCCGACAAGGTCCTTCATCTCTTCGTTGTAATAAATTGATTCGGTAGAAAGGGTACTCTCCATGTATGTAGGGCGTTACATGTCATATTCTCCGATTTGCGAAGGATCGACGTCGAATTCCTGCCTGAAATGCCTGAAATAGAACACTATTTTTATGGCTAGATCCTCCCCAGTGAGCCTAGATCAAAAGAAAGAAGCATGCAGGCAATCTTCCCATCGGTCCTAGGATAGTCGACAAGGGTTTCGGCCGGGACTATGCCAATTATCTCGATCATGTCCTGTCCTAACCTGTTCAGCTGAAGGGGAAGCCAGATCTTTAGATTGTCTTCATCCGGAAGATCTGATTTTGAAACCTCGACCGAGTATTCGACCAGGAACTCTCTGGGATCAAATAGCCCGCTCCAGTCACACTTGAACTCGGCAAAGCCCGCCTGTCTCTTCCGCCCATATTGTGAAAGAACGAATTTCACAGCTTTGGTGTAGTGATCGGCCCAGTCTGGATTCTGCTCCACTAGATCGAGATCCCTGTGAAAAGATTTCTTTCAAAGCCTGTGAAGAATATCTCGCCAATCCTCTATCTTTCTCTGAATGTCTCTTTCTTCAGTGAACACATTGAACTTCTCATCTGAATCGATCTGAGGACAGTGACTCTTGATTATTTCTCTTTCATCATCGAATGTGATTGTGAATTCCATTATGGATTTGGTTTCCTTCTGTGATGTATAGTAATCCAGGCTCTTTTCAAGAGCTGTCACGGTGGTCGTCACGAACAAGATGATTTTCAACAATGCTATCAAACTTTTGATAGGAATATCCCAGCATACTGTCAATAAAACCGATGAAATGTGTTCTATTCATATATTTTATGGACTACGTAGCGCAGAGTTGTTATCTTTCTAGAGTGAATGAGTTTCTGGATGCTTCTCTTAGATATTCGAGCTCTAACTGAGAGCAACAGAATGGGGATTTCAAGCGAAGAAAGCTGTCCTTATGCAGATAAGAGTTAAATTTGATAAAATTAGTCATATTACATTCTTTGTTGTTTGCATGAGAAGGACAGTTTCTATGCTGTGTCTTGACACTGACACCGAAAATTGTGGAGGGGAATACATGAAATCAAAGATGTCATTGTTTTTATCGGTCATATTCATCGCGTTTCTAATTTCGCCGCTTCACGCAGGCGCTATCGAGCCTCTTGCAAGACCGCCGATTATTGCAACGGCGATAGGCGACGGTGCTGCATCAGACGTTCTCGCTCTAGTCTGTGAAATCCACGGAATTGATTACGAAAACATCCTTCAATTGAAACCCGAAGAGTTCATGGAGAAGCTCGATTCGAAAAATGCGCCCGGAACTCTTGCTATTGCCCCCGGTGCCATGGTCGAGGGGGATCTATATACCTTATGCGGTGTTGAGAAAATCGATGTAGGGCAGGAGATCCACAGAATAGAACAGCTCATATCGATAGCGAAAGCGCGAGGAGTTCCCGTCGTGGCAGTTCACATTGAAGGTGGCTTCACTTCACCAGATAGCGATCCGAGGCCGTCGTTCGATTTGCTTATGCCAAAAGTCGACTACATAATCCTGGTGTCGCCGGAAGGGCCAAGTGAGTATTTCTCCGCGCTCTCGGAGCAAACCGGGGTACAGCTGATAGTGGTCGACAAAGCTGAAAGAATTCTCGATGCTCTTGATCTCTTATTCGCAATGGGTGGATCTTGATGTAATGCTTGAAACATAGTCTCACTGGATCAGTTTAAAATCCCTTTGATTAGCTCTGATAGAGCTATATTTCTCATGAATCAATTTTTTTGGGGATTGAGTTACTGAA
>Ga0116182_1003894_pt1 | contig 13586 bp, 24 predicted proteins | sample AD_UKC077_MetaG_FD_89805 | JGI IMG/M metagenome (GOLD analysis project Ga0116182, IMG submission 89805) | Active sludge microbial communities of municipal wastewater-treating anaerobic digesters from USA - AD_UKC077_MetaG | ecosystem: Engineered > Bioreactor > Anaerobic > Digestate | place: USA...
TAAATCCGCTGAAAGTGTTAGAGATTTTGGTTGCAAACTATCTAAGCGTGAGGCACTGAAACTTGTAATGGGAAGTGAAGACTTCTACAACCGTTACAGAAGTTAATATAAATAATCATTAATGCACCTGCGATAGCATCAAAGGTGCATGTTTTTTACATCAAAATTGTCGTACTGTTTTTCTAAAAAGTAGGCTATAATAATATTATAATGAGAATAAGAGGTTACTAATGAAAACCAATCCCGTAAAGGTCAAGAACATAATAAAAAGAATCCATCCCAATCTCTGGCAGGATATTGTTGAAAAATACAACAATGGCGATATGGATCCTATTGGTGCCGATTGTCGTTATGAGATTCGCTCAATCCAAGACATCTTTTCCCCTGAAGAATTAGAAATACTAGCTGAGGCTATCAAATACAAACAGGACTATTCCTTTTGCAAGTACTATTATGGATGTAGTCCCAATGGAAGAGACTACAGTGTTGAAGTTCGTCTCATGAAGAATGGAACTTTACATGGTTGGTTTAGTTCTGAATATAAGGGCACTGGAAATGGCGACTATTACATTCTCATTAACGCAACCCAAGCAGTTTTTGTTGAAACAGACTAAAAGATATAAAAATGAATGATTTCAAGTATCTAGAACTCAAAAAGAACGGAACTTATGAATATGTAACTCGCAAGATTGGAAAGGATGGTGCAGTTGTTATCATCCCCATCTTCATTGATTTTAAAACCAAGGAACTTAAGTTTCAATTGATTCTTAGCCAGAGACCCACATTTGCTAAGCCTGTGCTTGAATTTCCTGCGGGACTAATTGACAAAGAAAATGAAACTAAGATGGAAGTTGCTGCCCGTGAATTGAAAGAAGAAACTGGTTGGAATGCGGAATTTCCTTTTAGTGCAATTACCAATTTTCCTGCACCAAGTTCTGCGGGTATTACAGACGAATTAATATACCTCGTCCCTGCATATCTTACTACTAAGGAAGAACCTAATTATCAAGAAGGTGAGGATATAGTTGTTTTACCATTAATGAATTTCATAGAACTTAGTGAATATATGGATAATAATCGTAAAAAAATATATATTTCTAGCAGGCTGTTAACCTTTTATTTAGGCATATTATATGGGTTGACTTTTCCAGAGTTGTTAATGTCAGTTTAAAAAAGTAACATGAGAATAGCTTTTGATATTCATGGGGTATTAAGTAAAAAATTTAAAATAATGCCTCTACTTATTGAATTAAAAGAAAAGGGTCATACCCTTATTGTCATTTCTGGTAAACCCGTTAGGGAAATGAAAGAAGAACTTGAAAATGATTATGGATATGATATTTCAATATTTGATGAATTTTATTCCATTATTGATTCGGTATTAAAAATGCAATTTCATAATGTAAAAGTCTGGTATAATGAAACAGGATGGCACATTGATGATAAAGATTTATGGTGGAGTATGAAAGCAATAATATCTGAAAAGTATAATATAGATGTATTAATTGATAATGAACTTAAATATAAACAAGGATACTTGGAAGATAAATTTATATTTTATAATGATGACATGCGCAATAATGAAGTGTTAACGGGTTATTTAAGAGAATTTCAAAATAATATTTATAACAAGACGATAGAATCAATACAAAGTAATTTTAGTTAATATAACAATTTTTTTGGTAAAAATAAAATGAAACAAGTACTAGTTTATTCTCAATATTCTTTTGAGTGCATGTGCAAAACAAAGCACTTAAATGATTCTAATGTAGAAAGCACATTAGATGCTTATGTTTGTGTGCATAATAGCAAAGATATGAGTCCCTTTTTTAAAGAAGAACATTCCAATGTTTTGAATCTCTTTTTTGATGATTGGACTCCTGAAGAAGTTGAGAAGATGCCAAATGATGATTTTAAAAGAAATTTAGTACTATTTAATCAGAACATGGCCGATCAATTAAAAAATTTTTTAAATGAAAATAAAAATGCTAATGTATGGCATGTACATTGTTTGGCAGGAATTTCCCGATCAGGTGCAATTGCTCTTTGGCTTGCACGTAACTTTAATTTAGATGAATATGCTTTAACCAGAAAATTTAGTCTAAATCCCAATAAGCATGTATTGAGATTGTTAAATAAGATGCAGACAGAAAACAATTAAACATTATATAAAAATAAAATATTAATGGAGAATAAAATGAAAAAAATTATCAATTTAACTCCTCACATGATAGTTTTAAATGATGGAACAGAGTTCCCTCCTTCTGGAACTATCGCAAGAGTTTCATCTAGTTTTTCTAAGGTTGATGAAATTGACGGAATTCCAATTTTTAGTATTACTTATGGAGATGTAGAAAATCTTCCTCCCGAAGAAGAAAATACTATATTTATTGTTTCTTCAATGGTGCTAGAAGCTCTTAAAAATGAAAATCGGTCAGATGTTGTAGCACCTGCTACGGGGCATCCTAGTGTTGTTAGGGACGAAAAAGGGCAAATTAAATCCGTCCCAGGTTTTGTTAAACTTTAATATTGCATAGTATTATAATATGAAAGAAGAATTACGTTAATTTTAATATAACTCTACTAAATAATTCTCCTAAGTTTAATCAACTCCCTGGATTCTTTTGTTGGGAAAAAATATTGTTATAAATCGCTTTATTGCAATAATTATAACAATAAAACTTTAAAGGAATTATATCATGAATGATTAAACTTAAACAATTAATATAGAAACAGGAATCTCCAAAAATATTAGTTACTAAGAAAGACGGATCCAGTATCGTTCCTTATGAAATTACCATGAAATGGTACAATAAACATAAAAATGAATATGATGTTGTAAAAGATAAAAAAAGCAGTGTGGGTTAGATTGGTTTAAAAAATTATTATTCCTATAATGCACAAATGGCCAAATCCATGCAGGATAAATTATTTTTCCTTAATCATCCCAAAATACAAGATTCTAAATTATTTTTAGATTATGGTTCTGCAGACGGATCAACATTATAGTATATGAAAAAGGCAGGAGTGGATGCTCAATTAGTGGGATATGATATAGATCCCGATATGAATGCTGTTGCTAAGAAGAAAAATCCTGATATTGATTTTTTTGATAAACTTCCTAAAATACCAAAATAGAAAAATGCATCCGTTGTTATGTCCTCTATTTGGCATGAAATATTTTCTTATATGAAGCCTTAGGAAATAACTCATGCAATGAAAGAATTAAAGGAAAAGGTCAATCCCAAATATATCATTATAAGAGATATGGTACCTCCAGAATTGTCTAATGCCAATTTAAATAAAGTTAAAAAATTAGCAGATGCAATTAATTCTAGTAAAGATCCTGACCATGTTAAAGTTAGAAATGATTTATTTGAGGATGGTAAAGCTAAAACTGCTAAAGACGTTGCTATGTTTATTCTTAAATATCGTTATCTTGATAAGGGAAATTGGGATAGAGAAAGTAAATAGAATTATTTGTCTTCTAATATAGATAAAGTAATGCAAACTTTAAAGAAAGGTGGATTTAATCCCAAGTTAGTGAGTTACAAAACAAAAAAGTTGGATTATATAGACGATAAAACTAAAGAAACCTTTGGAGTAGAATATCCCTTTGATACCCATTATTACGCAATTATTAAACTTAGATAAATTCAATTAAAAGTAAATGATCAATTAATAAAAAATATTTCTTAATTTTTTTCAAAAGAACGCTATATTAATATTATACTAAAAAATATGAGGTTACAAATGATTATAATTAAAGGTACTTATGGAGAAGCAAAAGTTTTTACTGATAATGTTGAGCCTGAAGCTATAGAAGACATAAAACGGATATTAAATTCTCCCGTGGCTATAAATTCTAATATGAGAATTATGCCTGATGTACATAAGGGAGCTTCTTTTCCCATAGGAACTACCATGAAAATTACTGATAAAGTTATTCCCAATGGAGTTTCTCTAGATATAGGTTGTGGAATGCTTGTGCAAAAACTGGATGTCAAGAATGTAGATTTTGAAAAATTAGATAAAATCATACATAAATATGTGCCTTCTGGATTTAATGTAAATCACAAACCTCATAGATTTACAACTCAAATAAATTTAACTCAGTTAAAATGCTATCCCTATTTAAAAAATACTGATAAATTAGTATTGGGACTAGGTAGCTTGGGCGGAGGTAATCATTTTCTAGAATTAAATAGGGATGATGAAGAAAATGTATATCTGGTAATTCATACAGGATCTCGTAATTTAGGAAAACAGATAGCTGAATATTATCAGAACGAAGCTTATAAATCTTTATCTGATGTAGGATCCAAAAAGAAAGAACTTATTGCCAAATTAAAAGCTGAAGGACGTACTAAAGATATTAATGTTGAACTTGCCAAAATAAAACCCGTAGAAGTTGAAAAGGCTTTAGCATATTGTGAAGGAAAATTAATGGAAGATTACCTTTACGATATGAGAATCGCTCAGGAGTATGCTGGATTGAACAGAAAAGCGATTGCAGATACTATTCAGTGTGGAATGAGATGGAATATTTTAGAAGAATTTGAAACTGTTCATAACTACATTGATTTAGACGCTATGATCCTCCGCAAGGGAGCAGTTTCTGCTAAAAAGGGAGAAATTCTTTATATTCCTATGAATATGTCTTGGGGCGGAGTAATCGCTATAGGTAAAGGAAATCCTGATTATAATGAAAGCTGCAGCCATGGTTCTGGAAGAAAAATGTCTCGTAAAACTGCAAAGGAAATTGTATCTATGGATGATTATAAAAATTCTATGAAAGGAATTTATTCTACTTGTATTAATGAAAAAACTATAGATGAAAGTCCCATGGCTTATAAGGATCCCGAAGAAGTATTAGAAAATTTAAAAGATACTATTGAAGTTGTAAAACGGATTGTACCTGTATATAATTTTAAAGCGTCTGAAGAAGATAAATTTAGAAAGAAATAATAATTATCATAATTATATATGGGGGACAACAGGCTGTTACCTGCTGATATGTCTTCTCAACATTTCTAACCCAGATAATTTAATTTTTTATAAACATTAAAAAAGAATGTTTAGACCTCTTAATAAAGCAATTTTTATTTAAATCTATTGCCATGTATTTAAATTTTTTCTTTCCTCTCATATAATATATAATCAATTTTTTTAAAAATTTCAGTTATAATAATATTATAAGGCATTCAAAGATAGCGATTAATTAAATAATCGCTATGGAGATGAATTGTGAAGGACACCAGGATTATTGCCTGCTGATGCATGAACAAATGCATCTAACTTCACAATGCCTTAAGAAGTACTATTGTTTCTATTTTTATATAAAAATATTTTTTACTGTTTTTTTAAAAAATAGGCTATATTATTAGTATAATACAAAAAATAAAAAAGAGGTTACAAATGTTTAATTATAAAAAAGCTATGGTATTCGGTACAAGACCCTCTCCATTGAAAAGAATAAAAAAATTTGAGGAAGTAGAAAATTCCTCAAATCCTAAATTCTGTTTTCATTTGATTGGGGGAATGGATAGGGGATATTTTAAATTAAAAGATCCCTCCAAGTTGCCAAAATATTTTCCCAAGGATTTTAGATTAACCGTTAAAGATGGTTGGTCGGACTTTGCTAGAAAAGATAATATAGATATTGAAGGCATGAAAAAGGTTTACATTGAGGAATCGCTTAAAGTATATGAAGATGTATTGAATGCTATTAATGAATGGATAAATGAAAAAACTATTAATGGAATCTCTCCCACTCCAAGAAGCTTTAAGTATTATTCAAATTTTGTTGGAACTAAATATAAAAGTGAACTAGAAGCTCGGATTACATATAATACTGTTGAAACATATATTCATAAATTAAGTAATTTAGTATATTTGTTTCATTATACAGATCCAGTAGAACATTATTGGAATAAAACAAGAGAAGAATTTGTAAAAGAAAGAGAGAAAGACTTTATGGTACCCTACGCTTTCATAAAAGGGGAAGAATGGAATGCCTTTGGTGAGATGGGTTGGGGTGGATTATCTCGTAATGAAAAAGATCCCGAAGTTTACTATAAAGAGTTTTGGGATGCTTTTAATTCTCTCCCAAACAATACCAGTATATATGTTTTTAATTGTTTTGCTTAAGGAATAATTATGAATATACTAAAATACTCTAAAGAAAATCCCGTTAATTCTGAATGTAGAAATGTTTACATTGAATATAATGAAAATACTAAATGTTTAACAGTTTATGCGGTTGAAACAAATATATATGAAACAGAATATGATTTTGTTAAGTATTTAGAGTTCAGAAAGGTATTAGATATTTATCCCGAAGATAAAAGATATTTAATCGTATATGACATATATATTTCAAAACAAGAGTTATTTAAAACATGTTTAGACATAATACCAGAAATAAATAATAAAAAGGAGTACTAACATGAATTATAATGAATTTTCTCTTATTCCATCTGATACAATCTTTGATTACGGAGTTGTAAAAAATTCTAAAGATGGAATTCTTAACGAAAGTATTGAAAGTGAAAATATAAAATGGATTGCTCATAAAGGATATTGCAATGATTTTGCAATATACTATGGAACTCCTGAGCAAACCCTAAATGAAATTTCCAATACAGGGTTTAAATTATACGATAGAGCTGTTATTCAAAAGTTATTAGATTGTGATGATGAAGTTTTAAATCATTATCGTATGTAACACAAAAATATTTTAAATAAAAAGGTTACAAAAATGAAATTAACAGCAAAAGGCAGAAACTATTTAGAGACTTTATTTATAAAAGATATTAAACCTTGGTATAAATTAATTAAAGGTTTAATTCCTCTCTTTGATCATTACGGAATTAAAGAGGGAGTATATAGATTTACAATAGAAGATGAAGATGATGAATATTCTCCACTTGATATTAAATTTTTTTCAAAAAAAGATTATTGGAAATTTCATACAGATAAGGACTATATTCCCGAAGATTTGGATTTAAATTCAATTATGGATATGCATACTATAATTTTTGCAATACGAAGAGTTAAAAATCATTATGATCTCACTTTTAAACTGGGTAAATACTATTATTTACTTGAAATTTATCCCACTTGCAGAATGCAATTGTATGGAGGTTCCGAACCTTACTATAGTCAAAGAGCTTTAGTTCAAGGGTGGAAAGCAATTACAAATAATGACAAAATAAATAAAGAAGCATCGGGAGATGTTAAATGAATACATACACTTTACTATTGTTTCTAGGCTTTTGCGTTGCAATTGGTTATTGGTCTCAAGCAAGAGGGCATAGCTTTTGGTTTGGATTCCTTTGGTCATTCTTTCTAAGTCCTCTTGTTGGATTCTTAATCGTTCTTGTCGTTGGAAAGAAAAACAATACAATGTAATAAGAAGACAATATATCACTGTTTAACTGTGAAATATAACATTTAAGAGAAATTAAATGGTAATAAATAATAAAGTATTAGAAAATAGATTTAAAGAATTTCTTTCAGATAATTTGGAAGATACACCAATACAATTACTGGAAATTCAAGAAAATTCTTTGCGTGCTGAATATATAGAAAGGGGTTTTTCCTATTTTCCACAATATTGCATTACAATAGAACAAAAAAAGAAAGGGTATTGTACTATTAAAATGTCTAAAAAATATGATTCTTCTTCTAATTATATTATTTCAACAGAAACAATATCAATTGAAAGAAATATATCGTTAGAAAGTATAGATATTGTTATGTCGGAATTACAAGCTGTATTTGAAGAATTTAAATGTATAAATTCTATGAAGACACATGCTAATCACACTATTAAGTAAAAGAGTTTTAATAATAAAACATATCTATATGAACTTCAAAATAAAATTAATAAGGATATAAATTAATTTAAGGAGGTATATATGTCACATTATACCGTGATGGTGTTTGGGAATGATCCCGAAGATCAATTAGCTCCGTACGATGAAAATTTAGAGGGATGCCAAAATCCCAAATGGGATTGGTATGTTCTTGGTGGACGATGGCACGGGTTTTTTAAGGCGAAAGATCCCAGCAAAATAGTAAATGATCTTTCAGGTATATTTGATGAAGAAATAGAAAATGGATATGGTGATGCTATGGAAAAGGGAAATATTGATATAAAAGGCATGGAAGATGAATATATTAAAGAATGTCTTGAAAAATATGATGAAATAGTGGGCATAATTAATCATTGGATAGAAACCAATACTAAAAATGGAAATGTTCCCAGTCCAAAACCTTGGAGTTATTACCAAAATCTTGTAGACAATCATATATTGACTTTAGATGAGGCAAAAGATTTATACGAGAAAAAAGAATCTTATATAAATTTATTAAAAGATGCAGGTTATGTTTTTTGGCGAGATGATCCTATTGCAGATTATTGGGCCAAAACTAGAGAAGAGTATTTAAGCGATTCTCTTAAGCATTTTATGTTGCCTTATGCTTTTGTAATTAATGGGGAATGGCATGCTTTAGGAGAAATGGGATGGTTTGGTTTTTCATATTCTGAAAATGATTTTGATACATATTATAAAGAATTTTGGGACACATTTAATTCTCTACCTGATGATACTCTTGTATCGTTGTTTGATTGCCATATTTAATTAAAGTGAGGTATAAATTATGGAAATGTATGTTCATTATCATACAGCGTCATGTGTAAAAGAGAAAAAATTTGAGGATATTTCTCTTACAAATTTTCCGAAAGGTTCTATTTGTAAATTGAGAGATGGAACTTGGGCAACCTTAAAAGATCCGAATACGGGATTAACTTCTCCTGGAGGATATCATTTAAACAATGGGTTATCTCCCGTAGGTCAAGATTTGGATATAGTATTTATAGAAAAAAGGGCTACTTATGGAACTAGCTTGTGGGCTTGGCAATCTATGATGTTGGAAGAAAATATTATACATAAAAATCATAGGGGTCCATATCCTGATTGTCCCATTAAGGATCAAAAGAAATTCTGGGAATCGCTTAGAGATTATTGGTTAGAAAGTAAAGATAAAGACGGATGGATGAGTATTTCTGATTACGAAAGAAAGTACGGAAAACCTTTTTATTTTTTGAAAAAGGGTGATTATGTCCACTTAAGTGAACCTGTAAATGGTGAAACTATAAAAAGAGTTATGGAGATAACTTCTGATTCTATTACATTGGAAGGATGTCCATATACATTTGATCTTAGAGGTATATCATTTAAGAATGGACCTAATATTGTTTGTAAAGTTAACCCCGAAGATGTTCCTGTTAAATTAACTTTAGATGGATATGTTAGACCTTCCCCATATAAAGATAAGGAATATTTTTGTTTATCGGTAGAAGATTATACCATATTTATTCCCTATGAAATAATTACAGATGAATATAATTTAAAAAAACTGAGAAATTTAATTTCTGCACAAAAAAATACCAAATAAAGGAAAGGAACTATCATGAACGATTTAGAATGTTTACATAAAATTCTCATTCGCATAGAAAGAAAAATAGATTTTTTGCTAGAAATGATGGCAGAAAATAGCATTGAATTTTTTTCTGATTTGGATGAATTTTAGAATAATATAGATTCTGAATAGCAAATGGATATAAGATAGATAATATAGATACATTAAGCATTTTGTTATTTGAAAAAATAAAAATTAATTTCCTGTTTTTTTGATTTTTTAGACTATATTATTAATATAAGGAATGAAATATCTGGTGTGATATTTACTAATTTAAAAATAGTACTCCGTCATAACTTTAAAATGTTAAAAAAATAATATAAAACATATAAGGAGAGTTACCATGGAAAAAACTAAAACTTATGTATACTTAGTTATAGCCGAAACTCCCTATGACGGAGAAGGTGTGGTAGCAGTATTTGCCGATGAGGAAAAGGCAGATAAATATTGCTATGAGAATAACTGCTACAGGGTAGAAGAATTTGAAGTGTGGGAATAAAAATAAAATGATTTTAATTCATTAATATTATTCCTCCTAGGCCAGGTAAACATATGTAACCTCTTTTTTACCTGGCCTCTTTTTATTAATATTAAAATGTAAAAAATTATAAATAAAGAGGTTATGAAATGAAACAAAGAATAACTTTTAAGAATATCCTAGAACAATTAGGGTGCAATACTCCAACTGATTTTTATAAGCTAATGAAGCCTCATTGGGGAGGCGGGGCAGATGCAATTTTAACCTTTAATCCCGTTACAAAGAAACCAGAAATTGGCTCCATTTATTCCAATGATTGGTTTAATCCCTATACAAAAAACATTCTTTTAGCAAGATTGAATCTTTCAAGTTTAAAAGATTTCAATCGCTTATGGGAAGATATATATTATGATATTGAAATGACTCTTGAAAGAGAGCTAGGGAAAGAAACCTCTAATGAAGAGGAATAAAAGATGAAAATGGGCAGAAAAGATATTAAAAAGTTACTTTCTAAGAAACGCTGGTGTTCCCAATGCCAACGGGCTGAGGATTTTATTAAACTTCAGCCTGATGACGCAATAATAGACGTGCATTTGACTGGAGATTTTAAGTATATGTCTCGTAAAGGCAGATACAATGAGGTTCAAGAATAACGATTTACTAGTTAGTAACTATTATCCTCCTGGGCCAGGTAAGAATATGTAACCTCGTTCTTTATCTGGCCAAATTTTTTAATAACATTTTTATAATTAAGCCATAATTATAATATATAAGAGAAACATTTATTTGATTAATTAAATGCTTCTTGTATATTTCCTTTATATTGATGACAGCGTAATTCCACGGACACTACGCAAAGATCCTTGAGATCAGCAGATATGAAGTGGGCATCAATTTGGAAATAATAAGAAGATATTTAAAATAATTAAATAAAGCGATTTCTCCGTTCACTACTTACATTAATATGTATTGTAGAGAACTATTGCCGAAGCTGATTTGAATCCGTCAGGGATTGTGGCAACAATCTCAGAATCGCTAGGGTTCTGTTCAAACTTTTGAGGCAATTAAATAGTCGTATAAAAAAGCTAATGAAACTAGATGTGCTTTACTAGTTCTTGGTAGTTGTTGTCAATTTTTTACAACACAAATTAATTTACTGTTTTTTTATTTTTTAAGTTATATTATATATAATAAAGGTTACATTAAAAGGAGATACAAATGAATAAAAAGCGTTCTGCCAAGTTAAGAATGGTTTGGCGTAGATGCTCCAATTGTGGAACTACCCTTAAAGTTCCATATAAAGATATAAGAAAAGATGCAGATGGGGATGAAATGGATATTTTCTGTTTTGATTGTATATGTAAAATAAATAGGTTTAACGATATGATAGCTGATTCAGAATGGTTGGGTCATACATTTTAAAGGTGGCGCATGTTAATATACACTGTGATAGTATTTAAATAGGATGTTATTGTGGAAGTTAGAAATTTTTTAACTCCATATTAGGCACAAATATTTCAAGCACAGGTAGGAAATGATCCTCCGTTTCGTTCCTAGATATATAAGGATTTTGTAGTTGTTACGCAGGATATGTATACATATACCTATAAATAAATTAATTACACTTAAAAATATTTTACCGTTTTTTTATAAATAAAGCTATATTATTAATATAAACAATAATAGAGAGGTTGCAAATGAATATATACACTGTTTTGATAATGGAAGATTATAATGTTGGAATAGATGAAATAAAAAACTTTCTATCTGAGGAAGAAGCACAAAGTTATATAGAAGACGTAGAAGATGAATTACCATTTGTTGATACAGATATCTATGAATCTGAAGTTAAATTTGATTCTTCTAATGAAGATGGCAATAAAACAAAACCCATATATACTGTAGTAATTGACAATGGTTTTTATATTGTAGATGTAAAAAGTTTTTTATCATCGGAAGAAGCTCAAAAGTACAGGGAAGAAATGGAAAAAAAGGATCCTTACTACAATATAGAGACATATAATAGTAAAATAAAATTAAAATAACATGAATACATATACAGTTATAACATATATATAATGATTCTGATATAGTAGAAGTAAAATCCTTTAATTCCAAAGAAGAAACTAAAAAGTATTGTGATAAAATGAAGAAAGATTTTTATTATCGTACCACACTATACCAGAGAACCTTTGTTTTAGAGAATGTAAATAATTTAAATTAAGAAGGATAAATGAACATATACAATATTGTAGTATTTAATGGTTACGATATCATAGATATCCGAAGTTTCTCAAACAGAAAGGATGCTTTGGATTTTCAAGAATATATAGAAGCAAATTCCAGGTTTTATACAGAATTTCACGAGACAGTATTGGACGATAAATCTGTATAAAACAGCAGATATACATAAACATTTTTTATCTAATTAATTTAAATTCCTATTTTTGCAGTAATGCAATTGCACGTATGTGCAACCTAATATATATTTCCAATTTTTTCTTCCTCCTTACCTTTTATCCTAATATATAAAAAATTATTTTTTCCTCCTTTAAACAAAACTCTACAGATATTCTTATCACCCATTTAATATATTTTTACAATTCTTTTTTTCCCTCCTTATTATAGCCTCCATAATTATTTCTTCTTAAACAAATATTGTATTCTTCAAATAAAAATTTTCCATATATTCCTATTACTACATCCAAATTTTATTTTCTAACATTTTAATAAAAATATGATTTAGATTCTTCTATATGTTCATCCCCTTTAAAAAAATATTCTTCTCATCCCAATATAAAAATTCTCCAGATATTTTTTCTCCTCCCTATATATTTTCCCAATTTTTCCATATACTAGTATATAGATTTTCTCCCTAATAATAAAATAAATATTCTTCCCATACAAAAATATTTTTTATCCAGATATCCTTACATACATATACAATTTAAATAATCTGCATGCTATATAAATATTTTTTATCCAGATATTCTTATATACATATACAATATTAATATTATGCATATACTATACAAAAAATACAATACATATTATACATATACTATATACAAAAATATTTTTGCGCATTCTTATTTTTACTACAATCTTTCCCTTGCAATACAAAATACTTGAGAATATTCATAGAAATATGTTTGCCTTTGGAGTACTTAAGTATATTAAGGAGAATATTAGGGAAACATGAGGAAAAAATCTGCTTAAGCCTATCGGACATAGGGATTTATTTCTTCCTTCTCTTTAATTCTTTCTCTGTCTCGCATTTTTCCCTCTTTTTTAAAAATTTCCTCTATATTTCTTTAGAAGTTTTGCAATTTTAAATATACTGTTTATCTAGCTTAAGACCATCAAAAATGTAGTGCAAATTCATTATTCATATAGCTTAAATTTTATTTTTCGTATATGTATGTTCATATGTATATATATTTTTTATATAGTATATAAGATGTATATATATTTTTTATATAGTATATGTAAGATTAAAAGAAATATATTGTAATATGTAATAAAAAGAAATATATTGTAGTATGTGTGAAAAATATTTTTTATATAATATGTAAGATTAAAAGAAATATATTGTATATATATATGAAAAAGAAATATA
>Ga0116182_1003915_pt1 | contig 13535 bp, 12 predicted proteins | sample AD_UKC077_MetaG_FD_89805 | JGI IMG/M metagenome (GOLD analysis project Ga0116182, IMG submission 89805) | Active sludge microbial communities of municipal wastewater-treating anaerobic digesters from USA - AD_UKC077_MetaG | ecosystem: Engineered > Bioreactor > Anaerobic > Digestate | place: USA...
CATTTTTGCAATACAGCAGCAAACGCGAACTGCGAGAAAAAGTTTATAAAGCTTATGTAAAACGTGGTGACAATGATAATGAATACGATAACAAAGAAAATATTAAAAAAATACTATCCCTACGTTATCAAAAAGCTCAGCTATTAGGTTATAAAAATCATGCAGAGTACGTTTTGGAAGAACGTATGGCAAAATCTCCAGAACCTATTTTTGAACTTTGTAATGAGTTAATGAATCGCGGAACTATTGCAGCTAAGAATGAAGCTGCAGAAATGCAAAAACAGATTAAAGCCGAAGGAAACAACTTTAAGTTAGAGCCATGGGATTGGTGGTATTATGCTGAAAAAATTCGTAAACAAAAATTTGACATTGACGAAGATCAACTTCGCACATATTTCTCTCTTGAAAATGCTCTGAATGGAGTTTTTAGTGTATCTAACAAACTTTATGACCTTAACTTTAAACAAAGAGATGATATTCCACTATATCACGCTGATGCTCGTGTTTACGAAGTCACAGACAACGACAACCAAACAATAGGTATATTATATATGGACTTCCACCCACGCAAAGGGAAAAACGGCGGTGCTTGGATGAGTAGTTTTAGCAAACAATATAACAACAAAAAAGGTGAACGAGTTCCACCAGTAATTACAGTAGTTTGTAATTTCTCAAAACCAACAGAAAACACCCCTGCCCTACTCTCATTTGATGAAGTGAGTACACTATTCCACGAGTTTGGACACGCATTGCACGGATTATTAAGCCGTTGTCAATACTATTCGCTTTCAGGAACAGCAACACCACGAGATTTTGTGGAATTACCGTCACAAATTATGGAGAACTGGGCAGCTGAACCAGAAGTAATGAAAACCTATGCTTTCCATTACGAAACAGGCGAAGTTATACCTGATGAACTTATTGAAAAATTGGAAGCATCAGCCAAATTTAATCAAGGATTTGTAGTATCTGAATTCCAAGCTGCAGCCCTTTTAGATATGTACTGGCACACACTTGAAACAGAAGAGATTCCTGATATTTACGAATTTGAAGCTCAAATAAGAAGCAAAACAGGTTTAATATCAGAAATTGAATACAGATACAGAAGCACATATTTCAACCATATTTTCGCAGGAGGATATTCAGCTGGATATTACAGCTACACGTGGGCTGAAATACTTGATGCAGACGCATTTCAAGCATTCAAAGAGACTTCACTATTCGACAAAGAGACTGCTAACAAATTCAGAACAAATATCTTAGAACGTGGAGGTACCGAAGATGCCATGGATATGTACGTTAAATTTAGAGGAAGGAAACCCACTACTGACGCACTTATGCAAAGAAAAGGCATATAAAATCAGTAATACTTAAAAACTGATACAGCAAAGCCAACTAAAGATCTTTGGTTGGCTTTGTTGTATCCATTATACACATGCACTTTTTAAAACACTACTACTCTATTAATAAGAAATTCATTAATTTCGCAAACACAATATTTCAAAAAAACGATGACATTATCTTTCAAACAACGATTTGGAAAATTTCTTGCTAAACTATCCGGTTGGAAACTGATAGGGAATACCCCTGAAAAACAAAATTTCATTATGGCAGTACTCCCCCACACCAGCTATTGGGATTTTTTAGTGGGGAAAATGTTCAATTTATATTTAGGCTTTCCAATACACTTCCTAATAAAAAAAGAAGCTTTTTTCCCCCCACTAGGACTCATATTAAAAGCTGCCGGTGGTATCCCGATAGATAGAAAAAATCCAGGTACAACAATGGTGCAGATAATTGACCGCTTCCAAAATAGCAAGCAATTTGTTTTAGTAATTGCTCCGGAAGGAACTAGAAAAAAAGTAGCTAAATGGAAACCGGGATTTTGGTATTTTGCAACAAAAGCAAATGTGCCTATTGTGCCAATTGGACTGAACTACAAAACCAAAACATGTTACATAGATAAAGCAATATACATGACAGGCAATCAAAAAGATGACTTCGCTAAATTAAAAAGCATTTTCAGCTCACTAGATCTTCACGCAAAACACCCCGAAAGATCTATATATTAGAATTTTTTTCAATGTTTTTTTAAGAAATAGTACTGCTAATTTCTAGTAAATTGAGCAATAACATCTTCTTCAATACCAGCTACAGTATTGACTACATGATAATTTAAGTCTATCTTTTTAAAATCGGGCTGAATTTGACCCGAACCTCTAATATAGTAATTATCAACTAATTGAGGAGTAATAACAATTGTTAAATTATCAACTTTAATTAATGTTTCATTATGGCTGCCGGAACGATAAAGATTCGAAATAATATAAACGCTATCAAAAGCCTCGTGACTCCTAATGCTTAGGTTGTATCGCCTGTATGGTGTTAAATCTCCATACTCTTCAACCGACCACACACCTGTTATACCGTGGTACTCATTTTCATTTCTACAACTTAAAAATGATAAAGAAGATATTAATAGTAAGGCAAATATTTTTTTCATTAGATTAGCTTTATCAAAATCAATCTACTATGAGCAAAATTACACATTTTTTCTATGAATTGTTTTTTTTACTGTTTTTTTTCTATAATTAATTCTCGTGTTATGTGATTAATTTTTCGATAAGTAATATTCAAATCATTGCATAAAGTGGCGCAACCGAATATTGCTAACTAATTTCAAAATATGACACGCAAGTAGATTTTTATTTTTTTATCGATTAATAGTGATTATTTTTGAAGGAAAAAGAGTACCAATCATAATAAAGCCAAATTTATACGTTATAGATTAATCGTTTATTAAAAATATGATTCGAAATATAATTGTTGGATTTTTTACGATTTTGCTGATTTGTAGTTTTAAAACCTATTCTCAGGAAATTTCAAGTTTTAAAATTGTATCAGACAGTTTATATGATGTTTTTTATAACATTCGAAATATCAACGACTTTGACAAAAGAATAGAACTGTCGCAAAAAGTAGAGACGATACTCGACACATTACTACTTATTGAAGAGTCATTTAACTATCCTTTTGATACGTTGGGAAACATGATAACATGCTTATATTCAGATGATAAAGCTTGTCGTATAATTAATTGGAACATTCCACGTCGAGACGCTTCGTATATTTACTTTTGCTATATCCAACATTACGATAAAAAGAACAACAAGCTAACTACAACAAAATTGACTGATTGCCACAATAACATAGAAAACGCAGAGCACGTAATATTAAAACACGACAAATGGTATGGTGCTCTATATTATGAAATTATACCAACATTAGTCAATAAAAAAGAGATAGTCTACGTATTGCTTGGCTGGGAAGGATACTCTTTATTTGCTACCAGAAAAATTATTGATGTAATGCGTTTTGAAAATGGTGTACCATATTTTGGACACGAAATATTTCAAACCCCTTCGGGTAAAAAAAGTCGAATTATATTTACATATAATTATAGAGCCAAAATGAAATTAAACTGGGATAAAAATATTGGAATGATTGTCTTTGATAATTTAGAACAAATCCCTACTATGCCGTCAAATGTAGAAGGCAATATGGCTCCTACAATGTTTCACGACGCTCTAAAATGGGAAGATAATGTTTGGAAATATAAATCAAATATAGATATTAGACCTAACAAAAAAAGAAGGTCGAAAGTAAAGCCGTATCCTTATAAATAACTATATGATAGGAAGAAATACAATATTTTTTATTGATAGTGATGATGATTACCGTCAAGAACTAATTTCACATTTTGCTACATCAATCGAAGATTTTAAATTATGCGGAGTTAAAAACTTTGATGAGATGGAAAATTTGGTAGATAGAGGTTTTTTGAGGAAAAATAAAAATTTTTTGGTGGTATCCGATCATCTATTTAACAACAATGGACACTCTCTATTAAGTATTGTTACAACTTATTCAAAACCAAATTCTGTTCTTAAGATAATTGTTTATTCTTCAAACAGTGAAGAGATTGGAAACAACTCTAAAGAATTATCTAAGTTTAAAAAGCTGAAAGTTATTGCGCGAAACGATTTTAGCCTATATAGAATCCAAAACATAATCCGCAATAGTGTAAATCTCTCCGACTACAAGCGTACATTAATAGGGTTTGCTGTAAGTTTTCTAATTTTTATGATACTCGTGGTTTGGTTTTATCTAACTTACTAATTATAACAGGATTATAATTTTCACTGTTTAAGCTACACGACAACTTATTGAAATCAATCAAATTTAGGTCGGCTTATTTGTTTTAGAATATCTTTCAACTATTCTTTTACTATCTTTAATGCTTCTCATTAACCAAGATAACATAACTTCATTTTTCTCAGCATCACTAAGTCTCCAATCAATATCTAAATTTCTGATTTGCATTGAAAAATATTGCAATATTATGGCAGCTGAAACAGATATATTTAAACTCTCAGTAAAACCATACATCGGAATTTTAACAAACTCGTCTGCACTATCTAAAGCACTCTTACTCAACCCATTTAGCTCTGAGCCGAACATCAATACAAAAGGTCCTTTTTTTATGTCAAACTCAAATATCTGGCAATCATCTATATGCGGAGTTGTGGCAACAATCCTATAGCCTCTACTTCTTAATACTTTTAAACTATCTTTAAGTGGGGAGTCTCCACCGTATCTACTTATACTTAACCACTTATCCGAACCCATCGTGATCTCTTTGTCGGGACTAAACTCTGTACGCTTTTCTACGACATGAATATCTTGAATTCCAAAACAGTCACAACTTCGCAATACTGCACTTGCGTTGTGCGGTTGGTAAACGTCCTCTAATAAAACAGAAATATATCGTGTGCGATTATTTAACACCTTTAGAAACGTTTGAACTCTCTCATCAACCACAAAATCTTTTAAATACTCAACCAAATTACTTGTTTCCACGTATTTACAGTTTAATAGTTAAAATATTTTTCCAACAAACTAATTTTCTTATGCCAAACTACAATATTAACACAAATTGATGTAAAAAACATAAGCTACAATATTTTACTATTGCCAAATATTGCCGTAATGTTTGTTTCAGAGCTATTTTTATTATTTTTGTATGAACTTGTGTATTTTAAAATTCATCAAGTATTTAACATAAAATCAACATGTTATGTCTAGCGATAATCAAGCAAAAAAAATAATCATATGCTCTGTATCTGCTTTACCACTTCGTAGAGAACCTTATGAACAATCAGAAATGGTTTCACAAATACTTTACGGAGAAGAGGTTGAAATATTATCAGCACAAGATAATTGGCTCAACATAAGGATTTTATACGATGATTATGAAGGCTGGATTGATAAAAAATGTGTAGAAAAGATATCTGTTGGAGCCAACAATACGAAACTTATTTCTGATAAACTTTTTGAAAAACATACCATTAATAATAAGCTTGTATGGCTTCCTGCAGGAGCTGAATATTATACAGAAAAAGAACAAGTAAAAACAGAAACGAAACAGCCAACAATTCAAAGTATTATAAAAACAGCTGAAATGTTTTTAGGTGTTCCTTACCTGTGGGGCGGTCGCTCGGCGTTTGGTTGCGATTGTTCAGGTTTTGTTCAAACTGTGTTCAAAATCAACAATATTAAACTCCCTCGCGATGCATATATGCAAGTTGAATATGGCGAAACTATAAACTTTTTTGATATGATAAAACCCGCTGATTTGGTTTTCTTTGGCGACATTGAAAAAATAACTCACGTTGGCATTGCCCTAGAAGACAACAAGATTATACACTCATCGGGCAGCGTTAGAATTGACTCTCTAAATCATCAAGGTATATATAATAACGATATAAAGAGCTACACACACCACTTAAGAATCATAAAACGATTGAATATCTAATTAAATATGGCTTTTACATACCAATACCCCAGACCGGCAGTCACTGCCGATATTGTTTTGATTGACAAAAATGATTGCAACCTCTCTGTTCTGCTTATTCAAAGAAAAAATCCCCCCTATCAAAATCAGTGGGCATTTCCAGGAGGATTTATGGAAATGAACGAAACACTAATCGAAACAGCACATCGCGAACTGTTTGAAGAGACAGGTGTAAAAAATGTTAAATTAACACAATTCAAAACTTACGATGCAATTGACCGCGATCCTCGTCATAGAACAATTTCAACTGTATTTATTGGATATTTCAACAAAACCAGCCTTGTTTCTGCAGGAGACGATGCATTGAATGCTAAATGGTTCTCTATTAATGAAATACCTCCCTTAGCTTTCGATCATGCTTTAATCTTAAAAGATATCTTGTCATATATTTCTCAAAGCTAATATCATATATATGCAACTAAAAATGAGACTATTAACCACTTTGGTTTTATTAATTATATTGTTTGGATCAACATATCCCAACACTTATAAAAGTTTTAATGAGCGTGTTAAAAACATTGACAACATAGAATCTGAACCTTTTATTATTGATACAGCAAATCATTGGGTTGATTCTGTGTTTAACTCACTAACTCTACGCGAACGTATTGGACAGTTGATGATGATTAGTGCCTACTCAAACCAAGGCACAGAACATATTAATGCCATATCAGGGCAGATAAAAAAGTACAATATAGGCGGAGTAATTTTTATGAAGGGCTCTCCTATTAGGCAAGCTATATTCACAAATCATATTCAGTCAATTGCAAAAACACCACTACTAATAGCAATTGACGGCGAATGGGGTTTGTCAATGAGATTAGACAGTATCAAACCTTTTCCACGTCAAATGATGTTAGGGGCAATTAATAATGAGGAACTGATATACGATATGGGCACTGAAATAGCCCGTCAGTGTCGTCTTATGGGAATACATATAAACTTTGCACCTGTTCTCGATATAAATAACAATCCTAAAAACCCTGTGATAAACAGTCGCTCTTTTGGAGAAGACAAGAAACAAGTTTTAAGACGAGGTTACGCATATATGGCCGGCATGCAAGACAATGGACTGCTCGTATCAGCAAAACATTTTCCTGGACATGGCGATACCGACACCGATTCACACCATAATCTTCCTGTTCTCAATCATTCGCGTAAACATCTTGAACAAAATGAGCTATATCCTTTTAAACACCTTATAGACTTGGGATTAACAGGAATTATGGTAGCGCACATGCATATAACAGCATTTAATCCTTCTCAGGCAATTCCTGCAACTTTGTCCAAAGAAATCGTAACCGACTTATTAATAGATAAATACGGATTTAAGGGTATAATCTATACCGACGCAATGAATATGGGTGGAGTTGCTAATAAATATAAACCCGAAGAAGCTGCGCTTATGGCTTTTAAGGCAGGCAACGATATTATTTTATTTCCACCAGACGTTGAAAAGTCAATAAAGAGAATTGAAAAGGCTGTTAAAAACAAAGAAATTGATATCAAGGAAATCAACAGAAGATGTAAAAAAATATTGGGAGCAAAATTCTATGCGCACCTGAATGAATATAAACCAATTGAAACTGACAACCTTATAGCCGATTTACAAACAGGTGAAACAGAATACCTTAATCATTCTATAGCAGCCGAAGCAATAACACTATTATCAAATCACAATGATTTAATCCCTTTGCAATCAGTTGAAAACGATTTGTACGTTATCAATATTGAGTCGTCTGAAAACAATAACTTTATCAACCGAGCAAAAAATTATTCACAAATAAGTTGTAATACAGTAACAAAACATACAACCGCTCCCGAAAAACAGCTTATAATTAATAAAGCATCAACATTGCCATATGTGGTTATTGCATGGCATGGAATTTCTCAATATCCTGCTAATAATTATGGTGTAAGCTCTCAAATCATTGAATTTATAAATAATATATCAAAAAACAGTAAAGTAATATTAGTGGTATTTGGCAATCCTTATGTTTTAAATAGTGTTCAAACTAAACAGATAAACTCAATTATAGTTACTTACGAAGATAATCCTTATACAAATGATTATGCAGCACAAACCATTTTTGGTGGCATTGATACGAAAGGCAAACTCCCTGTTTCGTTAGAAGAGTTCAAAGTCAACACGGGACTGACAACAAAAAAAACAAGATTGGGATTTATTCATCCAAAAACAATTGGGGCAGATATTTCTAAATTAAACGAAATAGATGATTTAATGAACAGTGCTATAATCAATAAAATGACCCCAGGAGCTCAAGTTTTGTGCGCGAAAAACGGCTATGTGTTTTATAACAAAAACATTGGATACCACACCTACGATTCAATTATCGCCGTTTCTGACAATAGTATTTACGATTTAGCTTCACTTACTAAAATATTGGTTACCACACCATTATTAATGCATCTATATGAACAGAAAAAACTAAAACTTAATACGCCATTGGGGCACTATTTGCCATTAGAGCCTGATAAGCTCGATATTCCGATAATTGATATGCTAGCACATCAGGCTAAATTCAAACCTTGGATACCTTTTTATAGGTTAACTCTTGATGATTCATTAAATTACAAACCGGGATACTATTCGACTATCGACACAGGAAATTTTTTTATTCCCGTAGCAAAAAACCTGTTTACTATTCCCGAAATAGCTGATACCATATTCCATATACTTGACACAACCCCATTAAATCCCAAAAAGGAATACCTATACAGTGACATTCCATTTTATCATTTTATGCATTTAATTGAATACATTGAGAATAAAGAGATTGACGAACTTATCGATAGTCTGTTTTATAAACCACTTTCACTAAATAATTTAAAGTTTTATCCGTCAAAGCATTTTGATATAGATAGAATCGTACCAACCGAAAACGATACAATATTTAGAAAACAACAGATACATGGATATGTACACGATCAGGGCGCTGCATTATTAGGTGGTAAAAGTGGTCATGCCGGATTGTTCGGCAATGCAATAGAAGTTGCAATATTTGGACAAATGTTACTAAATAAAGGAGAGTACGGAAATAAGCGATATTTCAATAAAAGCACAATTGATCTCTTTACAACAGCTCATTTTGCAAAAGATAAAAACAGACGCGGCCTAGGTTTCGATAAACCTGATATCATCAAAAGTACATTAGGACCTACCTTTAGCGAAATATCTCCTTCAAGCTACGGACATACGGGATTTACAGGCACATACCTCTGGATTGACCCCGAAGAACAAATTGTATATGTATTCTTATCAAATAGAATTTATCCCGATGCAAATAATAAAAAACTGAGCAAATATAATATAAGAACAAGAGTTCATAGCAAATTTTATGAAACTTTCATTCAAAGCTCACAATTTTCAATATCAGATAATGAAATACAATAGTTAATTTAACAATTAATCATCATCCTATCATTTTTTATTTACTTAAATTTAATAGTTAACAATTCATTAACATTTTTTTTCTGAAACAGACCAAAAATAACTTTTTAACATCTTTTTACATTTTATTGTTTTTATATTATATTGATAATTAGTGTTTTATATAATTGCAAACTCTTTATTCTTTTGTAAAAACAACACTCTCTTTGCACGTTATTACCTTTTATGTCCTAATATACAGAGCATTTTTTTAAAATATTAGTGTAATTTTTTGCATAAAAATTTGTCAAACATTCGAAATAGTATATATTTGCATAAAACAGAGATAATTGATTTTTTAACTAAAAAGAGACACTATGAACAAGGCACAATTAATTGATGCAATGGCAGCAAAAGCTGGCTTGACAAAGACCGACACAAAAAAAGCTCTAGAAGCTTTCATGGAATCAGTATCTGACGCACTAAAAGCCGGAGATCGCGTAGGTCTTGTGGGTTTTGGTTCTTTCAGCGTTGTAAAGCGTAAAGCTCGCACTGGTAGAAATCCAAAAACTCGTCAAAAAATTCAAATCCCTGCTAAAAAAACAGTTAGATTTAAAGCAGGTAGCGAACTTTCAAATGGTGTAAATTAGTTTACTAAACACCATGAAAAAAAGAAGTCGTTTCGTTTCGAGACGGCTTCTTTTTATTTTAGGACCACTCAACAGTGATATATATTATATTTGCATGATAGTAAACTCAAACTAATTTTTATGCAAAATTTCAATGAAATAGTTGATCGTAGAAATACAAATAGTGTTAAACATGACGGTATGGAAGCCTTTATTGAAGCAAAGGATGCAATTCCCATGTGGGTTGCCGACATGGATTTTAAAACACCAAAATTTATTATTGATTCAATAAAAAAGAGATTAGAACACGAAATATTAGGTTACACTTTCAGGAGCGATATTTTTTATAAAAGTATAATTGACTGGCATAAAAGAAGACATGGCTGGAAACTGAAAAAAGAGTGGTTGTCGTTTTCTCCGGGTGTTGTTGCTGGATTTGCCATTGCAATTGAGCAACTTACAAATATTGGCGATAAAATAATTGTTCAGCCACCTGTATATTTTCCTTTTTTCCAAACAATCAATGCTTTAAATAGAGTAACAGTTAACAATCCTCTTAAATTAGAAAACGGCAGACTAAATATGGACTTTGACAATCTGTCCAAGATAATCGACAATAAAACTAAAGCGATAATAATCAGTAACCCTCACAATCCTGGAGGAACTGTTTGGACTAAACAAGAGCTACTTAAATTAAACGATATCTGCCTAAAAAACAATATATTAGTAATTTCTGACGAAATTCACGCCGATATTGTCTATCAGCCACATAAATACATACCTTTTGCAAGCATCTCACAGGAAGCGTCAATGAACTCTATAACAGTAATGTCGCACAGCAAAACGTTCAATACTGCAGGGCTTAGCACATCTTACGTGTTTACGGAAAACAAACAGATGTTGGAAAAATATAATAAAATGCTAAATACTTATCATTTAAGTGGTGGTAATATTTTTGGAACAGAGGCTTTAATAGCTGCATATAATTATGGTGAGAAGTGGCTTGAAGATTTAATATCTTATCTATCAGGCAATGTGGAATTTGTTGACAACTACCTTAAACAAAACACTCCAAAGATAAAAGCTATAATCCCTGAATCAACATTTTTAATTTGGTTAGATTGTAGGGATTTGGGGCTTAACTCAAGTGAGTTAAAAGATTTCTTTTACAACAAAGCAAAAGTAGCTGTTAATGAGGGGGTCTCTTTTGGACAAGAGGGCGAAGGTTTTATGCGCCTTAATATCGGAAGCCCACGTTCAATAGTTGAGAAAGCAATGACACAAATTAAGCATGCTTATGATAAACTGTAGTTTGACTTAAAACAAAAAACGGCTGAGTTTCAGCCGTTTTTGTTTTTTATTGACAAATAATCTTTATGCTTTATTTGGTAAGTCTAACCCAAATCCTCGTTTTTTATCAACACTTCTTAAAACTAAACTTAAGATTATTGCAGCTATACCAAACCCAGCAAACACTAATTCTGGAACAGTATAATTGTATGCAGAAGCATCCATTGTTCCTGCTCGTATTGCTTCAGAAACACCCGGATTTGTCGATGTTAAAACATATCCTATCAACATAGGAACTCCCCACAAACCTATATTTTGAATCCAAAATATCAGTCCATAAGCCGAGCCTAAATAGCGATTTTCTACAATTTTAGGAACTGAGGGCCACATTGATGCGGGCACTAATGAGAAAGCTATTCCAAGAATTACAATTGTGAATATTGCCGTAACCGCAGTAAACGATTCTGTTGGAACTAAAGCAAATATTAGATGTGATATTGTTAACAAAATAGCGCCATACAACATCATTTTAGCGCCAAATCCTTTTTTATCAAGAAAATATCCAATAAAAGGAGTCAAAATCATTGCTCCAATTGGGAACATTGACACATATCTCGAAGCAATTGCCTCTTCAACCATTAATTTACTGGCTAACATCTGCGGGGCAAATCGCTGGAATGGGAAAATTGCTGAATAAAACAATACACATAATCCTGCAATAGCCAAGAATCCGGGATTTGAAAAGATCTTTCCAATATCACTAATTTTAAATTCATCTTCTGGGTTTGAAGTTGCAGCAATATTTTCTTGCTTATCAAGTTTTGCATCCATAAGGGTGTATATCAAAAACGTCAAAAATCCTATACACAAGAAAGCTGTACCCCAAATAAATGAACTGGAAGGTCCATTATATTTCTCGGCAATAATTGGAGATAACCACATCACTGCAAAAACGCCTAAACGTGCAATTGCCATCTCCAACCCCATTGCCAAAGCCAACTCTTTGCCTTGAAACCATTTAACAATTGCTTTCGATACAGTTATTCCAGCCATTTCAACCCCAACACCAAAAACTGCAAAGCCTAAGCAGGCTATCCAAACAGTATTGGGATATGTCATCCAAAACAGAGTGCTTTGGGCTTCAATATCAACAAATTTCAGAGCATAAACTTTAATCAAAGCGCCAATAATCATGGTTAACCCTGAAGTTAATAATGTGAAACGTATTCCCATTTTGTCGAGAATAATTCCAGAAATAATTAAAAATCCCAAAAAGACGTTGAAAAAGAATTCCTGCCCTCCATAAAATCCGAATGCTTCAGAACTCCAACCATAATCTTTTTCAAACATCGTTTTTAGTGGCGATGCAATATCAACAAAGAAATATGCAAAAAACATTGTCGATGATACTAATGCCAACATAATCCAACGCGCCGTTGCCGAATCACGCAACGACTTTTTAATAGCTTCTGTCATATAATTTAAAATTAGTTTATAAAAAATTTTAGCAAATGTAATATATTTATTGCCTTGCGGCTTTTAATTTTAATTATTTTATCGCTCGTTTTAGAAAAAAACAAGTCATATAATTAACAATCAGCATTTTAAAAATATTTGAAAAACAGCGTTTTTATATCAACAAAAAAAACCAAAAAATATTAGTTCTCTAATATCTTAAAATTGAATTACAATCAACTGTTTCCTATTATGTTACACAATCGTTTATTTAACTCATCAACTTCATGAATAAAATCCTTCTCTATTTTCTTATAATCTCTCTTACTTAAGCCCTTTTCGTTTACTTTCTGTAGATATTTTATACGAGTATTATAAACATCTCCATAAAGTTCCTGAGCTTCAATATGGTTTTTATCTAAATTAAGACCTACGTATAGCTCTATATCATAATTAATTTCGTCAATTATTACATTAATAAACTTTTTTAAATCTTTTATGCTTGTCATAATCTTTGATTTGTCGTTATTTTTTAAATAAGAGTCAGCAATATTAAAAAAAATAAAATAATCGTCCAAAATAAAAATGCATTATTTAATGCCGATATCGTAAACTACAAAACCAACTTTCAAAAATAAAAAATTAGAACTATTTTTGTGTGATTTTATATGTTCTAAGCCATTAATATTATGTTTGAAAATTTAGCAGAAAGATTAGAGAGATCATTTAAAATACTCAAAGGACAAGGTAGTATAACTGAAATTAACGTTGCCGAAACACTTAAAGATGTTCGCAAGGCGCTTATTGAAGCTGACGTAAACTACAAAACCGCCAAACAATTTACCGATGATGTAAA
>Ga0116182_1003939_pt1 | contig 13484 bp, 11 predicted proteins | sample AD_UKC077_MetaG_FD_89805 | JGI IMG/M metagenome (GOLD analysis project Ga0116182, IMG submission 89805) | Active sludge microbial communities of municipal wastewater-treating anaerobic digesters from USA - AD_UKC077_MetaG | ecosystem: Engineered > Bioreactor > Anaerobic > Digestate | place: USA...
ATTTTCTTTATTTTCAATAAGAATTGGGAGATTCATGTAACAGATTAATGGATCGATACCAGAACTTTTACCGTGGAAATAGCTTTCCATTTGGCCAAAAATCTTTTTAAGATCTTTGAGTTCGTCTTTAGAAATATGTTCAGGAAGATAAGTTTTAATGGAATATCTTTCAAAAATTGCCGCCACTAAAGCATCGGAACTTCCGACACCGTAACCTTGTGGAATATTTGAATCAAAAAAAAGTCCTTTTCGAATATCCTTCTGCAAAGCAGAAATATTAATCGTGTATGCATCTGGAAGTTCTAAATCTTTAAGATAATTGGCATATTTCTTCAGAGATTCATTGGATTCCTTTTCAAAATCACTTTGCAAAGATGAAAATTTCAACGCACCTTTATAAAAACTATACGGTAAAGTAAGTCCTTGAGAATCCTCAATAATGCCGTATTCACCGAACAAAAGGATTTTTGCGTAAAATAAAGGATTCGTCATAGATTACTTGTTATTTTCCACTGCAAATATACAACATTTCTGATTATCAATAAATTACTTATCAAAAATATTGGATTCACCAAATTATGCTTTATGGGATTTTAATTTAAGAAATCTGATTAAAATTAAGCCTATTGCGAAAAAGAAAGACATTCCGATAAATGCGTAATGCATATTGTGAAATTTCTGAATAACAATCCCGAAAATAAGCGAGCCCAAAATAATCGCCATTTTTTCTAAAACATCATAAAAACTGAAATACGTAGTGTTGTCCATGGAATCTTCTGGCAACAGTTTTGAATAGGTAGACCGCGACATTGCCTGCAAACCGCCCATTACCAAACCTATAAATGCTGCTAAAACATAGAACTGCATTTCAACTTTAGGATTTTCTTTGTTGAGGAAAAATGCGGATAGGCAACAAATAATCCAGATCGCGACTGCGATACTGATCACATTTTTATTTCCTATCGTTCTTGATAATCGGGAAAAAGCCAATGCCCCAAAAATCGCAACAATTTGAATAACCAAAATGGTGATGATCAATTTGTACTGATCTTCTTCTTTGGTGAAAATTTCGGAGGTTCCGAATAAGGTTGCCATTAAAAAAATGGTTTGCATCCCAATACTGTAAAAGAAAAAAGAGGAAAGGAAAAATTTGAGATTTCTGTCTTTAAACAATTCTGTTCCGACTTTAAACAACTCCCGAAAACTTTCTTTTGCCACATCAACATAAAAGGCCAAGTTATCTTTCAGAACCTCGAAAAAACCACCATGCTCTTCGTGTTTCTCGAAGATGTTTTTGTAATTCAAGAGCACTAAATCTTTCGGCAGTTTATCTTTTATAAGTCCAAACTGAGGTAAGTATCTGAAAGTATACTGTGAAAATCCGAACCACCAAGCTCCTGTAATCAAGAAAGTAATTCTGGTATAAATCTTGGTTTCCTCCGGCGTTTTTGCAACAACCTGAATAAGTAACAAGCATATAATCAGCAAGATTACTGAACCAATATAACCGTAAACGTATCCTTTGGCAGAAAGTGCATCTTGCTTATCACGCGTCGCAATATCGGGTAAGAACGAGTTATAAAATACTAAACTTCCCCAGAAACCAACACTTGCAGTAATGCTGAAGAGTAATCCCAGAAATACATTTTGCATGCCTGTAAACATTGCTAAACCCATACAAGAGGTAGATCCCAAATAGCAAAAAAACTGAAGAAATGATTTCTTATTCCCAATGGTATCCGCCAATGAAGATAAGATGGGCGAAATAATTACTACGATTAAAAAAGACAGGGTTAATGAAAAACTGAAAATCGCCGTGGGTTCATAGGAATCCCCCATAATATTGATCATATTCGGCACAGGAACTTCTTTCCACTCCCCAGAACTTTCGATAAAAACTTTCTTTTTGTAAGCTGTGGTAATGATGGAATAATAAATAGGAAAGATCGTGGAAGTAATTACTAAAGAGTACACAGAATTTGCCCAATCGTACAAAGCCCAAGCTTTCATGATCTTTGGATTATTCTTGATATTTGGCTTTTGCAAATCGGCGTTTACTGACATTTTAAAATAATTAGTTGAACAAAAATAAAAAAACCATTAAGATATCAATGAAAAAAAGGCATTAATAATTCTTAATGGTTTAAATTTAAAGAAATAAGATCGATTACATGTTTTCAATTACGATCGCACTTGCACCACCACCTCCGTTACAGATTGCAGCAGCACCGTATTTTCCGTTATTTTGTTTTAGTACATGGATCAAACTTACAATGATTCGGGAACCTGAACTTCCGAGTGGATGACCGAGAGAAACAGCTCCTCCGTTTACATTTACTTTGGTAGCATCGAGGCCTAAAATTTTATTATTTGCTAAACCAACCACTGAAAATGCTTCGTTAAATTCGAAGAAATCGATATCTGAAATTTGAAGATCTGCTTTTTTTAGAGCAATCGGCAAAGCTTTCGCTGGAGAAGTTGTAAACCATTCCGGAGCTTGGGCTGCATCGGCGTAAGAAACAATTCTTGCCAAAGGTTTTAGTCCCAATTCCTCCATTTTTTCTTTCGACATTAAAATCAAAGCAGAAGCACCATCATTTAGCGTGGAAGCATTTGCGGCAGTTACCGTTCCATTTTCTTTTTGGAAAACCGTTGGTAAAGTTCCGATTCTGTCGAAGTTTACTGATTTGTATTCTTCATCTTCTTTAAAGATAATTGGATCTCCTTTTCTTTGTGGAATTTCTACAGCTACAATTTCTTCATCAAATTTTCCTTCGCTCCACGCTTTTGCGGATCGTTTGTAAGATTCGATAGCGAATTGATCTTGGTCTTCTCTTGAAATTCCATATTCAGCTGCACATTTCTCGGCACAAACTCCCATATGAACTTTACCGTAAACATCGGTTAAACCATCGAGAACCATTCCGTCTTGCATTTTCACGTCGCCTAATTTCGTAGCGTTTCTCGCATTAAAATAATGGGGAACTGAAGACATATTTTCCATACCACCTGCAACGATCACCTCTTGATCACCTGCTTTAATGGATTGTGCAGCCATCATCACCGCTTTCATTCCCGATGCACAAACTTTATTAATAGTTGTAGCGGGAGTTTCTTCAGATAATCCTGCTCCCATTGCTGCTTGTCGAGCCGGAGCTTGACCTTCACCTGCTTGCAGAACATTTCCCATATACACTTCTTGAACCAATTTCGGATCAAGGTTGATCTTTTCTAAAGCGCCTTTGATCGCGGTAGAACCTAATTTTGTTGCCGGAACCGTAGATAAACTTCCCAAGAAACTTCCCATTGGTGTTCTAGCTGCAGAAACGATGAATACTTCTTTCATAAATAGATTTTATATTTTATTTGATGCTTTTTAAACTGTATTTTTCAGTTTGGAAGCGTTAATTTTAAGTACGCCAAATTACAAAAAAAAACACACTTTTGGTAAAGCGTGTTTTATATTATTTTAAAGGTTTTTTCTAATGTTTTACCGCTGCAATTTCTTCCGGATTATGTTTATGTTTAAACATAATAGCAAAAAGAACTGCAATCACTAAAGCGTAACCTGCGAAAACAAGCCAGATTTCGTGCCACATTTTATCTCCATTTGGTTGGGTAAAAAACTCCTGAATAAGCCAACCACTCACTAAACTTCCGGCAATTGCGCCAAAACCATTAGTCATCATCATAAATAAACCTTGAGCAGAAGAACGGATTTTAAAATCGGTAGTTGTTTCCACAAATAATGATCCTGAAATATTGAAAAAGTCGAAAGCCATTCCGTAAACGATACAAGAAAGAACAATTAATCCCAAACCAAATCCTACAGGAACACCGTAAGCAAATAAACCAAAGCGCAAAACCCACGCAAGCATGGAAATCAACATCACGTTTTTGATTCCATATTTGCTTAGGAAGAAAGGAATTGCCAAAATAAACAATGTTTCGGAAATCTGCGAAATGGACATAATTAAGGTCGATCGTTTCACTACAAAACTTTCAGCATATTCGGGAATTTTACCGAAATCGGACAAGAAAGTGTCGCCATACATATTCGTTAATTGCAGTGCTGCTCCCAAAAACATGGAGAAAAAGAAGAATAATGCCATTTTGTAATCTTTAAATAACGAAAAAGCATTTAAACCCAATTTCTCTGATAAAGTAGCATTTGCAGGAATTAAATTCTGAGGCGGACATTTTGGTAAAGAAAAAGAGTAAATCCCCAAAATAATTGCGATCACCGCCGCAATATAAAATTGATTTCCAGAAGCTTTATTCCCAGTAAGATTGGTGATCCACATCGCAGCGATGAAACCAATGGTTCCCCAAACACGGATGGGTGGAAAAACTTTTACAACATCGTAGTTATTATTTTTAAGAACATAATACGCGATTGAGTTGGAAAGAGAAATTGTCGGCATGTAAAACATCATCGCAATAAGCATGACCCAAAAGAAATTTTCTGGTGTCGTAATGGAGGGTAAAAAGAATAATGTTACTCCATACAAAATATGCAAGATGCCAAAGAGTTTTTCTGCATTCATCCAGCGGTCTGCAATGATTCCGGTTAAAGCAGGCATGATGATGGAGGCAATTCCTAAAGTTGCGAAAACTTTACCAAATTCTTCGCCTCCCCAATTTTTGGTTCCGAACCAATAAACTCCGATGGTAATCAGCCAAGCTCCCCACACAAAAAATTGCAGGAAAGACAATACAGTAAGTCTTAATTTTAAATTCATGATTTATTTATAAAATTTTCTAATCAATTTTTTTATTTCTTCTTTTAATCTCCTGCTGAAATTCCAATGCTGCATCAAAATCCTCTTCTTTCACTGCATCATCAATCAATTTTTGTAATTCTTCTACCGTAAAAGATGCCAGATCTCCTTCGGAAGCAAGGGGCGAAAAATCGGCATCTGCTGATTCCGGTTGATCTAATTCTAATAAAATTCCTGCTTCACTTAATACTTGCGGAGTGGTATAAATAGGGACTTCAAACCGTACCGCCATTGCGACTGCATCAGAAGTTCGAGCGTCTAAAATGAGTTCTTCGTCGTTTAAATTATTTTTGAAGTTGATATTCGAAAAAAACACGCCATCAATAATTTGATAGATAATCACAGAAATTATAGTAAAATTAGCAGAGGTTATAAATTTTGCAAATAAATCGTGTGTTAAAGGTCGTGGCGGATGAATATCTTTCTCTAAACCAAGAGAAATTGACTGCGCTTCGAAATTCCCTATAACTACAGGTAATTTTACGCTGGTTTCCTCGTCTTCCAAAAGAAGCGCATAAGCTCCAGTTTGTGTTTGGCTGTAAGAAATCCCACGTATGATTAATCGTTTGTAATCCATAGCTACAAATATAAATCAATTTTTAGATTAGGAATTTATTTTCAAAAGTTTTCTGAAAATTATTTAAGAAATTATGATGTAAATCATAAAATATGTTTAAGTTTTAGGAATTTCATTTAAATTGATCATGATCGTAAAGGTACTGCCATTTTCTGTACTTTCCTTTTTAACGCAGGCTTTCATGTACCGAACTCTGGATTCGATGTTGCTTAAACCAATCCCTTTTGACCGAGAATTGAGGACAAATCCTTTGCCATTATCTTTCACAAGAATTTCTATGAAAGGATCATCATAGGTAATTTTAACTTCAGCAAGTTGCGCTTCAGAATGTTTCACGATGTTATTTAGCAACTCTTGAATGATTCGATAGATATGGGTTTCGATTATTTTCGAGAGCTCCATTTTTTCTCCGGTGTACGAAAAATTGACTTTTATTTTATATAAGTCTTCAATTTTTTTGCAAAATTTTCGGGTTGCACTTACGATTCCATAATTCGTAATGGGAGAAGGCGAAAGATTGTGTGAAATTTCTCTAATTTGAAGACAAGATTTATCGATAATTTTCGATAAATCTTCTAAAACGTTATCATTATTCTCGTCATTAATACTTTCTTTTAAATAAGATAAATTTAATTTAATTGCAGACAAATCACCTGCAATCCCATCATGAAGTTCTTCGGCAATCCTCTTTCTTTCATTTTCTTCACCTTCCAGTAAGCCTTGAAGTTTACTGATTTGTTTCTGGTGTTTATGTCGGATTACCATAAAATGAATTCTGTTTTTTTCATCATTCATCAATTTTATTTTGTAGGCCAAACCTAAACTAAAAAAAATCGTTTCAATCACGATTCCCACGTAGAAAAACACCATCGGATTACTTATATTTAAAGAAGGAACAAAGGTTCCTATAAATGAAATTAAAGCACAAATTACAAATACAATCACTCCAAACAGGAAAAAGTATTTGTGATTGCCTGAATTTTTTACCGCTTTAACAATCGTTAGGAAAAATACAATAAGCATTACCGGTAAATAAAGGAAGGTGTAGAGAGCAACAAATAATTCTGCGTTTTTCAGAGAAAAAGTGAGAACTCCAAAAAACAGGAACAAAACCACCAAAAATTTCAATAACCACAAAACATTATTGAAATATTTTTTGTTCCGCTTATTCAGATCTAAAAAATAAAGCGCAAAAAGCGAATAAAAAGTATAAAATATAATTTGGATATAAAAATTAAAAATTTGGGTAAAGACTTCTGCATTATGGGAACCTAAAAAATAACCAACAGCATTTTGAAATTGGTCATAAAACTCGTCATTCCTGCTCAATAAGTAGAGCAATAAAAAGAGATTATAGAGTGCGTAATATTTAAAACTTTTGTCCTTGACAAACACAAAAATAACTCCACTTATAATAACAAAGAGGAGTTGAAAAGAAATTGCCATATTCCAAATGAACATTTCCACTAAAAAAGGTATTGAGTTAAAATTCGCATTTATAGTAAAATTACTCATTTTCACTAAACAATTCGCAAACTATTTCACCTATCCTTATTCATTTTAAAATAAAAATAAAAAAACGCCAGATTTCTCTGACGTTTTAGCATGTATTTTTTAGAAAAAATTATCCCTTTAAAGCTTTAATTTTCTGTGTTAATTCAGGAATAATTTTGAAGGCATCACCTACTACTCCATAATCCGCAGATTTAAAGAAAGGTGCTTCAGGATCACTGTTGATTACCACAATGGTTTTAGAAGAGTTTACTCCCGCCAAATGCTGAATTGCGCCCGAAATACCAACTGCAATATACAAGTTTGGTGAAATCGCTTTCCCCGTTTGTCCTACGTGTTCTGCGTGAGTTCTCCAACCGATATCTGAAACCGGTTTTGAACAAGCAGTTGCTGCTCCCAAAAGATTGGCCAAATCTTCAATCATTCCCCAGTTTTCTGGACCTTTCAATCCTCGACCTGCGGAAACTACGATTTCCGCTTCTTTCAAGTCTAGTTTACCAGAACTCTGTTCGTGAGAAATAACTTTGGTATCTTCATTTGAAACGGATAGTTCCTTTATTTCTTCAGACCCCGAAACCGCATTTTCTTTGATTCCATAAGCATTTTGAGAAATGGTAACGATCACGCCTTGTGCATCTGCTTTTGCGTGCATATAACCTTTTCCGGAGAATGCCCGTCTTTTCACCTGAAATGGTGATAGGCTTTCTGGTGTTTCGATCACATTTGTAATTAAAGAAAAACCGTTCATAATCGCCAACATTGGAGCGATCGAAGAAGCATCTGTAGTGTGTGGAAAAACGATGATATTTCCGGTAGAAACTTCATTCACAGCTTGAGCATATGCTTTAGCACTGAAATTCTTCAAACCTTCATCTTTAATAATAATCACCTGTGATGCTCCATATTTATACAATAAATCTGAAGAATCGGTGGGGTTTATAGTGATCGCAGTTACGGTTTCGCCCGCTTGATCTGCAATTGCTTTTGCATAAGAAACCGATTCGAAAGCTGCTTTTTTATAAACTCCGTTGATATTTTCTGCGTATACGAATATTGCCATTTTTTTAAATTTTGAATTTTAGATTATCAATTTTAGATTATCAATATTTGAATAAAACCTCTTAATCAATCTTACTCTATTTTCTAATCTCTAACTTCTTTATTAAATTACTTTTGCTTCTTCGTGAAGTAATCTTACCAATTCGTCTATATTTTCTGCTGAAACCATTTTCACGGCAGCTCTTTGTGGAACTGAATCGTAAGAAACACCTTCTACCTTTACTTCAGAAGAAGTAGGTTCTACAACCTGCAAAGGTTTTGATCTGGCCGACATAATTCCTCTCATGTTTGGAATGATGAGATCTTTTTCGTCAACCATTCCCTTTTGTCCTGCAATTACTGCGGGAAGTTTTACCGAAATAGTTTCTTTTCCGCCTTCAATTTCACGAACAGCATTTGCTTCAGCGCCATTTACCTCTAAACCCACACAAGCATTTACGAAAGGTTGATTCAATAATTGTGCGACCATCCCAGGAACTGAACCGCCATTATAATCAATAGATTCTCTCCCACAAAGAATTAAATCGTAACCTCCATTTTGGGCAACGTTTGCAATTTCTTTTGCAACAGAATAACTATCTTTCGGTTCTACATTCACTCTAATTGCATCGTTTGCACCGATCGCTAATGATTTTCTGATCACCGGTTCAGTGGTCGCATCACCCACATTTATTACTGTTACGGTTGCTCCCTGCGTCTCCTGCAATTTAACTGCTTTCGTTAAAGCGAATTCATCCCATGGATTGATCACCCACTGAATTCCGGTTTTGTCGAATGCTGATTTGTCTGCTGTAAAATTAATTTTTGAAGTAGTATCTGGAACACTACTTATACATACTAATATTTTCATTTGTCAAAGTTTATTTATTTTTTTGGTTAGAAGTGAAACATTTTTTCGCAGCACAACTGCCTTATTTTATTTTTTGTAAATATAAATATAAATACTATGCATGCATAATAAATTTTTAGGAAAATATATTATCCGCATAATAATTTTGGCGACTAATTATTTGGTTTTGAGGGTCTCATCTCAATTTTCGAAGGTAAACAGCGTGGATTCATTTTAAGGATATCGAGAACCAAGTTCCCTAAATCTTCGGGTTGAATTTTCCAGGAATCCTTTCCAGAAGGTACATTTCCATTAAAGTGGGTTGCAACAGAACCCGGCATAATCGTAGCAACTTTGATGTTGTATTTTCGCAAATCGATCATCGCGGCTTGTGTAAAACCTACTGCACCAAATTTTGAAGCATTGTAACCTGAACCTTTTTCAAAAAAATTAGTTCCCGCTAAACTGGAAATACTAATAAAATATCCTTCCGACTTTTTCAATTCTTCCATTGAAGCTTTCAAAGTATAAAAAAGACCTGAAAGATTGGTTCCAATCATATCGTTCCAATCCTCAACAGAAAGTTCATCAACAGATTTGAAAACTCCCAAACCAGCGTTCGCGATCACATAATCTAAGCGACCGAAGTGATTTTTTATCGCCGAAACTGCTTGTACTTCTTCCTCAAAATTTCTTACATCCGAAATGATTCCTAAAATTTTAGATGAATCAGGTGACAGTTCCGAAACGGCATAATCCACGTCTGCTTTTTTTCTACCCGTAATCGCTACATTGATTCCATTTTGTAACAGAATTTTTGCAATCCCAAATCCGATTCCTTTAGTACCACCCGTTATATAGGCCACTTTATTTTCAAACATGTTTAAATTTTAAACCTTAAATATAAAAAAAACGCCTCAGATAGAGGCGCTTTTTAACAAATATTATAATTGTCTATTATTGTTTGATAAACTTTTCAGTTTGCGTACCATTTTCAGTTTCAAACTTCACTACATAAACTCCTTTTGCAAGGTTTCTTACGTCGATTTGGTTATTTGTTGCTTTAGATGAAGATACGTATCTTCCTGCAGCATCAAAAATCTGTGCAGATTTTACTTTCGCACTAAAGTTTAAGTAATCTGCAGTTGGGTTTGGATAAAGCGAAATTTTCGCGTTATTGGTTACAGCCTGTCCCGTTGCTAAACTTGCCGTATTCTCTGCAGAGATCACATAATTGTCGATGGAACCAGTATTGACCGCTGTATTGGTAGCGTTTACTTGATTAACGATATTGTGCTGATTTGGTGCTAAATTCTTTGTAACCGCATAACCTGCAATATTTAGTATTGTTTTCACTCCATCAACGGTATAGGTAATAATTCCGTTAACTGAATCATAGGTAAATGCAACTGAAATCCAAGTGTTCGCAGGATAGGTATTTGGGGTAATTCCTGTAATATTATAAAAACCTGAAGCTCCTCCGGTTGGTGTAATATTAGCTTGACCATTAAGTGTTTTTGTCTCAGAATTATAGTGAATCCCTACAATTCCTGCTGTAGTAGATGTAATGTTGGTACCAATTCTGGTAGAACCAACTGCCGTTCCGGTATAAATTTCAAATTTTTCCTGAATAATATTATTTCCAGAGGTTCTTGCGTTCCATGCCGCACTTAAACCTGGTTTTACAGCCTGTCTGTTTGAAGCACTTGCAACGCCTGTATTTCCTGAAGCCATTTGAAAAGATTTATCGTGTCCGGCATCAATACTCACAATTTGATAATCTGCATTTGCACCTCCGTTGGTGTAAATTCCGCCTTGTCCAGGGGAGCCAAATGTAGTGCTTGTACCAACATCGCCATTGTTTAAGGCATTAAAATTATCAGAATCTAAAATCTGAGCGGAGAAGAATGTTGTTGAAAGTGCTACTGCACTTAAAAAATAGAGTTTGTTTTTCGTCGACTAAAATAGCAAAAAAAATTGATTAATACGTATTAATCAATTTTCATTAAAATTATTTAGAAAAAACGCTTTTATTTTGCGTAGTTCTCAAAGAATAACGGAATACTTTCAATTCCTTTATAGAAATTATATAAACCGTAATGCTCATTTGGGGAATGAATTGCATCGGAATCTAACCCGAAACCCATCAAAACTGATTTGGCCTCTAAAACCTGTTCAAACATTGCTGTAATAGGAATACTTCCCCCACTTCTGTACGGAAGAACCTCTTTCCCGAACGCAGTTTCCATAGCAGCTTTTGCGGCTCTAAATTCTTTCGTGTCGCTTGGTAAAACATACGGCATTCCACCATGATGAGGCGTTACTTTTACTTTCACGTTTGCAGGAGCAAGCTTTTCAAAATATTTCGTGAATTTTTCGGTAATCTCTTCTGGAGTTTGATATGGAACCAATCTCATTGAAATTTTCGCAAAGGCTTTCGATGGAATCACGGTTTTTGCTCCTTCACCAATATAACCGCCCCAAATTCCGTTGCAATCTAAAGTCGGGCGAATTGAGGTTCTTTCCAATGTAGTGTAACCTTTTTCCCCTTCCACTCCATTCAACCCGATTGATTTCTTGAAGTGTTCTTGATCATCTTTCAACTTGTTCATTTCTGCTCTTTCTTCCTCAGAAACCGTCTCTACATTGTCGTAAAAACCTTCAATCGTGATGTGTCCGTTATCATCAATCAAATTGGCGATCATTCTCGAAAGCACGTGAATAGGATTGGGAACTGCACCACCATAAAGTCCGGAATGCAAATCTCGGTTCGGTCCTTCCACTTCTACTTCCACATAACTTAAACCTCGTAATCCTGTAGTTACCGTGGGTTGTTCATTAGAATAAATATGTGTATCTGAAATCAAAATAACATCACAAGATAATTTTTCTTTATTTTCATTGACAAAAGCTTCCAAGCTTTTCGAGCCCACTTCTTCTTCCCCTTCAAAAATGCATTTCACATTACAAGGCAAAGTATTGGTTTTCATCATTGCTTCCAGCGCTTTTATGTGCATAAAAAACTGACCTTTGTCATCAGCGGAACCTCGTGCGAAAATAGCTCCTTCCGGATGGATTTCTGTTTTTTCGATATACGGCTCGAATGGAGGTTTTTTCCACAATTCTAATGGATCCGGCGGTTGCACATCATAGTGCCCGTAAACCAAAACGGTTGGTAAGTTGGGATCAATTAATTTTTCACCATAAACAATAGGGTATCCTTTCGTAGCGCAAACTTCCACATTATCGGCACCAGCATTTTCTAAAAATCGCGCAACTTCATCTGCACATTTTAAAACCTCGTCTTTATAAGCTGGATCTGCTGAAATAGAGGCAATTCTCAACAATTCGAAAAGCTCATCAATGTACCGCTGCTTGTTTTCCTGTATGTAATTCAGGGTTTCTTTCATTTTATTTTCATTAAAATTATTAAAAAATCGGATTCAGTAAAAATAAAAAAAATGTCCAGCAAAGGCAAGACATTTTGAATTATATTCTAGAAATATTTTATTTTCGTTCTCTCATCGGAGACTGCAAATTTGCCGGAATAATTTTCGCACTATCCATTAACGCTGGAGTTGCTTTCTTGGTGCTGTCTGCAGTTGCAGTTCCATCTACCGTTTTCGCAGCTGCTTCTTTCCCTTCAGTCGCTTTATCAGACATCTCATCATCGGTGTATCTTTCAGTTCCCTCTTCCAATTTCAAAACACCAATATTTCCGCCCGCCTGAACTTTTTTACAACTTAATGCTAAACAAGCGATTGCAACACCTAAAATTACTTTTTTCATATCTACTTTATGATTATTATGAATATTTAAAATTTTCACTGCCCAAAAGTAAGAAATATTGGCATTTTCAGCAAAGAAATTATTGAGATTTTAAAATAATCTTTCTGTTTTGGGTTTGCGTGAAAATTAAATAGCAGTTTCCACCATCCAAAATCTTGTATTTTTTCTTTATTTCATCTGGTGACAACGGATAATTTTTCGAAATAATATTGTATTTCTCGCCTTTTCTAATGTGTTTGGAATCGATCATATTTATTTCTAAAACTCTCCCCGGAAAACGCTCTATTCGCTTGTCACTCGTATAAAAATGAGTATTCGGATGAAGTTTTTTACCATTGAAAAACTGTGAAACTAAATTAAATGCACCTGATTTTAAAACCGCATTATTCGGAATGTAGAGAAATTGTTGCGGTTCAGAAAATGCAGAGACCGCGGTTTTCTCCTCTTTAAATTGAAATGCAAATTCAGCATCATCACTTTCTAAATTAATACACGAAATTTCTACATCATCACCTTTTCTCGCTTTTTCGAGAAAAACAATCAATTCTTTTACTTCATTTCGAACTGCAATAATCTGGATTTTGGCAACATTTTTTAAAACAGAAATCAAATAAGAAATATCGATTAAAGGCGAAAGTTTAATTATAATTTGAGAAGAAATTTCTAACAGCTGATCCTGAATTTCTAAAAGATTGGGCGATAAATCTTCGAGCAGAAATTTTTTATTTTTTTCTGAATCTCTTCTCGCTGGATCTAAATAAATGACATCAAAACTTTCGCTATTTTTCGCTAAAAAATGCTCCAAATTTTCATTGACGAACGTGGCTTTTTTATTCAGAATTTCCCAGTTGTGTTTCACAAGGTCTAAAAGCTCTGGATTCTTTTCTACTAATGTAATTTCCTCAAAATTTCGGGACAAAAAATAGGCATCAATTCC
>Ga0116182_1003941_pt1 | contig 13477 bp, 9 predicted proteins | sample AD_UKC077_MetaG_FD_89805 | JGI IMG/M metagenome (GOLD analysis project Ga0116182, IMG submission 89805) | Active sludge microbial communities of municipal wastewater-treating anaerobic digesters from USA - AD_UKC077_MetaG | ecosystem: Engineered > Bioreactor > Anaerobic > Digestate | place: USA...
CAATTTAATATGATCTTTATATATTGCTAATTTATTTTTCTATTCCTGTGTAAAAATAAAATTCATAGCTTCCTCCTGCTAAATCTAAATTTGTGTATATTTATTTTACCTTTATATATTTTCGATTAAGGTTCAAAACAGTAAATTTTTATTTAAGTTGTATGTATATTTATATAAACAATAAATAGTTACATAAAATAACATTATTGTAACAATTAAAAAATCAAAATGAAATAATAATACTATATGATTCTGTTATCATAATAAGTATGGGAGGCAAATATGGATAAAAAGACGCTATTAGGAAATAAATCAACAAAACTTAAATTTACTAAATATTTCAAAAATGAAATGGATAAACTAAATATTTTTCTAGAAGAAGAATTAGGATCTAGAATAACATTAGAATTCATTTATGATATCAAAAAGCCGTCAAGTGCTATTGCGAAGAAATATAAAAATTTCAAAAATAAGTATTCAAGCGAACTTACTACAATAATGGCAACATTCTGTCGTGATGTATTGAAAGAAGAATTAGATGATATAATACTGCCAGAAACTTCTACTAATATTAAAAATTCAAAAAAGAAGACCACGAAAACTAATTTAAAAACAGAATCTACTCCATCTTTTGAAGAAAATATAAACGAGTCAATAGCAGAAAAAATAGCACATACAAATCATGCTAAAGTTTCAGTAAATGGAGATAGTGTTATATTTACAACCGATAAAAAAATATCTGATTATCTATATGGTGCAATATCCATATTGACTACACTTAGACTTGCTAACATTTCTATGATAAATACAAAAGATACTAAAAATGTATCATATTTGGTAAAGTGGGAAAAAGATGTTGATGAAAAGACAAGACAATTAATATCTAATAGAATTAAAGATTCTATTGAACGTGATATATCCGTTAAAGTCAAAATAAGTACATTTGTATGATATAATAATATAAGGAGAAAAAAGAAATGGAATTTTGTTTTATTGGTGATCCAAAATTAAAACAGCAATCAGAGGAAATATCATTTGAAAATAACAGTAAAGAAGAACTTCAAGAAATAATAGATAATCTAAAATTTACCGTGGTAGCAACACGGGGAGTGGGGTTATCGGCAGTCCAAATTGGTATATTGAAACGAATTTTTGTTACTAATTATGGTGGAGAAATAAAGGTATTTATTAATCCAGAATTTATGTATAAAAGTGAGGAAAGTATACAAGATGAGGAAGGATGTCTCAGTATTCCAGGAGTATCCGCTAAAGTAACAAGATCCAGTATTGTTACCATAAAATATTATGATATTGATGGCAATGAACACATTGAAACATTTGAAGAAATTATGGCTAGAATTATACAACACGAATCAGATCATCTTGATGGAATTTTATTTATTGATAGACTATCACCAGCACGAAAATCAGTAATAAGAAAAAAGATAGATTTGGCTAGAAAAAATAGACAGAAACACATTGAGTATTTTAATACGGTTATAATACCAAAAATTGAATTTATTAAGAGTAAAGAATCAAAATCGTAATATATTCCCAACATTAACTGTTGGGATTTATTATATAATGGATTGAAATAAAATTTTTTAATATGGAGGGAATATTAATGACTAAGTTTGAATTTACCGATTTACCGTTTAGTTCATCAATAAAGGATATTAAATACGATCCCGAAACATCAAATTTAAGTGTAAGATATAAGGGATCTCCTGATACTGAATATGTATATGGAAATGTGGCTATTGAAGATATTGAAGAAATAAAAAGGATTATTGTTAACCAGTATTTAACATATCTATCAAATAATCCGACACCAACTAATAAACCAGAATTGATATTAAAAATCAAAATAAAAGAAGATGAAATAAGACTGGTTAGAATTGAGGAAGAATTTGGTTGGATATTGGATAAACTAACTTCACTTAGTAAACTAACAATTGGACAATTTATCAGTAGAAATATAAAACCAGTTTATTCAGTTATTGAAAAAAATATGTTACCACTATAAGGGGGATATAATGGAAAATCTTATTGGAATAGCATCAAGAGAAGATGTAATGATAGGTAAGCACGTTAAATATTATCCATATAAGAATTGTCCAGAACATTTAATAAAAATAGGAATTGTAAAAGGTTATTATAATTCATTTGGTTCATATTTTTTAGTACTAGTTCAGTTCGGTACAGATATTGTTAATCAGGGTATAGATCCTGATTATTTAGAATATATAGAATAATAGTAACATTGATTATTTTATTTTTACTTAAATTAAAAAATAAAAATATACGGAATGGGGGTAAAAATGCATAAGGTATTATTAATAATAATTGTATTATGTGTTTCTACTATGTTTGCTATAACGTATGATGGATTGACAGAATATTTAAAAGAAAATACAAATATGACAGCAAGTAGGATAAAAGAAGTATTAGATGGAATTTATGAACAAATAAGTGTTATTCAAAACAAGTATTCAATAACAATTACACCCGAAATGATGGTTTCTATAATGATGATAGAAACCAATGGAAGAAACATATTGGGTGATAATGGGAATTCTATTGGATATTTTCAATTACAATTTCAAGCAATTTGGTATGTATGGGAATTTTTTCCTGAACTCAAAAAAGATTTAGACACAGACAAATTGTTATCTAACCCCAAGTATCAAGCTCAACTTGCAACATCTTATTTATTTTTGATGTATAGAAATACTGATTATGATCTTCACAAAGCAATTGAACGCTATAATGGTGGCGGAGATCCAAACTACTTAGTTAAGTATATATCATATTATAAACAAATTTTAACCAGTATTAAAGTATAAGTATAACACAAAAACAAGGTTATATATTGATTAATACCCCCAATTGGGGGTATTAAAATTTAGATATAAGTTTTTCTTTTAATTTAATTAAAGGCTTAATATATAAAATAGGGAGCATTTATTGTGATTTCAAAATTAATGCTATTAGAATAGGTTACAATATAGATAAAAAAACAGTAGTTATTAAATAAAGGTATATCCAATGAAATAATAGATAAGTTATTACAAGCCGATCCTACTAATAAAGATAAAAATGATAATGATAAAGTTGGAAGTTATACTGATTGGATAACCAGTAGGTATTTAAAAGATAGAACATTTAATGATTTTGATAAATTACATTCGTAGTTAGAATAGTATGATAAGAGTAAACATAAAATCCCAGATCCAAAATTACGTAATATTAGTTAGTTTAAAACATTAAATGATCTAATAATGTATATAAATAATAATCAAGATAAATTAAATGTTGCACCCACTGAATTTATTATAGAAGAAAAAAATGATTATGATATGTTTTATAGTAAAAATTTCATAATACATGTTCCTCATACCAAAGAATAGTCTATTAAATTGGGATCAGGAACTAAATGGTGTACATCTTAGGTACATAATAATTATTTCCAATCATATTATAATGAAGGTTATTTATTTTATATAACCAATAAGACTACTACATAGAAAAGATATAATTTATTTTTAAATGAAATACGTGTAAATAATATAGAATTTGCAGATGATAAAAATAAACACTTAACATATAAATTATTTGATATTGTCAAAGAGGATAATACATTGATTCCATAGATTAAGTCTTACTATGAATATAAAAATATTAAACCAAAAAATATAACTTAGATGTTTCTTGATTGTAAAACGGTATCAGATGTTGTTGAATGGTGGAAAACCAATATTAGTGCATTTGCAGATATTTATTTTGAAAAAAATGAAACTAAATTATTAAACACAGTAGAGGATATTGGTTCTAGTATAAAATTTATACCAAATCCTAGTCCAAAACTACAATTATAGTAGTTAACAAAAGATATAAATAATATAAATTATATAGAATCTCCTGATAATGTTATACTTAAAACTTTAGTATCTCAAGATGGAGAATATATCAAATATATAATAAAAGCTGGTATAAGACCTAATCATGATATCCAATTATAGTAGGTATCACAAAATGGTTATTAGATTGCATATATAATAGATGCTGGTATAATACCTGAACACGATGTTCAATTGTAGTAGGTATCACAAAATGGTTATTAGATTGGAGACATATTAGATGCTGGTATAAAACCCGAACATGATATTCAATTGTAGTAGGTATCACAAAATGGACATTAGATTAGATACATAATAAATGGTGGCATAAAACCAGAGCATGATGTTCAATTATAGTAGGTATCGCAAAATGGAAAATAGATTGAATACATAATAAATGCTGGTGTACAATCAGAAAATAAAAATGAATGGCATGATGTTCAATTGTAGTAGGTAACACAAGATGGTTATTAGATTAAATACATAATAAATACTGGTATAAAACCCGAATATGATGTTCAATTGTAGTAGGTAACACGAAATGGATAGTAGATTTACTATATAATAAATGCTGGTGTACAACCAGAAAATGAAAATGAATGGCATGAAATTCAATTATAGTAGGTAACACAAGATGGATGGTAGATTCAGTATATAAACAATCCACCTGAAGATGTCCAAATGTAGTAGATAAAACAAACTGGATTATAGATTCAATATATAGAAAATCCAACAGAAGATATCCAGTTGTAGTAGATAAAACAAAACCCAATATAGTGTGGTTATATAAAAAATCCTACTCCATAGTAGATATAGTTGTATAATCAATTAAAAGGTATTAAAGAATCAACTGGGTATATATTTAAGTTACTGGATGTGAATTAATATGATATCCAAATTGATGCTATTAGAATAGGTTACAATACAAGAGAAAAAACAATAGTTATTAAATAAAGGATTATCTAATGAGATAATAGATAAGTTATTACAAGCCGATCCTACTAATAAAGATAAATCAGATACAGATAAAGTTGGTAGTTATACCGATTGGATAGTTAATAAATATCTTAAAGATATATCATTTAGTGGTTTTAATAAATTACATTCATAGCTAGAATAGTATGATAAGAGTAAGCATAAAATTCCAGATAAAGAGTTACAGAATATTGGATAGTTTAAAACACTAAATGATCTAATAACTTTTGTTAATAATAATCAAGATAAATTAGCTATTAAAACAGATGACTTTATTATAGAAGAAAAAAATGATTATGATATATTTTATAGTAGAGATTTTATAATACATGTTCCTCATACCAAAAAATAGTCAATAGAATTAGGTTCTGGAACTAAATGGTGTACATCTTAGATAAATAATAATTTATTTGACCGTTATTATAAAAATGGATATTTATTTTATATTACAAATAAAACTACAAGATAGAAAAGATATAATTTACATTTACACAAAACAGGAATAAAAATAGAATTTGCCGATGATAAGAATAGACACTTAACATATAAATTGTTTGATATTGTCAAAGAGGATAATACATTAATTCCGTAGATTAAATCTTACTATGAATATAAAAATATTAAACCAGAAAATATAGTTTAGACGTTTCTTAACTGTAAAACAGTATCAGATATTGTTATATTTTGGGAAAATTATATCGGTGTATTTGCAGATATTTATTTTGAAAAAGATGAAACCAAATTGTTAAAAAGTGTAAATATGATTGGTGCCAATATACAATTTATACCAAACCCCAGTACAAAAGTGCAATTATAGTAGTTAGAAAAAGATATAAATAATATAAATTATATAGAATCTCCCGATAATACTGTCCTTAAAGATTTAGTATCAAAAAATGACGAGTAGCTTTATTATATAATAAATGTTGGTATAATACCAGAACACGATGTTCAGTTATAGTAGGTAACTCAATATGGATAGTAGATTAGATATATAATAGATGCTGGAATAAAACCAGATCATGATATACAATTGTAGTAGGTATCAAATTATGGGTATTAGATTAAATATATAATAAAAGCTGGCATAAAACCAGATCATGATATACAATTATAGTAGGTAACAAATTATGGGGGATAGATCAGATTTATAATAAATGCTGGTATAAGACCTATTGAATATGATATCCAATTATAGTAGGCAACTCAATATGGATAGTAGATTAAATTTATAATAGATGCTGGTGTACAACCAGAAGATGAAAATGAATGGCATGAAATTCAATTGTAGTAGGTAACAAATCGTGGATATTAGATTTAGTATATAATAGATGCCGACATAATTCCCGATCACGATATTCAATTATAGTAGGTAACAAAAGATGGGTATTAGATTGAATTTATAATAGATGCTGGTATAAAACCTGATCATGACGTTAAATTATAGTAGGTAACACAAGATGGACAGTAGATTCGTTATATTATATCACCAGATGAAGATATTCAATTGTAGTAGATAAAACAAGACGTAACATAGTATGATTATATAAAAAATCCTACTCCTAAATAGACATAGTTATATAATCGGTTACAAGGTATTACTGAATCAGTAGAATATATTTCTAAGTTACTGGATGTGAATTGACATGATATCCAAATTAATGTTATTAGAATAGGTAACAATACAAGAAAAGAAACAATTATTACTTAATAAAGGGGTATCACAAGATATAATAGATAAACTACTATAGTGTGATCCTACTAATAAAAATAAAACTGACACAGATAAAGTAGGCAGTTATACTGATTGGATAGTTAGTAGATATTTAAGAGATAGATCGTTTGATGATTTTGATAAATTGCAATCATAGTTACAGTAGTATGATAAAAGCAAGCACAAAATTCCTGATAAATAGATGCAAAATATAGGGTAGTTTAACAGCTTGGATGATTTAATAACATTTGTAAATAATAATCAGGATAAATTAGCTATTGCATCTGATGAATTTGTAGTAAAAATGGAAACCGATTATGATATGTTTTATAGTAGAGATTTTGTAATACATGTACCTCATACTGAAGAATAGTCTATTAAATTGGGGTCTGGTACTAAATGGTGTACTTCATAGGTAAATAATAATTAGTTTGATAAATATTATCATAGAGGATACCTATTTTATATTACCAATAAAACAAAAAATTAGGAAAGATATAATTTATTTTTAAACTTCAATTATAACTCAAATGATGCTCCGCTAATAGAATTTGCGGATGATAAAGATAAACATTTACCTTATAAATTATTTTACATTGTAAATCAAGATAATACGTTAATACCATAGATTAAAAAGTATTTTGAATATAAAAATATTAAAATGCATTATTTGATATCTGAATTTCTAAACTGTAATACTGAGCGTGATATTGTTCATTGGTATCACCTGTATATAAATCCAGATGCTTATATATATTTTTTAACAGATGAGCAAAAAATAATTGATATTTTATCTCAAAATCCTGACTAGTATATATATATTTCAAATCCTAGTCATTAGATCCAAATATAGTAGGTATCTTACTCTGGATATTAGATTGTATATATAGAAAATCCAGATAAGGATATTCAATTGTAGTAGGTATCGCGAGACGGGCATTAGATTGAATATATAAAGAATCCGGATAAAGATGTAAAATTGTAGTAGGTATCACAAGATGGGTATTAGATTCAATATATAGAAAATCCAGATATAGATATACAATTGTAGTAGGTAAATCAAAATGGGTGTTAGATTAAACATATTAAAAACGCGAATAAAGAAGTACAATTATAGTAGGTAAGAAAAACCTGGAATTAGATTAAACATATCAAAGACGCGGATAAAGATGTGCAATTGTAGTAGGTAAGAAAATTTTGGGATTAGATTCAATTTATATCAAACCCAGATAAAGATGTGCAATTGTAGTAGGTAAAACAAAATGAACATTAGATTGAATATATAGAAAATCCCGATATAGAAGCTCAATTGTAGTAGGTAAGTCAAAATGCATATTAGATTCAATATATAAAAAACCCAAATAAAGATGTGCAATTGTAGTAGATTAGATAGAATCCCAAATAGTATTTTAAAATAAAGAACCCCGATCCAGAATAGACATAGTTATATAATCAACTACGTTTATTTAATTATAATGAATCTGCTAGATATATAAATAAATTATTGGATGTGAATTGACATGATATCCAAATTGATGCTAATAGAATAGGTTACAATACAAGAGAAAAAACAATAGTTATTAAATAAAGGATTATCTAATGAGATAATAGATAAGTTATTATAGTGTGATCCTACTAATAAAAATAAATCAGATACAGATAAAGTTGGTAGTTATACTGACTGGATTTTTAATACATATATAACAACAAATATATTTCCAAATGTAGAAGAATTAAAACATTCTTTAATATTATATCATAAATATAAACACAAAATTAATGATATTACCAAAAGGCATATAAATAACTTCAAATCATTTGAAGATTTTATTACATTTATAAAATCACAACAATTTTAGTTAGGAACAGACAATTTTAAAATTATAGTCGAAGAAGAATACGATATTACATATTCTAAAAATTATATTATTCATATTCCGCACACACAAAATTAGGCTACAGAATTAGGAAAGGGTACAAAATGGTGTACTACTTCTGAAAACGGAGGAAATTTTAGAGATTATCAAGAACAAGGAATAATTTTTTATATTACAAATAAATCCACTAATGCAGAAAGATTTAATTTATTTTTAAAGTATCAATCGGAATATTTTGAAGATTATGATGAAGACTATAATAATCTAGAAGCCGAATATGATATTTTTGAATTTGCAGATTAGCAAAATAATCATAATAATGTTTTATTATATGATTTTATAATAGAAAAAGATAAAACAATATTAAATACAATAAAAAACTATTTAAAATACTGTAATAAATTTGATAAAATGAATTATGATATACAAAATTTATTAAATTAGACTACTAAAGAACAACTCAATAAATAGTATTAGGATATATAGCGATCAGAAGTTTTCAGAGTAAAAAATATAAGTAATGAATTAATTAAATAGCTATTAGAAATAGATGGGGATCAACTTTTATTATTAAAATCTTCAAATATAAAAATTACAGATGAATTAGTAAAAGCATAGCTTTCTAATTCGGGAACATAGTTAAGATATTTACTTGAAATTAAATATCCATTAACAAATGAAATGATATCAATATAGTTAACTAATGTTAAAAGATAGGATACAATTTTAATGTCATTTAATTTTCCGTTATCAGATTAGATTGTAAAACAGTAGATAGCCAGAAATCCTAATATAATTTCTCATATACTTAGACATAATGTTATTGTTAATGACAATGTAAAACAACAATATTTAAATATTACTAAAAATTACGATATATTTAATTATGATATTATTGAATTTAATTCTGGATATATATAGAGACCAAAATCTAAAGAATAGTATGATGCATTTCTAAAATATTATAGTAGCAGTATTCCAACAACAATATATAATAATGAAAACATTATTCCATTTTATATTCTTAGAACTACTCTTAAAATAGATAATCAAATAATATATGGTGAACATCCCGCAAAAAATATTTATATATTTTTGAATACATCAGATAGTATTTTACCACTAATATCAACTGGTTCATTAAGATTCGGATAGACTAATTTTACAATATATGATTTAGTAAAAGGATCTCCAAATGAATAGTTTGATATTTTACATAAAATAAAATCATATTTAGAACAAGAAAATATTATTCATAAATTATCAAAACATATTATCAATTTATTATCTTAGACAACAATAAAAGAAGTTGCCAAAACGTTACCTCCTGTACAACCAAAAGCATTAGAATTAATGTCAGCAAAAATATTAGACGATAACATTATTGTTGAATATCTTAAATATTCTCCGAAATAGTTAATTTATTTAATGTTAAATCCGCATTATAAATATTCTATGACCCCCCCAGATAAATAGATACTAGAAAAATACTTAAAAATAGTTGCAGAAAATCATGATTCTGGTATAAATTATATTTTAGAGATATTACCAATAAATAAAATTCCAACATCAGTTCAAATATAGTAGGTAAGAAAAAATCCCAACAATATAAAAATTTTAGAAGAAAAAAATTCTCCTGTGTTGGATAAAGTAATAGATTAGGTTAAAAATTCATCTTCATTAAATGAATCAATTAAATATAATATAAAACAATATAATATAGCCAAAACCATAATAGAAGAAGTTGACAAATATGTTTAATAAAATCATGATGCTAGAATAGGTTACAATACAAGTAAAAAAACAATAGTTGATTAAAAAGAATATATCCAATTATATAATAGACAGACTATTATGGTGTGATCCTACTAATAAAGACAAAAATGATTCAGATAAAGTAGGTAGTTATACTGATTGGATAATTAATAAATATCTTAAAGATATATCATTTAGTGATTTTAATAAATTACATTCATAGTTGGAATAGTATGATAAGAGTAAGCATAAGATTCCAGATCCAAAATTACGTAATATTAATTAGTTTGAAACATTAGATGAATTAGTAGAATATGTAGATAACAACCAAGATAAATTAAATATTACTCCAAATAAATTTGTTGTAAAAGAAGGAAGTTCAGTTGGAGTATTTTACAGCAAATAGTTTGTAATACATGTTCCTCATACCGAAGAATAGTCAAAAGTATTAGGATCGGGAACTAAATGGTGTACATCATAGGAAAAAGACAATAAATTTAAAGATTATATAACATTAGGATATTTATTTTATATTACAAATAAAACTACACATTAGGAAAAATATAATTTATTTTTAGATCTGACTTATGATAAAATAGAATTTGCAGATGATAAAAATAGATATTTAACTTATAAATTGTTTAATATTGTTAAAGATGATAATACATTAATTCCATAGATAAAGACATATTTTGAATATAAAAACATTAAACTCACTGGATAGTTATATAATTTTTTGGAATGTAAAACAGTAGAAGATATTGTTTCGTGGTTTCAAACATATGTAAATAAAAATGCGTCTATATATTTCGAAAAAGATGAACAAACATTGATAAATATTATATCTAAAACTCCAAAATTATACCAATATATACCAAATCCTACCCCGTAGATTCAATTATAGTAGGTAAGCAAAGATCCGTTTATTTAGAACCATATTGAACATTGGGATAAAAACATACAATTATAGATACTATCTCATACTGGATATTTTATCGAAGATATAATTAAACACGGAATAATACCCGATGAAGATGTTCAATTATAGTAGGTAACTGCATCACCACATTAGATTACTATTTTACTAGAAAAAAATATTCCAGTAAGTAAAAAGGTTCAAATATAGTAGGTATCTAAAGATGGAACTATAATTAAATATTTAGGAAAATCCCCAGATGAAGATGTTCAATTATAGTAGGTGAAACAAAATTTTAAATAGATTGCTTATATTGTTTCACCAAGCGAAAAAGTTAATTTGTATTAGGTATCAAAAAATGGAATATATATTCGATATATAGAAAATCCAAGCGAAAAAATTCAGTTATAGTAGATAAAACAAAATCCCGATTAGTATGATTATATAAAAAATCCTACTCCCGAATAGACATAGCTATATTACCAATTAAAAAGTATTAGAGAATCAACTGGGTATATCTTTAAGTTACTGGATGTGAATTGACATGATATCCAAATTAATGTTATTAGAATAGGTTACAATAAAAGTAAAAAAATAGTAGTTATTAAATAAAGGTATATCTAGTGAAGTAATAGATAAGTTATTATAGTGTGATCCCACCAATAAAGATAAAAATGATAATGATAAAGTTGGAAGTTATACTGACTGGATAACAAGTAGGTATTTAAAAGATAGAACATTTAATAATTTTGATAAATTATATAAATAGCTGGAATAGTATGATAAGAGTAAACATAAGATTCCAGATCCAAAATTACGTAATATTAATTAGTTTGAAACATTAGATGATCTAATAATATATGTGAATAATAATTAGGATAAATTGGCTATTAAAACAAATGACTTTATTATAGAAGAAAAAAATGATTATGATATGTTTTATAGTAGGAATTTTATAATACAAGTTCCTCATACCAAAGAATAGTCAATAAAATTAGGATCGGGTACCAAATGGTGTACATCCTAGAAAAAGAATAATTAGTTTCGATTGTATTATGAAGATGGATATTTATTTTACATTACAAATAAGACTACAAACTAGAAAAGATATAATTTACATTTAAATTTTATTGATAGAAATATAGAATTTGCCGATGATAAGAATAGACATTTAACATATAAACTGTTTGATATTGTTAAAGAGGATAATACATTGATTCCATAGATTAAATCCTATTATGAATATAAAAATATCAAACCAGTAAATATAGTTTAGACGTTTCTTGATTGTAAAACAGTATCAGATGTTGTTACATTTTGGAAAGATACACTTAATGCATTTGCAGATATTTATTTTGAAAAAGATGAAGCCAAATTATTAAAAAGTATAAATATAATTGGTTCTAATATAAAATTTATACCAAACCCTAGTATAGAACTGCAATTATAGTAGCTAAAAAAAGATATAAATAATCTAAAGTATATAGAATCTCCTGATATTAATATCCTTAAAAATTTAATAGCACGTAATAAATATTAGATTAGATACATAATAAATGCTGGTATAAAACCACATCACGATGTTCAATTGTAGTAGGTATTACAAGATGGAAATTAGATTGAATATCTAATATATGCGGGTATAATTCCCGATCATGATGTTCAATTGTAGTAGGTATCACAAGATGGATAGTAGATTTCCTATATAATAAATGCTGGAATAAAACCCATTGACCATGATATTCAATTATAGTAGGTATCACAAAATGGAGAATAGATTAAATATATAATAGATGCTGGTGTACAACCAGAAAATAAAAATGAATGGCATGAAATTCAATTGTAGTAGGTAACAAATCGTGGATATTAGATTAGGTATATAATAGAAGCTGGCATAAAACCAGATCATGATGTCCAATTATAGTAGGTAACCCAAAATGGGTATTAGATTAGATATATAGATTATCCTAATGAAAGAATTCAGTTATAGTAGATAAAAAAGAATAAATATTAGTATTTAAATATAGAAAATCCTACTCCTAAATAGACATAGTTATATAAACAATTAAAGGGCATTAAAGAAACAACTGGTTATATCAGTAAATTACTGGATGTGAATTAATATGATATCTAAATTAATGTTAATAGAATAGAAAACATTAAAACAGTTAGTTAAAAATAAATCTAATATAGATGTTAATAAAGTTAAGGATATATTACAACTAGATCCTACATTAAATGTTGAAATGATTTCAGATGATACTGAAATAGGAAAATATGGAGAATGGTTATTAGGTAAATTGTATAAGAAATATACTCAATTATCTGAAGATAATAAGAA
>Ga0116182_1003942_pt1 | contig 13474 bp, 9 predicted proteins | sample AD_UKC077_MetaG_FD_89805 | JGI IMG/M metagenome (GOLD analysis project Ga0116182, IMG submission 89805) | Active sludge microbial communities of municipal wastewater-treating anaerobic digesters from USA - AD_UKC077_MetaG | ecosystem: Engineered > Bioreactor > Anaerobic > Digestate | place: USA...
ATAAGTTATCCGATTCGCGTACAGACTGTCAAGCGGCCTCCAGTATTTTTTGTAATCGCGGTTGGTTTCTCCTTGCCTAACCCCCACCTGTATGCCAAGCTGTCGCTCGGTTTGTCGTGCGAGGACTCGCGTGCCCGCTGACCAGTGGCCTGTGCCGCACGAACCGGCCGAGGGCGAAAGAATTCTGAGGATACGAGAAAATGAAATACCCACCAGCAATGAGAAGAATGGCTGTTTATGCAGTTCTGTTGATCGGTTCCGTATGTGCGACAGTCGCTTTGGGCCAAACCGCGCCAGCGTTTACGATGCGCCTTGACGACAACAAGTCGCCGGCGGAATGGCGGGAGATATGCGGCATATTTGAGCGCCACGGCATGCGATGCTCGCTCGCCGTAGTGTCTGCGTCGCTGACAGCCGAACAGGGCGCGTGCTTGAAGGAGCTGGCCGGGCGTGGCCATGTTCTCATGGACCATACACCCAACCACTGGATCTACACCATCGTGTATCCCGATGCGGCGTCGTTTGAAGCAGCACGCCAATTACCGTTCGTTCATGATTTCGATGCTGCGTCACGGCGCGTCAACTTCACCTGTAACGTGGATGCAGTGCATCCGCTGAACCGCAAGGTACGGGCAAAGGTTGTCGACAACCAGCTTGTGTTTGTGGGCAAGTCAGTTCGCCTCGGCGGGCACGCCTATCTGGGTTTGCCGGGACGGACAGAGGTCTTTGGCATACTCCCGAAGAAGGACGGCATGAACTTGCTCGACTTCTGGCGTCGTCCGCTCAAAGAGAAACTCAATCTTCCTGAGGCCGATGTGGTTATCTATGATGAAGTCGCGCTCCAGCCGTGCGATGATCTGGTGCGAGAGCTTGCGAAGATGACGCGCGAGAGATTTGACCATTTCGGACTGCCGCGCCCGACGATTTGGGTGAAGCCCGGCGGATGGAGCCCCGCGCCTAACCAATTGTTGATGAAGCGTATTTATGGGGACGAGTTCGGTTACATCGGCGCTGATTCACGGGTCGGCCCGGCAAAGTTTGGATCAACCCGATGGAGCACGGGATATGACGCGATGTACTTCTTCGATCAAGGGCCTGACGTCACGCCAGAGAAGCTAGTGGATATGGTTGAGGCGAAGCTCAAGTCTGGTCAGTATTTTGTACTGCTTTCGCACATGTGGACGAGTGCGCTACCGGACGGCTGGAAGGAATTTGTGGAGAAGACCGAGCGTTTTGCCGCGCTTCTCGAAGCACGGAAGATTCGCTCAGTGACAATGGACCAGTTGCTGAAGGAACGGTTCCCTTGAAGGGGCCCTTCACTTTCTTTCAATGAGGTACCACACCGTCGGGGCCGATGCCGTCTCAACCGTTGAAACCTGAATCGGCGCGGAGAGCGCGCTCATATCCGGCGCAAGCGGCGTGACAATAAGCATGCCGCCGGTCTTAAAGCGGACCGTAGCGTCCGTCGGCTCAACGCGCACGGTGCCGAGGCCCGGCTGCGGATGCGCCACGGTGAGATATTCACCGCGTATCATACCGTTGGGCGCTTTCACGAATGAGGCATACTGCATGTTGTCCTTGTCATTCTCCGCACGCGCGATCACTGTGAGGAGCATCTTTTTCGCCGTGTCGAGTCCCGCGCCATCAAGCGAACTCACCAGTATCGTCGTAAACATCGTGCGCGAGGTGACGCTGATATCCCTGAATGTCAATTCCCCCTTTGGAAAACCGGTAAAGCCCTGCGTACGCGGCGTATTGACAATGAGAAGCCCTTTGCCGAAATCGCGTATCACTTCGCCGGTGTCGCTCACGAGGCTGTCGCCCTGAATGCCGCGGTCGGGTGCGAGAAGCCCCTGCTTTTTGAGAGACTCATCGAGTTCTTGCGCCAGTTCGATGCCGGATTTTTTATTCGTTGCGCGTGAAAAGACGAACGACGCTTTTTCCGATGCGCCGATGACCGCCTGAGCACGGCCGTCCGGTTTGCCGAACGCGACCTCATACCGCAACACATACGGCACGTAGTTGAGCGGAAACGCCCCGTTGCGCAGACTACCGTTCGCAAGATAGATGTCGTCCTGAGCCGGAACAACCTGTACGAGATTCTTCCCCGGTGCAACATCGCGGCGATGATACATGATCGCCGCATTGGGCATGGTGGCGAGGAGCGCGGGATCGTTAAACTCAACCGTGGGCTGGAGCACTGCGGTGGCCGCGTCGGCTTTGTCCCAGTCGTAGCCGTATCCGCCGAAATAACAGTAGAAACACATTGCATCCCAGTCCTGCAACGCGGCTGCCGACGCAGTGGACAGAAAATAACTTGAACGCCACTCATGCGGCCACATCATGTTGCTCTCGGTAGACGTCACCGGCTTCGTGTTTAGCTTCACCATCGCGATGGCGTTCTCAATGAGTCCGGCACCGAACAGCGGATTACGCTCCACCGACGGAACGTTCGCCATGTTGAGCGACCGCTTGTCCTTGCGCCGCCGAACATGATCGTAGTACACGTTCTGCGACGTGTAGTCCATCATCGTCTGCGTCTCAAGGTCGGATATGTCGTAGTAGATGTTCGAATCGGCCACCGGCAGCACGCAGCCGAGTGAACGGATGAAACCGACCATCTCCTTTTGCCAAGCGGTCTGCACCGCGCGGAAAAACGCGATTGTCGCGCGTATGCGCGGGGGCGATCTGTCTGTCTTCCAATCCCCCTCGTTGCGTATCTCATGCACCGTTACGGGATTCACCGTGCCTGCGCCGGGGTCCTCGTCTGCCTTGAGCGCGCACAGTCCGTCGGGCGACGTCCACGCCTTTGCAAGCACCTCGCGCGTACCGTATGTCTCAACGAGCCACGCATTGAACTTTTTCCTCAACAGTTCCTGATAATGCGCGGGCCACGGTTTTGAGTTCCAATCGAAAAACATCGTCTGTTCGTTGATGAGCATGAGCATGGCGACAGCAGGCTCATCCTTGAGCGCTTTGCCGGTATACCTGTTCACATGCGTGAGCAGCCCTTTGATGTATTGCTTGCCGAGTTCGATGAACGCCGGCTCGAAATAAGCCCAGGGGCGATGCGCGCCGTACTCGGAGCCGTGCGGCACATCGACATCGGAAAAACCGCGCGCCGAAAGGCCCGTCACGGAATCGAGCAGGATGTAGATGCCTTTGTCCTTTAAGCACTTCACGAAATAATCGAAGCGCTCCCATCTCTCGTCCGTATCGGGAAGAAATGTTGTACGGTCGGGCCTGTCGCGATCGATGAGCACATATTCGGTGAGATGAAAACGCACGAGATTGATGCCGCTGCGCGCAAGCGTTTCCGCCACGCGCTCGGCTTGATCGTGCGACGGGAACAGCGCATTTGACGCATGAATGTTCACCGCCCAGAACCGCGCCTGGGTGCCGTCGGCAAAATAAAAGTGACCGTTTTTCGACTGCACAAAACCGTGCTTCCCCGCAGGCGCATGCAGAAGCGATGCGCCGACATCCACGAGCGGTTTCGGCTGGCGCTTGGGATTCATCGGGAACGTGAACCATTTCGTGTAGTCCCTGGTGTCGAACTGCACGGGGTCCTGCTCGTAGAACTCAATGTCATCCACATAGACGACACCGGTGGACGATGACGGCGCGTAGAACGATGGCCTCACGGCAAGGTAAAGACACTTCGTACCTGCCGGAAGTCCGCTGAGCACCAGCCAAAACTCCTGCCATTCGGCTGAAAGTTTGAATTTCGGCGTTGTCAGCCAGCGTATGAACTCATCCCCTTCTCCAAGCGCCGAGACGCCCACCCATTGATTCGGCGCAGCGTCGCCGTCGGAACGGATAAAACCCTTGAACACATAGCTCTTCGTCTCATCGACTTCGACGCGTACGACCGCATACGGCGATGCGTCATCGAATTCGTCACGTACCATGAGGCACTGTTTGCCGCCGTGCGGTTTTTCTCCGGACCGCGTAACGGCGCGCGCCAACTTCGCGGCATCCATTCCCGGCTTCGTCCCCCACGTAACCCACTTTCCTTTGTCGGTCTCGAAATCCCAGGTCTGGCGACCGGCCGCACTGAACGTCATGCTGGTCGCAACAAGCAACGCACTAATTAACACGCACTTCATTGAGGGCATCCTTCACCCCAGCGTATAGCCGGCGCGGTACGGGTAGTGCAGCAGCTCGTTCGCCTCGGGACAATTCGTGAACACTTCTCGCCCGGGGTCCCACTCAAGACGGCGTCCAAGCTTATAGGCGATGTTCGCGAGATGCGCGAACGTGGTTGAACGGTGGCCTTCCTCCAGAGAGCAGAGGCAGGTTCCGCGATCTTTGATGCGGTCCAGAAAGTCACGGATCACGTTGTTCGTACTGCTCGCCGCCGAACCATCGTCGAGAAGCGCCTCCTTGTACTGGTAGAATACCGGCTCGAACTTGTCGCCGGGATCGTTTATAAACTCGCGGCGATTCACGGGCGTGATTTCGTAGCCGCTCTGCGAGGAGACGATCCGCGCATCACCGGAGGTGAGTTCCAGTTCACCGCTCATCTTTTTACCGGGCGCAATCGGACGCGCCGGCCCGCCCTCATACACGTTGAACTCGAGCATCTTGCCGCTCGCGAACTCGAATAAGCACGTCATGGTGTCGGGAATCGTTGCGTCGGAATCCGGCGTAAAGTACTTCCCGCCCACAGCCGTCACCGCACAGGGCGCCGTCTCGCCGAGCATCCAGCGCATCGCATCGATGTAGTGAACGCCCCAGTTGCCCACCTGGCTTGAGAAGTCGATCTGCCAGCGGAAAAAGTACGGCGCGATCGTATACTTGTAATCACGCCAGGCACGCGGCCCCAGCCAGGCGTCCCAGTCCATCCCTTTCGGTGGTTGCGAGGGCGGGCACTTGCCGATGCCGTTGGGGAAGATGTTCGAACAGCGCGCGGCGCGGCCATGGCGGAACGTGCCGTACTTGCCCGAGAGAATCTCCTGGCGCAGCTTCTGGTAAGGCACGCAGCCACGACGGTTGAGCCCCGTGCAACACACCTGCTTGGACGCCCTCTCGGCATTCACCATCGCGCGGCCCTCGGCGACCGTCACCGTGAGCGGCTTCTCGCAGTAGACATCCTTCCCGGCCTTGATGGCGTCAATCGTCATGATCGCGTGCCAGTGGTCCGGCGTGCCGATGAAGACCGCGTCCACGTTCTTGTCCGCCAGCAGTTCGCGATAGTCCTTATACAGCTTACAGCGGCCGGCCCGGATGCTGTCCAACAGCTTTACTTCGTGCGGAAGGCGCGTGCCATCCTTCTTAAGGAAGATCGGCAGACGTCCTTTCAGGCCCCACTCCAAGAATTTGGGGTCGAACGCTGTTTCGTCACGCTTCAGGTACGGCTCGTATACGTCGCACAGCGCCGTCACCTCCACGTCCGGGTAGTTCATGAACAGATGCATCACCTGCGTGCCGCGGTTGCCCACGCCGATGAAGCCCATGCGAATCTTCTGCTCCGCGTTCTCGGCCTTCACGATGGCCGGCATCGCCAACGTTCCCGCTGTCGCCATACCACTCTTGATAAATGCCCTTCTTTTCATTTCCTCTCCTCTCAAACTACCGGTGCAAACCATAGTTCTGCTTTTCGTAAAGTTCGGGACGGCTCTCATCCACGTAAAGACTCCGCGCGTCACCGAGGCCCGGCCCCACGGAAAGCCAAAATGTCTGCGGCTGCGCATCAAGATCGATATCCGCCCAGGCGAACCCGCCGTCCTCGAATGTCTGCGCCACCCAGTTGCCCTTCGCGTCGATCACGCCGTTCGGCAGATGTCGCTGGCGCATGGACACGAGAAACGGGATACCCGTATCGATTGCGCGTGCCGGGAAGCTGATCTCCACATGGTCGTTCGCGCAGCCCGCAAGCGGGAAAAGAATGAGTTCCACCTCCTTGCGGCGCAGGAACTTGGCCGATTCGCTAAACCAGTTGTCCCAGCATGTGAGGCAACTCACGCGCCCGAAGTCGAGATCGAACACCTTGAAATCATCGTCCGGCAAAAGCCCCGCCATGTATTCGCCGCTCGTGAGCGTCACCTTGCGGTAGCGGCCCACCAGTTGACCCGCACGATCCACGATGAACGTGGTGTTGTGATGCGTGCCCTCCTGCGTCTTCTCGCGCACGTTCATCGCGATGTACGTGCGGTGCTTCTTCGCATACTTCGACGCAAGCGCAAAGGACGGACCGCCGGGAATGAACTCGTCGGTCTTTTCAGGGCACGGCGAACCGCCCGTATTCACGAAACATTCCGAGAAGAGAATGATGTCCGGACGCTCCACATGTGCGAAGATGTTCGTGAGGCACGACTCAATCTGCCAGAGCCGCGACGCGATGACGGCATCGGGATCATCCCAGCCCGGCTTCGTCTTCTCGAATCCCGGAGCGCGGAAACTGGCGCCTTTTTCATACGGATTGCCCGAGACGCAACGCACCACGCGCGGCTTCGGCCGGTCGCATGACACGGCCGCGACCGTCTCAAACCGCACGTCCATCTCATGCCACTTGCAGATGAGATCAATGCGGATCATATTGCACTTTTGGGGAACCGGCATTGTACGGTCAAAGGTGCGCACGATCACACCGTCCGCACCGAGTGTGTCCTTGTATGAGATAAAGTCGCGCTGATAGAACGACACCCCTTTGCGGTTACCCTTCTCCGGATCATACCAGGTCACATACATCATCACGTCGTTATACGCCGACGACTCGCCCTTCCCCAGTTTAATCGTGGCGCGCCCATTGAAGCGCACCCCGCGGCCGGGCTCGACCGGTGCCGTGGTCTCCCACCACCCGCAACTACGTCGCGAAGGCAGACGGATCACGTGCGCCTCCCCTTCCGCCGTCCCCACGGCGGGATCAGGTGAAAGCGGTGCCGAGAAAAACTCCCAGTCAGCTCCCTGCGCCGTGAAGACAGCCGCAACCATAAGCAAAAACAAACACTTCATCACGTACTCTCCTATTTCAGCCCCGCCCGCCAATAGTTGGCATTGCGCTGGCTATTGGCGTATTAGCTTTCATTTCATGGTGATTTCGCTGTCGGGGCGTTGGTGCCTGTAATGCGCCAGATATAGAAGGTTTTGTCAAACTTGAGTGTATATCCGAGATTCTCCAATCTGATGCGGGAAAGAAGAAAACGGTCGGTCGGATGGAACCCTGAGAATTGCAGGCGTTTTCTTCTTTCGGATTCTGTCCAGAAATAGGCTCCGAACGCGCGTTCTTGAAAGTTAATGCTCATAAGTTGCGCTCGGATTTCTTCGGGGACAGAAAACCCATTCAACGCTAACGGCATGCCATCGGTCCATTCGCTCCCCGTCCAAACAGGAAGGATTCCCTCTTCGTGATATTTCCTGCCGCTACCTTTTGTTGTTTTGATGGCATCCTTGACAGAGCCGGAAGAGGGCGGGATTGGAATCGCAGCAAGCAACTGCGACTTCCTGTAATCCACGGCCTTTTCTTTCGCAACCGCCACGTTGTTCGTTCCGTGCAGGAATTTAACAACCTCCGTATCCCTGTCGCTATGGTACGCCGTGGTCCCCGCCCTGTCAGCCAACGCGAGTTGCGACAGGCGCGACACAGGCGACACCTCATTTGTCGAAGCACAAGCGAACAGCGCTTGCGCGACAAATATGACGACGCCCGAATGAGCCAGACGAAACGTGCTGGTTCTAAAATATGAAAATGCTTTCATTTCACGGTGATTTCGCAGCCGGGGCGTTGGTGTCTGTGATACGCCAGATACTGAAGGTTCTGTCGTATTTGACCTCGTAACCCTGTTTCATTATGACGAGTCGCTTGGCAATATGGTTTACATCGGGCCGTCCCGAAAAATAATTCTGACTTTCCTTTGCACGTTCCGGCACAGTGCGCGAACCGTAACTCTGTTCCGCAAAATTCAATTTCAAGAGATCCACCTTCATACCGTCGGGGATTTTAAATCCGTTGATCACCAATGGCAAGCCGTCAGCCCATTCAGTTCCTGTCCACACAGGAATCACGCGCATATCAAACAATTTCTGTCGAATCTCCGAATCAGACACTCGGCCATGTGAAAGCACGGAGCTCCCTTCACTCGGGCGAGACAACCGCATGAAGAGCGACTCCATTTCCCCTGTGGACACAACCTTGTCTGAGGACGTAACGGGGAGTTCAAATCTCTGGAGTTCTTTCTCCCGATCGCTTTGCATATCGTAACGTCCAGATTTGTCGTGTTTGCGTAACCATGCCAACTCTTGACGACAACGCTCCGTCGAGTTTGAAGCGTGTCCGTAAGGCACAATATTCGTAATACCCTCGCTGGCATCACAACTCGCAACAGCGGCACAACATAAGACAACAAAGAATGTAGCGCAAACCTTCATAACCGTTATCCTTTCCTTACGGATGAGTGAATTTTATTTCGCCCGCTCCATTGGTAATGACTGTCACTTGATAAACCCAATCGTACGTGTGGAATGGCACACCGACAGGCGGGTTCGATTCAGCACCGGTTGTTGGAACTCCTTTTGAACAATAGATCCCAGTAGAAAAATGGAGGTCACATTTAGTCCCAACAAAAAAATCCGCTGGCCGGGGATCATCCCACACGTAAAATGTGAAATAATCTTTCCCCGAACATTCGGTCCTCTGTCCGGCGACATAAGGGTCGTTTATCGGTCTGTCCGCGATAAAATGGAAATTGTTCTGAATGTCCGGCGGATAAACCGGATTGTCGGTTTTGGCATCGATTACATCGGATACAAAATTGATGTTAGTATAGCTTCCATAAAGTTGCGCGATCTTATAGGTTCCATTTGCGAGTCTACAATACCCTCTAACTTTTTGGACAAAACAAAAATGTGACAACGAACCGTCGGAGAGGGGGGCGACTGGAAACGATGAAAGGCCTTCCGTATCTATCCGTTGAAGCGTCTTCACTCGCTGAAGGAAAGGGTTCACACTAACAACATCTTCCGTTGTCTTTGACTCTGCCTCACCCTTAATGGGAAAACAAGCCAGCAGACAAACGCTCACAATCATTAAATGTGAAATACCAAATACTGACCGATCCATACGGTTGGTCCTTCTTTTCATGGTGATTTCGCAGCCGGAGCGTTGGTGCCCGTAATGCGCCAGATACCGAAGGTCCTGTCGTATTTGGTTTCATAACCGGCCTGCAACAAAACAGCACGATTCATCGCACGTCGTGTCGCGTCGCGTCCAAGAGCATCGCCGCCACCTGCGTCAGATATTCGTTTGCTTATCTCAAAGTAGTTAACCAGAACTAGCCTCGGCAACAGGTTTGAGCACACGTACCCATTACAAGCTAACCGTGTCCCATCTATCCAGATTTTATTTAGCCACAAGGGAACGATGCCTTCATTCATCAGTTTTTCGCGAACACTTTCAAGCTTTGCTGCAGCACGCACTGCTTCCTCTTGGGATGTTGGTTCGGGAGACGGCAACGAGTCAAGAAGCGCCGTCGCCTTGTTTGTCATTGTGGCTGGCACATCGTTTGACGCGCTGGTCTTGTAGCCGAATCTCTCAAGTTCGGAATCCTTGTCGCTTCGATAACCGCTGGCTCCAGAAGCCTCCTGGCCTCCTATGCAACGGAAGGACTGAAGTAGAGCCTGGAAATTGACGTCATCTGTCTGACCTCCATCCTTTACGGCACCAGACATCTGGCCATCTGCTCTGCAGATGACTAAAAAGAACTGCAAAAAACACATGCAAAGTAACACAACTTGTTTCATACTGTTTCCCATTAAGGGTGGTACAAATCATCCATCCCACGGTGATTTCGCAGCCGGAGCGTTGGTGCCTGTGACACGCCAGATACCGAAGGTTCTGTCGTATTTGGTTTCGAAGCCAGCATAATAAAGTTTCATACGGCAAATTGTTCTTTGATTGGCTTCATGGCCCAAGGCGTCACCCTCCGCTGCATCAGCTATTCGCTTGCAGAAAGCAAAGTAATTCAGCATGCTTAGCGTCTGTAATTGGTTCGTGCAGTTAAACCCATTACAAGCCAGTCTTGTCCCATCGATCCACGCCGAATCTAACCATACGGGGACAACGTGCTCTTCTGCTAGTTTAGTCCAGATTTTTTCAATGTCTGACTTTGTGTTCAGTATGCCATTGGACATGCTGCCCCATGCCGGCAAGGCAGCGAGAAGTGCCCTTTCTTTGGCAGATTTACCGACAACAATCTCCTCGGAAGAGCTTTCCGTATACCCGATTTTCACCAGTTCGTCTTCTCTGTTGCTTCGATAGTCACTTGATCCGGAAAAGTCCTCCAAACTCAATCGACGATAAACATTGATATAGTTTTGGAACTCCACATCAACTGAAACAGTCCCGTTCGAAGCAACTTGCTGCCCGTTCGACAGACACCTTGTTGCTCCAAACGCGATCATACCAACGATAACCAATCTTGACGTAATCATCTGATAGCCTCCCTTTTACGGATGAGTGAAACTCATTGTGCCTGCGGCATTTGTCGTTGCTGTCGTCAGGTTGTCCCATGTCTTTGTCTCAAAGGGAATACCTAACTCGGGTTGAGTATGGGCTCCACTGTCGGGGATCCCTTTTATACAATAAAGTCCGACGGTAAAATAAAGTTCAGTCTTTTGTCCAGCGAGATAGGGTTCACGTATTGGAGTGTCGGAGATATAGTGAAATCCATTTCGGATATCAGGCGGATAAATCGGATTATCTGTTCGAGAATCTATTACGTCATTCACAAAATTGATGTCAACAAGTCCTCTTCCATAAAGATTCACTTTTCGGAAGACCCCGTTTGAAACACTGCAATAGCCTCTAACTTTCTGGACAAAACAAAAATGCGACAACGACGCATCTGAAAGCGGCGTTGATTGGAAACGATGGAACGCATTTCTTTCGCTTGTAGGTGGTTCATCGATGTAGGGAATAATAAACTGTTCAACCGACCCCGGCACACAGACGGTGACGTGGGCGGTGTTGGAGCATGCGGGGATGGCGATGGACGTGGCGGTGATCGTATAGTTGGTGCCGATGTTGCCGGGCTGGAAGATGGCGGCTTCGCCACCTCCGTCCAGAGTCGCACCGTCCGGCACCTGGGGCGAGAGCGTCCAGATGACGCCGCCGGGAGCATAGCTGTTGGTCAGGGAGAAGACGGTGTTTTCAAGGCAACGGGGACATCCGAGAAGTTCGGGCGGCGTGATCTCGATGCTGTGCAGAGTGAGGATCACACTCTTGCCTTCGCCTGCAAAGGGAGTGTCCGCCGGATCGGTCGCGTGGGTGCCGAGCAGTCCTGCGGGATCCTCAGCTACGAGGAACACGCCCGGCGCAATGATGCCGGTGCCGCCCTGGCTTTCGTTGGACGAACAGGCGATCAGGGCATTCGAGGCCGTAAGCGTGTAGTCACAGTCCGGACCCGCTTCCAGATTGGTGCTGTCGTGCTCGAGTTCCACCCGGTACTTCGCCCCTTTGACGAGAGACACGTCGAAATACTCGGGCTCACCGAACTCGCGGTTGACACGCGTCATTTCGCCCCGTTCGTCACCGGTGAGCGGCGTGATTTTCAGCTTGTACTTTTCGGAGTTACTGGGGCTCAGGTCCCCGAACCAGATATGCACGGGAACAGACGCTTGGGGAGCAGTGCTGGCGGCGTTCCGGGGGTCGGACGCATTGGCGACCTCCTCCCCGTCTGACAACTGGTCATTGTCCGTATCGCTATTGTTGGGGTTTGTACCGTTGTCGAACTCTTCGACGTTGGTCAGCCCGTCTTGGTCGGGATCGGCGTCCCATGCATCGTAAACAAGGGGGGAGAACACTCCCGTATCGGGATTGTAGTTCTGCGCCTCCCAACCATCCAGCCAAAGATCGCCGTCGGTGTCTGCCACGAAGGGATCGGTGTGCCACACGAGCGTCTCGTCGCGGTCTGAAAGGCCGTCGCCATCGGTGTCGGGATTGAGCGGATCGGTGTCTGTCCCGATGCGGTAGGTGAGTGCCAACCTCGGTGCGACGCTATTGGTATTGTAAGAGTACTGGATGGCATGACGAGCGGAGAGAATGCCGAGGGTTGCCGATCGGCCATCCCCGTTGCCCAGCGCCCTCCTGTAGAGAACCGAAACGCGGTTGGTGAGCCCTTCCGTGAAGACGATCTGGAACGAGGCCAAGTGGTTGGACAAGGTACTCGACACACGCATGTTCCGGTAGTCGATCACACAATAGCGCTGCCCGTTGGTCGAGACATCAGCCAATGTGACGGCTGAGGCCGAAGCACGATAGACGTAAAGGTTGTCCCACAGACCGGCGACAACCAGCCCGCAACCGTAATCTTCAAGGTCAGCGGCTCTGAGATCATGGTTGCTACTGCCGACGCCCGATCCGAATCCGCTCTGACCATCGCCGTACAGGCCGATTACGCCCTCTAGACTGACGGACAGGCCGGTCATCGTGAAACCGTCAAAGACGACCGGGAATGGCAAGGCTACGTTGGTGGTGCCGCCTGAAATATACGAGGTGGTCACCGCCTCGAACAACGGGACGCCCTCAGACACATCCAAACTCTCCAGCCCGCCATCGGTGATCTGGACAAAGCTGGACTCTTCATCGTCTCTGAGGCCGTCGCCGTCAGTGTCGCTACTATCGGGATTCGTGCTGATTACCGCCTCTTGAAAGTTAAGCAGCCCGTCACCGTCTGGATCGGCATAGGGATCGTGCGGGTCAGTCAGCGACCATCCATACGCCGCTTCCCATCCGTCAGGCAGCAAGTCGCCGTCAGTGTCGGTTGACAGCGGGTTGGCTCCCAGCGCGACCTCTTCCCCGTCCGTCAGCCCGTCACCGTCCGTATCAGGCACGAGCGGATCGGTCTGCCAGACGCAAGCCTCCTCCCCGTCAGTCAGTCCGTCACCGTCCGTATCGGAAACAAGAGGATCCGTGCCATATCCGAGGTTATACACCAGTTCCAGTCCATTACTGACGGTCGCAGTGTTGTATGAATATTGCGCGTACTGGCGGACGGTCTGGGCTCCGAGCGTAGCACATCGGCCATCGCCTTTGCCGTGAACGTCCCTGAACAGCACTGTCACCCGGTTCGACACGCCTTCGGCAAACACAATTTGGAATGAAACCTTGTTGCTAGCGGAAGGCTCTCCCGTTCCCGTGAAGCCTGCGTTCAAATATTCGACCACGCAATAACGGGCTCCGTTGGTGTGAATGTCGGCCATCGAAACCAAAGACCCGAGTTCTGTCGGATAAAGCATAAGGTCGTCCCAGAACGCCGCAACAGCCAAGGACACCCTGCCGAAATCAACCGCATTCACCTCTCCAAGATCGTAGTTGGCGTTATAGCTGGAAGTCAGACCTCTCCCCCCCGCGCCATAAAGCCCGATCAAACCGTTCACATTAGCCGACAATTGCGTAAGCGTAACGCCTCCGGCTATGAACGGGAAGGGAAGAGGCATGGCTTTGTTCCCGTAGTTGAGCGTCGTGATCGACGTG
>Ga0116182_1003951_pt1 | contig 13459 bp, 9 predicted proteins | sample AD_UKC077_MetaG_FD_89805 | JGI IMG/M metagenome (GOLD analysis project Ga0116182, IMG submission 89805) | Active sludge microbial communities of municipal wastewater-treating anaerobic digesters from USA - AD_UKC077_MetaG | ecosystem: Engineered > Bioreactor > Anaerobic > Digestate | place: USA...
ATCTTTGCATCCCGGTAAAATCTCTGGATGTCGTACTCGGCAATATACCCGTAACCGCCATGAAGCTGCAGAGCCTGGTTGGCAACGTACACTGCCGTATCTCCAGCATTCCACTTTGCCATAGATATGAGGGCCGGATCAGGTTTTCCTTTGTCAACAAGAAACGCTGAACGCCAGTAAAGGCTGCGGGCAGCTTCTATCCTCGTGGCCATTTCAGCAATCATGAACTGAATGCCCTGAAGATGAGAGAGGTTGCCTCCGAAGGCTTTTCTCTTTCTTACATGGGATATGGCCATCTCAAGGGCACCTTGAGCAAGGCCCACTCCCTGGGCAGCAACGTGATTCCTTGTTTTATTGAAGAAATCCATGAGCTGATAAAAACCATTGCCCTCCCTTCCTATAAGGTTCTCAAGGGGTGCCTCCACATTGGTAAGGCTTACCTCTGCAGTATTTGATGCCCTGATCCCCAGCTTCCCATGAATTTTTGTTGCCTCAAAGCCAGCCTGATCAGTATCGACAAGGATAACACTGGCTCGTTTGTGGGGATCCCTTTCTTCGGGGTTCGTGATGCAAAAGACGAGCATCCAATTGGCATAACAGCCATTGGTAATGAACATTTTTGCTCCATTGATCACGTACTTATTACCCTGTTTTATCGCTTTGGTCTTGATGCTTGCTGCATCGCTGCCGGCATCGGGTTCAGTAATTCCAAAGGCTATCATCTTTTCTCCCCTTACAAGGAGTGGAAGATATTTTTTCTTCTGTGCCTCTGTGCCGAATGCCTGAATCATTTCTGCCCCAAAGGTGGTTGAGAGGATAGCCTGTCCGCACCCAGGGTCAACACGCCAGAACTCTTCAGCGATTAGAGAGTGTTCCAGGTACCCTAGTCCGGCACCCTCATATTCTTCTTTAATAAATGTTCCAACAAATCCGTTTTCACAGGCTTTTTTCCATAGAGACAGATCAAATTCTTCTTTCTCGTCAAATTCTTTTGCTCGATCCCTGAACTCTCCTTCTGCAAACTCTCTCGCTGCTAACTTGATGTCGATTTGTTCTTGGTTAAGTTCCATGTAAACCTCCTTAAATTTGTCAAGGACCGGGTTATTTTCAGGGTTATGGGGGCGTTACTCTTGAAAACCCCCGGTCCTTTTGCTCAGGTACTATTCTTTCTCTGCATTTCTTACCCAAATTTTATGCATTTACAGGCTCTGCCTCAGGTTTTACACGTTCAATCTCGTCTCTGACTGGTTTTACAGACTTTGCACGCTCATAGGCTGTGTATTCAAGCAGATAATCCTCTAATTCATCAAAAAACTTGTGTTGCACCTCTTTTGACACAGGGGATGTAACCAAACTAACACCAATATACAGAACGGTATTTACTAAAAGGGGTATGAAGATTGGATGAAAACCTAAAAGCAATGGTTTATAGAAATAGGATCCACCTATAAGCAAGGCCAGACCCACAAGAAGCCCGGTGATTGCCCCTTCCTTTGTGCCCCGTTTCCACAAGACGCCACCTAAAAGTGCAGGAATCCACATGGCAAATCCTGGTGAAGCAATGTTGCTCAGCAATAGCCCTAACTCTGCAGGTCTTGCCATCGCCAGGGCAAAGCTGACTACCGATGCGCCAATCATGGCATACCTTGACCAAAGTATAAGCGCTTTGTCGCTTGGTTTTGACACGGCAAAAACAATATCCCTCGACACGAGAAGCCCGGTAATCATCAACTGTGTTGCAACTGTGGATATAGCGGCTGCGAGGACAGCGATAAGAGTGGCACCGCTCGCCCATACAGGCAGATATTGGGTGATAGCCATTTGTACCACTGCATCTGCAGCCTTCCCTTTGAGGCCGGGAATCAGTATGGGCGCTACCAGATATCCCCAGATGGCTGCAATATTGCAGAAGAATATGGAGAACAGAAGCATTGCAATGGCTGTCTTGCGGACAACAACAAGACTCTTTGCCTGCATGGTGCCTATGACGATATGAGGCCAGGCGAACACAGTCAGGCCAGCAAGGGCAAGCCCCATGAGGCTCTGGGTAGTCCAGGCATTCACAGGTCCAGGTACACCGAGCAGACCGGGTTTCAGCACCTTTACCTTTTCAGCCATGGCTGTAAGGCTTGAGTTGTCCGTAGCAAACATAATCCACACCAGAAAACCCCAGAAAGTTGCGGTAAAGATAATGCCGAGGAGGACGTTCAACCAAGCAACGCTTCGCGTTCCGCCTATGAGGCAGATGAGAAGCATGATGACAGTCATATACAGAGCGCCAAACCAGAAGGGGAGACCCACTGCTGCTTTCATTCCTGCGCCGATGCCAACTGCCTGAAGTCCGAGGTACGGAAAGAGGAATAATACGAGCAGCCCGCTGACAATAAGCCGCAGGGCATTGGATTGATAACGTTCGCCGAGATACTGAACAGGTGATATATATCCGTACTTTTTTCCACCAGCCCACAGTTTTGGACCAATCAAAACGTAAAGGAAAGCAAACGAAATAAAAGAGAAGAAAAGCATGAATCCAGGCCCGGTATTATAAATTGTCCCGGGAAATCCATAGAAGGTCCAGGCACTTGATATGGCAAAGTAGACATAAAAAAACATGACAAACGTTCCGATTGCCCTTCCGGCAAGGAGATAATCGGCTGCAGTCTTGCTTGACAGTTTATACCCGTAAGCACTGATAAGCACCAGGATTACACCTAAGATAAGAACTATCCAGATCATAATATCCTCCTCCGTTGCATTCTTTTTTAGAAAAGCCTTTTTGTTCCCATTATGCTCACCGGTATGGCCAGTGCCTTGATGTGTAAATCCAGAATACAACAAGCCATAAAGTTGTCTGGGCAGTATAAAAGAATACAACGACCGGCATCCAACCAAAGAGGAGATAGGTGGTATTTTGCAGCACGAATGGAAGAATGAAAATGTACCAGATAGAGCTTAAACCTAGAATCCACAAGAAGATTTTCCCTGGTCTGTGACCTGTTATTTCTCTCATAACAATACCCCCTTAGCGTGTAATACGGGCCAGGAATTATCCTGGCCTAAAAATAAGCTTAATTCTTCGAAAACTGTTCCCGTAGTTCCCTTTTCATAATCTTTCCCGCAGCATTCCTGGGCATTTCAGGAATAAAGTGGATATTTTTAGGTACCTTGTATCCGGCAATTTTCCCTTTACAGTAATTGATAAAGTCCGATGGTGTTACTGCCTCCCCATTCCTGAGAACAATTACCGCAGTCACGGCCTCTCCCCAAACAGGGTGGGGCGTGCCAATGACGCACGATTCCTTAACATAGGGATGCTGATGAAGAACCTTTTCAACCTCAGCAGGGTATACATTCTCGCCACCGGTAATGATCATATCTTTAAGCCTGTCTATTACCCTGATATATCCCCATTCATCAATGGAGCAGACATCCTCGGTGTGAAACCACTCCCCCTGGAATGCCTTTTTGGTTGCTTCTTCCTTCCTCCAGTAACCCAGAGATATGCCAGGCCCCCGTATTATCATTTCTCCTATACCGCCTGAAGGAACAGGAGTGTTATTTTCATCCACAACAAGTATCTCCATGTCGTAACTTGCCTTTCCGCATGATTCAAGGATATTGAAATCGCCCCTGTCAAAAGCTTCCTGGATATCCCGTGGAGAAAGGTTGGTGGTAACGCCTGTTGATTCAGTGGTACCATGGTGTTCCCCGAGGATGTTACCGAAAGTATCAATGAACTGTTTGTAAACTGATGGGATTATCCCTGCTCCGGCAAACCAGAGGTTTCTCCAGCTTGAAACATCGTATTTTTTCAGGTTCGGGGAATCGAGAATCATCATCACCATTGGAGTAGCGAACATACCAGCTGTAAGTTTCTCTTTCTCAGTGGTTGAAAGGAAAAGGTCAACATCCCACCGGGGAAAGATATAGGCAGGCGCCGATACATAGAAGCTACCGAAGAAGGTATAATGGGCAGTGATATGGTACATGGGGCAGACCACAAACACGTGGTCATCCATTGAAAGATTGTTGTTCCGGGAGCAGACGCGACCGGCATGGTAGAAATTTCCGTGGGTCTGCATTACTCCCTTGGGAAGCCCGGTGGTCCCGCTTGTATACATGAGCATTGCAATGTCATCCTCAAAGATATCTGATGTCTGGTCAGAAGGTGAGGCATTTCTTATCAGCCCTTCATAGTCAAGCCAGCCATCAGGTTTTTTTGCAGGATCGCCGAAGTATACAAAGTGTTTGACAGATGGAAGAAAGCTTTTTAGGTTTTGAGCAATGTCAACGAACTGATCCTGAACAAACAGAATTGATGGTTCTGCATCAGCGAGAACTGACGCAATCTCAGGCGGAGCAAGTCTGAAATTACAGACTACATAGATTAGCCCTGCGTTGGGCACGCTGAGTGACGATTCAATATACTCGAAACTATTCTGGCTGAGGATGGCCACCCGCTCCCCCTTTTTTATTCCAAGATCGTAGAGGGCGTTACCCATCCTGTTTGTTCTGTCCTTCAACTCTTTATACGTGTATGCTCTTGTGCCATCAATCTCCTTCATTGCTATTTTCTCAGGATATAACATCGCATTTCGATCCAGCAAGGTTCTGATCGTTGAGAATTGTTTTTGTTGGCCCATATAACCCCTCCTGTTCAATGTTTGTTTGCTCCTAATAAGCAAGCAAAGTGCCATGAGCGTAAAACCAAGACTGGCGTGGGTTTGGACAAATCAAAAGGTCTTGGGTGAGCCATTCTTCTGCACTATGTTTTTACAGGGTGTATTGAAAATAACCACAGAGTTGTATTAAAATTAAACAGTTAATTATCAGGACGTCGGGTTGTCAATCACCTGCGGAGAGCCAATATCGTCATAATCACATTAAATCAAAGGAGAGCAGCAAAAATCCCAAAGCGGTTGAGAAATTTCTAACCTGGAATGCAACGTGCATATACTTCGACAGGAAGTGCTGAAAGGTTTGATACAATGAATGAAAAGAAAGGGTATGAACTTTACAGAGACAAGGCGAACAAAGAACATGAGGCGAGGATGTTCTGGCAACCAAGGGTTAATGGATGGTTGAGGAAGAGATTGCCCGGTGCCTCCGGGATAAAGAGTAAGAGCCTTATTAGGAATTTTAGAAATGCCCCAATATTTCCAGAACAGACACCTGCCGAGCGTGCACACCGGGAGTCGGAAAATAAATTCAGAGATCTTGCAGAGAAATCGCTTGTTGGCATCTATCTTATTCAGGATGATGTTTTTAAGTATGTAAACCCGAAGCTTGCAGAGATATTTGGCTATTCAATCGACAACCTCACGGGCAAAAAAAGAAAGACTCCGAAAGACCTGGTGTTACCCGAGGACTGGCCTCTGGTTCAGGATAATATTCGGAAAAGAATCTCAGGCGAGACAGAATCGATTCATTTCGAGTTCAGGGGGATAACCCGGAAAAAAGAGATTATTTATGTGGAGGTCTATGGATCCCGCACTGTGTATCAGGAAAGACCTGCCCTTATTGGTACTCTTCTTGACATAACGGGGAGGAAAAAGGCTCACGAGAAATTGCAGCAAACAGAAAAAAAATACCGGAGCATCTTTGAAAATGCTGTGGAGGGGATATGCCAAACCACACCGGAGGGTAAGCCCATTTCAGCCAACCCTGCTTTTGCTAAGATGCTTGGCTATGATTCACCGGATGAGTTTCTGTCATCAGTTGCGGATGTTAGGAATCAGATTTATGTGCATCCTGAAATCCGCACAAATTTTATGGAGAGTATCGAAAGGGATGGGCTGGTGAGAGGCTTTGAATGCGAATTATATCGAAAAGATGGAAGTCAGATATTGGTCTCCATAAGTGCCCGCGATGTCCGCGATGAAAACAACCGTATCCTGTATTATGAGGGGACAGTAGAAGACATCACAGAAAAAAAGAAGGTAGAGCGGGAATTGGAAATGCTTCACCAGCTCAACACGTCAATTATCGAACATGCCCCGGTGGCAATTTTTACCATTGACATGCAGGGAAAATTCATGAGTGTAAATCCGGCCCTTGCAACGCTTTCAGGATTAGGACGTGAAGCCGAGGAAAAACTCCTGGGCTTTAACTGGCTTGAGAACCAGTTTACGATTCGGTGTGGCCTTGCGGAATATATAAGAAAAGGCCTCCAAGGTGAACCATTTCAGCTCTGGGATTTTGCATTCATGACGTACAGAGGTGACAGGAACATCTTTATAGATTTTAAAGGTGTTCCTCTCAAAGGAAAAGACGGAGAAATTGAAGGTCTTCTTTGCATCATTGAAGAGACTACTGAGCGTGTAAAAACAAGAGCTAAACTCATGCAGGAAGTAAAAATGGCAACCATTGGAAGGCTCTCGGCAGGGATCGCCCACGAACTCAACAACCCACTGGGCACCCTGGTTGCATATGCTGAACGGGCATCCAATTATCTTGAATCAATCGACAACATTTTTCTGAGCCAATATGAATTTGAAAAACTCAAGGGCTACCTTAAGATTATTGATGAGGAGGCATTCAGATGTAAAAGGGTTGTGTCTGATATCCTCAGCATACCGAAAAATGAGGGACAGGAGATTACACGAGTCGATATTGAGAGACTCCTTGATACTATCCTCGAACGATTGAGCGCTGAAAATCCTGGCCTGAGCATTACGAGGGAAACTATGGCACTGTTGCCGGTGATACCTGGCGACACGAATATTCTTCGCCAGATCTTTGTTAATCTCATAAACAATGCACTGGATGCTTTAGAAGGGAGGAAAGATGCGCAGTTATGCATTCGTACCTCGTTGAGAAACAATATGGTAGTCGTTGAAGTTGAAGATAATGGCATCGGGATACCAGATACCATTATCGAGAAGATTTTTGAACCCTTTTTCACAACGAAAGAATCAAAAAAAGGGATTGGTCTCGGCCTATCATTATGTTATGACTTTGTTAAGGGTATGGGGGGAACCATAGAGGTTCACAGCGGACCTGCATCTGGCACTAATTTTGTTGTGTCGTTGCCCATCGATCAAGATAGAAAAAAAAGAGAGGAGGGCAACCATGATTAATGTATTAATCGTTGACGATGAAATTCGTCTTGCCGAGGCCTTTCGTGAACAACTAACTGAAGAAGGGATGTATGTCACTGTAGCACACCGTGCGAAAGAGGCATTATCAGCAATGAAACGAGAAAATTTCGATGTTGCAGTTCTTGATATCAAGCTTCCTGATATGGATGGAGTTGATCTTCTGCTGAAACTGAAACAGCTGGAACCAACCACCGAGGTAATCATGCTTACGGGATATGCTTCTGTAGCGACGGCAATCCGCTCTATGAAGCTTGGAGCATATGACTACTTAACAAAGCCCTGCAAGATGACAGAACTTTCAAATGTAATTACTAAGGCCCATGAGAAGAAGGCTTTGAAGGTAAAGAACATCATTCTCGAAGAACAGCTTCATAGGATAGGGGGCAGCAACGATTTTGTTGGAAACAGTAAGGAGATGGAAAAGGTGAGAGGCCAAATAAGCATGGTTGCCGGTTCAGACATTCCAGTGCTTATTCTCGGTGAAACAGGGACTGGCAAGGAGCTTGCTGCAAGGGCAATCCACGACCTTAGCCCCCGTGCTATAAACCCTTTTGTGGTGGTCAACTCCAGTATACTTCAGGAAACCATGCTGGAAAGCGAGCTCTTTGGGTACAGGAAAGGCGCTTTCACCGGGGCTGAGACAGATAAAATGGGCCTCATTGAAATTGCCGACAGGGGCACGTTCTTTATCGACGAAGTCGGGGACATGGGAATGAGCATACAGGCGAAATTGCTGAGAGTGCTTGAAACAGGTATTTTCCGGAAGCTCGGGGACACCAAAGAAATAAAAGTGGATGTCCGTTTTATTTTTGCCACAAACAAAGATTTAAATGTGGCGGCTGAGGAGAAACAATTTCGCAGAGACCTTTTTTTTCGTATCAGCACTTTTGTTATCAACCTTCCACCACTCAGGGGCAAGCGAGAAGACATACCGCTCCTGGTCAGGTATTTCCTTGAGAAATGCTCCAGGGGAGGGAAAAAGAAACATCTCTCCCGGGAAGCGATGGAGCTCCTCATGGCATATGACTGGCCGGGCAATGTACGAGAACTTTCAAATGTTGTTGAAAGGGCAGCCATCGTGAGCAACGATAGGGAAGAAATACTTGCACAGGACCTGTCGGAAGGTATGTTAAATCCTGTTTCACAGGTGAAAGAATCAAAAGATTCGCAGATTAAGGGCAGGATACTGACCCTCAGGGAGATGGAGGCAGAATATATTCGAAATGTTTTGCAATCTGTCGGGGGTAATAAAAGCAGGGCAGCACGTCTTCTGGGTATCAGCAGGAAGAACCTCTATGACAAGATCAATGTTTCCCATTCCTGACCTAATTTTTCTCGCTATGTACGGTTTCTTCTCTTAATGATATAATAAAAACTACTGAATCGAGAAATTATTTTAACAAGGTAATCGTTTCTCAGGAACGAACGTACATGGTTTTTGGGAAAAAGAAACATATTACAATGTTTGACGAGGTTCTTGAATCGAGTTGGAAGCTTCTCCATGAGGGCGTTCAGAGCTTCCGGAGTCCATTTCACCATGCAGCCCTTACCACTATTGATGGAGACAAACCCCGGGCGCAGCTTTTCATACTGAGGGAATTTTCAGAAAAGAACCGGATATTCATATATCACTGTGATATCAGAGGTTGCAAGGTTTTACAAATCCGAGATAATCGAAATGTAAGCCGGTTATTCTATGATTCTGAGAAGTGGTTGCAAGTGCGCCTCTCATGAAAGGGGAGAGCTAATTCCATGAAAAAATAATGCGTCTGTCTATTCTTTCTCCTTTGGCAAGCTCATATGGGAATGCTATACTTGGATTAAAACAAAGATTACAATGGAAGGAATAAGAACATGATAAAGGGGGGCTTTGAAGAAAATGAAGATGATCAATAAGCATTATTGGGTAGTTGGACAAGTAACCAGGGCTGAGGTGATGCTTGTGGGCAATGGAGGAGGCCACATATTGGGCATGTTTGAGAGCAGAGGTTTGGCTCATATAGGCAATGAGGTGGTTGTTGTGACGTCATGGGTCCAAGGTGATCTTCTAAATGGAAATGGCCCAATCCGAGGATATACCCGATATACGTATGAAGATGGATCTACAATTATTTCTAAGACAGAATATACCTGCAAGTCGAACCCTGAATCCAAGACCCATCTTTACGAGAATGGTTATGGTGAGTTCCTTTCAGGCAGTGGTCGGTTTTATGGAATTAAGGGTAGCTCGTCCTGGAAGGGAAGGCAGGTTACCCCGATTTCTGATGAGACAAAGGGGGATTGGATCGTTGAAGGTGATATGGTATATACTTTACCGCCTGAGTGACAGGAATGAAAAAACAGGGGGGCTTCAATAAACTTATGCTCGGCGGTGTGAGTGGGATACATACCACACGTCGAATATTTCATTCAAAAGAAATTCTGTGACACCGGGCGGGCCAATAAACGGTTCCACTGATGCATTGAACATTTTTTGCAGATCTCCAATAGCTTCATTGTCAGTAGGATCTTCCATAACAACTGTGAGAACCCGTTTTGTTTTATCAAGTTGAAGAGGGATAACCCGTTTTTTTCGAAAATAGGCATGATTCGCTTCATCAAGCAAATTTCTGTCAACATGGTCCTTCCTGGGATGCATCTTTTCAATTCCAAGTTGAACACAGAGAGAATCAATGAGGACCGCCGAGGTTATCATCCCATTTTTAATCAAGATTTGTCCCAGCTTCTCCCCGCTTTTCTTTTGCTGTTGCAGGGCCTCATCCAGCTGTTCGTCTGATATGATCCCCATTTTATTGATAAGCTCTCCCAGAAAAATTTGTTTCTGGTATCGTGAAAGAAAATCTCGGAGTACCCGTCCCGAGATGAAACCCAGTTCCTTGCATATTTCCCCAAGTGGTTTGTATTCCTTGAGCTTCCTTTGGACAGTGAGTGCTTCTTCGAGTTGCCCCTCATCAAGAAACCCGCGTTTCACGAGAAGCTGTCCAACTTTCATTTCAAGGGCATAGGCTGGTTTAGCTTGCATGTTAAATCTTATCGGCAAAAAGTAATGATGCTTTACTTTTTTTGATTAAAAAATTAAAAACATGTGTCATAATCAGCATATGGCAATTCTTTATTTCATCTGGTAATTATCAGTAACCATCTTTTTCAAAATTACCCAACAAAAGGCGGATAGGCGGTGTTGTCCGTTTTAGTATAAAGAGTGCAGACTTAGGAAGATTCAAACATTTTAGATAAAAAGTAGAATCTGATGGAAAAATGGCTCAGTATGCCAATACTTATGAATACGCCATCAATCAATAAAAAATGGAGAATCGGATATGGCTGAACAAGAGGAAAACAAGATTGTGCCGGGGGTAAGAATCTCCACATTTATCCTGCTCGCCATGGTTGTTGTGAACTTACAAGCATCAATATTGGATGATTTACATGGTTTTTTAACTTCTTACACCTTAATCACTACCCCTTTTATGGCATAATCCTGCCTGGTTCAGTTACTTATTCTTTTCAAGATGTTGTCTCTTGATTTCTCTTTTCAAAACTTTTCCTGCCGTACTTTTTGGAAATTCTGTAGTGAAAATATACTCTTTCGGTACCTTGAAGGGGGCAAGGCGGGTTTTGAGGAAGGCCTTCAGCCCATCAGCGGTTATCGAGACATCTACTTTCGGGATTATGTACGCTACAACGCGTTCCCCCCAAACCTTATCAGGTGTACCTATCACTGCACATTCCGCTACCCCTTCGTTTAGATAAATTGCCTCCTCCACTTCCCGAGGATAAACATTTTCTCCACCTGTAATGATAAGATCTTTGAGCCGGTCCACGATAGTCAAATAACCATCCTCATCGAGAACGCCTATATCGCCAGAACGGAGCCATACTTTCTCCCAAAAAGCTTCTTCAGTGGCCTCCGGGTTATTGAGGTAACCCTTCATCATATTTGGGCCCCTCATGCAGACTTCCCCTTCTTTCCCTGTTTCAAGAATGTTCCCTGCAGCATCCCTTATCTGAACCTCGCAACCGGGAACAACAGTCCCTACAGAGCCAGGAACATGACGGTACATGTGATTGAAAGTGACTGCCGATGCAGTCTCGGTCATACCATATCCCTCATGCATGTTAAGACCGGTCCGCTCTTTCCATTGCCTCATAATTTCAACTGCAATAGCAGATCCTGAACAGAAACAATAACGGATATTGCGCATGATCTGTTCGAGATGATCGAGCGTGACAAAACGGGTATAAACAGTTGGAACTGCGAAGAACTTAGTAACCTGGCCGGCCTCGATGACCGAAAGAACTGTTTCCATGTCGAAACCAGGCAGAATTTCAAGACAGGCGCCACTCATTATGGTAGATGTCATGATATGAACGACGGCGAAGACATGATGAAGTGGGAGTGCGCAGAGGGCCCGATCACCCTGGGTTGTTCGCTCACAGAACGCGACATTGTGAGCGGGATGATTAATGTTCTCATGGGTGAGCATAACACCTTTCGGCATGCCGGTGGTTCCGCCTGTATAGAGAATTACAGCAGTATCTGTCCTATCCCTTTCTAAAGACCGGAACGATGATAGACCAGAGCTGATGACATGATCAAAAGTAATATCACCATCCGGGCAGATCACTTTTTCTATCCCCTGATTTCCGCGAAGTCCGTCTATATCTTTGAGCCGTTCACTGTTCGTAAAGAGGAATCTTGGCTTTGAATGCTCAAGGAGCATCCTGAGTTCGTCTGACGAGAGGAGACTGGCGAGGCTTATCACAACTCCTCCGGCTTTAAGTATGGCAAAATACGATATGGGCCATTCCTCGGAATTCGATGCGCAGATGGCGACATGTTCGCCTGGTCTTAGTCCCATCTTTAAGAGCCCAGTGGCGAGTCTGTTCGTTCTATCGTTAAACTCAGCGTATGTGATCTCCTTTTCTCCTGTGACAAGGGCTGGGCTTTTTGGGAAATAGAGTGTCGATGTCTCAAGATTGGCTGCTACATTCATCGGTATCTCCTCATATGATTTCTTTTGGATGTGCTATCCACTCAGAAAAGCGTACCTTTACATGGCTCCTTATGTCAAGATAGGATTACGAATATATTTTTCTATGGTCTTGTAAGCAGTAGATGACGATGTGCCTATCTGATTATGACTTGAAATGGGGGGTGATTTTGCGATCCCGTATATTATGATAGTAATGAGGGATAGCCTTAAATACAAATATGATGGCTGCCAGCATTATTAATAGGGTGCTGTATCGATATATTTCTGCGAGAGACACCTTATCAAGAAGAAAGCCAATGATAAGGGAGATAGCTCCAATACCCAAATCATAGGAGAAAAGGTAGGTGGAATTTGCAGCCCCCCTCTCGCTGGATTTGACTAAATTATTTATAGCAGCCTGGCCTGTGGGCATAAGAATGCCGAAACCAAAACCATTAATTACCCCTGCAACCAAGAACTGTGTTGAGTTGCCGGCATATCCAAGCCAAAGAACTCCAGTTGATGCCATGATTAGGCCGGCCACTATCAGATGCAAGGCGTGGCCAGTGTCAAATAATCTACCTGCAAACAAACGTGATAGAAAAACAGCTACTGACAAAACAACGAAGAAGGTGGCCACATTCGGAAAATTTTTTTGCGAGGCGTAAATTGATACAAAAATGATTATTGCCCCATATACAGCCATAATAAAGAACATACACAGTGAAATGGGAAGAGCCATCTTGCTGAAAAGATCCGGGAGGGAGAATTTTTTTCTGGCTGGGGACTTATAAGGGTATCTCGTACAGAATGCACCGAGGACCGAAAGAAAAGAAATAACGGTAATTGCAAGAAACAAAGTGTTGGGGCCCTGGTTTTTTATCAACTCCAGGCCGAACATGGGACCGATCGTCATACCAACAGGGAAGCTTAAAGCGAAAACCCCAATGCCCTGACCTATTCGAGAAGGCGGTACAATGTCTGCAACAATTGTAGCACTTGCAGAACTTGTAATTCCGAAGAATGTGCCATGGATAAAACGAATCGTGAACATACCTGCTACGGTACTGATCAGAGGATAAACTCCGTACAGTGCGGTTATCAGGGAAAGAGAAAGAACAAATACGCCTGGCCTGTGATAATTGTCCATTATATAACCTGCAACAGGGCGTATAAGGATTACTGAGATGGAAAAGGCTGCTATAACCAGACCAACACTGCTGTGACTCATTTTTAGATGTTCTAAAAGATAAATGGGCAGTGTAGGCATCAGGGCGTAGAATGCCAGCGAATTAAACAGACTTGAAGCGATAATGGCTATGAATTCCTTTGACCAGAGCTCTCTTTGCATTTACAATCTGAAGTTTAGTATCTAAACTTGCC
>Ga0116182_1003963_pt1 | contig 13428 bp, 5 predicted proteins | sample AD_UKC077_MetaG_FD_89805 | JGI IMG/M metagenome (GOLD analysis project Ga0116182, IMG submission 89805) | Active sludge microbial communities of municipal wastewater-treating anaerobic digesters from USA - AD_UKC077_MetaG | ecosystem: Engineered > Bioreactor > Anaerobic > Digestate | place: USA...
CACAACCTGATTATCGCCGGAAAAAACAGTTTTGCACAAATAGCCTACTGCGACCACACTCTTTCGGCAACACCATTTTTTATTAATCAACTTACAGAGGTATTTTTGGAAGAGAACTCGGAGCTTGAGTTTTACAATGTGCAAAACTCACACAACGATACAACACAGGTCTCATCAATATATGTCAATCAAAATCGTAGTAGCAATTTCCATTCAAATATAGTTACACTACACGGCGGCTTGATAAGAAACGAACTGAGAGTTAAGTTGTTAGAAAAGGAAGCAAACTGCAATATTTCAGCAATAAACCTTACCGACAGAAAGCAACATGTTGATAATCACACATGTATCGACCATATTGCGCCTTACTGCACAAGCAACCAACTCTACAAAGGTATTTACGATGACGAGGGCACTGGCGCATTCACAGGAAAAATATATGTAAACAAAGGGGCTCAAAAAACAGAAGCATACCAATCAAATAAGAATATATTGTTAACACCGAATGCCAAAGTCCATTCACGTCCACAGTTAGAAATATATGCCGACGATGTTAAATGCTCACACGGCGCAACAACCGGACAGTTAGACCAAAATGCAATATTTTACATGCAATCGCGTGGCATAGACAAAAAAGAGGCACGAATGCTGATGATGTACGCTTTCGCAAACGAAATTATATCGAAAATAAAAATAGAACCGCTTGCAGCAAAAATAGAAGGTATGATATATCGCAGATTACGCGGAGAGTTGTCACGATGTGCAAATTGTGCAATCAAGTGCAGTTAAATTTTAATAAAATGGATATTGAGAATATAAGATCGAAGTTCCCTATTTTAAATCAAAAAATTTACAACAAACCTCTTGTATATTTTGATAATGCGGCAACTACGCAAAAACCGCAAAGCGTTATAGATACAATGAACGAGTTTTACACCATGTGGAACTCAAATGTTCACAGGGGCGTTCATTATCTAAGCAACTACTGCACAGATGCTTGCGAACAAGCAAGAAAAACAGTAGCCGATTTTATTGGAGCAAACTCCGAGAAAGAGGTAATTTTCACACAAGGCACCACCGACTCAGTAAATATAATTGCCGACACGTTCTGCCGTAAATATTTGAAGGGTGGAGACGAGGTTCTTGTTTCGCAAGTCGAGCACCACAGCAACTTTGTCCCATGGCAACAGGCAGCTAAATATCACAATGCAAAATTCGTAGTTTTTGATATGCTTCCGGACGGACGTATCAACATAGAAGATTTTAAATCAAAGCTATCTGACAAAACAAAAATTGTTGCGGTAAACCATGTTAGCAATGCTTTAGGGACAATTAATCCAATTAAGGAGATTATTGACATTGCTCATAAAATGAATATTCCGGTATTTGTCGATGGAGCGCAGGCAATACACCATATTAAGTTAGATGTCAGGGAATTAGATGTCGATTTCTACGCTTTTTCAGGACACAAAATGTATGGACCTACAGGAATTGGAGTCCTTTACGGCAAAGAAAAATGGTTAGAAGATATTCCCCCATATCGCTTTGGTGGAGAAATGATAGGGAGAGTTTACAACACACATACAACATTTAACGAACTGCCATTTAAATTCGAAGCAGGCACTCCAAACTATATTGGTCAAATAGGTTTAGGAAAAGCCGTTGAGTTTATAAATGAAATTGGTATAAACACCATTTCAGAGGCAGAACAAACTTTGTTAAACCATGCTACTGAAAAACTCTCAGCTATCGAGGGAATAACAATATATGGCACAGCAAAAGAAAAAACTGGAATAATCTCTTTTCTTGTTGACGGGACACACCCGTTTGATATAGGCATAATCCTCGATAAATATGGAATTGCCACCCGTACAGGACACCATTGTGCACAACCGCTTTTCGACAGAATAGGCATTACAGGAACCATTCGAGCATCGTTTGCCGTTTACAATACCATAGCGGAAATTGATTATTTTATTGAATCACTAAATAAAACCATTAAAATGTTTCGTTAAACGTTTTTTAACGTAGAGACGGAGCATGCTCCGTCTCTACAACCTAATTGCCAGCGGTAACTGAATAAAAAACGTAGTTCCCTCATTCTCCTGCGTTTCGTACCAAATAGTGCCACCGATACTTACGATAATATTTTTAACCATTGCTAAACCAAGACCCATACCACTCGATTTTGTTGTAAAATTGGGTTGAAACATTCGTTTCTGCATATCTGCAGGAATACCTGTACCGTTATCGAATACACTAATTAAAACATTTTCATCTTGGGTTTTCATCTTAATATTTATAAGACCCAAACGTTCTTCGGGTATAGCCTGAATAGCATTTTTAATAAGGTTTGTAAATACCCTTATAATTTGATCGCCATCGGCAACGACTATTAAGTCTGTTTTCTTTTCAGCTTCAACTGTTATTTTAACATTCTTAGTCTCTTCAAACAAAGCCACGCATGAAAGAGCAGCCTCATAAATATCAATATTCTCATATTGTCCCTTGGGCATTTTTGCGAATGTTGAAAACTCGGTTGCGATATTCGACAATGCATCAATCTGTTCTACCAATATTTTGCACACTTTGTTAAGACGACTATCAAAGTCGTAAGCCCTGTCGTCCCACGCTCGTTGAAGTAGTTGAACATTCAGTTTCATAGGGGTTAACGGATTTTTTATCTCGTGTGCAACCTGTCTTGCCATACTTTGCCATGCACTCTCTCGTTCCGTCTGAGCAAGTAGTTTAGTGCTTTTTGACAATTCAGAAACCATTAAGTTATACTCTTTGATCAAATCGCCAATTTCGTCAGCTCCTTCATATTCAATTGGAGTGTTCTGTTTCTTAATATCAAAATCCTGTAGCTTTTGCTTAACTATCAATAAAGGTCTTGTAACTTTTTTACTGACAAAAACAGTTAACAAAATACTTAAGAGTATAAGTATAACATAGATGTTTGTAAGAGCCACTATCATAGAAGCCCTATCTTTTGTCCTGGCATTATCTTGCCCAATAAAGGGCAGATTAACATATCCAAGAACAGTGCCTTGTGAATTAATCAATGGAATATATGCACTATAATATTTTAACTTACCGATATTTTCGTGTAAAATCAATTTGCTAAGATTATCGTCAGAAAAAGAACGAAAAGCTTCATAGTTCATCTTCGAACCAATTATGTTTTCATCGTATAAATCTTTCAATGAAGAGGCTGTTAAATTGCCCGAAATATTATACAAAGAGACGTCTGTGTTAAAAACTTCTGAATATTTGTCCATTAAAAATTCGATGTAATCATCGTCACAGTAATTCAGATCTTTAACCATTGCAAATTGTCCATTCATCTCTTTAGAAATAGATGTAATTTTTTCGTTAGTTGCCTCTATATATTTATGTTGTGTTATCTGAAAAGTGAAATGAATACTGGCAACTCCTACTACAAAAATTGAAACTAACAATGCCCAAGCCATAGTATTTTGAATACGGTTTCTCATTGTAGGAGCAAGCAAAGTCTTTATAAGGGGTAAATTAAAAATTATTGATACAATCAAGACAATAACGTAATATATTATAAACACGTACGAAAACCATATTATTAAATCGTAGACATTCACTTTTGGCTCACAAATAACCATTGTCTGATTTTTATCAATACGATAAAACAATTGTTTGTAGCCATCGGAATTTTTCTCTGTAAAAACGTCTTCTGTACTATCTACCTGACGATCAATACGTGTTCTGTAATCAAAAGTGCCTACTTTTGAAATTAATCTATCATCATAATATATGGCATATGAAAAATCGTGATTGTCTGTTTTATAATCAAACCTATCGTGAAAAATTAATGAGTGAAGACCATGTTTTAACCTATACAATTTATCATCAAGCTCAACAACAACTGTCAAACTTTGTGGTAATAAGCTGTGAATAAGATGAAAACCAATATAACGAGTAGAACCTGTGCTGCGATACAAACGATAATAATCACTGTTCGGGACAAGTAATCCAGATTTGTGAGCCCTGTTTTCATAGTGCTGTCGCCATGGCTGCCATTGAACCGAACTGGTATCAACAAAAACACTATCATGGGGTAAAAAACAAAAAACTCTAACATTGTACAACCTACTAATCTCACTAAAATAATGATTGTTGATATAGTTAGACGTTCTGGTAAAATCACCACTACTGTTCAATACTATATTTTGTAATGTCGTATCCTTGCTAATTTGTGCACTTATCTCGTGTAGTTGGAACTCTGTATCCAAATCATCTGACGAGGTCAATCGTAATGCAGTAACCCTATTTGAATCAAACCATTTTTTTTCATAGCTATCATGGGTTTTAAACACAAAATATAAAGACAATGATACTACTATTACTACGACAAAAAAGTGATGATATCTTTTTAGAAAATAAAAAACGTACGAAACTAATGTTAAAAACAAAAAGAAAATTATCTCTAAAACCGATATGTCGAGAAGATAAAATAAAAAGCCTGCAACAAACACAAGAGATATAAAATGTGATATTGCTATCTGTTTTAATTTATAATGGGGATGTAATAACTTTAGAGAAAGATAAGAAATTAGGAGATAAGAGGATACCGCAATAAGTAGAACCAGTAACGCAATAAAAGTAAAACCGTTGATATTTAATATTTTATAAAGCTCTAACTCTATATTTGAATCTTTTACAGCAGCTGTAACATAACGCGCTATAAAAACTGCTAATAAAGAGATTACAATACCACTTAATACCAGTAACTGTCTTTTAATCTCAATTCTCAACCCCTTTTTCTCTTGTTTTACAACGTGCAAATACACAGCTATAGTAGTAAAGAAAATCCACAAAGCATCTATTAAACTGTCTCCCAAAGTGAAGAACAACAATCCTGATGAAAACAACTCAGGACTAAACAAATCTCCCTCAAACACAAATCCCGGAACGTTGATATAATACAGTATTAATCGCGCTATTATTGAAATTATAATTGACATAATAACTGCCCAGAACAAATCTTTTTTGATAGCTATTAAATCAATGATATTTACAATAAATTGGAAAAAACAGACTGTAGCAAACAAAAAAAGTAATATAGAAGTCCAAATTAAAAAGCGTGACCATTTTACGTCAGTCTCGCCTTCTAAAGAAAACAGATAATTTTTATCACTATCGTATATACGTGTCCCTGAAAGAAAATTAGTAGTTAAAAGAACATTGTCCGACAGGTTAAAATCATTTGCAAACTCATCGTTCAAATATTCGTTTTTATGCTTATATTGCGTTTTAATAAAGCTTAAAACAACAATATCAATATTATCAACCCTTGAATGCAAGCATAAATAGTAATTGTGACCAAGTAAAATAACCGTTTGAGAAAACAAGTCTGGATCGAATACCTCTGGTAAAACAATTTTCTGAATTGGCCAATGTTTCAGATACCAGTTTTTATATACAGCCAGACAGATTTGATTTTGATTTGAATATTGCTCCTGTATGTCAAGAAAATCTTTTGGCAGATATTCAAAATCATTTCCTAAAGCTACTTCCTTAGCGATAGTCAGATACTCTAATGCCTTTAACTGCTTTGCATGTATTACCGACTCTATATGTTCCTTGTCAATAGGAGACTTTGAATAATAACACCCTAATTTTCCTACAGCTACTGAAATAGTTGTAAACAAAACTGTTAAAATAAGCGATCTTTTTATTTTACTCTTTTTCATAAATCCGTATGGAAAAGCAGGAATACAAAAGTGTTGAATATCTATTAAATAATGGTTACCTCAAAAGCTGTGCTAAAATTACCATTATACAATAGTAGTTAAAATTTATCAAAACTATTCATGATGATATGGCTCTTTTTTTATAATTGTAAACGCTCTGTAAAGTTGCTCTACAAAAAACAACCGCACCATTTGATGTGAAAATGTCATTGAAGATAGCCTAATTATATGATTAGCCCTATCATAAACCGAATTACTAAAACCGTATGCCCCACCAACAACAAAAACTAATTTTTTAGAGGTAATATAATAATTACGATCTATCCATGTTGCAAATTCAACAGAACTGAACTCTTTACCTTTTTCATCAAGAAGGATAACAACATCTTTTTCATTAACAGATGCTAAGATTTTATCTCCTTCGATTTCTTTTAAACTTTCAATATCTATTTTTCCCCTATTCTTATAATCTGGTATTATCTCTATTTCGAACTGAACATAGTTGTTGACACGAGTTTTATAATTATTAATACCCTCTTGAAGCCATTTTTCTGAAGTTTTACCTACAACTAATAATAAAATTTTCATACGTTCACGATTTATCAGTATATGACCGCCTGGAATCCATGTGCCTTATATTCACACCTTTACGCGCCAAACTTAAGCTAACATCATTCGTTTCATTTATTAAATTATTAAAGAAATTAAAAATTCGCTAATAAAACAAAATATGACAACTATTTAGTAAAACATTTAATTAATAATTTTTGAAATAATATTACAAACATTATTTATCTTTACATGATCGGTGCGAAATACAGTGAAACTAAATAAACATCTACATTAACTAAAAAATGCTCAAGTGATGATTAAAAAATTAACATTTTTAACAGCTGTAATGTTTGTTTGCCTCGGGGTATTATCCCAGCACGCAATAGCGCAGCAAGGTGATGCATCAAAAGAACCTATTGTCGTTACGATGCACACTGGAACTGTAACAACCTGTGATGCCCTTTTCTATGACAGCGGTGGTCCAACAGGTCAATATGGTAATGGCGAGACGTTTACTCTAACATTTCTGCCAGAAACACCTGGTTCTCGAATCAAGGTAACTTTCCTTGAGTTTGATACAGAAAATCTCTGGGATAAGTTATACGTTTACAATGGAACAAGCTCAAATGCTCCGCTTATCGCTACATTAATGGGGACAACTATTCCTGCAGAGCCATTCATTGGAGAGAATTCCGATGGAGCCCTTACGTTTTTTTTTCAGTCAGACCCTACTTCTGGTACAAGAGATGGCTGGAAAGCTACTGTAGAATGTTATACTCCTATGCTAAATAACTTGGTGGCAGTTGGATTGAACACATCTCCTAATGCAACAGCTAGTGAACCCAAAACTGTTCCTTTCGTTATTTTTAACCAAGGAGGTGCTAATATTACAGGTGCTCAATATACTGTCCAGTTAAAAGATGCTGCAGATAACGTATTGGCAACTGCAAACGGAATTGATATAATTTCAGGAGCACAAACTTCCGTTGACTTAATATGGACACCAACAACAACAGGACCAATTGATGTTAAAGGCGTTATTGTATTTGCGGAAGATCAAAATCCTGATGATAATACTAGCCCACTGGTCACTATTACAGTACACCCAGCAGGTACCTACGTTGCAACGGTAGGTCCAGGTGCCACAGTAACAGGTATGCGTTTCCCTTTTGACATGTACTGGAAAAACAACTACGCTCAAACCATTTATACAAATGAACAGCTAGGTATAGGTGGTGGTACAATTAACTCTATTGTTTATAAGTACAATTTCGTATCTGCAGATGTGGGCACGAAAGGCGTAAAAGTTTGGATGGGAGAGACAACCCTATCAAACCTTGACGATGGCTTTATCGACCCAAATACATTTACACTGGTTTATGATGGCGACATAGATTTTTTTATTGGAATAAACCATGTTATTATAAACCTGCAAACTCCATATGTCTATACTGGCGGCAACTTGGTTATTCACACATACAGAAATCTTGATACGCAAGAACACAGTTACCAAGACCTATTCTACATGGTAGCAACAGATGAGAACCACACTCGTCATCGTCAGTCCAACTCACCGCTTGACCCACTTGCTCCATCAGGAGGGACAGCAAGAAAGTACGTACCTGAAATTGCTGTCCACTTTAACACATCTGGACTTGGAACAATTTTAGGTAATGTAACATGCGAAGGAGCTCCTGCAGAAGGAGTTACCGTTAAATTGGTTGATGAAGAACGACAAACTACTACAAACGCATCGGGAAACTACACTTTTAAATATTTGACACCAGGAATATATAAACTTGAGTTTACCAAATTTGGATACTCAGATGCTTTAGAAGAAAATATTAATGTTATTGGTGACTCTACCATCACTATTAACACAACAATAAACCCACTTCCACAAATTACAGTTAGTGGCACTGTTAAAGCAAGTGACACTAATCAACCATTAGATAGCGTTGTTGTTCATTTAAAAGGCTATGTCAATTACACCGACACTACTAATGCTGGCGGACAATATTCGATAACAGGAGTTTGGGGCGGTGGAAAAGTTTATGAAATTACAACTGAAGAAGTTGGAAATTACCAAGCATACAGCGAAACAATAACCGTTAATGACGCTAACGTAACTCACAACATTGTTGTTGAAGAATTTGCTTTCCCTGCCGGTAAAGTTACTGCAACAATTGAAGGAGAAAACGTTAAAGTAAACTGGTTACCTCCAGATGGTACTTTAATGGGTGACCCACGATGGATCACTTGGTGTGGTGAACCAGATCCAACTAATGGTATCGGAGCTGGTCTTAATCCTTTCACATGTGCACATCGTTTCACTCCTGAACAATTAGAAACGCTAGAAGTAGTTGGTATGTCTGTGACAAAAGTAAGATTCTTCCCAAGAGGAGCAGGTACATATAAGGTACAAGTATGGACCGGCGGTTCGGCAACAGATCCTGGAACTTTAGCTCACGAACAATTTGCAGCAAATGTTACACTTTTACAATGGAACGAAGTTGAGCTTACAACACCTGTAGTAATTTCTGAAGGGCAAGAGTTATGGTATGGTATTTATATTGTACCAACAGAAACATACGCAGGTGGAGTTGATGCAGGTCCCGCTGTTACTGGATTTGGAGATATGGCGAAAATAGCTGAACAAGAATGGAAAACTTTATCTTCAGTAGGACTAAGTTACAATTGGGCTTTAGGAGCATATGTTGATAACGGAAAAGGTTTTGTAACAGAACTTAGTATGTTATATGCAGAGTACGAAATGAATGCGACAAAAAGAGAAAACTATGAATATGGTAAGGCTTCCCCTGAAGACTTAAGATTTACTTGTAATCATAATTCTGAACAAACTGCTGTTGCCAAAAGCAGTGCAAACAGAGTATTTGTTGATTATGCTGTATATCGCTTAGTTAAGAACCAACCACAATCAGAGTGGACACAGTTAATCGCTTCAACCTCTGACACTGTATATACTGACACTGGTTGGGAAACACTACCTGCGGCACTATACCAATATGCTGTTGTGGCAAAGTACACCAACAATATTGAATCTCAACCAAGATTGTCTAACATTCTTGCAAAAGATATGGAAGCTGAATATACAGTCAACGTTACAAGCACCGCTGATGAACCTATAGCAGGAGCTTTAGTTACCCTAACTAACCATGACGGTAATGAATTCCATGTCTATGTGGCGACAACTGAAACAACAGGAGGAGTAACATTCCCAGCTGTTTGGAAAGGTGTTTACAGTATTACTGTTACCAAAGATGGATACTTACCATTTGCCGAAGACAACGTAGTTATTGATGCAGATGCTACATATCCTATCGAACTATATGAAATTATTATAGCGCCATACGGCTTATTAGTTACACAAGATGGTAACGATGATATATTTACTTGGAACAATCAAATTGGTTTCAGCGATGACATTGAAAGCTACGAAGATTTCATAGTTCAAAATATTGGTGACTATATTCTTGTTGACGTTGATAATTCAGACACATATGGAATTTCGAATACTATTTTCCCAGGAGCTGGAACCCCATTTGCATACATTGTGTTTAATCCTACTGCTACTTCTCCTGCCATATCCGACGAAAATTGGGCTGCACATAGTGGAAACAAATTTTTAGGTTCTTTTGCAGCAACAGTTCCTCCAAACAACGACTGGTTAATTACTCCAGAATTTACTACTGTTCCTGGAATGGAGTTCTCTTTTTGGGCAAAAACAGTTATACCTGATTATGGGTTAGAACAATTTAAAGTGGGCGTATCAACGGGTGGTACTGCTCCTAACGACTTTACAATTATCTCCGAAGGAAGTTATGTTGAAGCTCCAGCTAATGCTTGGACAAAATTCACTTACCCATTAGACACATATGTAGGACAAAATATAAGGCTTGCTATCAACTGTGTATCTGATGATAGATTTGTTTTCATGGTTGATGACATTTCCCTCGGCGTACCAGGCGGTAAAACAAGGGCATTTAGTGGATATACCGTATATCTTGACGGTGTAGAACAAGAATCAGGTATAGTGGATTCAACCTACATATTTGAAAATGTGTCTGTTGGTACACACACTGCTGGAGTTAAAGCTGTTTACACATCTGGTTCTTCTGAAATAATAGAAACACCTTTTGTTCATGAGTCTCCTATATACAATGTAAAGTTTATCGTTACAAGGGCAATTAACGGTAATCCTATTTTACAAGCTAACGTTGCTGTTAGTAGTGGTACGATAAACGAATCGGCACTAACCGACATTAATGGCATTGCAACATTCCAATTACCAGGCGGTAATTATAATTGGACTGTTACAAAAGAAAGCTTTGAAACTATGCAAGGTGAAGCTGTGATAGTAGATCATACAGAAATACCTGTCAGCATGACTGGTGTGGGAGACAATGCTACAATACAAGGTATTATGCTATATCCGAACCCAGCTACCAGCACGTTAACAATTACACGTAAGAACAATTCTAAAGCTATAGTTGAAATCTATTCAAACAACGGCGCAATTGTCAACTCTTTTGAAATAAACGAAGTAGTTAAAGAAATTTCAGTTTCTGAGCTAAACAGCGGAGTTTACTTCATACGCCTAATCGAAAAAGAGACAACTACAGTTCAAAGATTTATTAAACAATAGTCTCTTGAACTATTAATATTGAGTAAATAGAGGCGGGCTTTTAGTCCGCCTCTGTTTGTTTACATATGATCACTGACTCTCCATCAACAAAACCACTGGATAATGTACAGGTTTTCCACCTATTTAATGAGCTTTTAATCGTCTAACTTTTCATGTTTATTAATCTTTACGCTATTGAATATTATTAATTGTTTTAAGACAATCTTACAAATATTATTTATCTTTACGAGACCGGTGTTAAATACCGTGAAACAGAATAAACATATACATTAACTGAAAACTGCTCGAACAATGATTAAAAAATTAACATTTTTAACCGCTGCAATCTTCGTTTGTCTCGGAGGATCATCCCAACATGCAATAGCGCAGCAAAGTGATGCATCAAAAGACCCAACAATTGTTTTGATGCAAACAGGAACTGTAACAACTTGTAATGCCGTTTTTTACGACACTGGTGGCGAAACAGGAAATTACACAGCAAACGAGAATCATTATTTAATATTTTTACCCGAAACTGCTGGCTCTAGAATCAAGGTAACTTTCCTTGAGTTTGATACAGAAAACAAATACGACAAGTTACTAATTTACAACGGTGAAAACCCGATGGATCAACTACTTGCTACTTTATCAGGATCAAATATTCCTGCAGAGTCATTCTGCGGTGATAATCCAACTGGAGCACTTTCGTTTAGTTTTAGTTCGGATGCTTCTGTTCAGAAAGCTGGCTGGAAAGCTACTGTAGAGTGTTATACCCCTGTACCAAATAACCTGGCGGCAATTTCGTTGAACACAACCGATTACGCAACAGCTAACACTCCTAAAACTATTCCTTTTGCCTTCTTAAATCAAGGATCTCAAACTGTTACAGGAGCCCAATATACTGTTCAGTTACAAGACGCAGCAAACAACGTATTGGCAACTGCAAACGGCATTGATTTATCCCCGGGACAACATACAACTATTGACTTGGTATGGACACCAACAACGACAGGAATAATCAATATCAAAGGTGTTATCCTGTTTGCCGAAGATCAAATCCCTGAAGATAACGCTACCGCATACACTACAATTACAGTACATCCTATGGGTACCCATGTTGTACAAATAGGTTCAGGAGCACCTGTAACAAGCGTAAATATTCCATTTGACTTTTACTACAAAAACAGTTATGCTCAAGCTATTTATATAGCCGATTAAATTGGTATAAATAGCGGTATAATTAATTCAATTAAGTATAAATACAACTTTTTTAACTCAAACCCGGGCTCGAAAGCTATAAAAGTTTGGATAGGAGAAACAACTCTAACAAATTTTAGTGGTGGATTTATAGACCCAAACACATTAATATTAGTTTTTGATGGTAACGCTGATTTCCACAACGGAATAAACGATGTCACAATCAATTTACAAACCCCCTATGTTTACAATGGTGCTAATTTAGTTGTTTATACATACAGAAATCTTGACTCACTAAGCTACTCTACTAGTGATCTGTTCTATTTGTCGAGTACGGAAGAGCAACGCTCTCGTCGTCGTGGGTCACATTCACAACTTGACCCACTTGCTCCAACATCAGGGTTTTCGGCTATTTACGTCCCTGATATTTCCATGGTTTTCTATATTAATGAACTTGGAACAATTGCAGGCAATGTAACATGCGAAGGTGTCCCTGTAGCAGGCGTTACTGTTAAAGTAATTGACGATATTCGGGAAGCGACTACAGACGCAGCTGGCAATTACACTTTACCATATTTGATACAAGGAACATATAGTGTTGAGTTTACCAAATTTGGATTAAATGACCTCTTAATAGAAAATATTGAAGTTTTTGCAGACTCTACTGTTATTGCAGACGCAGTATTAACCCCACGTCCACAAGTTACGGTTAGTGGTACTATTACAGCAAGCGACACTAGTCTTCCTTTGGAAGGTGCTGTTGTTAATTTCTACGGCTATACTAATCACATTGATACAACAGATGCTGCAGGACACTATTCAATATCAGGAGTTTGGGGTGGTGGAGAAGAGTATGAAGTAACCGTTGATGCAGACGGTTATCAACAATACACAGGAACGATAACTGTCACTGATCAAAACATATCTGACCACAACATTATTGTTAATGAGATCGCTTACTCTGTTAGGAAAGTTGTTGCTACAGTAGACGAACCAAACGTTAATGTAACCTGGATCCCACCAGGTGGAACTATAAGTGACCCACAATGGATTACCTGGAGTGGCGAAGCAGATACAGATAATGGTGTTGGAGCCGGTACAAGTACTATCACATGTGCACACCGTTTCTCTGCTGAAAACTTAGAAACGCTTGAGGTAGTTGGTATGTCTGTATCAAAAGTGAGATTCAGCCCTCACGGAGCAGGTACATATAAAGTACAAGTATGGACAGGCGGTTCAGCAACAGCCCCGGGAACTTTAGCTCACGAACAAGTGGTACCTAACGTTGTACTTTCACAATGGAAC
>Ga0116182_1003967_pt1 | contig 13418 bp, 14 predicted proteins | sample AD_UKC077_MetaG_FD_89805 | JGI IMG/M metagenome (GOLD analysis project Ga0116182, IMG submission 89805) | Active sludge microbial communities of municipal wastewater-treating anaerobic digesters from USA - AD_UKC077_MetaG | ecosystem: Engineered > Bioreactor > Anaerobic > Digestate | place: USA...
GGAGCAGGTACGCATTGGAACGGATGAAATCGTTTCGGCGATCAAGGAAGCGAACAAGAACTATAAGCGAGTGGAGAAGTAAGATGAACAGTGCCCTGCAAACCCTCTTTGATCGGGGATTTATCAAAGCGTGCACCAACCTGGAAGGGTTGAGCGACTTGATGGATAAGGAATCGATTCGGATGTACGTCGGGGTGGATGCGACCGGCAAAAGCCTTCATATCGGTCATATGGTTCCTTTCTTCGCCCTTCATCACCTGCAAAAGGCGGGGCATCAGCCGATCGCTCTTGTCGGCGGGGGAACCACCATGATCGGGGATCCCTCCGGTAAAAGCGAAATGCGCAAGATGCTCAGCAAAGAAGAGATCCTCTCCAACAGCGAATCGATGAAATCCCAGCTTCAGACCGTTGTCGATTTCTCCGAAAACCCCGGGGAAGGGAAGGGCAGGGCGATGATGCTCAATAACGCCGATTGGCTTACCGAGCTCAACTACATCGATTTTCTCAGGGAGATCGGCCGCCACTTCTCGGTCAACCGCATGCTCTCCTTTGAAGCGTACAAGCAACGGTTGGAACGGGGACTCTCCTTCATCGAGTTCAACTACCAGCTGCTTCAATCATATGACTTCTACATCCTCAACAAAGAGCATGATTGCCGCCTCCAGGTGGGCGGGGATGATCAGTGGGGAAATATCGTCAGCGGAGTCGAGCTGATTCGAAAGATGGGCGGTCCGGAATGCTTCGGCCTTACCTTCAACTTGATTACCCGCGCCGACGGGCATAAGATGGGTAAGAGTGAAAAGGGAGCGGTCTTCTTGGATCCCGAGCTCTACAGCCCCTATGATTTTTACCAGTACTGGCGAAACGTCAACGACGAGGATACGATCAGGTTCCTTAAACTCTTCACATTCCTCTCGTTGGAAGAGATCGCGACGTACGAGAAAGAGGGAGTGAATATCAACGATGCGAAAGAGCGTCTAGCCTATGAGCAGACGAAGATCATTCACGGAGAAGAAGAAGCAGATAAAGCCCGGAGTGCCGCTTTGGCGTTCTTCGGCTCCAAAGCCGACACTGTCGAAAACCGGGAAGGGATGCCTTCGATCACCATCGCCATGAGCGAGCTGGAAGCAGGTATCGGAGTGCTCGAACTCTTCGCCCGCACCGACTTGGCGTCAACGAACAGCGAAGCCCGCCGTCTTGTCCAAGGCGGGGGAGCGTGGATCGGTGAACAAAAAGTTGACGATCCTCGGGCGCTGATTGACTCGTCGTTCCTTGATGAACATGATGAGCTGATCCTGAGAAGCGGGAAGAAACGGTACTTCAGAGTTATCGTTGAACGATAAGAAGGAGATTGACATGAAAAAGTATGCATTCATACTTGTTGTGATATTAGCGGTTACCATTGGTCTCTTCGGCCAGCCGATTCAAGAAGCCGATCCGGGAACGATCCGTCTTGGCGTGATGGCCGGTCCCACCGGCTTTTCGTCAGCCGGGCTGGATCAACCGGATATCGATATCGAAGTATTTCCCTCTCCGAACGAGGTGATCGCTCGATTGGCAAACGGCGAGCTGGATATGGCGGCTCTTCCGACGAACGTCGCGGCGAACCTCTACAACAAAGGGGTCGGGATCCGCCTCGCCGCGGTCATCGGCAACGGAATGCTTTCATTGATCTCCTCGAAAGGCGGCATGGATGTCCGGGACTTGTATGGCGCGACGCTCCATCTTCCCGGAGCGGGATCCACCCCCGACCAGATGGCGCGGATGCTTCTTGCATGGGCGGGCCTTGTCGAAGGAAAGGATATCTTCTTTGATTACTCCGTGGCCGCGCCCGCTCAATTGGCTCAGCTTTTGATCGCCGGCAAGGTCGACTATGCGCTCCTGCCGCAGCCGTTCGTCTCGATGGTGCTTGACCGGAGCCCGCAAGCCGCTCAGCTCTTGGATGTCCAAGCGTTGTACGCCGAATTGACCGGAAGCGCAACATACCCTATGAGTGTTCTTGTGGTAAGCGAGAAGTTCGCCTCGACCTATCCCTCGAGTTTTAGAAGAGTGCTTGCCGGCTACAAGAATTCCGTGGATTGGGTAAACGGCAATCCGGCCTTGGCGGCTCAAAAAATCGAAGATCTCGGAATCATGGCCAAAACGCTTGCTCAAAACGCGATTCCTCATTGTAATCTGGTATATGAATCCGCAAGTGAAGCGAAGGACGCGGTAACGTTCTACTTCGAGCAGCTGTATAGCCTCGATCCTTCTTCAATCGGCGGCAGCGTGCCTGGAGATGAATTGTATCTATAGGAGATTTGATGAACAGGACTAAGCGGAATCTGATTCTCCTCTTCTCTTCGCTTGGTCTTCTCTTGCTCTGGCAAGGGATTGCAAAGAGCGTGGATATTCCCGTGATCATGCCGTCGCTCGGACCGATCTTTCGTGCATTAGGATTCCTTGCCGGCGGCCCTTCTTTTCCGCTCAATCTGCTTGCCACGATTCTCCGAGCCCTTCGTTCCTTTATCATCATCGTCATCTCCGGCACGGTGCTCGGTCTGATTGGCGGACGCAATCAAACGGTTTCTCTGATTCTCAAGCCCTTTGTAACCACTCTCAAGGCGACACCGGTGATGAGCGTGATTCTCCTTGCGTTCATCTGGTTCTCCAGTGGAAGCGTGCCGCTGTTTTCCGCATTTTTGATGGGATTCCCCGTAATGTATCTCCAAATCGAACACGGGGTGAGGCAACTGGATCCCAACCTAGGCGAGATGTGCGATCTGTATGATATCCCGCCAAAGGCAAAACTTTTCTACTGCGCCCTGCCATCCCTCGCCCCGTGGTTCGTCGCCGGAAGCAAGGCCACCTTATCGATGATCTGGAAAGTGGTCATCGCTTCCGAAGTGCTCACCGTGCCTCGCTATGGAGTCGGTTCGCGGATGCAGCTTGCCCAAGTCCAGCTTCAGACCGATGTGGTGCTCTCCTGGACGCTGATTGCGATTGCGCTCACGGCGCTGGGAGATCTGTTCTTTGAAGGAGTCGTGTCTTTGGTGGTCAGGACTCGTTCAACCGTACAGCGAAGGAGGGTCGATGCGCTTCTCAAACGTTTCTAAGGCGTATGGCGGTCATATCGTCTTCGACCGCTTCTCCTTCGCTCTCGATCCGAAGACGATCATGAGCGTCGTCGGCCCTTCGGGCGGGGGGAAAACGACGCTCTTGCGTTTGGCCGCCGGTCTTATCGAGCCGGACAGCGGAACGGTGGAAAAAGATGAAGGGAAGGTGAGTTTTCTCTTTCAGGAACCGAGGCTCCTTCCTCATGTGAATGTATGGGCGAATGTCGAGGTGACGTTGCGGGCGTTCTATGAACAGGAAGAGCGAAATCGGATCGCCCTTCACTATCTCGAACTTGCAGAGATGAAGGAGAGCCTTCATCTCTATCCCCACGAACTCAGCGGAGGAATGCGCCAACGAGTCGCGATTGCCCGGGCGTTCGCCCATCCGGCGGAACTGATGTTGCTGGATGAACCGTTCCAAAGCTTGGATATCCGCCTCAGGATGCACCTCATCAAAGCATTTCTTACCCTTTGGGAAGAGGAGAGGCGAACCACGATCTTTGTCACCCATGATACCAAGGAAGCGATCCTCATCGGTGATCGGGTTCTTTGTTTAGGCGATCCCCATGAACCATGGATGGATGAATACATAAACATCCCCCGCATTGCGAGGGATGTTCATGACCCTGCTTTGATGGCTCTTGAAGCCAAGCTCTTCGGGTTGCTGACGCGATCTTAAAGCACGAACTTCCAAAGCCCGTGGAGATTGCAGTATTCATACACTGCAATCGCTTTGTCATTCGCATCGATCGTGAACGTTGCATGGGGCTTGGCATTGACGGGAAGATCGACGCGAAGACCGCCGTTCTTCGTTTCGACATAGATGAAGGCGATGTGATGCTCGGCAACCATCGGGTGATCGACGCTGCCGACGTTGACCGTCAGCCGATTACCGTCGATCTTCACGAAGGGGACGTGCTTTTCTTGGGCGGCATCCTGGGTATTCGCTTTCATCACAACCATCTCTTCACCGCAGCATACGAGCTTGGGACCTTTATCATAGTCTTTACGCGCCACGTTGCCGCAGTGTCTGCATCGATAAAACGCTACTTCTTTTTTCATTGTCTATCTCCTTATTTCTTATGATACCTTATAGGTATATCCTTATACAACCTAAAGATGTTCGCCTCGTTTCAAGCGGGCGATGTTCTCTTTGAACGGCGGATAAATGATTCCCCGTTCGGTGATGATGCCGGTGATGTTCTGATGAGGAGTCACGTCGAAGGCGGGGTTATAGACATCCATTCCCGTCGGAGCGACCTGGGTTTCGCCGACATGGGTGATCTCGGAACCGTCCCGTTCTTCAATCGGGATCAAATCACCGCTCGCAAGGTCGAAATCGATCGTGGAGACGGGAACGACGGAATAGAAGGGCACTCCGTACGCCTTGCAGATGACGCTGAGCATGAACGTTCCGAGCTTGTTCGCCACATCTCCGTTTGCCGCGACGCGATCCCCGCCGAGGATGACAAGATCGATCTTGCCATCGCGAATAAGCGTCGCTGCCGTGGAGTCGGCGATGAGTTTGGAAGGAATCTTCGCTTCCATCAGCTCCCATGCGGTCAGGCGAGCTCCCTGGAAGCGCGGGCGGGTTTCATCCGCATAGACGAAAATCTCCTTGTTGGAGTAGAACGCTTCTTTGATCACTCCGAGGGCGGTTCCCCATCCGGCGGTGGCGAGCGCTCCGGTGTTGCAGTGAGTGAGAATCGTCGCCCCATGGGGAACGACCGCGTTGCCGATCTTCGACATCGCCTTGTTGGTGGCGATATCTTCAGCACGAATCTCATGCGCTTCTTTTAGGAGAAGTTCAAGCAGATTGCTCTTCGTCTTGTTTGCCTGATAGATGCCCTGCATCCGCCGAATCGCCCACTCGAGATTCACCGCGGTGGGGCGGGCGTTGCCAAGGAACGTGCACAGATTATTGAACTCTTTTTCATTTTTCGCCTCTTTGGCGGCAAAGTAGACACCATACGCCGCAGCGGCTCCGATTGCAGGGGCTCCGCGGACAACCATGTCCCGAATGGCGAACTCCACCTCGGAAGTCGTGTGACAGTGATGATATGTCTCCTCGGTGGGAAGAACCCGTTGGTCGAGAAGAATCAGCGATTCGCCGTCAAAGCGCAATGCTTCAAATCGTTCATCCATGATTGTTGACTCCTTATCGTCGTTTGATATCCACCCAAGCGTTGTCGATCGCCTCGATTGAAGAGGAAAGATCGAGTCGGGTCGGTCGTCCTTTTTCCAAAAGCAGCTCGCCTCGGCTGAAAAGATACTCGATATCGCTTCCTTGAGTACTGTAGACCAAGGCGCTGAAGGGGTCGTTCAAGGGGGCGAGGTGGGCTTTTCGGGTGTTGATGAGAATAAGATCGCTCTCGAACCCCGCTTGAAGAACTCCACCCTTGATTCCAAACGCCTTGGCGGAGCGGGAGGTGGCCATCTCAAGAATCTGGTAGGGTTTCAGCGTTACTCCATCCTTTGAAGAGAGGCGGCCCAAAAGGGCTGCAAGGTGCATCTCCTCGACGAGGTTGAGGTTGTTGTTGCTCGAGGCGCCATCCGTTCCCAGAAGGACGGGAATGCCTTTTTCAAGATAGGTGGCGACCGGAGCGATTCCGCTTGAAAGCTTGAGGTTGCTGGAAGGGTTGTGGATAACCGTGGCGGGGAGCTCTTTGAGGAGATTCTGATCTTCCTCGGATAGGTGGACGCAGTGAGCAAGAAAAACGGAAACTCCATCAAAAAAGTTCAGATCGATGAGGTATTGAAGGGGTGTTTTGTTGTGCTCAGAAAGGCAGTCATCGTTTTCCTTCTCCGTTTCACTGAGATGGATATGAAGGGGAACTCTCCGTTCTTTGGCCAAATCATGGGCGAAGCGCAGTGTTTCCCCGGAACATGTGTAGATCGCATGCGGGGCGACCGAGTACGTGACCGAATCATCGATCGATGGAAGGACCTTGGCGTCCCATCGGTCGACGCGCGCTTTTGAATCCGTCAGATCACCGAAAAGCGTAAGACCCAGCTTGGCCCGCATCCCGCTTTCCCTGACCGCTTGAGCGGTCGCTTCCGCTTTGAAGTACATGTCGTGAAAGTGACCGGTTCCGCTTTGGAGCGCTTCGATGACACCGATTCTGCTGGCGATAAGGATATCGTCGGCGACGAGCTTGTTTTCGATGGGAAAGATTTCATTCAGCCACGCCTGGAGCGTCGGTTCATTGTCCTTGTAGTTGCGCATCAACCCCATCGCAAGATGGGTATGGCTGTTGTACAGGGAGGGCAGGGCGATATATCCTTGAGCATCGATGACCCGATCGGGAACGAACGAAGAATCTTTTCTTCCCACGAAGGCGATGGTGGGACCATCAAGACCGATGTCTCCAATAAGGAAACGCTCCTCACGATCCATCGGGATGACGAGGGCGTTGGCAATGAGCGTTTTCATACCGCTATCCTAGCATGATTTCGCTAGACAGTCACCTTGTTCCGCTTGATCTTTTTGGTACTTGTCATATCCATCGGCTTATCGATGATCGTCAGGCGGGTGATTTTCTTGTATGCAACGAGCTGTTGATTCACCTCCGCGATCACCCGATCGAGCTCCTTTTGGACATCACCTTCTTTTCCTTCAAAGTATTCCGAAGATGGATAGATCACCGCTTCGATCAGCTCACTGGGTAGATCCTTATCCTCCTGATAGCCCCGGACAAGAATCTGATCGACCTGGTCGTACAGCTGGAAGAGGTCCTCGATCTCCTCGGGATACACATTTTTCCCTCCCTCGGTAACGATTATGTTTTTAACTCTGCCTTTCAGATAGAGGTAGTTGTCCTTGTCCAGATACCCCAAGTCTCCCGTTTTCAAATATCCCTCTTCATCAAAGAGTTCGGCGGTATGCTCAGGGTCGTTGTAATAACCGGAAGTCACGTTCGGCCCCTTGACCCGAACTTCACCGACCCCCGAGCCGTCCTTGTCGGCGATGATCATGTCGACGAGGGGGAAGACCAATCCGACCGATTCGACTTTAAAGCGGGAGACAGGATTGAGAGTGAGAATCGGGGCGGCTTCGGTCAACCCGTAGCCTTGGATAAAATCTATTCCAAGCTGCTGGTATTGCTTGAATACCTTCGGAGAGAGAGGACCGGCTCCGCAGATGCAGATCCGGTTGTGGTTCAGGCCAAGCTTGGAGAGCAGAAGGCTGTCGAACGATTTTCGGAGCAGATTCCATTTGAGATGCTTCTTGAAAAATCCATTGATCGTCATCATCGTCCGAATGAGGGCATAGGTCGCAGCCCCCTTCTTTTTTACCTGCTTCATCATCCCGGCGAGAATCTTGTTGTAGAGAAGAGGAATCCCCATGATGACCGTGATTTCACCCTTCTTCATGTCGTTGATCATCTTGCTGACGATGATATCTTGACCGAAGACGCACTCGGAGCCGTGGGTGATCGACTCGAGAAGAACCGATGTACAGCTGTAGGAATGGTGAAGAGGAAGCAAGGCATAGAGAACGTCACGTTCGCTGATTTGAAGGAAGATTCCGTCGCATGCCTGAAACACGTCGCTGACAAGGTTGGCGTGGGTGAGTATCGCCCCCTTTTCGTTGCCGGTCGTTCCGCTGGTAAAAAGAATCGCCGCCAAATCATTCTCGGTGCGTTTGACACGTTCAACGATCTTTTTCGGACGAAGAGTCGTATACGCAGCGGCGGTGGCGACGGGATTGGTAAGGGAGACGATTCCCTTCAGGCTCTTCACCCAAAGCGCCTCTTGATCGAGCTGCTTGATGATATGCGCATCCGCGAAGACGAACGATGCTCCCACAAACTCGGAGAGGGCATGGACGCGGTCGATCGGCATTTGATTGTCCAAAGGGACGACTACCGCCCCCGCCCACAAGACGGCAAAGTAAGAGAGCGCCCACGCGGGGGAATTCTTTCCGTTGATGATTACCTTATCATTCTCTTTGATTCCCGTTTCGACCAGATATGAGCCGAGGCGTTGAACCTCCGACCACACCGTTTCCCAGATGAGCGTCGTGCGCTCGGGGTTGAACACGGTAAACCCGTTGCGCTTTGGAAACTTCTCTTTCGTCAAATAGAGCAAATCAAGAACGGAAGGCCACGTTCCCTCAAAGAGATCGCCGCGATATCGATCCAGAACATCCCAGGAATGGTTCATTACACGCTCCTACATCTCTACTAGTATAAACCTACTAGTAAGGCGCCTGAGTCTGAGTTTACAGCAGTACAGGTATTTGTCAAGAATGCAAACCCTTGCATCTCGAAAGGATGAGCAGTAGTAGAAAAGTACTAGAGCCCCGAAATAGCCATATATCGTCCAAGAACACTACCGTGTAAAAAGGGTCGCCTTGAGCTTTGAGGTGTTTTATGCCATTGTTGAACGTAAGGTGGAGGAGGGGGATGTGAATTCATTCAGTAATACGGTTGTCCGTCGGACCAGGGATTTTGCCAATCAGGTAGATTCATTGCGCTTCAGTTGTGATTGTTATATTTACAATCCTCTGGACTATGCTTGGCCGATGATGGAAACGTATCTCAGGAGATATCTTTCCCAACCGGTGAAAACCGTTTTCCTGGGAATGAATCCCGGGCCGTTCGGTATGGCCCAGACAGGAATCCCTTTTGGCGAAATAACCGTTATGAAAGGGTATTTGCAGATTGAAGAGCCGATTGGAAAACCGTTGGTTGAACATCCGAAGCGCCCGATTTTCGGTTTGGAGACTCAGCGCAAGGAGATCAGCGGGCAACGGCTTTGGGGCTTGATCCAAGAGTATTTTCCCGATGCTCAAGACCTTGTAGGTTCGATCGGCGTCATCAATTACTGCCCGTTGGTGTTCGTGGATCGAGGGAGCACCGGCAAGAACATTACCCCCGATCGACTCGGCTTGGGGGAGCGGATGGCTCTAGAAACGATCTGCGACAGCTACCTTCATGATATGCTGGAGATGTTGAATCCCGTTTTTGCGCTCGGGGTGGGGAAATATGCCGAAAGCAAACTGCTTACCGTCGCCAAAGCATTTGAAGATATCACCGTCGGATCGATTCTTCACCCAAGCCCGATCAATCCCCGGGCCAATCGAGGGTGGGCGGGGATCGTCCGGGCGCAATTGGATGAACTGGGAGTGTTTCACAAATAGAACTCTTGTCACCATGCAAGAGAGGTATGGTATAGTCGCTACATATGAGGAGAATGACCGCTCTCATTATTTTGCCGGTAATCTTCACGCTGATCTCCTGTACCAGCGTAAAAACCTTTGAGCGGCGAGCTCAGGAGATCATCCCCGACCCGATTGCGTATCTAACCGATCGCGGTCTGCCTGCTTATCCTTCAAGCGACATCTCGCTCTTCAATACCGGCCAGGAATGGAATGCTCATACCCTGAAGCGAATCGCCGAAGCAAAAGAATACATTCTTGTTACGGTCTTCCTCGGCAATATCCACGAAGTAAGTTACGAAGTATGGGATGCATTGGCTGAAAAGGTGAAAGAAGGGGTTGAGGTATATGTATTGCTCGATTCCTCTTCCTATTTTCAATTGACTCCGCATACTCAGTACGTGGTTCCCGCTGCGTTCAACTATGCCCGGGATATCGGCTTGAAGATCGCCGAATATAATCCGATGAGCGTGAGCCACGCGGCATTCCTTCCGTTGCTTCTCGACAGGGATCATCGAAAAATCTGGATTTTTGATGGCGAATATCTGGCAATCGGCGGCATCAATCTCAATGAAGCATCGTTGATGATTCCCCCGGAAACGGGAAACATCGATTCGATGGTGGAGATTCAAAGCCCTCGGGCGATTGAAGCGCTCATCGATTCCTTTGTTCGAACATGGCAGCGCTACAGCGTCCAGGCGATCGACCGCGCTTCTTTTTCCGTCCCGCCGAAAGACGATTTGCCGAAAACCGTCTACGTCAGCGACCACTACGTTTTTGACAGCGACTCGGTTACCGATCTCTTCGATGCGCTCATCTTGGGAGCGCAGAAAGAGGTGTGGATGATTCAAGGCTACAGCTTCTTGACCAAAGAGTTGATCAACCGGATAAAAGAGGCGACCGGTCGGGGGGTGAAGGTGAATATCGTTCTCAGTGAGAACGCGGTGAAAGTCCACTATGAAAAAGCAGCGTTCTACGGAATGGCCGATTTAATTGACGCAGGAGCCACGCTGTATCTCTTTGACGGGCCGCATCATGCGTTTCTTCACCTCAAGCTGATGGTCACCGATGGGAGATATTCGCTTTTCGGGTCGGCAAACTATAACTTGCGTTCCCAATTCCTCTCACGGGAGATCAGCTTCCTCTTCGATGATGAAGCGATCGCTGAAAAGGCGCTTGAGCACGTGTCGTTCATCATCGATCACAGCCGGATCGTCGACCGGGAAGAAGCGAAAACGCATCGAAGGCCGGATAATCTCTTCTTCAATTTCTTGATGCAGTTCATAGGGTAGGGCATGAAACGATCACTTTTGGTTTTACTGGTATTGCTCCTTGCACCAAGCGCGCTCTTCAGCGCTCCTTGGCTTGGGGGATATCGATTGAGCTTTGACGGCTACCAGGATCGAGCGGGGCAATACTACGGTGTTCACCTCCACTTTGAGCCGCTTTGGGGAAAAACCTTCGGCTTGGGGCTCAGCATCGGAGGAACGACAAGCTTCGGCTTCTCCGACCCTTCTTCCCTTTTTGAGACTTCGATCGAAATCCGTGCTCTTGATGTTGAGCATATGCTGTTTCGACGTCCCTCGACGTGGCGAATCGCCTTAAGGGGGGGAATCGTTACAAACTTTGAGAAGTATCATTGGTATGGCCAATTCGACCCGTTTGTGTTTTTCTTTGGAGAAAAGACGATCAAGGTGCTGGGTCTTCGCTTTCTTGATGACCGCTCGTGGGCTCTTCGTCTTTTGGAGATCACCCATTATTTCTTTTAGGAGACTGTGTGAAGCGAATAATCGGTGTTGCACTAATCATTCTGATAAGCTCGATCCTCTTTGCCCTTCCCGTCGCTCTTTCTTTCGAGACGTGGAACTCCAAGGCGATTACCGGCTCGGCGGCAAGCGTGGGGGTCAGTGTGGGAATACTTCCGAATCTTGAAGTCCAGGGAGCGTTCTTGACGGAGCTGACCCCGCGAATCGGAAATCGGATCGGGGCGGTGGGAACGCTTACTTTCGGTCTGGTCAATCCGCACTATTACAAAGATCCGGACAGAGCTCCGCTCTATTATAACGCGTTGTTGGGAGTGGGATATCTTGGTGGCTGGAATGGCGCGGAAGGAAAGCCGTTCGGAGAGATTTTTGTGCGACTGACTCCGCTTTCACTGGGTGCATCGTATTATCGCACTCGGGAACGGGCGTTCGGTATCGGCGTCGGCTTTGACCATTACACGCATACTTGGTCCTTCATCGTGAACATGTTTGCATTTGACCGCTACCTGTAGTCGCCGATATGCGCCATTATCAAGGAGATTTTGAGTCTTGTACTGGACAGTTCCGTAATGCTTTGTTACTCTGGGCGGTATGGAAACGCAAATCGTCCGATTTGCTCCGGCGAAGCTCAACCTTCATTTAGCGGTCGGGCCTCTCGAGCAAAGTGGACTCCATTCAATTCAATCCCTCTTTGTGACCACTTCTTTAGCTGATACCCTTACGATAACCCTTTCGCAGAGCGAAAACTTCTCCATCGTCGTAACCGGCCTCGAAGCGTACTGCCTGCCAGGAGAGGACGCGATCACCAAAGCGGCTTTGGCCTACCAGACGTACTGTCCGCTTCCATGTGTTCTCCATGTTCATTGCACCAAGCGAATCCCCGTTCAAGCGGGGCTCGGCGGCGGTTCGAGCGACGGAGCGGCTATCCTGCTGTTCCTTCAGGAACTTGCCCGGGAGAACAGGCTCAGCGATGAAGAACTCCGTATGGCGGCAAAACATGTCGGCAGCGATCTTCCCTTCTTTGTCAGCGGGGAGAAGGCGGCGATTGTTGAAGGTACCGGAGAGATGATCACCCCGCTTCCTTGCAGGTCGTTTCCCGCATTGGTGGTAAAGCCGACCAACCTGAATATATCAACGAAAGACGCCTATGATTCACTGGATCGGATCATCGATCGTCCTCTTCAATGGGCCGATCACGAAGATATTGCCTCAACATTCAAAGATTCAATACCAAATTGGCATAAAACGTTTTATAATGACTTTGAGCAGACGCTATCCGATCTTCCTTTTTATAGGGAATTGAGGAAACTTGCAGCAGGGTTTGATGGCTACCAAGGGCTCAGTGGAAGTGGACCATCTTGGTTTTTCATTGACGAATCCGATCAAGAAGTCGATGTACTTGCACAAAAGATCGACGATCGGTTCGGTTCGCGCGTAGCGACCTATCGCCTGACGGTGTGCTCGTAAGTGATTTGAGGCAGACACGCGGAGGTTAACGTGGAGATTTCAGAAGTTCGAGTTCGCAAGGTTCAACAAAGTGGGAAGCTGAAGGCATACGTAACGGTTACCTTCGATGACCAATTCGTGGTTCACAACATCAAGATCATTGAAGGGCAGGAAGGCAACTTCATCGCGATGCCCTCGCGGCAGTTGTCCAACGGGGAGTTTAAAGATATCGTCCATCCGATCACCAGCAGCTTCCGCGAGAAGCTCCAGAATAGCATCATGAAGGCGTACGAGGAAGCCGAATAATCTTACTGGACAAAAAGTATTTTTTGCGATAGGGTCTAACCGTCGTTGGGAAGTAGCCAAGTGGTTAAGGCTCTGGTTTTTGGTGCCGGCACCGGGGGTTCGAGTCCCTCCTTCCCAGTTTGGGCAATCTCGTGCATCGATTGCCCTTTTTTCTTTTAGGGGGCTTGTATAGAAGGGAATAAGTTTTCTATACTCAGTTCCTGGCGATATGTGTTACATATCCTCTAATGTTATGGTAATTGGCAATTGGCCAATGAGAGTGCAGGAGTAAACAATGAGCAGCAGTCGAACACTGAGCGCCGAACTCAGAACGGAAGATTTCGGAAGTCGCGGAGCACGGAGACTTTTACGAAGCAATCGGATCCCGGCGGTCATCTATGGAAAGAACGATCCCGTCCATATCAGTCTGGACAACCAGGAATTCAGCAACAAAGTACGACACTTTTCAGAAACAGCTCTTCTGAAGGTCATCGTAGGGAAGAATGAGTACGAATGCTTGATGAAGGATTATCAAGAAGATCTGATCCGCGGTCAGATCAAGCACGTCGACTTTTATGAAGTCACCACCGGTCAGGTCCTTCGGACAATGGTCAGCCTCGTGCTGCATGGCACCCCGATCGGTGTCCGTGAAGGCGGAGTTCTCGA
>Ga0116182_1003991_pt1 | contig 13354 bp, 17 predicted proteins | sample AD_UKC077_MetaG_FD_89805 | JGI IMG/M metagenome (GOLD analysis project Ga0116182, IMG submission 89805) | Active sludge microbial communities of municipal wastewater-treating anaerobic digesters from USA - AD_UKC077_MetaG | ecosystem: Engineered > Bioreactor > Anaerobic > Digestate | place: USA...
GTTTACTTTTAATAATGGAGTATTAAAACACGTATCAGATGGAGATATTTGGAAAACAATAGACAAAATAAGATTTAAATATACTGAATGTGTTTTGAATTTCGCCTTATTCAGGAAGGAAGTTTTTAAAGACATTCAATGGGATAATAAATTAAAACTAGCAGAGCATATTGATTTTTACTTAAGATTTAGGGATACAAAATGGAAAGTAGCTTATACACCGGTAGTAAAAATTATTCATCAAAAAGTAAGAGACGAAGATTATAAGTATTGGAGGTCAAGAGCTAAATATTTCTCTGCTATAATGTTTAAGAAAAACAAAATAAAGAAAATGATAACACAAAAAGGAACAACAACCGTCCTTAGAAATGGTAATAAACTTTTTACATATAAAACAAAAATAATTTAAAAAAATATGACAATAAACTATTCACAAATTAAAGAGCTTAAGTCAATTTATAAAGAGTATAAAAAAACATCTGAAATAATTAGTGAGCTTAAAAAGACCTACGAAGATAGATATGGAAAAAATATCGTAAAGCTTAATAGAGACGGTAAAGAAATTGAACTAGAAGAAAACGTTTTATGGACAGAGATATTTCACGGTGGTATTAAAACTCAAGCTGGAAAAATAATGGCTGAAAAATATCCAGAGCTATTTGATAGTTTTAACAAACAAGAACAACTGTTAGACAAGTTAAATCTATTCACGGTTAAGAACTGGGGATTTTTCTTTCAACAGATGAGTTTAGTTGTTTTGATAGACCTTGTTTCAGCTTTAATAAGATATGAATTATTAAGATTTTTCTTTTTGGACAAGATTATTATTGGCTTTAAGAAACTAATTAATAAAATATATGTCAGCAAAGCAAGAAAAGAAATTGAGAAAAATGTATAAGAAAGATTTAAGTATAAAAACAAAAGATGTCTTTACTTATTTTATGAAACAAAAGCCTTGGTATATTCCAAAAAGATTGTGGGTATACTGGTTGACCAAGTAGATATGAATTATCAGGAAAAGAAAATAACTAAGATAATCGATAAAGGACAAGGTGATTTTATAGAACATAACTTTGAATATAAATGCGAGGACTTATTCGGCGAGGCAACTATTACCTCAATAAATAAGTTAGACGGAGAAACCCTAGACGAGCTTGTTTGCGATATTATAATGGCTAAACAACTTAAAAAAGGACACACACCAAATTATGAAATAGATTTTCAAGCTAAGTTTAAATCACAATGGAAAGACGATGAAGATAATAATATAATTAATAATAATAAACCTATGAAAAAATTAAACAAAAAGAACAAGATTACTGCAATTCTATTATGCTTCTTTTTAGGAGGTATAGGATTTCATCGTTTTTATTTGGGAAAGATTGGAACCGGATTACTAATGTTAATAACTTTCGGTGGATTTGGTATTTGGACGTTGATAGATTTTGTAATTCTATTAACTATGTCTGATGAAGATTTTGAAGAAAAATATAATTAAAAACCTATGCTAAAAACAGCTGAATGTGTGACTCCTAGGCACCCTGATAAAATCTGCGACAGAATAAGCGATGCTATTCTAGACGCCTGCTTAGAACAGGATCCCAACAGCAGAGTGGCCATTGAGACTATGGGTGGTCATAACTTAATCACTATCACGGGTGAATTGACTACTAATGCTTATGTTGATATCCCGACAATCGTTAGAAGTATAGTCGGAGATAAGTATGGAATTCAAACCAACATTGTTAAGCAAAGTCCATTTATTTCACAAGGCGTAGATGATGGTGGCGCCGGTGACCAAGGAATTATGGTCGGATATGCTTGTAATGAAAATGAAGATATGATACCTCAGGAATTATATCTTGCTAGAAAACTTTGTAAATACTTATATAAAATTTGGCCACTAGACGGCAAGACTCAAATAACTATTGATGAAAATAATGAAATAACAACAGTTGTAGCTAGCTTTTGTGGAGTAGAATCAAAGATGATAAAATATGAGATTGAAAGATGGTTAAGAGAACTTCCGTTAGCTCCAGTATATAAAATATACGCCAATCCAGCCGGTGATTGGGATATGGGTGGTTTTGATGCAGATACTGGTCTAACTGGTCGTAAATTAGCTGTAGATAATTATGGACCCCAAATTCCAATAGGTGGTGGAGCATTTTCGGGCAAAGACTCAACTAAGGTTGACCGCTCAGGTGCATATATGGCTAGAAAAATTGCTGTTGATTTGTTAAAAGGTTCAAATGGTGTGAAAGAAGTAATTGTTAAATTAGCTTATTCGATAGGTGTTGCTGAGCCGGTTATGGCCACAGCGCTTATTACTGATAACGAAGGTGGTTTTTATCCTATGGGGATAAACGGTTACGATCTAACTCCAAAAGGAATTATTAAGTTTTTAGATCTAAAAACACCAATATTTGAAAAGACTGCCGAATGGGGTCATTTTGGTAATAAATTTAACTGGGATAAATAAATAATATGGCTAGAAAGGATCTGATTCCTTTTAATAGACTAACAGAAGAGGAACAGAAGAAATTAGCGAGAAAAGGAGGTCTAGCGAGTGGAGAGGCTCGAAGAAAAAAAAGAGACCTAAAAGAGAAACTAGCAACGGCCTTAGAATATATAACATCCGAAAAAATTAAACAGGAGCCGGATAAAAAACTCAAACGCGTTATAAAAAATATAGGCTACGATGTGTATGTTCTTTTAAGAGAAATAGAAGGCGGAAATCTCCAGGCGATAGATAGAGCTTGGGATAGATTATATGGTAAGCCCCTTCAAATTTCCGAAGACAGAACACCGCAAGAAATAAAAACGATAGAATTGAGAGTAATAAACCAAAAAAATGAATCTGAGATTAACAACAACCTGGGTAATGGAGAAGAATCTAAACAGTCAAGCCAGGATAACAATTAACGAGGGCAGCTCAAGGTCTGGAAAGACCTATAATTTAATGATGATGTTCGTTGTTAAAATGTTACAAGAGAAGTGTTTAATAACGATAGTTAGAAAAACATTACCATCAATTAAAGCCACGGCTTACAGAGACTTTCTAGATATACTTGATAAAGCTGGCTTATATAATCCCAATAATCATAATAAAACAGAATTAAATTATAAACTAGGACAAAGCGAAATAGAGTTTATATCAGTTGATGATTTTAATAAAATAAAAGGACGCAAGAGAGACTATCTATTCTGCAATGAAGCCAATGAATTAAATAAAGACGAGTTCACGCAGTTAGCTCTTAGAACAACTAAACAAATTTTTCTGGATTATAATCCCAGTCATTCTGCCTTTCACTGGATTGAAACTGATATTAAAACAAGAGAAGATGTTTTATTGATCCACTCAACCTATAAAGATAATCCGTTTCTCGAAGATGAAGTTGTTAGAGAAATAGAGAGACTAAAAAACACAGATGAAAATCTTTGGAGAATATACGGCCTTGGTTTAATGGGTATATCAAAAGCAAGAGTTTATTCTGATTGGGAGTTAGTAGATGAGATGCCAGAAAATTATCACAATAAGTTTTATGGTTTAGATTTTGGATTTAATCACCCAAACGCTTTAACCGAAGTAAGAGAACAAGATGATGAGTTCTATTTAGATGAAAAGATTTATCTATCCGGCCAAACCATTGAGAAACTAATAGCTAAAATGAATGAGCTAAAAATAGATAAAAGGGCGACAATATGGGCTGACTCTGCTTATCCTGCTTATATAAAACAAATTAGAGACGCTGGATATAACTGCCAACCAGCTGATAAAGGTAAGAACAGTGTTAAACAGGGAATTGATTTAATAAAGAGCAAAAAGATTTATCTAACAAAAAGAAGTTTAAACATACAAAAAGAAAACAGGGCTTACAACTATAAAGTTGATGCTAACGGTAATGTTGACGACACAGAGCCAGTAAAATTCAAGGATGATGCTATGGATAGTATTAGATACGCAATCTATTCTGAGAAGAATAAACGTTTTATTGGTATAATTTAAAACTATGCAAGAAAAGTTTAAAAATGCAACATCAAACTGGGAAAGGAAACTGCTAGCTATAATAGAAGATGAAAGAAGGAGTATTAGTTTTGGTTCAATAAGTATAGAGCTTAAGATAACAAACGAAAAAGTAGTATTAGTAGAGCTAAGAGGAACAACCAAGACTTATAAAATGGATTAGGGGTTGTATTTTTTTTAAAAGTATGATATAATAATAGGAGAGATTTAAAAATAGACATTACTCGTTTTATAAAACAATTAAAAGCGAGCTGTTCCGGATTATCGGATGGCTCGTTTTTTTAATAAGTATGGCAATATTTGATTGGAAAAAGAAAGGATTGCAGGCTGGCTCAGAGAGCAGCGCTATAGATATGTTATTTCATAAAACTCTAAAGGGTGACATATCTTTTGGTCGTGGAAGAGCTCTAGACTATTATGAGAAATCTGTTTATATTAATAAAGCAATTGAGAAGAGAGCTGATAAGGTTGCTGAAGTCGAGTTTTACTTAAAGGATAAGAAAGGCGAGAAAATAAATGACCACGAGATACTTGACTTATTAGCTAAACCAAACAACTTCCAAACAAGAGAGCAATTTTTCTCGTTATGGAATAAATATTATGATATCTATGGAGAGGTTTTTGTTTTAATCTTAAAAGACCAAGAGTTCTTAGGTAAAAAGAAATTTGAACTAAGGTTGCTAGAACCAAAAGACTGTGAACCGGAATTTGATGTGAACTGGCAGTTAACAGGTATTAAGTATAAAGGACAGCCAGCGAAGTATAGCTCAAACGAAATTATCTACGACTATAGACCAAACCCAGCTAATCAATTTAGGGGTATTTCTTTACTTCGCGCTGGCGCTTACACAATCGAGACGAACATAGAATTAGATAGGCTAAACTATAACCTTGTAAAAGCCGGAGGTAAAGTTGAAGGTATAATCAATTTTAAAGGTGAGCAAGTATCACCAAGTCAGCTGATTGAGTTTAAGACAAAATATAAAGAACAACTCCAAGAAATGTCTGAGAATGGAAACGTTGTTTTTATGGGTGGAGATGCTGTTTATCAAAGAGTTAATTTAACACCAGAAGAATTAGGATATATCGGAACTAAAAAGATGAGCTTAAATGATATCTGTATTTTAACAGACGTCCCAAAGGTTCTGCTTAATTCTGTTGACGATGTTAAATACGATAATGCAGACGCTTCAATTAAGATGTTCTTAAACGAGACAATTATTCCGTTAATTAGGCAAAAAGTTAATAAGCTTAACGAGAAGACAGAACTTGTTCCTGATGAATATGAATTATGTTTTGTTGACCCAACACCAGAAGACACAGATAAACTTTTAAAGATAAATGAAAGTGGTTCAAAAAACTATTATCTAACACCGAATGAAATGAGAGCTAATGTTGGTTATGAGCCAATAGAAGGAGGAGATGATATCCTTGTTCCGTTTAATATGACACCTACATCTTATGACAAAGGTTTAAAAAAAAAATCGTTTGAACACCCATTGAAAGATTATAGTAATAGGAGAAAGTATTTTGAAAAAAGAATAATTATCCAAGACAGATTAGAAAGCAATTTTATTAAAGCTCTTAGGAAATACTTTAAAGGACAGCAGGAAAGAGTTTTAAGTGGCATTGGTAAGTCATTAAAGAAAGACTTAATTGATAGCTCATTCAACTTTAAAAATGAAGTTAGTATCGGAATTGAAATGCTAACACCACTTCTTAGAGAGTATATGGAGCAAGCAGGGAAAGAAGCTAAAGAAATGGTTGGTAGTGAATATAGATTTATTTGGACACAGGAGATTGAGCAATCACTTAATAAGAGAGCTGAGTTTTTTGTTAATAGTATCAACGAGACAAGTTTTAATAAGTTAAAAAACGAATTCAAAACAAGCTTAGAGCTTGGAGAGTCAAGGCAAGAATTAATTGACAGAGTTGAAAACGTTTACGGAGACATAAGTAAGGGAAGAGCTAAAGTTATTGCTAGGACAGAAGTTCACAGCGCAGTTAATGATGGAACGCTTGAAGGTTATAAGCAAGGAGGATTAGGAATTAAAATATGGGTCGCAGTTATGGATAGTGTCACTAGAGAAGAGCATGCTGATATGGATGGAGAAGAAGTTCCAATTGACCATCCGTTCTCAAACGGAGAAATGTTTCCAAGTTCACCGAATTGCCGTTGTCAAATATAACTAATAATACTTAAATAAATATGAAGACAAAATTCTACAAACTACATAACCAATCGTTAGCAAGACATAAGGTTGCTAACTATAAAGAGTTATGGGAGAAACTAGAGGCTAAAGGCTATAAAGGTTTAGAGATACAAGTTGAGACTGTGTTTACTAAATCAGAAAAAGATAATGTATTTCACGCTGTGTTCTCTACAGATAGTGTTGATAGACACGGTGAGGTAGTAGTTCAAAACTGGGAGTTGAAAAACTTCAAGAAAAACCCTGTATACTTAGATAGCCACAACTATAATAGCATTGAACATATTATTGGCAAAGTTAATAAGGTTAGAGTTGCTGATAATAAATTAGAAGGAGATATTGAATTTGCGATGTCAAACCCGAAAGGTGTTATGGCTAGTGAAATGGCAAGAGGTGGTTTTTTAAATGCTTCAAGTGTTGGATTTATTCCAAAAGAATTTGATGATAAACGGGAAAAGATTTTAAAAAGTGAATTGCTTGAGATTAGCGCAGTCTCAGTTCCAGCTAATCCAGAAGCTACTTATGATAAAAAACAATATGAAACAAAAGACAATTCAGGAGAAGATATTAGAGTTGACGAGACCGGAGAAAAGCAAGACGAAATTAGTAATAGTAAAGAAGAACAGCAAGAAGATATTAAAGAAGAAATAGCTGACGAGGTCGTTGAAGTTAAATCTAGTCCTGTAAAAATAGTTTCTAAAGCTATCAAGCAGGAGTATGATATTAAAAGCAAAGCTTTAGGCAGGATTTTATCTGCAATTGAGCGTATCAGCCAAGAAACTAAAGGTCGACAAACTCCTGAAGAGGAGAAGGCTGATATAAATGCTAAAATTAATAAAGCAGTTAAGAAATTGCTTAAACTAAAGAAATAAAACTATGAAAGATTTATTGAAAAAAATCAAGTCTCTAGTAGCTAAAGGTTTCGCTACTAAGTCTGAGAAAGAAGCTATCAAGAAAGAACTTGAAGCTTTAGATGAAACCGAACAAGAAGTCTTAGAGGACAAAGTCGCCGAAGTTGACGCTTTACCTGAAGAGGAAGAAGCTGGCGATGAGGTAGAGAAAATGCTGAAATCTCTTATTAAGAATTCAACAGCCACAACCAAGTCTGAAATCTTATCTGAATTAAAGAGCGAGATTAAAGAATGGATGGACGGCCAAAAAGAATTAATGGAGAAGAAAGCTGGTATCTATGCTAAGGAAGTTAAGGATGAGCGTAAAATGGCTAACGCCAAGTTTAAAGCTACCTGTCTTGCTTTAGTCTCTAAGGATGAGAGTAAGATGAAAGAAATGTCTACCGACGCTACTGGAACTCCTTACGCTGGCTATACTGTTGACAGTGAATTAAGTGCTGAAATTCGCCACTTAATTACTCAATATGGTGTTGCTCGTAGAGAAATGTCCACAATTCAGTTGACCAAGAATGAGTATAAAGCTAATAGCTTAATCACTGAGCCAACTCTTTTCTGGGTTGATGAAGGCGCAGTTATTGGCTCTACTCAAGTTGTATTAGGTCAAGAAAGCTTGAAGCTAAAGAAACTTGGTGCTATTGTTGCTTTAACTTCTGAATTAATTGACGATGCTGAAGTTGATTTGTTCGCTTTTGTTGCCGGTCGTTTAGCTGAAGGTTTTGCCAAAGCTGAAGATTTAGCTTTCTTCACTGGTGCTGGTGATGATGATACAACTAATGGTGAATTCACTGGTTTACTTAACAACACTGATATTAATGAATATGCTATGAAAGCATCTTCTATTGAAAGCATCACTGTTGAAGATTTAAACTCAGTTGTTGATGAAACTCCAAGTGGAGCTTTAGGTGGTGCTAAGTGGTATTTACACAGAAGTATGAAGTCTATTTTACGGACTTTGAAAGATGGTGAAGAGAGATATATCTATCAACCTTTGTCTCCTTCTGGTTTTGAAAATATCCTTGGCTATCCTGTTGTTGAGGTTGAAGTTTTCCCAACAAGAACCGACGATGCTGAAGAAACACCATTTATGTTATTTGGTGATTTGAAGAAAGCTTGTATCTTAGGATATAAAGGTGGTATTGAGGCTGATATGTTTGAAGCTGGCTCTGTTCGCAATGTTGCTGGCAACGCCGACATCAACTTAATCACCACTGACCGCAAAGCTATCCGTTGGATTGAAAGAGTTGGTTATATTACTATTCTTCCAGGTGCTGTGACCCGTTTATTGACTGGTTCCATCTCTGAATAGTTTTTTAGGGGCTGGCTAGGGCAACTTAGCCGCTCCTATAAAGATTATTAAGAAAAAACTATGTATCCATACATCTATAGAAATATAAAGACAGGTGAAAAGAAATACTCACATAAAGAGTTAAAAGATGAAGACTTGGAATTAATCTTTAGCGTAAAGAAGGTAGTAATTGATAAACCAATATCTACAAAATCTAAAAAGAAATAAGATGAATAAGCAATACACCACAAAAGAAAACATTGAGCAATATCTAGGTGAAAAAATCACCGACAATATTGATTTGTATATTTTATCAGCTCAAGAATATATTGATAAATACTGTGGTAGAAACTTCAAGGAATCTAATGAGAAAGAGACTAGATACTATAATGGCAGTGGAAATAACGAACTTATCATAGACGCGGCTACAGAGATTGACTCAGTGTTCATATCTTACGACCTAGGTGATTCTTTCACTGAAGTTGATAGTTATATCACTGAACCGCTAAACGAAGCGCCTATAGTCAAAATAACGCTTAGGAACAATCGTTTTCCGAACACTAAAATGTCAGTTAAGGTTGTTGGTAAGTTTGGTTGGTCTGAGTGCGTTCCGAAGGACATAACTTACTGCGCTACATTTCTAGCTTCAATGATGTTGAAAGGACACTCAGTTGAAGAAATATCAAGCGAAAGAATTGGTGATTACTGGGTTAATTATAGAGATGTTGAAAATAAGAATGGAAGCATTAAATCAATTTTAGATAAATATAAGAAATTGTTCTAGTATGATTAACACTAGATACACAACTAAATTCACGAATGGAAGAATGGTATGGGATGGTGAATACTCAGAAATTGATGAAGCTAACTGGTTCTATGGTCATATTCAGCAAACTACTGCTGAACTAACGCAGAGCTTAGCACTTACATTCACAAAAGCTTATACGATTTGGTGTAAATTAAACACAGACGTTGAGGTCGGTGATGAATTAGAAAGTGGTAGTAATAAATATATAGTTAGAGCAGTTAAAGACTTGTTAGTTGGTAAGAATAAACATAAGCAACTATTTGTAGAGAAACAAGAAAAGTATGGCTGAATTTAAAACAGAAATAATTGGAATAGAAGATTTTCAAAGAGCGTTAGTAAGAAATCCGCAGTTAATTATTAGTGAAAGCAAAAAGTTCATTCAAAGAGCAATAGCAAAATACAAGTCTGGAATTATAAACAATCCGTGGAAGCTTGGCTTAGGAGGTGGAGGAGCCCCGGTTTTAACAGGAAACTTAAGAGACACGCACTTAACAAATATAAGTAATTTTGAAGGAAGAATATATCCAAGCGCAAGTTATTCAAAACACGTTCATAAAAACAGACCTTGGTTAGACTATGTGTTCAGCAGTAAAATGCCAGAGATAAGAGATTTAGAAAAAGATTTATTAAATGTAATAGTAAAAGATTTAGCAAGATAGTATGACAATTTATAAAACAATTTACGACGAAATAGAAGACATACTAGAGACTGTTGAAAACGTTAAACAGATAGTTAAACATCCAACTGCTAATTTTAGTAAATATCCTGCAGTAGTTTATTTCCCAGCTGAGGTTTCAAATGTATTTTCAACTAACGCAGATAATTTTAGAGAATATAAGTTTAAGATGTTTGTTGTAGCGGGCGTTGACCAAACGACGATGAGTAATATATTTGAGAATGTATTATCAAACACTTGTGATGCGATACTTGAAGCATTTGATAGTGGTTGGAAGTTAAACAGTATTGATGGACACCGTGTTTGGATAAGAATAGATGCTGGTAATTGGAGTGTAGAAAAAACAGACAAAGGTTTACTAGGTGTAGCAGAATTTGACATAATAATTAAGTTATCAGTTAATAATTAATAGACCACAAAAAGTGGAGTAATAATAAAAATATGGAATTAATTGGAAAAGAAATTGAGATTGGTATCGGTGTAGAGTCTGTAAGAGGCACAGCTCCTGCAACCGTTTCTCAATGGATTAAAAACATCTCTGCTAGTGTGTTAGAGAAAGCGGAGTTCGTTAATGATGAAGCCTCAAGAGGAGTGTTTGAAGATATGGATGGTCGTCGTGTAGTTAAAAAACACATTGAAGGAGATTTAGAACAAAACCTATATGCTAATGCCTTCGGTTATTTAGCTTATAATCTTTATGGTGGAGTTGAAAGTGCTTTAGTTGCCTCTGGAGTTTATGACCACACATTTGAAGTAGTCCAAAGCTCGCTAGCTCCAAGCTTATCTATCTTTGCTAAAGATGGGGACGCTCAACAGTTAGCTTTTCAGAATTGCCACGTTAATACGTTAGAGTTGTCAGCCACGCCAGATGAGTATGTTAAATTAACGACTAGCTTTATCGGTGAAGACAGTAAAGATGACACTTCAACTCCTAGTTATGCTACTGATTTTGATTTTATTGGTAAAGAAGTATTGGTCAAGGTGGCTGATACCGAAGCAGGATTAGTAGATGCTATTCCGATGTGTTTAAAGGAGTTCAACATTACCTTTGATAGAGGTCTAATTGCTGATTATTGCTTAGGCTCCTATACGCCAGAGGTTTATGCTTCTAAGGTTAGTATTGAAGGTTCTTTTCAGAAGAACTTTGAAGATGAAACCTTTAAAGATTTATATCTTGGCAATTCTGCTAAATATATGCAGATAACAATCTTAGGAGAAGCCGCAATTGGAACTACATATCATCCAACACTAACCTTTACTTTCAACAAGGTTATGATTACCAACTGGGAAAGGAGCGGTGGTAAAGACGAGTTAGTGGTAGAAGATATTGAGTTTAAGGCTTTCTATAATGCTACTGATGCCGAAGCTTCTAAATTAGTATTGAGAAATACTAAAGATGAATACGAAGTTGAGATTAGTGCTTAATAATTAATAGATAATCCTATGATATTACAATTATCAAATTCAACAGTATCAATTAAGGATAATTTTACTTGGGGTGATAAGGAAAAAATACAGAACATCTACATTAAAGGTGCTAAGGTCGACCAAACAGGGATGAAAGAATTTGACACCTCTGTTGTAGGAGAAGCTAGATACACTCTTCTTGAAATAATGGTTGAAGCTATTGATGAAGGTGGAAATAGGAAGGAGTTTACTAGAGAGTGGATGAATAACCTAAGTCCCGAAGATGGTGATTTACTTTATAACGCTGTTGAAGAAGCTTCGCAGTCTAAAAAAAAAGCCTGACAGAGTTAAAGAGCGAACTGAAAGGAAATAGAAGCCCATCGCCTGAAGTAATAATGGAGTCGTTAAGTGAAAGATATGGTTGGACTCCTAGTCAGATAAGGAAAGAAAAGTTCAGCGATTTAGAAAACTACTTAGACATTATCTCGATGAAGCAAAGAATAGAAAAAGAAATGTATAAGAAAAAGAAATAAAATATGGCAGAGAATAGAGAATTACAAATATTAATAACCGCCAAAGACCAAGCCTCTCAAACGATGAAAGGCGTTGAGGGAACTCTTAAAAATCTTGAAGCTCCATTTAAAAAAGTGTCTACTGTTGGTGCTGTTGCTTTTGGTGCTTTAAGTGCTGGGATAGCAAGCGCAGTAAAAAGTTCTTCAGAGGTTGAAAGTATTAAAATATCATTTGAAAGACTATCAAAAGAATTAGGAACTTCAGGAGATGTAATGCTTAATAAGTTAAATGAAGTTTCAAAGGGGACAATTTCCAACAAAGATTTAATGTTATCAGTTAATAAAGCAGTTGCTTTAGGAGTTGGTAATAATATGGAAGATTTAGCAAAACTTCTTGAAATTGCTAGAGTAAAAGGACAAGCTCTTGGAGTTGATACCACACAAGCGTTTAATGATATGGTGACAGGTATAGGTAGAGGCTCCCCTCTTATTTTAGATAACTTAGGTATTATTACTAAAGGTTGGGCAGAAGAAGCTGCAGCGACAGGGCAAGCAATGGACGCTCAATTCATAATGAATAAGATTTTAGCTGACGGTGCTGTAGAATTGGCTAATATTGGAGAAGTTGCTTTAACTCCACAAGAAAGAATGGCACAATTAACAAAGCAATTTAGCGATTTGTCGGCTACTATGGGGGAGGCTTTTATGCCAATAGTTAAAAGTGTTTATGAAGCAATTTTGCCTATCATAACTAGCTTTGGCGAATGGATAAAAAATAATCAAGAATTATTCAAAAACATTATCTTAGTTGTTGGCGGAATAACTGCTTTTATGGCAGTTGCCTATCCTTTAATTAAAGTAGTTCAAACAGCAATAACTGTTATTAAAGCTTTACAAGTTATTACTGCGTTGTTTAATGCTACTCTTTTAGCTAACCCTATAACTTGGGTAATTGCTGGAATAGCAGCCTTAATAGCTATTATTTGGCTCTTAATATCTAATTGGGATATGGTTATCCAAGCTTGGAAGGTTTCAATTGAGTTTATTATGGGTTTATTTTCAAAGATGGGTGAATGGATTAGCGGGGTGTTTACTAAAACTTTCACTTGGGTTTCTCTAAAAATAGAGAACGTAAAGAACGCTTTCAAATCTCTTGGTGATTTTATCTCTTCACTTTTTAGTTCAATAGGTGAGGGAATTAAAGGGGCATTTAAGGCTACTATCAACTGGGTAATTGATAAAATAAATTGGCTAATAAAACAGGCTAATAAAATTCAATCTAGTTTAAATAAGGTTCCTGGTGTTAATATACCATTAATGAGTCAAATTCCAATGCTCGCTAATGGTGGTATAGTAAACAAACCAACACTTGCTATGATAGGAGAAGCTGGAGCTGAAGCAGTTGTTCCTCTTAATAAAAAGAATAATCCACTAGGTGGAGGTTTAACAATAATAGTCAATGGCGATATTTCTGGTCAAGACTTAATTGAAAAAGTATCAGAAGCTATTATGGGAAA
>Ga0116182_1003992_pt1 | contig 13354 bp, 10 predicted proteins | sample AD_UKC077_MetaG_FD_89805 | JGI IMG/M metagenome (GOLD analysis project Ga0116182, IMG submission 89805) | Active sludge microbial communities of municipal wastewater-treating anaerobic digesters from USA - AD_UKC077_MetaG | ecosystem: Engineered > Bioreactor > Anaerobic > Digestate | place: USA...
CAGAACAGGGGGTCTCTCAATGCAAACTTCAAATATTGCTGTTATCGCCTTTAACCATATCAGCCCGTTCCACCTGTCGGTGCCTTGCCTGTTTTTCGGAGAAAACCGAGACAGCATCGGCATCCCCGCATTCCACCTGACAGTATGCACGGCGGAAAACGGCCCCGTTTCCACCACAACCGGTTTCAAGATCAGTGTGGACAGCGGCCTCAAAGCTCTGCATAAGGCGGATATCGTTATCGTGCCCAGCTGGCGGGACAGCACCGAGATACCGCCTGCTGCCATGCTTGATGCACTGAAGGCCGCCCACAGCCGTGGGGCCATCATTGTGGGACTCTGCCTGGGGACGTTTGTCCTGGCCGCAGCAGGGTTGCTGGATGGCCGCAAGGCCACTACCCACTGGGGATGGGCCGACCAGCTGCAGCAGATGTATCCATTGGTCTCGGTTGATGCGGGTGTGCTCTATATTGATGAAGGAGATGTGATTACTTCGGCTGGGGTGGCAGCCGGGATCGACTGCTGCCTGCACATCATACGCAGGTTGTATGGTGCCGAAACAGCGGCCAGACTGGCGCGGCGCCTGGTGGTACCGCCCCATCGTCAGGGAGGCCAGGCACAGTACATCGAACACCCTATCCGTACCCCGCTGCCGCATGATAGATTTTCTGAGGTGCTGGCATGGGCCTGCTCAAATCTGGACCAAGATTTGAACATTGAAACCTTGGCCGCACGCGCCGGCATGAGCAGGAGGACCTTTACACGCCATTTCCGGCAATACACCGGCACCAGCACAGTGGCATGGTTGTTGGAGCAGCGCTTGGAACTGGCCCAGAAACTGCTGGAAACTTCAGGGGCATCGGTAGAGGTGGTGGCGCAAAAAGCAGGTTTCGGATCGGCATTGTCATTGCGTAAACACTTTATCAGGGCGTTCAGCATCTCGCCCGGCAGATACAGGAAGGAATTCCGCTCCACATAAAAAAGGCATGGTGTCTATTGCACCATGCCTTCAATCAGCTCTCTCCACCCTGCCGTCAGCCACTAGGGGCCTCCAGCGAGTTCATTTAATGTGGGCAACCATGTACCGCTTCAGGCAATTCCCGCGCAATGGGGCAGCTCACCACGGTAACGACAGTCCCCCGATTCAACAATTATTCCGCCCGGGCACGTAATACTAGCGAACAGGGCAGAGAGAGCAATACTTACGATTAGATTATTACACGCCCGATAGCCTGTTTTCAAGCGATTTGATTAAAACCCGAGAAACGGCAAAAGCCGTCTGACCTCACCCATCAGGTGCTCAAAACCTAGAAAATTGAGAGACTGCGGCCCGTCGGAGAGGGCCCTCTCCGGTTCGGGATGCACCTCGATCAGCACGCCGTGGGCGCCGGCCACCAAAGCGGCCAGCGTCATCGGTAATACCAGGCTGCGCTTACCGGTGGCGTGGGAGGGGTCAACCATAATCGGCAGGTGCGAAAGCTCCTTGATCAACGGCGCCACCGCCAGGTCCAGTGTATTGCGGGTGGCGGTCTCGTAGGTGCGGATACCACGCTCACAGAGCACCACCTGTACATTGCCCTCGGCCAGGATATACTCGGCAGCAGCCAGAAACTCTTCGATAGTGGCGCTCATGCCGCGCTTGAGCAGCACCGGCTTGCGTATCCGCCCCACCTCCCTGAGCAGGTCGAAGTTCTGCATGTTGCGGGCGCCGATCTGCAGCAGATCGCTATATTCGGCCACCAGTCCCACGTTGTCCGGACTCATCACCTCGGTCACGACCGGCAGACCGCTGGCCTTGCCGGCCTTGGCCAGCAGGATCAAACCCTCTTCGCGCAACCCTTGAAATGTATGCGGCCCGGTCCGCGGTTTAAAGGCCCCTCCGCGCAGCATATCCGCGCCGGATTTTCTCGCAAACAGAGCGGTTTCCATAATCTGCTCTTCGCTCTCCACAGCGCAGGGGCCGGCCACCACAACCGGACGGCACCCCTGCCCGATGCGGACGCCACAGACATCCACAATGGTATCCTCGGGATGAAAATCACGCGAGACCAGTTTGTAAGGTTTGGAAACATGGATGACCCGCTGCACGCCCGGCAGTTCCAGTATCTTGCTATCGTCCACATACCCCTGGTTACCCAGAACGCCGATGGCGGTACGCTCACTGCCGGGGATCGGCGCTGCGGTCAAGCCCATCTCACGGATCACCTGATTGACAGCATCAATATCAGCCTGAACAGCATTATGATTCATTACAATCAGCATAATAGACACTCCTGTTGTTTTGCTGCAATGAACGCCTGCGCCAAAAATAAAAGGCGGCTACACCGTGCCGCCCTACTCGTGGCATTCTGCCATCTTCTGCAACCTGTCCATCTGCAGAATCACCACCCGGCTGCCCTGCACCTCGATAACACCTTCATCCTTGAGCTTGCGCAGCGTACGCGAGATGGTTTCACTGGCTGTCCCCAGCCGTGCGGCCAGCTCACCCTTTCTAACCCCCAGATCCACATAGGTGATGCCGGCATAACAGGTGGAATTTTCTCCGGCCCTGCGTAACAGAAATGCCGACAGCCTTGAGGTGACATCGGCAAAGGAGAGCTCTTCAATCTGTTTTACAAACTGACGCAGCATTAGCGACATGGAAGCCACCAGATTGAGCGCGAAACCGGGATGGCTGCTCACCAGCTCCATGAATCCGGATCGGGGCAAAAACAACGCCTCCCCGGAAGCCATGGCCCGAGCCTCGGCAGGATAGGTGCCATCTCCAAAAAAGGCCGCCTCTGCAAAGGTTTCACCCGGCCCGACAAAGTGCAGCACCTTTTCACGGCCATCCGGAGACACCCGGCAAAGCTTGATACTGCCAGAGACCAGCAGATAGAAACCAGCAGCCTGCTCGCCCGTACAAAAAAGCGTATCTCCCTTTTTGAACTTGCGCTGCTGTGTAATCCTGGCAAGCGCTGCCAGATCGTTGTCGCTCAGACCGGAAAAAATCAGGGTTTTTCTAAGTAATTCGATCAGTTCCATTTAGCCACAATACTTTCGCCACTGAGGGCACAGAGTCAACCAAGTGCGAACAAACAGAGTCAAAAACTCACAAGTACGGTATGTTACAGACAACTTTTCCTCTGAGTTCTCTGTGCCCTCTGTGGCAAACAATCATGCTTTATCCAAGAATGTCTTAACCTTATCGGCCACCTGCGGGGCGGTGAAACCGAATTTCTCAGCCAGAATCTCGCCCGGTGCAGATGCACCGAAATGATCGATGCAGATACACAGTCCATCCATACCGACCAGGCGTCCCCACGACACGCCGCAACCGGCCTCAAAGGCCACCCTGGGCACTCCGGCAGGCAGGACCTGATTAATGTAATCAACCGGCTGGGCGGTAAACTGCTCCAGGCACGGCACCGAAACAACACTTGCCATGATACCGGCGGACGCCAGCAACCCGGCCGCTTCAACCGCCACATGTACCTCAGAGCCGCTGGCCATGATAGCCACGTCCGGGGTGCGTTCCGGTGAAGAGACAACATAGCCGCCCCTGGCCGCATCAGCCACACTGAAACCGGATTGACGCCTGATCACCGGCAGCTTCTGGCGGGACAGGATCAGAGCCGTCGGCCCGTCACTATAACGCAAAGCCATATCCCATGCCACGGCGGTTTCCAGGCCATCTGCCGGGCGGATGACCTGCAGCCCCGGGATCAGGCGCAGAGATGCAACATGCTCGATAGGCTGATGGGTAGGACCGTCTTCACCGACAAAAAATGAGTCATGGGTGAAGATATAGATCGACTGAAGGTTCATCAGGGCCGACAATCGCACCGCCGGACGGCAGTAGTCGGAGAATACCAGGAAGGTTGCGCCGTAAGGTATGATGCCGCCATAGAGTCCCATGCCGTTCATGACAGCCCCCATGGCATGTTCACGGATACCGAAGTGAAGGTTGCGGCCGCCAAAGGCGCCGGCCTGGACAGATGCCGAGCCCCTGATATCACTGTTGTTGGAAGGGGCCAGGTCTGCCGAGCCGCCAATCACCGCAGGCACCAGTTCGGCCACCTTCTGCAGCACATTGCCCGACAGGGAACGGGTCGCACCGTCCTTGCCGTCCACTACGGCCAACAATTCGTCCAGCAGATTGGCCGGCAGCCGTTTGTTCCACATCTCGTCCCACAGCTTGGCCTTTTCCGGGTTGGCGGCATGCCAGGCACTGAAACCGCGCTGCCAGGCGGCATAGCGCAGCTTGAGATGTTCCACCCTTGCTGCGCAGATATCACGCACCTCTTGCGGCACCTCAAAGGCATCATACTGCCACCCCAGACTGGCGCGGGTTGCCGACAACTCCTCCTTGCCGAGCGGGGAGCCATGGGCGCCGGCCGAATCCTGCTTGGCTGGGCTGCCATAGGCGATATGGGTACGGGCCATGATCAGCGAAGGGCGTTCCTTTTCCGATTTGGCCAGGGAAATCGCCGCCATGATCTGGTTGTAATCATGGCCATCAATACGCTGCACATGCCAGCCGCAGGCCTCGAAACGCTTGGCAACATCCTCGGACCAGGCCAGGTTGGTCTGCCCCTCAATGGTGATGCCATTATCATCATAGATATAGACCAGATTACCCAGTTTGAGATGTCCGGCCAGCGCCGCGGACTCGTAGCTGATACCTTCCTGCAGGCAGCCGTCACCGGCCAGGGCATAGATGGTATGGTCAATCGGCTTGAAGTCAGGTGTATTGAAACGCTCGGCCGCCATTTTAGAGGCGATGGCCATGCCAACGCCATTGGCAAACCCCTGTCCCAAAGGACCGGTGGTGACCTCCACCCCGACGGTATGACCAAATTCAGGGTGACCAGGGGTTTTACTGTCCCACTGGCGGAAATTCTTCAACTCATCGATCGGCAGATCGAAACCGAACAGATGCAGCAGGGAATAGAGCAGCATCGACCCATGGCCGGCCGAGAGGACAAAACGATCACGGTTGGGCCAGCGCGGATCCTCCGGATTGAAGTTCAGGTAATTGCCCCACAGGGCAAAGGCACAATCCGCCGCCCCCATCGGCAGGCCGGGATGACCGGAATTGGCCTTCTCTACCGCATCTGCGGATAAAAAACGGATCGCATTGGCACACAGTCGCGCCTTGTCTTTTGGAATCTGTACGTGTTGCATTACTGTCCCTTTCGGATGTTTATTTAAAGTGGTTAAACCCTTGTTTTTCGGGAAGATAGGGGGTTCCATCGGATTCAAGAACGGTGGTTCCGGGCAGATTGGATACTATACCAATAGCCGTGGCCGGAACACCAGATTTTTTGACAAGGCGGGAAATTTTTTCCCGATGGGCAGCCGGGGCGGTAAACAGCAGTTCGTAATCCTCGCCGCCGGACAGCAGCAAGTGTTTGGGGAAAACCGTCAATTCTGCCGCAATCCGCCGGAATGTCTCTGAAACCGGCAGGGCATCAAGCCGGATCGTGCCTCCGAAGCCGGACGCAGCGGCAATATGCCCGAAATCGGCAATCAAACCATCGCTGACATCGATCATGGCCGAGACCAGTCCGGATTCGGCCAGCAACCGGCCAGACATGGCACGAGGAAACGGATCCAGCAGTCGCAAAGACAAGCTGTCAGACAGATCGCCCACCCATGCCGGGAGCCTGCCTTCCAGGCATTCCAGTGCCAGGGCCGCGTCCCCCAGCGTGCCGGTCACCCAGATATCATCATCGGGCCGGGCGCCTGAACGGCGAATGATCCTGTCAGGGTGCTGTTCACCCATGATGGTGACCGAAATCGCCAGCCCTGAGCGTGAAGCACAGGTATCACCACCGATCAGCGTCACACCGTGATCAAAAGCCATGGAGAGCAGGCCGGCGGTAAAATCGTCCAGATATTCAACGGAGAGATCAGCAGGGACCGCCAGCGAAAGCAGCGCCCAGCGGGGGATGCCGCCCATGGCGGCAATGTCGGAGATACTGACCGCCAGGGACTTGCGTCCCAGGCGGTACGGGTCGTGCCAGCTGCGGCGGAAATGCACATCCTCCAACAGCATGTCGGTGGAGCTTAATAGCTGCATGCCGGGAGAAAGACCTGTAACAGCGGCATCATCACCGATACCGGTCAACACGCCAACACCTTTGGGGACATTGGCAGCAATCCGGTCGATCAGGCCGAATTCACCCAACTCGGCAAGCGGTTTCCCATGCGACATAATTTGTTGGTCCTCTGGCAGAAAATTTCCGGCATCCTAACAGATAGATGGCGAGCATTCAAACCTGAATCAGCATTATTAACTCGGTGAGATCCTTTACTCCCCCGCCACGCCGGTGGCCCATCGGTAATTGACCAGCGCCACGCTGTAGTCGCGCTGCGCACGGGCCAGGCTGCTACGAGCCTGCAGCAGGTTCAGCTGGGCATCATCCACCTCCAGCCGGATCTTGACACCGTATTCATACCCCTTTTCGGCCATCAGCAGCAGCCTTTCCGCCTGTCTGACCGTGCCGCCCATGGCCTGCACAATCTCCGCCGCCTCGCGCACCGCATTGCAGGCAGTGCGCACCTCCAGGGCAATCGAATCCAGCATGCTCAACTGTTCAATCTGCCTGGTGCGCAAGTCGCTTTTGGCCTGGGCCGCCTGACCGCCGGTCCGGAAACCGTCAAAAAATGGAAAGGTCAGGTAGACCCCGGCGTTCCAGGCCTCGCCGTTACTGGCGCGGTTTACGCCCTGGTTACGCACATCCAGCCAGTGCCAACCCGCCCCGCCCTTCAGGTCAATGCGCGGCTTATTGCCGCTTTCAGCGATTGTGACCAGCTCTTTATAGATGCCAATCCGCAGACGGATGTCGGAAAGCTCTGGCCGCTTTTCCGAGGCGAGCCTGAAGGCTTCTTCATAGTTCCTGATCCCATTGATATCGGACTTAAGTACGCCAGCCACATCCACCTCCCCTTCCAGTGCCAGCAAAAAACGCAGTTTCTCGCGCGCGGTGCGGATCTGGTTTTCGGTACGGATCACCTCCGGCATGGCATTTTCCACCGCCACTTCGGTCGCCAGCACCTCGTAATCGGTGGCAACCCCGACGGCATGCTTGCGCCTGGCCTCGTCCAGCAAACGTCTTTTCTGGGCCAGGTTTTCCTGGGCCAGACGATGCAGCTCACGTGTGAGCAGCACATCGTAATAAGCGGTGGACACGTCACGCCAGGCAGCCTGCCGGTATATGCGCAACTGTTCGTTGGCAGTCTTGAGCCCGACCTCGGCTGCCCGGATGGCGGCGCCGATCTTGCCCCAGGTAAACAGCGGCTGGGAAAAGCTTAGATCGGCCGTGCGGCTGAACTGGCGCGGCGTATTGCCATATAGCGCCTGCTGACTGCGATCCATGCTGTAGCTGGCCGAACCATTCAAAGAAAGCTGCGGCAGGGCCGCCGCCCGTTCCTCCACATACTTGCCCTGCACATAACGCCCGTATTCCCGCGCCTTGGCAATGTTCAGATTGCGTTCCATGGCAATCGACAGCGCCTGATCAAGCGTCAGCATCCTGACCCCGGCTGCCTGGGCCGGATCCGGAAAGACCATGGCCGCCGAAATCAAGCAGCCAATCAGCACAACGCAAAAATTAGAAAAACTGCCCATATGAATCATCACCTGAACCTGATTCTGATCTGCTCGTTCAGGTCCACCTTGACCCCCGGCAGATGCTTGAGCATTTCCATGGCCTGCTGCATATCGCCGTTCTGCGCATTGCTCAGTTTGGCCAGTTCATCCGGGGCAATCGAGAGCAGCTTGCCGAAATCGATATCAGCCAGCACAACCGTCTCACCTTCACGGTGGGTGGCATTGGTCTCCACAATCTCACCCTCGACCCGGACAGAAAGGGCAAAACGCATCCCCTCGAAGAACTGCCTGAGCATCTCCATGTCCTTGCCACCGGCTGGCGGCTGGGGCTTTGATTCCGGTTTGGCAACGCTGTCGCTGTTTTTCAGCTTGCCGTCCGTAACCGTTTTTTCAGCCGCCTTTTTGGCTGTGGGCGGCCTGGGCGAACTGATCTGCAGTGTTGCCGTATCGCCCGGCGTAAATACAAAACGGGCGGCCCTGGACGGATCCGCCTTCTCCTGCTTGCCATTCACCTTGGGCGGTGCGCTGCTCAGGGTCAGCTTATTGATGTCCGCCACGCTGTAGAAGGCCTTGTAGCCGGCATACTGCTCACTGGATATCTTTTCACTGCGAACGAAACTGACCCCCTCCCCCATGCTGGAGGCTGCTGCCTTGAGCTTTTTCGGATCTTCCAGGCCAAAATCATCGTCCGGCTGTTTGGCGCTGCCCTTTTCGCCAAAGGCCTCTGACATGGCCTGAAGCGCCTTCTTGCTCATCAGGAAGGTTTCCTCCACCATGGCGCTGCCATCCGGTTTGACGACCACCGTCCTTTCCACCTGAAAACAGCCGGACAACAGACACATCAGCAACAGGGAAAACAACGTTACAATCCTATGCCTTTTCATCAGCTCCGCCTTTCCACTTCCGTTTTATCCAGCCACTGAAATCATCCATGACAGTATACATCACCGGCACTACCAGCAAAGTCAGAATAGTGGAGGTCACCAGACCGCCCACCACCGCCCTTGCCATGGGGGCGCGCATCTCGGCGCCGGAACCGATGGCCAGAAACAGCGGCAGCATGCCGAAGATCATTGCCAGGGTCGTCATGACAATCGGGCGCAGCCTGACCCGGCCGGCTTCAATAACCGCCTCGCGGCGCGACATGCCGTCCCGCTGCTGCAGCACCTTGGCATAATCCACCAGCAGGATGGCGTTTTTGGTCACCAGTCCCATCAGCATGATCAGGCCGATCAGCGACATGATATTGACCGTGTCACCGGTAATCCGCAGCATGCCGGCCATGCCGACGATCGAAAGCGGCAGGGAAAACATGATCGCCAGCGGCTCGAAGAACGACTCGAACTGGGCCGCCAGGATCAGGTAGACAAAGGCCACCGCCAACAACAGGGACTCGGCCATGTAACCAAATGATTCAGCCATGTCCTCGGCCTCGCCAGACATGTCGATATGGTATCCGGGCGGCATATTGATCCGCTTTGCCGCGGCCTCCACATGCTTGACCGCCGTTCCGATCGGCAGATCATCCAGGTTGGCGCTGACCGTGATCTGTCTGGACAGGTCACGGCGGTTGATCTCGGTCGGCGAGGCTGCCGTAACAGCACTGGTGAGGCTTGCCAGCGGAACAAGCCGGGGGCTGCCGTCAGCAGTGACGACAGAAACCTTCAGATCAAGCACCTGGGACGGATTCTGTCTCATAGTTTGGGGCAGACGAACGCGCACATCAACGGCATCGCCATCTTCATCCTCATAGGTGGAGACTGCCTCGCCGCCAACCAGCCGACCAAGCACAGATACGATGTCATTGGTGGTCACCCCCGCGGAAAGCGCCCGCTCCCGATCCACCCGCAGGCGGTATTCGGGTATGTCATTTTCCAACGTCATGGCGATGTCAACGATGCCACTGACTTTGTAGAGTTCATCCTTCAGGCGGCTGCCCAACTGTTTCAATACGACCAGATCATCCCCCTTCAGATTGACATTGAGCGGCTTCTGCGGTCCGCCGATCTGGCCGACCTCCTCGATGGAGAAGATGATACCCGGTACCCGGTTGAAACGCTCACGCACCTCCTGCTGCAACACAAACTGGTTCCGGCGCCCTTCACTGCGTTCCTTCAGCTTGACATACAGCAGGCCGTCGCGCACCGTGCCATTGTCACCGGCGCCGATAGTGGCATAGGTATGGGCTATATCCGGTATTTTCCCCACAATCCCCAGCAATGCATTCAGTCGGTTCTCAGTTTCAGCCAGGGAAGCATCCGGCGCGCTCTTGAATGATACCTGGAACTCACCCTTGTCATACTGGGCCATAAAAGAGGATTCCAGGGTCAGGAAGATCATCGTTCCTGCCACGAACGACCCCAGCGCCGACCAGACCACAAAGCGGCGGTGATCCAGAGCCCAGCCAATCATCACACGATAACGGTCGCCGGTCCGATCGAACCAGGTATTGAAGCGTTCCAGCCAGGCCGCCAACCCCTTGCGCCGCCCCTGCATGTGAATCGAAGGGTCATGCCAGCGTGACGAAAGCATCGGGTCGAGTGTAAAGGAAACCAGCAGGGAGACCAGCACGGCAAAGGTCACGCTGATGCCGAACTGAAAGAAGAACCGGCCCACAATGCCCTTCATATAGGCCACCGGCACAAAGACCGCCACAATCGACATGGTGGTGGCGAACACTGCCAGCCCGATCTCGGCCGTGCCGAAACGGGAGGCCTCCATGTGGTCCTTGCCCATCTCCAGATGGCGGACGATGTTCTCACGCACCACGATGGCATCATCGATCAAAAGGCCGATTGCCAGCGACAGGGCCATCAGGGTCATCACGTTCAGGGTCATGCCCAGGGCGTTCATGATGATGAAGGTGGCGATCACCGAGATCGGCAGGGTCACGCCGGTAATGATGGTCGAACGCCAGGAGTTGATGAAGCAAAACACGATCAGCACGGTCAGGATGCCGCCGATCACCAGGGTTTCCTTGACATCAGCCAGGGATTCCCGGGTCATGACCGAACCGTCACGCACCATGGTCAGCTCCACACCCGGGGGCAGTTCCTGCTGCACCCGCTGCATGACCTTCCGAACCGTATCCACCAGTTCCACCTGGTTGCCGCCGGACTGTTTGTAGATATCCAGGCCAATGGCCGGCCGGCCGTCCACCAGCGCCAACTGGCGCTTTTCCTCGCTGCCATCGCTTACCCGGGCCACCTCACCCAGCTTGATCGGACGGCTGCTGCGCCGGGCAATCACCATGTCGCCGTACTGGTCGGCGCGGGCCGGCTTGCCATCGATGCGCAGCGGGTATTCGGCCGTGCCGCGGGTGATGCGCCCTAAAGGCGCGTTGGTATTTTCCGAGCGAATGCCGTTAACAATGTCGTTAACCCCCAGCCCCAGGCTGTCCAGCCTGACCGGGTCGATATCCACATTAACCTCGCGCTTGCGGCCACCGACCATATCTACCTTGCCCACTCCGGCCACACTCTCAAAGCGCTTCTTGACCTTCTTCTCCACCAGCGTGGTCAGTTCACGCTGGGACATGCTTGTGGACTGTACCGCCAGTGAGGCCACCGGCGCGGCATTGAAGTCCAGTTTCTGGATGATCGGTTCCTCGATGCCCTTGGGCAGATTGCCGCGGATCGAGGCCACCTTGGCGCGCACCTCCTGGGCGCAGTCGTTGACCTTTTCTTCCAGCCGGAACTCGACCACCACCGTGGAAACCCCCTCACGGGAGGTGGAATAGACATGCTTGACACCGGCCACCTGGTTGACCGCCTCCTCGATCCGCTTGGACAGCTCCCGTTCAACGGTCTCTGGCGACGCACCGGGGAATTTGGTCACCACGGATATGACCGGGAATTCCACATTGGGAAACATCTCCACCGCCAGCTGTCGGTATGAAAAGATACCCAGCACCAGCAGCGACAGGATCAGCACAGTGGCGAAGATCGGGCGTTTTATGGAAAGGTCGGACAGGATCATTTTTCAGCCGCCTTGGGCAGCTCCACCCGGTCACCGTCCTTGAGATTGAATCCGCCGCGCACCACGTACTGTTCGCCGGCCTTCAGGCCGGAGACGATCTCGACCAGCTCGTTAGTAACACTGCCGCTGGTCACCTCCCGACTGCGGGCCAGGCCGTTTTCCACAACAAACAGGATGCCCTTTCTGGCAGTCAGATCAAAACCGTTGATGGCGTTGCGCGGTACCTGCAACACATTGGCCCGCTTGCCGATAATGATGCGCCCTTTGGCAAACAGCCCCCCTTTCAACACCTCCGGCACATTCGGCACCTCGGCGATCACCTTCATGGAGCGGTCACTGGCGGACAGTTCCGGGTTGACATGCATCACCCGTCCGCTGAACAGCTTGCCGGGCATGGAATCCACACTGAACTCCAACGCCTGACCGGGTTTGATGCGTGCCGAATCCACGGAAGAGACCGCAAAGGTCAGATTGAGCAGACGATTGTCGACAATGCGGAAGATCGGCTTGCCGGCCGCTGCATCGCTGACCAGATCGCCCACATTGACGTCGCGCATTGCCACGTTGCCAGCCATGGGGGCATTGACCGCCCCCTTTGCCAGCCTAAGCCTTGACTGGCGCAACTCTTCACTGGCAACCCCGATCTGGGCAACTGCCGCACCGACCCGGGCCCGGGCCGCCTCAACCTCGGTGCGGGCGTCGTCCATGGCCTGCTGGGTCGCCAGTCCAGCTGCCTTGAGTTTAACCATGCGGGTCTCCTCCCGGTCGGCCCGGTTAAGCGCCACCTGCGCCTGGGCATGGGAGGCCCGTGCAGATTCCAGACCGGCCTGGGCCCGTTTGACCTGCGCCTCGGTTTCAGCCACATCGATCAGCGCCAGCGGCTGCCCTTTACGGACCCGCACCCATTCATGCACATAAACCCGTCTGACCTGCCCCGATATCTGGCTCTTGACATCAACCGAGAATTTCGGTTCCAGGCTGCCAGTAACCTCAATCTGCTCGGTAATCTCCGAAACGGCCGCCGTCTGCACATCAACGGCAACCGGGGGTTTGGACGCACTTTTCTCACCGCCGCAGGCGGCCAGCATCACCAAAGCCGCCAATATCAACCATCCCTTTTGCACACCCATGATCAGCTCCGCTCCGTTGATTTTGCTCCGATACCGCTGAACAGCATCATTACCATGCGCTGAATGAATGTGCGGTCAATGCGCGGTTTGACCTCGCAGAGCATCTCCTCGATAGATGCATTCAGACAGGAGAGGATCACCCATTGCATATCGCTGCTGTTGCCCGGCCTGACCTCGCCACGTTCCACACCCTCCAGGATGATCCCGTCCAGCACCTCAAGGATCCTGTCGTAAAAACGCTCCAGGTCATAGTGGGGCGCCCCCTGGGGCGGTCCGAAATAGATCGAAAACATCAGCCGCACCGTATCCTTGATACCGACCGCCGTGTCATAGATCCCGCAGCAGAAGTGGATCAGCCGCTCCGCCGCATGCCCTTCAAAACGGGTCAACCGGGCCAGAACCAACTCCATCAAGGCATAACTCTCGTGCATCAGCTGCAGGTAGAGCCCCTCCTTGCTGCCGAAATAGTAATATAGCACCGGTTTGCTGACACCGGCGATGGCACACAGCTCCCTGACCGAGGTCGCGGCGTAACCCCGCTCGGTAAACAGCACCAAAGCCGCACGCATCAGCCGTTCCCGCGCCTCACTGGTCATATTTTCCGTTTGTAATCCGCAATTCATCCGACCCCTCCCCGGGATAATACCTACCG
>Ga0116182_1004007_pt1 | contig 13327 bp, 20 predicted proteins | sample AD_UKC077_MetaG_FD_89805 | JGI IMG/M metagenome (GOLD analysis project Ga0116182, IMG submission 89805) | Active sludge microbial communities of municipal wastewater-treating anaerobic digesters from USA - AD_UKC077_MetaG | ecosystem: Engineered > Bioreactor > Anaerobic > Digestate | place: USA...
ATGTTTTGCGGATTTTATTATTTCGTCTGCCATTTCTTCATTGTTTACTTCAGGGCATACTACTATTACCATTAAAAACCTCCGCGCCATAGGAACGCATCCTTTTGGCGTTACGGGGCCATAACTGGCTTAAAAATTATTTTATGGTATTATTTCCTTTGGCTTATTAAAGGGAGGGGGCCAACCTAAAGAGGTATTTGTGCATTAACTCAATGTATTATGCTGGAATTGCCACAATCACCTCAAATTCGGCCATTACATAGCGAATGTCATTTCCGACACGGTTTAACCATGCTAATGCATTATCAATGCAATCAAGCCCATTTTCATCTTCCTGTTCATAACTGGCTTCATAGCCAAGTTTTTCTGCATACTGGAGAAAATCTTCGCATTTGCCATTTTTATGCATAAACTGAATAGGGAACATTTTTTTATCATTCCTGCCCAAAACTCACCAGAATGCCATAACTGGCCTTAACTGGTGGGGTTTTTTCGGGTGGGGGAGAGGGATGGTCGTGTCTGACGGGTGTCTGACAGGTGTCTGACATGTCGAATGCCATCGATGTTTTGGATTTTTTGATTTTTGGGCTTTAGGGTTGATTTTTCGAATTTCCAAGATTTTTCGAATTTTTGATTTTTGGATTTTTGGATTTTTTGATTTTCGAATTTTTTTGATTTTTCGAATTTCCAGGATTTTTGGATTTTCAAATTTTCACAAAAAAATACGTTTCTTTTGCCGAATTAAGCAAAAGAAATTCCGTTTTTTAGTAAAAATAAGGTTTATTCGGGCCAATCGGGCCAACATGGGCATGAAAAACCATCTTTTTTAAGGCTCTCAATGTCTGTTGAATCGAAACAACAGACTCTTTTTTCCTTATCCTTCTTTGTCATCTGATAACTACAACAATATTCCTCTGAAATCTCTAAATAATAGAGATTATCACAGTCAGGGAAATTATCAGAAAAAGAGAATTTAGACATTGGGAATTACTCCGTTAATCTTTATTCTCTCTTTTTCAATCCCGAATTTTACGAGTTTTGAAGCCATAGATAAGACTTCTTTTTCATAGAAGGAATAATGAAATTCCTCTCCATCGATGAGAAGATAGAACTTCTCAAAATTTCCATATGCCATTTTTTTTACACCTCATCCCTTTTTACGGGGAATTTACCTTATCGGATTTGAACCGATTTTTGGCCTTTAACCATAAGGTAAAAGAAAATTATTTTGTATTAATTATTTGTTTTTGGATAAAATCTGTATCCATTGAAATCGTTATTGAATTGGTTTCTTCATATCTTATTATTTTCAATACCGAAATAGGGAAATCATCAATATATCGCTGATAACAATTTCCATAGATTGTTTGAAAATTGGCCAATGAATTTACCATACCCTCTTCATTTCTGAAGAATACGAAATTTGAGAGATTAACAAAATTTGCTTCATATTTGTAGGCTTTTCCATCTACAAATATTTCGAGTATATTTTGGTTAAATACAAATTTCATTTCTTTGACATTAAGAAATGTCTCTTTAATTTCTCCATTTTTAGCCATTTTTTTACCTCTTATCCCTTTTTACGGGGAAATTACCTTATCGGATTTGCACCGAAATTAGGCTTATAACCATAAGGTAAAAGAAAATTATTTGAGAATTTCTAAAATTGTGCTCCTCTCATTATTGAGAGTATAACAGTGTTTACAAGTTGCGCACGATTTAGCGCCACAAATAAATACTTTTTCTCCCTGCGTTTCCAATTTGCGCTTAATTTCCTCAATATTTCCCTTTGTGCACACATTGAATGTATGATTAACAAAAAAGGGAATTTCCGAAGGAGTTTTCGGTGAATCAACAACTTTGTTTGAATAAATGAAAGTCATATTATCCGTTTTTTGATTTTTCATAAACGGATAAGTTATTTCTCTTATCCATACTCCAAAAACCGAAGAAGGGTTTTTTTCAGCAATCGCGCGCATATTACGCGCGTATACTCCATTGTTGATATCACCAAATGAGAAAAATCTAACCAATGAACCAATCGGGAAAATTGGTAATATCTCCAATTTTTTCGATAAGCATTCATGATTTTTATCATAGGCATTTCTCACAGAAGGCCTTATGGAAAGATATCTTTCCGCGTAACAAAATGCCTTAAACGGGCATTTCATCAAACAAACAGAATTAATAGAAAATAATCCCTTCAATTTGTCACTTTCGTGAAAAGTAACAAATAGGTTTTTTATTCCGTCGATTTTTAGCCAAATAGACTTTCTGTTAACTTTTTTTAGTTGTGCCATTTTTTTACCTCTTTATCCCTTTTTACGGGGAATTTACTTTAACGGATTTGCACCGAAAACAGGCTTATAACCTAAAGTAAAAGAAAAATTAGATGTTTAAATCCCATATTATATGATGGTATATCGTCTGCATTTTCTGATAATCATATTCTGGATCGTTTAGAATACTAATTACCATGAATGCTCTATTAGAATTGATAAATGGCTTTATTTTCGTCTCGAAAATTCTAAAAATGGTTTTTAGATTTTCTTCTTTTCGCTCTTTTACTTCAATCAATGCATAATAATATGCTGAAATAGTCTTAATTCCATCAATGAGAGTTTTAATTTCGCTTTTTGTAAGTTTTTTTGCCATTTTTTTACCTCTTTATCCCTTTCGGGTAATGAAACCTCATTCAATCGACGGGAAAAAGCCAAATCGACTTAATCCCTTTATCTCTGAATAGATTTTTTGAAGGGATTATCCCTTCTCTTTTTTGTGGCTTTTTTGCCTCTTTTTTTTCAAATGTATTATCACCTTTTTTTGGCCGTTTTTCTCAATTTTCTTTTTGTCTTATTTGAGTGCTTTTAGTAGTCATTTTCAGATGGCATACTGAAAATTGACTATTTTATAGTGGTTTAACGTCCTAATGGCACTGCTAAAAGCCAAAAAGTAACAAAAAACCGCTCCATTAAGACGGGATAAGGCAAAAGAACCGTGAAAAGGCTTCTTTCAGTTATTATGGTAAACCGTATTAGGGGACAATCTCTCTCCGATTGTTCACCCCCTAATCTGGAAACTTCGCATCTATGATAATCCAATTGAGAGAATGCTAACCTTATCCTTATCTCTCTCAATTTTCACTACATACAAGATTATCGTCAAACATGATAAAGGTATGTTTTTTAATCGGGGGTCAATTTGGTAGGCTAATAAGGTAAGAAAGGATGGAGCGGGCCGCGATGAGTATTACAAGAAAATTTGAAATGGTGCAAATATCGCATTTTTTGCACTTTTGAAGCGCCAGCCAATTTGATAGGCTTTTCGTCAATTGGAGAGCATAGCGGGCAAGGATTGAAGTGCGGCACGTATAGGTAAAATCAGGAAAAATCAGGAATGATCAGCGCACGGCCAGGATGGCTTGTATTCGCCAGCGGAGGCAGCAATGGGCTTGGATAGCATCGAGTGAAAAAAAAGCGCGCGTGATAACAAAATAAGAACAAAATAAAGAGATAAGAGATTAGGATATCGATAATAGATAGCAGGATATCGATAAAAGATTAGGATATCAGGATATGGAGATTAGGATATCGATAATAGATTAGGATATCAGGATATGGAGATTAATTTGTTTAGCAATTTAAAAATAAACGCCAAAACGGGATTTGCAACATATACAGCCATATTCAATATTGGCTTTTTGCAAAATATCATTCTTTTTAGATTTTTAAATCTTTAAATCTTTAAATCTTTAAATCTTTAAATCTTTAAATCTTTAAATCTTTAAATCTCTAATAGTATTAGAAATTTAAAAATGCGAAAGTCCGTTTTTTAGTATATTATATATATATATATATATATATATATATATAAGAGAGTAAAAACGGCTTCATGCGTTTTTAAAAATTTAAAAAGAATATCAATTTAAAAAGATATACTTTTTAAAAAGAATGTTTTTCTAAAAATGGTCTTTTGCAGTCTCAATAAGGTAAAAGAACAATAGAAAGAAGCGCGATTCCAAAATGGCGTTCGTCAAATGTCGAATTGGACCACATTGGTCCATGGTCTATTATACGGCAAATGTCGAAATTCCTCCCTTATCGTTGTTACAAAAAGTTATAATCGTAATACCGCAGTTTGATCAATGAAGCACACATTGAAGAGATTTCAGCAATAGCGCTATTTCCTGAAGGTATTAAGTCAAAAATATCGATATGGCTTTTGGATATGATTTTATTGTGTGGAAAAACGCTAATTTGTGCCGCAATTGGCTTATTGGTGCCTCCTGATTGCTTATCTTACCTTTTTGTTTTGGATTTAATCGGGATATGAGTATGGAATATGGAGTATGGAGTATGGAGTATGGAGTATGGAGTATGGAATAACGTATAGGTAACATATAGACCAGAATCGATTTTAACAGCCGTGAAGGTATCGAGAATAGAAGATAATACAAAAAAGGTATAAGGATATGGCTAAACATATCTTCTTGTTATCGTGCCGTGAAATCGGCCGTAAAATGCTTTTTGTTATTTGTGGCGCTATACTTTTCGCAATTGACCAGAGAAGAAAGGAAATAAATTTAATTTTAAATTTCAATATGGGTTGGGTTAAAAATTTTAATTTAACAATTGCAAGAAGTTAAACAGATTATATATTGGGTTGGTGATGTCAGCCATGCGTCGGACAGATGACAGACGGATGTCAGACAAGAAAGGGCCATCGAGACATTAATATATTAGAAAAAGAATCCAGGCTACGGAGTCTATTTCACGCTCGACGGACAGCCTGCCTTGCGTTTGGGCAACGGAGGCCTGTGCTTCGGAATCTCGAAGGGGGTGGCCTACTTTTACCTGCTGGCCCACTCAAAATTCAAAATTTCATTATTTCAAAAGTCAATATGGCAGTATTTATTGCAATGTTTTAATAAAAAAAATTTTAAAAAATGTATTTTTATAAATCTAAAAAGAATAACAATTTAAAAAGATAAACTTTTTAAAAATCTAAAAATGCAATTTTTAAAAAAAATTTTAAAAAAAATTTAGATTTTTAATTTTAAAAAATGTATTTTTAAATTTTTAAAAATCTAAAAATGCAATTTTTAAAAAAAATTTTAAAAAATGTATTTTTATAAATCTAAAAAGAATAACAATTTAAAAAGATAAACTTTTTAAAAAATTCAATTTTCATGTCGCACAAATTTTTTTGTGGTGCAGTTATGTCATACAAAAATAAGAGAGGTTTATATCATTGGGAAATACCCTTATTCCTCTCTATATACTAATATGCAAACAAATTATTTAATGGTTTTGGTTTAACTGGTTGTAACATAAGAGAGCAATTCTGTTATCGCCACTGTCAACAAAATAACACCAGCGATGTAATACATTGTTTTCTCTTCCTCTGACAATCTTTTCATATTCTCCCCCTGTCTAACAACCTGTTAGACCATAAAAAATTAAATCGATATCTTTATTAAATAGATATTATAACATGGTCAAATAAATACTTATAAGCAACATTTCGAGAAAGAACAACAAAATAAGGTAATACAAACTACATTCTTCTTGTTGCAAACGGGAAGTGTATAATGAAGCAATGGCCAAAAAAAGAAAAATAACAATTAATTCCATTGATTCGATAATATTCATATCATGTCCACTCTTCCCAAATTATATCAAGAAGATACTTTTTCTCTATCAACGTAATTTCATCAAGCCTTCCAGGGCGCTGATAGATTTTATATGGTGCTTCCTCGGGCGTTCTTACCCACGCATTGAAATTTACAAGTTCTGCGACCTTTTCTATCAAAAAAAATCTTGGAACAATAAGAAAACCGCGCCGCGTTTCGAAGGCTATGAAGTCACTCTTACCTCCATATAACCATCCCTTGTTACCTTCATTAACACCATGAAGTTCTATCCAAGTCCATTCATCCTGCACAGAAATGTCATTTCTATTGATTTTCTTCATGGCCTTGACATCGCACGTATAAATTATATCATTTTCACCTTTTTCGCAAAATTCTGGATTCTTTTTGAAATAAAAGTCAATTTTCTTGAACATATCGTCATCTTTTGATGCTTTTTTCGTCAAAAAACCATTTTCACTGGCTTTTAAGGCGAAAAACTCTTCTGCAGAGATTCCGCGCTCTGAACACTCACCAGACCAATCGAACCTGTTTCTGTAAGCACCAATCATTGCAACATACTTCAACGCGCACACATTTAAAACTATTGGCAACGCCAAAGTCACCCCCCTGCTGGTTTTTTCTTACCTATTGAGCAATAAACTCGTTTTTTACTTGTTATAATATCTATTTATATATATAAAATAACTCAATTAATAGTGGAGAGGGTGCAATGATAATATCAGGAGCCATTATACCCGTTGGGGTAAAGAACAAAAATGGATGGGGCATCCTCGACAGTGAAATCCAGAACGTGATCAATACGTTGAAAGGTAAGCCAATTACCGTGTGTTCACGCAATGGAGGCGCGCACGATTGCGATTTCGACCCGAAGGCCGAGATTGGCAATGTAAAAGATGTGTGGTATGATCCTTTTGCAAAGAAAATTCGGGCCATGGCTGCTGTGACAGATTCCGTGGCGCAACGAAAAATTGCTGAAGGAACGTGGAAGCCAAACTGGAGCGTCCGTCTTGCGGCAAAAGAAAATGTCGACGGATGGGCAACAGGGTGCGAGGGTAAGAATGTTACTGTCGTACCCGAGGGAGCTTGGCCCGATGCAAATTTCAATGTTCTTGCCTCTTCGGAGGACGGCTTTGAAACTTTTTTGATTGCCAATTTCTCTGTTAGTGCTCCAGCACCGTCAGAACCCTCAACTCAAGCTCGAACAGTCCTTGGGACTATCGAGTATGTACCGACAGCAAAAGAACTCAATCAGGTTATTAGCGGGCTCGCTTCTTCTCCTAACTCTCCAGAGAAGGACGCAAACGTAGCTGGTAACTCGAAAGGAGGTAAAAATATGGCTGATACAGATAAGAAAGAGACTACTCTTACCATGGAGCAGCTTCAGGCAGCCCTCGTAGAGCGCGATGCAAAGATTGCGGCTCTTGAGAAGAAGGCGCTGGAGCAGAAGCCTGATGAACAGGAAAAGGTCGCTTCCAAGAAGACCGAGGAAAAGGTTGCTTCCGAGAAGAAAGACGACAAGACCGTCAGTCAGGAGGAACTTATTGCGTCGAAGGCAAAGGAAATCGCAGACCAGCAGATTGCTGCGTATAAGGCATCCCTTGCACATGAGGCTGCAGTAAGTGAATATGTCGCCGCAGCTACAAAGCGCGGAATCAAGGACATCAACACCAAGATCTTCGAGGGAATGACCGCCGAGCAGATTACTGCGTTTACCGCAAGTCTGAATGCGATCAAGACCGAGGAAGTTGAGGATGACAAGACCGCTGGTCTGAAGTATCCTGCATCGACTCCTGAAGAGAGTGGTGGCCTGTCTGTTGGTATCCCGTCTGTCGACAGCGATGGCAAAGTGACGTGGGTCACAAAGGTATAGGAGGAATGAAAAATGGCACAGAATTACTTTGGGTTCAAGAAGCCCGCAAACAAAATCGTAATTGCCGCAACTGACTCCTGTTTCTACTCCGAGTATAAACTTGAGAGTGCGACTAATGCATACGCTGGTCGTGCGGCAATGCGCGGAACAAACGACGATGACGTTGTTGTTGCCGATGGTGTTACCTATATGGCCCATGGGTTCATTGGGTACGAGCAGTCCTTCCTCGGAAGCTCCTCGATGACCAGCAACAGGCCCGCAACCGTCGACACTATCTGGGCTGCAAGCGCCCGTGTCCCTGTCCTGAAGGGCGGTGGCTTCTGGGTTGTAGCTGCTCTTGCTGCTGGAGTTGTCGTCTACAAGGGCGATTTGCTCGCGCCGACCACTGGCGGTGTTCTTATACCCGTCGTCCCGATGGGTGGCGGATATGCAATGCGTATTCCCTTCACCAAGAATACTTCCGAATACGACACTGGCATTGACCTGCCTGCAGGCGCAATTGTCAGGGATGCAATCATCTACGTTGGAACCAATGTAGCTGGATCGACAATCGACGTTGGTATGCTTTCATCCGAGTCTGGTGGAGACGCTGACGGGTTTGTTGATGGTGAGTCCTGCGCCAATAAGGGATTCGTTGCACACGTCAACGGTGATGCTACCGAGGCCAACAACACTCGCGGAGACCTCATTGCTCTCGAACTCAAGTCCAATGACTCCACGCCGCTGTTCTTCGATGTTCCGAAGCCGTACATTTGCGATGGAACCCCGTCGTCCATATCATACACCACCTCCAACCATGCAATTGCGGGATACATTTACCTCGTTGTTGATGGTGCTGGAATGGCTCCGATTGCCATTGCAGAAGAGAGTGTAATCACCACGACCACTGCAGTCACTGATCTTATGGTCAGGAGCCTGATTTAAGGAGGGAACAAACATGGTACTTCCACCTGAAACTTATATGAAAATAAAAGAGGGAATGGTCGCAAATGCCCGTAAGCATTCAATTGCTCGGCAGATTATAGGTGTCCGTCCTCTTAACGCTGGCGTTGGTCTGCAGCAGTGGACTTATGACACTCTGACTGAAGTTAGCGATGCACAGATTACGTATGCATTTACCGAAACTGGTGAGGATGTTGCTGACTTCGGACGGAGCCATGTGCCTATTCCTGTGATTCACAAGGAATTCCGCATTGGTTTCCGTGATATCGTTGCAGCACAGCGCGGTGGTTATCCGCTTCAGTCTGCTACTGCAGATTCCGCATCTTACAAGGTAATGCTGCAGGAAAATGCAATGCTGCTTAATGGATACGCTGCTGATGGAACCAACTATGACATCAAAGGTCTGTATCAGTCTGCAGGAAACACTGAAACTACTTCCAAGGACTTTGGAACTGCAGGCAATGCTATGTCGAAGGTTCAGCTTGCTATCACGAAGATGCTTGAAGATGATATTTATGGCCCGTATAACCTTGTTCTGAATCCTGTTCAGTTTATGGAGCTTGCTGTGTCGGTTCTTGGATCTGGCGCTGGAGATCGTGAGATCACTATGGTCAAGGAACTTCTTGAAGGTGGTCAGATTTATTCTACACCGTTCCAGACAGTCGATACAGGAATGCTGCTTGCACAGCCTGGTTCTGGTTTCTTTGAGGCCGTTATGCCTGTTGACATGACTATTCGGACAGAGACCCTTCAGAAATCCCGTGATGAGTGGGGTCAGGTATACGAGTGCATTGTTCCTGTAATTTACGATGCAAACGCGATTTGTGGTCTAACCAATATTTAAGGAGGATATCTCATGGCTTGGGTAACAACAAAGGAGGTTAAGGCTATCGTCAAGTCATCGCTTTCCAATAGCGAGCTTGAACAGATAATTAACCTCGCCCAAGAAGAGATAGAGGCAAGAGCAAATACATCTACTTATCATGTGTATTTGCGTTTTGCCGTTCTTTACCTTTCGGCAGCAAGCGCACTTCGCACACTTAAAACAAGTGGTGAATTAGCATATACTAACAAAATTGGAACCACTCATCAGATAAACCAAATTGATGGAATGATAGAGAAATTTGATGCACTTTCGGAAAGTTATATACGAAAGCATACTGTAATTTCTCTTAATACTGATCCACAGGCTGGTATATCATTAATTCCGTGTAATTATGCAGACACGGAGGAGTGAGAGTGGATGATGATAGATATGTCGAACGGGGGCAATACGAAAAGGAAATTGCTTTATTAAATGCAGAAATAAAAATTCTGGTTTATGAAGTAAAGGAATTACAAAAGCAGGTAAAAGCCAATGAGAATGAGCATAAAGAATTTTTCAAAAGTGTTATACGTGCTCTTCTTGGAATTATAGGAGCCATTGCAACGGGATTTAGTGCATTGGTTTTAGGGGGAAAGATATAATGGTGCTGGAAAATAAGTTTGGTAAAATGCTGTATAAACTTGGAAAGAATTATACTTTTAAGACTGCTACAGCAACTACCGCTTCCGATACTTTTTACGGCGATGCACCTGCTACTTACACGGAAACTACCGTCCGTGCTGTTATCTTACCTACTCGGGCCTATGATATTCATTCAAATGTTGTTTATATAAGTAGACCAATTGGATTGGAAGAAATAGGTATTATTTCTATATTCATTGAACAAGATGATTGTGTAATCGATGTAGATGATTTTGTAAATGTTGGAGATTATTGGTATAAAATACACGCCAAAGAAATCTACGATGAATCATATTACATATTTGAAGCCAAATTAGGAGATGAGCCGTCATAATGGCAGCAAAGGTAAGAGTAATACCAGAATTTTCTGAAAGGCTTATTTATGTATTGAATCCTATCAATTTCGTAGAGCAAACGCAGATTCTCAATGCAATTGATGAAAATGTGAATGAAATGTTTGGTGAGATTATTAAATCTTCGCCTGTTGATACTGGCGATTATCAGTTATCATGGTCAAAAACTTACAGAAAAACTGGAACATCGCATATTTGGGAGTTGAGGAATACTTCAGATCATGCAAGATTCTTGGTTTATGGAATGGATATTAATTTTAGGAGATTTATTAGAACATCGAGAGGATTGACGGGTAAATGGTATAAATATCCTGATACAACTCGGGGGATAATCCATGATGTGAGGCGCATTATTTGGCTTCAAAGAAATAGATTACTTACTGATGTTCAAAGACTGACATTATCTTTCGATGTAAAGAGTAGAACATTTGGGGCAAGATTGAACCTTGCTGCGTTTACAGCATTCAATTATGGAGAACGATATAGATGAAAGAAAATATTGAAGATATAAAACGTGGTGTAAAAACTTTTATTGAAGCAAGAGTAATATCACTTGCAAATAAAGTATTTGCTGCGTTTCCTGAACAGAAATCTTCATATCCTTGCTGTGTAATTGATGTTGTTGCTTCGAAATCACAGCCTCTATATGAGGGTGGATTTCAGCAGGGCTTGCTTCGTTTAACGATTGTTCATACTGATACAAAATCTCTCGACCAATTATTTGATGATGTGCATATTGCATTTATTAAATATGGTTATTTGATTGAAGATTTTAGTTATGAAGGTATTTTTGCAATTACGCCTACAATGCCTGCACTTGTTGAGAAAGGAGAATTATTTAAACGCGAAATGGATATTGACATTTCGTGGATTATTGTGAGGTAATAAAAATGGCAACTGGAGCGCATGGACAATATCTTGGTGTTGTTGAACTTGCAAAAGAAACGGTTTATGGAAAAACGCCCACTAATCCTGCTATGGGTTGGATTGGATATGTGCAGTCGGTAAAGAACGGTCAGAAATTGCTTACCGAAGATATCAAGTATTTGAAATCTAATGCAGCAACTACTGGACGGCCTGATTCGCACAAAATCGTGCAGACAGGGGAAGAAGTATCCCTTGATATTGAATATATTCCACAGGTTGGAAATCTTATGTTGAACGGATCGCATCCAAGTCTGTTTGCTGGTTCGTTTACATCAGATGCATCAGCACCTTGGCAGCCAGAAGATACGATTCCTTCGTATACTGTTGGTGTTATTGACAAGTGGACTGATGCATCTACTGGTGGAAAAGAGTTTATGGTATATAACGGCATGATGGTTCAGGACTTTTCGCTTTCTGTAGAAGTTGGAACTGCCATGCGTTGTAATGCTACTCTTATAGGCAAATCGCTTACACCTTCTAAGACTACTTATATTGGAACTGGTTCTCATGCATCTGAACTTAACGCTGCGCCTCTTGGAGCATCGCATATAAGTTCAATTCAGATGAGGGCCACTGGTGGCACTTGGGCCAATATTACTGATCTTGTTAACGGTATTGAAGTCAATATTTCTAATAATATTGAAATAGCAAAGGATCTGAACGCAACTTCGACATCGAAGATTGCTGCGTCTGTTCTTACCTATCGTGATATTACTGTATCATTGGATGTAGATTATTATGATTTCACTGATGCACCGTCACCAAACAAGACCAATTTTGCTCTTGATGATATCATTGCTTTCCAGAGTTATGATCTTTCGTTCCTTGTCGAACAGGGAGCCACTGATTATTATGTAAGTCTGGTAGGAATGAAGTTCCCAGAGCTTCCGTTCTCGTATTCTCTTGAAGGAATAGCAGGCGATAAGCTTACCTCTCTGCCACTTGAAGGTTCGGCAACTCTGTCGGCTATTGGTGTTGCAGCAACGAGAGCAACCTAAATTTAACAATTTTTTGAAGGAATAAAATATGCAGACAATTGAAATTAATGGAAAAGAATATGAACTTACCGACAATCCTACTCATGGTATTGTTCGTGATATAAAGAAATTTCAGAAAAAACTGTCTATGGGATTTCTTTTAAAATATAAAGATACTATTGCATCGTTTAAGCCAAATACGCCGATTCAGGAAGCTATGGTTCAGATAGCAGAAATTGATCCTGAAGGTATGGCTGAATATAATGAAGATATGGAAGATTTTTTTGAAATATCTATTATATCGTTGGCTACAGGAAAATTGTGGAAACGTGAAGATTTCTATAACATGAAGGAAAAAGAATTTAAGTCAATACTTGATTCTTGTAAAGAAGTTGTAGGGAGTGATGCTGAAGGTTTTTTCGGAATCTCGATTACGAGTTCACCACAGACAGAGAGCGAGATGAACAACGAACCAATCCAAGAACAGCCCTGTTAAAAGACCTTTTTGATAGCAAGGCAGAGCGCAAAATAATAAAGTGGAAACAAATCATTCGTGATGGAAAGGGTCACGATGAAACTTTTAATGACCTTGCTATTATGAAACAAATGGGGTGGTCGTGGACAGAATTAAACAACATACCAGAACGTGTTTATTTGTCAACAGGACGGATATTAAGTCTCCAGGCCAAACACGCTGAAGCAGAGCGTGAAAAATCTAAAAAGAATAATCAAAGAAAAGGAATGGGAGTGAAATAAAATGCCAGCAGAATCAATAGCAACGGGAGATTTGGTTTTTAATATTGTTGCAAACAATTTAACAGCCGCAGGAGTATCGTCAGCAAGAGCAACAATGACAATTGGTGCAACTGCAATAGCAAATGCTACCAATTCAAGATTGATGACCATATCTAATACTGTTAAAGGTGTGGAAGAAAGTTTTAGACGGCTCGGTAATACTCTCGTTGGTGCTGGCGGTGCTCTTACTGGCACATTTACACTTCCTCTTCTTTTAGGAATAAAAAGTCTTACTACTGCTGGAACTGAATTTGAAACTGAACTTTATCGTGTTGCTTCTTTGTTTACCGATGCACAACATCC
>Ga0116182_1004017_pt1 | contig 13301 bp, 10 predicted proteins | sample AD_UKC077_MetaG_FD_89805 | JGI IMG/M metagenome (GOLD analysis project Ga0116182, IMG submission 89805) | Active sludge microbial communities of municipal wastewater-treating anaerobic digesters from USA - AD_UKC077_MetaG | ecosystem: Engineered > Bioreactor > Anaerobic > Digestate | place: USA...
CTCAGGCATCAAATTTGAACATCCGATGCATCCATTTCTCCCCCAACCTTTTTCGATGCCCTGGAAGCCTTATAAATAAAGGCTCTCAGAGCATAAAAATTTTCTCGCGTGTGATACGTTGCTAAAAAGCATGTTTTCGTCATGCATGTTGACGCTTAAAACACATTCAACTTCTGGCTACCAACCAGCGAAAATTGTTGCCCATGCACCATTTTTAGTTTTTAGGCAGCAATTCAGCAACATTGTTGTGCAAATCAGCACAATATTTAACAATCAACATGATAAAAACATGCTAACCTATTGATATTAAATTAATAGATTGATATAATTTTACTGGCATTAAAATTGCTTAAAATTTATTTGAGTAATTTAGTATTACATTAAGGAGAGCGGAATGCTCAAAAATATTATTTCAGCCGTATTTTTTACGACCATTTTGGCAACCTCTGTGCCCAGTTTGGCAGTTGAAAAGGAAGCTTCAGAAAAAGCAATTGCTACGGTGAGTCATGAGGTGACGGCAACAACGGACCAAAACGCGGCATCTAGTAAAAATACGCAACAAAATACCGAGGCGAACAATGTAACGACCGCCACCGCCAGTTTACTGTTTGCATTTGCATTGCTGGGTTTTGTGTTGCTGTCTAACCGCTAGTTTAGGTAGAGCGCACACAAGATAAACTGTATTAAACCTTTGCGAGCAGGCTGTTGCGGCCTGGTTCGCAAGTCATAGTCTTCTGTGAAAGTTAGGCTTTTTTCACAAACTCAGATTTCAATTTCATCGCACCAATGCCATCGATTTTGCAGTCAATGTCATGATCGCCATCCACCAAGCGAATATTCTTTACCTTCGTGCCAACTTTCACCACCAATGATGAGCCTTTGACTTTAAGGTCTTTAATCACGGTAATGGAATCACCATCTTGCAGCACATTACCATTGGCGTCACGCACGACTTTTTCGTCGTCAGCATTGTCAGTGGCTGCATGTTTTGGCCATTCGTGTGCACATTCCGGGCAAATGTATTGGTCGCCATCTTCATATGTGTAAGCTGAATTACACTTTGGGCAGTTTGGAAGGGTATTCATAGTCGCTTTCTATTGGTCATGATGCATCAAAATTTACTTTTTAGGTATGCCAGCTATTCAAATCATGTTGTGTTTCTATTACTCGCCAATAGAAACACCAAAGCCAAACACCGTTTGCGCATGATTATAATCAATTAATGACTCTCCATAGCCATCTGATAACATCAAATGCAATTTGATGTTATCGCGGTCAAATGGCTGATACTGTAAATCGAGCTTTGTATAGGCTTTATTATCACTACGAAAGTTATTACGAAACAATAAATTAGCCGATACATTTTTAAATAACTGATCCCAATGCAATTTCATATCACCATAGCCAATAAATTTGGCTATGTCTGGGTTGTCATCATTTCGACCCGACTCGTAAACGCGCCACCATGGCTTTAATGACACACTGAGATTGTCGTTAATTTCCCACGCCGACTCGATATAAAATCGGTTCCAGCTTCTTGAAATGGGCATAGAACGACCGTTGGACTCATGAATAAATCCTAAATTCGCCATACGCGGCAACCAAGCCTGACGCTCTCCCTCATTAGGTGACTTTAAGCCTAAGGATAAAATAATTTCCGGGGAAAAATTATGTTCACGCATTGGCCGCGAGTTTTTGCCATCAAATACTTGCCAATAAGATTGCTGCGTATAGGCGGTCCAAATTCTAGAAGTGTCCACATAAGGCAAGTCGCGCACAAAAGGAATACTGCGCATCAACTCTGTTTTAAAACTCACCTGAAACTTCAAGTCCTGATTGTCTAGGTTACGATCAACCCCATCAAGATGTCTGGGAGAGCTGGCAATATGATTTGGGTTTGAGGTTTTGGTGACAACCAGATAATTCAACCCATGCGTTTCAAGGTCGGTTAAATCTTTACTTTCACTACTGCTTAACCGCCATTTTCTGTCGAGATAGCGACATGGCTTATCGGATGCGTTTTTGCAATCCTCTGAATCCGTCTTTTTAGGTGTTCCGGCCTGTCCGGCATCTGCAGTCAACTGAATGCGATCAAAGCATGAAAGGCGCTCATCGGCTTGCGTGGTCTCTGAAAAGGCCGTTTTACAATAGGCTACCGCCGCTTCAATATCTGTAACCCCCGATTGTGCATGTGCTGTAGTTGAAAAAATAAATAAAAAAACACATACCCATAGCGGGATTCGGTTCATTGTTTGTTCCAATGTAAAAAATGATAGGTTGTATTGTTTGAGGGTATTGATGGCTACCTAGGGCGCGGGGTTCGTCATCATCAGGTGTAATTGCTCAATTTCTTGCAGTACTTCTGCGGAAAGCTTAATCTGCCATGCCCCAATATTTTCTTTCAGCTGCGTCATGCTGGTTGCACCAATCACGGTACTGGCTACACACCAGCGATGGTAGACAAAACTCAAGGCAAGCTGGGTTGGCGTTAATCCATGCGCTCGCGCTAGTTTAGCGTAAGCAGCACTGGCTGGGGTAACATTATGTTTGGTGTAGCGTTGCGCATAACCTAAAAACATCGTCACCCGACCTTGGGTTTGCGGGTTATCAATATATTTACCCGTTAAATGGCCAAATGCAAGCGGCGAATAAGCAAGCAAACTGACATGTTCACGGTATAAAATCTCACTCAAGCCAAAATCAATACTTCGGTTCATTAAATGATAACTGTTTTGCAAAGTGGCAATACGCGGCAGATTGTATTCTTTTGCAATACGCAAAAACTCCATTACGCCCCAAGGTTGCTCGTTGCTCAGCCCAATGGCGCGAATTTTTCCTTCTTGAATCAGTTCAGCAAGCGTTTCTAATTGCGTATGAATACTCACCCACGCTTTTTGCTGGCCCTCTGCATCAATTTCCAATTTTGGGTCAAACTGATACTGCCCAAATAGCGGCACATTGCGCTCAGGCCAGTGCAATTGGTATAAATCGATGTAATCTGTTTGCAGGCGCTTCAGTGAATCATGCAGTGCAGCGCGGATATTCGCACGTGTTAATGCATCGTCACCACCGCGAATCCAATTCAGACCTCGGTTGCGCCCTGCTACTTTGCTGCCTAAAATAATTTTGTCGCGCGCTTGGTGTTTTAACCAATGCCCGATGATGGTTTCTGTGCGGGTAAAAGTTTCGGCCTTGGGCGGCACCGGGTACATTTCGGCGGTATCAATAAAGTTAATCCCTTGAGAGAGCGCATAATCCAGTTGCGCATGCGCTTCTTCCTGCGTGTTTTGATCGCCATAAGTCATGGTGCCTAAACATACTTTAGAGACATTTAATGATGATTGACTGAGATTAATATATTCCACATGAGACCTTATAGTTGAAAAAAATATTTTTTAGCCCTTGAAATCAATTTAAATTGCCCCAAGTTAGCAATCGAGGCATGCGAGTGCTAAAATGCCGCGTTGCCCTTGCAATTTACAAAAGCAAATACATTTTTTAGATTTATAGCATAACTTATCAGGAGATACTGTATGAAAATTCGTCCTTTACACGACCGTGTGATTGTTAAACGTTCTGAAGAAGAGCGTACAACCGCCTCAGGCATTGTAATCCCAGATTCAGCCACTGAAAAACCAGACCAAGGTGTGGTGCAGGCTGTAGGGAATGGCAAACGTGATGAAAATGGCAAAGTGATTGCCTTGGACGTTAAAGTGGGAGACAAAGTGTTATTTGGTAAATACGCAGGCCAAACCGTTAAAGTGGACGGCGAAGAATTATTAGTGATGCGCGAAGAAGACATCATGGCAATTGTCGAGTAATTTCGAATTAAGAATATATTAAATAATTTATAGGAGAATTGAATATGGCAGCAAAAGACGTAAGATTTGGTGATGACGTTCGTCAAAAAATGGTCAACGGCGTGAATGTACTCGCCAATGCAGTGAAAGTCACTTTAGGCCCTAAAGGCCGTAACGTTGTATTAGAGCGTTCTTTTGGCGCACCAACTATCACTAAAGATGGTGTATCGGTGGCAAAAGAAATCGAATTGAAAGATAAATTCGAAAACATGGGCGCACAAATGGTAAAAGAAGTGGCCAGCAAAACTTCTGATATCGCGGGCGACGGCACAACAACTGCAACCGTGTTAGCACAAGCGATTATTCGTGAAGGCATGAAATCAGTCGCTGCTGGCATGAACCCAATGGACTTAAAACGCGGTATCGATAAAGCGGTTGAAGCGGCTATTGCTAACTTAAAAGAGCAGTCAAAACCATGTACAACCAGCAAAGAAATTGCACAAGTGGGTTCTATTTCTGCCAACTCAGACAGTTCAATCGGTCAAATCATTGCTGACGCGATGGACAAAGTAGGTAAAGAGGGCGTGATTACCGTTGAAGACGGTTCAGGTTTAAGCAACGAGTTAGACGTTGTGGAAGGCATGCAGTTTGATCGCGGCTACTTGTCACCTTATTTCATCAACAATCAAGAACGTCAAATTGCATTGATGGACAACCCATTTGTGTTGTTGCATGACAAAAAAATCTCCAATATCCGTGACTTGTTACCTGCCCTAGAGCAAGTGGCTAAAGCGGGCCGTCCATTGTTAATCATTGCAGAAGACGTTGATGGTGAGGCGCTGGCAACTTTGGTAGTGAATAACATCCGCGGCATTTTAAAAACTGTTGCTGTTAAAGCGCCTGGTTTTGGTGACCGTCGTAAAGCCATGTTAGAAGATATCGCCATTTTAACTGGCGGTACAGTGATTGCTGAAGAAGTTGGCCTGAAACTTGAAAATGTGAAACTTGAAGACTTAGGTTCAGCAAAACGCATTGAAGTGGGTAAAGAAAATACCATTATCATTGACGGCGCTGGTCATGAGGGCAACATCAAATCACGTATTACACAAATCAAAACACAAATCGAAGAAGCAACAAGCGACTACGACCGTGAAAAATTGCAAGAACGTGTAGCTAAATTGGCTGGCGGTGTTGCTGTGATTAAAGTGGGTGCAACCACTGAAATCGAAATGAAAGAGAAAAAGGCACGCGTAGAAGATGCATTGCATGCAACCCGCGCAGCGGTTGAAGAAGGCATTGTCGCTGGCGGTGGTGTAGCGTTGATTCGTGCACGCGATGCGATTGCTAAAGTAAAGGGTGACAACCTTGATCAAGAAGCCGGCATCAAAATTGTATTGCGCGCTGTTGAAGAGCCATTACGCCAAATCACAGCAAACGCAGGTGTTGAGCCGTCAGTGGTTGTAAACAATGTTGCAGCTGGTAAAGGCAATTATGGTTACAACGCTGCCAACGAAACCTACGGCGACATGGTAGAAATGGGCGTGTTAGACCCAACTAAAGTCACACGCTCAGCGTTGCAAAATGCAGCTTCAGTGGCAGGCTTGATGTTGACTACAGATTGCATGGTTGCTGAACTGCCAAAAGACGACGCACCAGCAATGCCTGATATGGGCGGTGGCATGGGTGGCATGGGCGGTATGATGTAGCCTTTTGATGTTGCATCAACTTATCTATCTTGCGATGGGTTGATGCAATCACAAAGCGCTAATTTGCTACTTCGCAGTTAAACCTCGCTTCGGCGAGGTTTTTTATTGCCAATAAACTATAATTTCCCATCATTCACTAAAATACTCTTTTCACCATGCTCCAAGAAAAACCTGGTCAACTTCATCCATCATGGCAAGCCGTGATTGGTGAAGAGCTAAATCAACCTTACATGCAAAGCTTGCGCGCCTTTCTGAAACAAGAAAAAGCCGCTGGCAAAACTATTTTTCCACCTAGCCTGTTGATTTTTAATGCGTTTAATCACACCCCGTTTGATCAAGTGCGGGTGGTGATTATTGGGCAAGATCCTTATCATGGCCAAGATAATGGGTTGCCACAGGCGCATGGCCTGAGTTTTTCAGTGCCTGCAGGTGTGAGATTACCGCCCTCCTTGCAGAATATTTATAAAGAAATTGAAACTGATCTCAACATCAAAATGAGCAAAAATGGTGATTTAACACCGTGGGCTGAACAAGGCGTTTTGTTGCTCAACGCCACGCTGACCGTTGAACAAGCCACCGCTGGCGCGCATCAAAACAAAGGTTGGGAGCAATTTACCGATGCGGCAATCGCAGCTTTAAATGCACATCGGCAGAATCTGGTATTTGTGCTGTGGGGCAGTTACGCACAAAAAAAAGGCGCTATCATTGATGAAAAAAAGCATTTGGTGCTCAAATCTGTGCACCCTTCCCCTTTATCTGCCCATCGCGGTTTTTTCGGCAATCACCAGTTTTCCAAAATCAATCAATACTTGATTGCACACCAGCAGCCCGCAATCAACTGGCAACTTTAAAGATTAAATTCGCCCAGCAATTCTAAGTAAAAATAATAGCCTGACCCTTAGTGCACATCACTAAAAACCTGCGAGAAAAAAATAATGCCCTGCGAGCCTTTATTTATAAGGCTCGCAGGGCATGTAAAAAGGTTGATAGAAAATCCAGCTAAATAATGTGCTTTTTTTGCAAGAAATATCCGCATAAATTACTAATTTCTTGGCACAAAAAAAGCCCTGCAAATGCAGGGCTTTTTACTTAGTGTTATTGCACTAAACTAATCTGAAAAAATTATTTTTTTACTTTTTTCTTTTTTGTTGTCGTTGTTTTAGTTGGCGTGGTTGCCTTTTGCACTGGCTCCTCTGCCTGCACTGCTAAGTTGCCGCCCGCACCCAAACCACCTTCAACCGTTTGCGTTTTGTAGTTTTTAACGGCTTTCACAAGGTTGTTGTATGAGTCAGTAAATGCTGCAACAACCACTTTACCTTCAGGTGTTTTGGTATAGCCGCCACCCGCTGCGCCCATGCGGCTGCCGAATGCGCCGCCGAACAAACTAAAGTCAGTGTTTCTGGCGCTACCTTCTGCTGCGGCTACTTGAACACTGCTGCGGTTATCTACTAGCGTGAGCATGGTGCTGGCATCGGCAAATTTAAGGCCGCCTGCCAACAAACCTAACCAACCACCGCCCCAGCCACCTAAACCAGCGCCTACACCACCGGTGTCGTTGCTACTGAATGTAATGGTTGGGTTCATGGCGTAATCCGCCGCGACCATTTGGCCTTTTTTGAAGTTACTTGTTTCGCGCATTTCACCGCTGTCGCGCAGGTTACGCTCGCCATTACCTAGTGCCATGGCAGCACCTCGGTCAACCACCACAAAGCAGTTAGATTGCTGCACTAACAATTTGAGCACTGGCGTGGTTGGGCCTAGATGATATTGACCCGTTAATTGTCTGTACCAGTCTGCATTGGTGTCTTCAACCACGGCTAAAGTACCCAGCGGTTTATCGCATTTTTCGAGTGTTGCGTTGGCATTCACAGCGTTGCCACCGCCGGCTGAACCAGTCGCTTCGGTTTTGGCTTTAGAACTGCCCATATCCATGGTTGCACAGCCAGTGGCCGCCAACAGCATGGTCGCTGTGCTTACTGCCATCAGCATTGTTTTAAGTTGGAATTGCATTTTTACCCCTTTTTGATGTTCGTTTCGATAATAAATGGACTACGATTATTTTTCTGATGACCGCTAGGCGTGGAAACATTTTCAGAATTATGAGTGCGATAATATCATAAATTTACAATCGCCTAACACACGAACAGACTATTGAAAACCCTACTTTAGTATGGTTTGGGTAAAAAAAAGCCCCAACTCAAGGGGATAAGAGTTGGGGCAAAATGCCTTATTGTTAAGGCTTCCGCTTAGGGAGGAAAGAGCGGAAAGGATAACCAAAATTTAATCTGGTTATCATGCTATTTATGAGTGGTCACAACCATTGTTAGTTCGCGCTTTTTTGTAACAGTTTGTATCTAGTAGGAGCGCAATTTATTGCGCGAAAGATAAGTTAATTGACATGGCATTCGCGCAATAAATTGCGCTCCTACATCATGCTAAAATGCTCGGCTATGAACAGCCAAAACTTCACTTCTCAAGACCCACTTTTAGCTGGCCTTAACAACAAACAGTTGGAGGCCGTCACGCTTCCTCAACAGTCAGCCCTCATTCTTGCGGGCGCGGGCAGCGGCAAAACACGCGTACTGACGGCGCGGATTGCCTGGCTGATTCAAACAGGCCAAGTCTCACCGACTGGGTTATTAGCGGTAACCTTTACCAACAAAGCGGCCAAGGAAATGCTCACACGCATTACGGCTTCACTTCCCATTAACACGCGTGGCATGTGGGTGGGCACGTTTCACGGGCTGTGTAATCGCCTGTTACGTGCACATCATCGCGAAGCTGGATTGCCGCAGAGCTTTCAAATTTTAGATATTGCCGACCAGCTTTCTGTCATAAAACGACTAATGAAGTTGATGAACGTGGATGATGAAAAATATCCGCCTAAGCAAGTGCAAAACTTTATTAACGGTTGCAAAGATGAAGGCTTACGTGCCCATGCTGTTGAGGCTTACGATGCCCATTCACAAAAAATGCGTGAGATTTTTGACGCCTACGATAAGCAATGTCAGCGTGATGGCGTGGCCGATTTTGCTGAATTATTGTTACGCTGTTACGAGCTGTTAGAACGTGATGCCAATATTCGCCAGCACTACCAAAGTCGCTTTAAATATATTCTGGTGGACGAGTTTCAAGATACGAATCGCCTGCAATACTTGTGGCTAAAATTGCTGGCGGGCCATGGTAATTGCATGTTTGCCGTGGGCGATGATGACCAGTCGATTTACGGTTTTCGCGGCGCGCGCGTAGGCAATATGCGCGATTTTGAAAAAGATTTCAACGTACAGAATATCGTAAAGCTCGAAGAAAATTATCGTTCGCATAGCAATATTCTGGATGCCGCCAACGCGATTATTTCGCACAACAACAATCGCTTAGGTAAAAACTTATGGACGTCTGCTGGCGCTGGCGAACCTGTGCGCGTGTATGATGCCTATAACGACACTGATGAAGCGCAGTTTATCGTGGACGAAATTAAAATGCTACATTGCGAAGGCACTTCGCTAGGCGAAATTGCGCTACTCTACCGCTCAAACGCGCAATCGCGCATCTTAGAGCATGCGTTATTTTCTGCCAATTTACCGTATCGCGTGTATGGCGGCTTGCGCTTTTTTGAGCGTGCCGAAATTAAGCATGCATTGGCTTATATGCGCTTAATTGCCAATGCCAACGACGACACAGCCTTGTTGCGGGTGATTAATTTCCCTGCACGCGGCATCGGCGCACGCAGTTTAGAGCAATTACAAGAGGCCGCACGTGCGCATGATTGCAGTATCTGGCAAGCCGCCATTAACAAGGTTGGTAATGGTAAGCCGGGCGGAAAAGGCATTGAGGGCTTTGTAGCGCTGATTCGCCAAATGATTGATGACGCGTACGGCATCAGCTTATCTGAATTGACCGAACTCGCCATCAATAAATCTGGCTTGATGGCACATTACGAAAACGACAAAGAAGGTGAAGATCGCATCGAAAACTTGAAAGAGTTAGTCACGGCGGCGGTTTCATTCACCAACCAAGATTTTGGTAACCATAACAATGTGGACGGAGAAACTGAACAAGATTTACTCACCCAATTTTTAAGCCACGCCAGCTTAGAAGCGGGTGAACACCAAGCCGACGTAGGCAAAGATGCCTTGCAGTTAATGACCGTACACGCATCAAAAGGCTTGGAATTCAAAGTCGTATTTATCAGTGGGCTTGAAGAAGGTTTATGCCCGCACGAACAAAGCTTGTATGAAAATGCAGGCTTAGAAGAAGAGCGACGCTTGATGTACGTTGCGGTGACCCGCGCGCGCCAACGGCTGTATTTAAGCCACGCCCAAAGCCGCATGCTGCATGGCAAAGTACGCTACGGCATTGCTTCGCGCTTTTTAGATGAAATCCCTGAAAGTTTGCTCAAACGCCTCAACGCTAAACCTGTGTCTAAACCCAGCTACCAGCGCGATTACAACGAACTGCCACAAATCATGAGCAGCCAACAAAGCAGCATGCAAAAAAACGCCATGCCTTGGAAAGTAGGCCAACAGGTCAACCACGCCAAATTTGGCAACGGCGTGGTAGTAAGTTATGAAGGCAACGCGAGCGACATGCGCGTGCAAGTAAATTTTGGGCGTGAAGGCTTGAAGTGGTTGGCAATGGAGTTTGCAAAACTGACACCGATTTAGCTTAATGCGCGAATCTTTTAGCTTTGCGTTTTTGAAGCCAGCGAATCACTCCTGTTATAAATAATATTGGTAACACTAGGCCACTGATAAACACTAAAATGCGTCCAGTCCAGCCAAAGGCTTTGCCTGAATGAAGCGGCCACTGCCAATCTAAAAAAGTCTCTCCAGCCGTTTTTCTGGTCGTGGCGTCACGCACATCTACAATGCGCCCAGTTTGCGCCTCTACCGTGATAATCCGCTCTGCCCAAAATCGGCTAGTACTCGCCACACCTTGGCGTGAAAACAAATACAAGCCATTGCCTGTATCGTCTGCCATCCATTTAAACTCGCCTTCTGGATATGCGTCTTCTGCAATCTGTGCGGCTTTGGCTAAACCTATACGCGTATTTGACGCGCCTATTTTTACAACGGGAGTTTGATTGGTTTTTGGTGATACCGCCTGCACCAGACCAACAAACTTAGCGTTAAAATTCATGTAGATCCCTGATAACAACACCGCGATAAGCACGATACAGCTGTAAAATCCTGCGATTTTATGAATATCAAAGTTAATGCGCTTTTGATTGGCAGATTTTTTGAAAGTGAATGCCTGCCACCATCTGTTTGTAAGTGGCCACCATAAAATCATGCCTGTAAGCGCAGAAAATATGCCGAAAATTCCTAAAAAACCGACAATGGATCCACCCCAAAAATCATCTAGCAACAAGCGATAGTGCAACACAGCAATAAAATCAATCAATCCAGGTGGAAAACCAGCCTCTAAAGGAAAAGTACGAATGCCTGTCACTTGGGCAGTGTAAGGATTGACGCGAATACTTACCCAAGTTTCTGGCGTACCGTTGTCAGCATTAGCAGGCCGAATATAGCCTATGCCATACGTAGAATCTTCTACACGCGGATACTGTATGCCTGAACGTTGTTCTGACGGCTTTGCCACGTTCGCAGCGGCATCGAGTATGTCTTGCAGCGGTTTGTAAGCCAACGTGCCGCGTGGGTCTGGCACGACCGAAAGCACACCAGGGTTAAACCATTGGTCTAGTTCTTGATAAAAAACTGAAATGCTCCCAGTAATACCAATGACTGAGAGCAACAAACCCATGGACAAACCAAGCCACAAGTGAACTTTTAACCATATTGCCCGCCGTTTTTTAAGGCGATTAAGACGGACACTATACATTTAATGTATCAGCCCCGTTAATACTCAAACTTAAGCGATGCAGTTGCTTTAAGTGGCTCGGCGGCAAATGCTTGCGCAGGGCCTTGTGCTGTTGGGTAATAAGTTTTATCGAGCAAGTTGTTCACGTTAAGTTGCGCGGTAATTTGATGTTCGCCTAGCTTCATTTTGTAAGCTACGTAAGTATCTAAACGCACATAGCCTGGTAATTTAAAGCTATTAGCATTGTCGCCTTGAGATGAACTAGCCGCAAACACACCACCTCCAACACTTAAGCCTTGCAACACATCATCAGAAAACGCATATTTAAGCCAAACACCACCACTGCTATGTGGCGTATTGGCTAAGCGATTCCCCTGATTACCATTATTATCTTTTGTGAGCGTCACATCATTAAATGCTGCATTCGCGATGATGCTTAAATTGTTAGAGATTTTTCCTGATACATCAAATTCAATTCCTTTACTTTTCGCTTCACCAATTGAAAGTGAAAAGCCTGGGTTTGCTAAGTCGGCGGTGGCAAGATTTTGTTTGGTAAGTTCATATAAAGCCACACTAGCCATCAGTTTGCCATCAAATAATTCTGTTTTTCCGCCAATTTCATATTGTTTTGAGGACTCAGGATCTAACATTTTACCTGTAGCAGTTAAGCCAGTATTTGCCCAGCCACCAAAGGCTTCGGTATAACTACCATAAACAGATAACCAATCTGTGGCTTTGTATGTTAACCCAACCTTAGGACTAAACTCTTTTTCATGTTTTGTGATAGTGGCGGCTTTTGCATCTGCCATTGATGTGCCTGCAAAGCCGTTTGACATATCCGTTCTATCATAGCGTCCACCTAGCAATAAATGCCAGTCATTCGCAATGGTTAGTTGATCTTGGAAGTAAATGCCGTTCCACTTATCTGTTCTATTCCACCAAGCGGTTACCGGGCTTGCATCTATGGCAGCTTTGCTCACTAAGCCATACACTGGGTTGTTGATATTGATGTCGGGTAATGCCCAGTCAGCCCAGTTTGCATAATTGCGAAAACGATGATAATCCGTGCCTACTAGCACCGTATGCTTTATGCCCGCTGTATCAAACTTACCTTGCACGTCAATATAAGCATCCTCCGTATTACGATGGTCGTAATCACTCCCCAAACCCCAGCGACTTAAAGTCACATTATCTGCCGCAAGTGAGCTGTTCACAACGTTAGCATATTTGTAATTGCCACGATATGCGCCAATGCCACCGCGTATAGTCCACTGGTCATTAAATTGATGTTCACCAGATAAATTTAACACGTCCGCCTTAAAATGGTTTTGCAAATTGGGCTCACCATAAAATTTGCGGATTGAGACTGATGATGGGCGTTTGCCAATCACAGGCACACCAGTCACGGCTTGTTCTTTTTCATTGCGATGCTCGTAAGCCAAAGTCAATTTAGTGCCTACGGCAGGTTGCCAAGTAAGTGATGGTGCAATAAATGTGCGCTTATCAAACGCATAATCCACAAATGAATCCGTATTCAGGTATTCCGCATTCAAACGATACATCAGTGTTTTATCTTCGTTGATTGGTCCTGTTAAATCAGCCGTAGTACGATAAAAGCTATCTGTACCGACTTGTTGTTGAATTTCATAATGAGGTGTAGCAGATGGCTTTTTAGTGACCACATTGACCATGCCACCTGGCTCTACACGGCCATATTGAATCGCCGCTGAACCTTTAAGTATTTCAACTCGCTCAGCATTTGCAAGCGGTACTGTTAAAAACATAATGCGCTGCCCATCACGAAATGGCTCTGACGTAAAACCACGTGATTGCAATGTTTCGTAAGCCGCTGAATAAGGTGAAGGTAAGGACAGCATCCCACTCACATTTTTAACCACATCTTCTAAACGGTAAGCTTGCTGATCTTGCAACACTTGTTGCGGAACCACTTGTATAGAAAATGGCGTTTCCATAA
>Ga0116182_1004023_pt1 | contig 13291 bp, 20 predicted proteins | sample AD_UKC077_MetaG_FD_89805 | JGI IMG/M metagenome (GOLD analysis project Ga0116182, IMG submission 89805) | Active sludge microbial communities of municipal wastewater-treating anaerobic digesters from USA - AD_UKC077_MetaG | ecosystem: Engineered > Bioreactor > Anaerobic > Digestate | place: USA...
CGGCAACGGCGCTCAATGATGAAAGAACGTGATTTTGGACATCCGGCAATTTTCCCGCAACCAGACCTTCAAATTCCAGCTTGATGGAAATCTTTTCTCTCGCGGCTTCCGGGCGAAAATCCACAAAGCATTTCAGCGCATCAGCGCGAGCGCTTTTTTTGTTCACCGTAACGGTGCCGGGCCCAAAATGAGGAACCATAAGCTTTTCAATGCCCTTGATGACCCCGCTCAGTATTTTTTCAGCGGCATCGGGCGCAAGCAGCGTCACAAAATCGAGATCTTCGGAAAAACGACTCCCGCCATAACACCAGCGAATGGCCGTGCCGCCCTGAAAGATCAGATGGCGGCTTTCTTTCTGCATAAAAAGCTGGTGCAGAAGGATCAACTGCGCAATCTCCGCCTTGCGGATATAGGTTTCACGATAAGTTTTCATATACGGTTACGATATAATACATATTTGTATTGTAATGTAAACCAAATAGTCATGTTGAGGAATGACAACTGAGACGATATGCGGAGAAATTCAAAAATCTCGAAATGCTGTTAAACCGCTCGGACCCGGACGTGAGATTTTATTTTCGGCCAAATGGTCCTTCGTGCAATCCGCATATCGTAATCAACCTGGAGATTCATCCATTTTTCAGGGGACACGCCAAAATACTTGCCGAGGCGGAGAGCCTTATCGACGGTAATCGAGCGTTTTCCGTTTGTATTAACTAAAAACAAAAACTTCACTAACTGCCTGCATTTTCGGTAATTTTATTTTTTCTTCTGATAAACCTTCTATATGTAATTGCCTCGCTTCATACATATTTTTCTCGGTCTCGCGTTTTGTATGACCAGTGGCAATGCGACCAGGCAGATCTGGAACGTAGGCACTATAACCAGTTTTTGTTTTTTCAAATACGACTAAATATTTTTTCATATTTTTACCTCTTAATTTTGATCTGCGCTTGCTTCAGGATGCTGTCCAGTGTGCCTGACGCTATATCGAAAGCTTTGCACAATTACTATTTTGTCATCGCGAGGAGCGTAAGCGACGTGGCGATCTCTTTAAATATCAATAACTAATGAGATTGCTTCGCTGCTCTCGCAATGACGAATGTCTATTATGCAAACGTTTCATATCATCCGACGTTTTATGGCATGCTATTAACATATCAACAAGAAAAGTCAATCGTTACTCAAATCTCTCCGTCAACCATGTAACCACTGATGACACAGAAAAGGACGACCGCATCGAAACACCTCTCGCGAAGCGGTGACCTGAACAGGATCGAGCCGTAACGCATTGTTGATCGCTTATGGCCGCGGCGCCATTGTGGAAAATGAATTAAGACATATGTCCCGGGAATTAACGATCATTCAAATAGTAATGGTCTTTCGGCGTAGTGATTTAAAGGTATTTTCCTGAGAGCTTTTCAGAATAGATTTAAGATAATCGATATTTCTATCCATCGTTTCTTCATATAAATTACCTTCAATATGCCACCTTTCTCTGAAGTGATCAGCCATGAACCGAGCAACATTTCCAAAATCATTTTCCAAACGTGTTTTGGTCCAACTGTAAAACCCGATAGTTTTGCGCAAAAGATCAATTTTGCTGTCAAAACCGGGAACGCAGCCCTCTTGAAATTCATCATAGAGCGTGATCAGCTTTTCCAGATAAAAGCGGTCGGCCATTTGACCCAGTAAATCTGCCGTTCCCAGCATCTTGCCCAGCAGGGCGATTTTTTCCGTCGTAAATTTCATATTTGGAATATCCGTTTTCAAACCAGTGCATTGGAGAATGTCGGAAAAATTGTTCATATCATCGGCAAAGCAAGCTTTCCCGGCGTAGTGATTCTGTATAAACTGAATGCTCCGCTCGATATGAATAAGAGTAAATTTAGCGCCTGTGCCGTTGACATCATCAACAGACTGCATATAGCCGGCATCGTGCATGAGCGCGCTGATCATCCCCAGATTGATGTCCTTGTATGAAAAACTGATACCCTGCAAACATGCGCCGTGCATCAGGCGAGCCATGGCCAGCAAAACCATCAAAGTATGGGCAAAATCATGATATTTAGTATTGCAAGCCTGAAAACCCGGATAGTTTCCCTTAAAAAGATTTTGAATTTCTCTAAAAGCTTCCGTAAGCTCATCAGTGTTGAAATCAGGTTTGATCAGGCGGCAAATATGAATGACTTCTTTGAGTGTTTCATCGGCATTTGACACATCCACCAATCGCGAAAGTTGGACATCCCCACCCATACAAGCCTCCCTGCCGGCGATTCTGTCTTTTTCAATGATATCTTGAACACTTTAATTGCCTTAGACTTATACATTCATGATTAAAAAAAATCATCTTTTTTTTAATCTGGGATAAATTCCTTTTTATCCTTTCTGAATTTTCCTCATCTTGGTTTGTATGGCTGGAAGATATGCCTTCCTCTTGTTGAAGGATCACCATGAGCAAAGCAGGCTAAATGACTATGAATATGGCAGTTTAACAAATTTCCCGGGCCAAATTTTCATTGACAAATAAAGCTGTTCCCTATAGTTCAAAAACAGCATATTCAAGACAAGGCAAAAACTATGAGCAACAGAAAACTGGTCGTTGTGATCTTTCTATTGATTGGCGTTTTCTTGATCGTAAAATATGATCTGTTGACCATGGCCAAAGTTCAAATGATCAATATGATTTACGGCACCGAAATTAATAAAATCAAGAGCTTCTCCATTTCGGCCGTGATTCCCCCTCATATGGAAAAGGATGGACTCACCGCCGAATCGATCTGCGAAAACATGGCCTCCATGCTGGACAAGGCAAGTATACGGTGCTTGACAAAAAATGACGGGCAGACAACGCCCGACAATGCCTCTCTGACCATATCCGTTCAGGCATTACAACAACCCGATCAGCAGCAAAACTATCAATATATCATTTCGTTGGAAGTCACCAAAAGTCTCCCCAAAAATAACGAAACCGGCACTTCACAGGAAAAGAAAATTTGGTCCGCATCCGAGGCAGGCTTGGGTAACATTAGCGACATCCGGAAGGAAATTAGCAATATTACAAACGAATTTCTTAAGGCCCAAGCCGGCGGTTAATGACAAGGTCTAACCACCCGCATCGCTTGCAAAACTGTCACTTTTTTTCCATTGTTTGCTTAATCTTTTCCAGCCCTCTGTAAATACGCATTTTGACGGCGCTTGTTGAATCGCCGGTAATTGCCGCAATCTCTTCGAAGGTCATGTTTTGATAGTATTTTAAAATGATGGCTTCCCGTACATCAATCGGCAATTTCCGCAGTGTCATTTCCAGTATGATCATTCTATCTTCAGGCAGCCCATCATTTTCTTTTTCCTCAAATTTTTTTATCTGCGATTCGGAGCAATATCTCTGCGCTGTGTTAAAAGCCTCATCCCTGTTCCTTTTCTTGATGTGATTCCTGATAATATTTATGCCGATGGTGTAAAGCCAGGTGAAGAAATGTTTTTCCTGATTGAATTTTCGCAACTGTTGATAAGCCCGAAAAAATATTTCCTGCGTCAGATCATCGGCATCGGCATAGCTACCGGTCATCCGGAGAGCAAGGTTAAATAGCGGCCCTTGATACGCATCGACCAATAAAGAATACGCCTCCTTGTCTCCTTGTAAAACTCTGGCAGCAATTTCAGCATCTGTCCGATGATCCATGATAATCTTTTTGCCGTCTGTTTGATATTTGCTGTATGGTTCTAATTTTATTGCCGTTAGTGCGGTAAATGATAATCTTAATCACTTAAATAGTCAAGAGATTACGGCAAATTACAGCAAATTATAAAGTCGGCTGATTCGTCATTCATCCATCCGCATAATACTTTCAAAAATATTAACGAATAGACAAACAACATCAAAAATAGTAAGTGGTCATCAAACAAGGACCGGGGTTTCCTGCCATGTTATTGGATAAAACCGTTGCGGTTGTTGTGCCCGCGTATGATGAGGAAAAACAGATCGGCCGCGTCCTGGCAACCATGCCGGACTTCGTGGACCGTATTATCGTGGTCAATGACTGTTCCAGCGACAAAACCGCCGACGTGGTTCTGAACCATATTCGTGAAGACCGCAGCATCGGAAAAGCCATCCGGCCGGACGATGCCCAAGACCACGGAAATCAATACAACCGGGCCGAAACGCTTCTGAAGGAAAAGCAGCAAAACGATTTGCAGCATTATGTTCCATCGGAAATCGCCAACGTTCATCCGGAAACAGACAGGATCATCCTGATCAATCATCTGAAAAACGGCGGCGTGGGCGCGGCTATCGCCAGGGGCTATAAGTGGTGCCTCGATCACAACATTGACTGCACCGCCGTCATGGCCGGCGACGGACAAATGGACCCCTCGGAACTGGAACAAATCTGTCTTCCCATTCTCACGGAAGAAATCGACTACGTGAAAGGCAACCGGCTCATTCATGGCGGCGCCCGCCTGGTTATTCCCAAAACGCGTTTTTTTGGAAACTCCATCCTTTCCATCCTGACAAAAATCGCCTCCGGCTACTGGCATGTATCCGATACGCAAAGCGGCTACACGGCCATTTCACTTGCCGCATTGAAGGCCATCACCATTCATGACATTTACCGCCGGTACGGAATGCCCAACGACATGCTCGTCAAGCTGAACATCGCTTTCTGCACGATCAAAGAGGTCAAGATCAAACCGGTTTACAACATCGGCGAATCCTCCAAAATGAAAGTGCACAAAGTCATTCCGCGTATCGCATGGCTGCTTTTCAAAAGCTTTTTCAAAAGGCTGTGGCTCAAATACCTGTTCCGCGATTTCCACCCTTTATTTCTTCTTTACCACTTTTCCTTTTTGCTGGGCATCATGGCCCTGCCCTACACGATCAAGGTTGTGACGCTGACCCTTTCCGGGGAAACGGTTTCCGCCACAACGATGCTGGCCTTTTTCTTTTTATTCACCAGCAGTTTTCAATCGCTTTTGTTCGCCATGTGGATGGACATTCAGGACAATGAAAGGCTCTATAAATCGTGACGATGAGCAAGACCGTTATGAAGAAAGGCGACATCGCCGCGATCGGCGCCGGCAAAAGGAGCTATATTGATGGAAAAGATCATTAAAATTCATCTCGAAAAATTGCCTGAAGGCCCATACCTGGCAACATCCGATGATATTCAGGGATTGGTTGCGCAAGGAAGAACTGCTTCTGAGACCATTGAAATTGCAAGAGATGTGGCCAGAAAGCTTATCGAAGAACAAGGATTGACAGCCATAAAATAGTGAGTTTAAGCATGAATACCTTGAAGCAAGAAGCATTGACGGCAATTTCGCAACTTCCGGAGACCACCGACGTTGATACGATTATGTACAAACTATATGTGATAGTTAAAGTCATGAAAGGAAGGAACGCCGTTGAAAAAGGCAAGACGACATCCGCGGAAGATTTGAAGCGGGAAATCGAATCATGGTGATCTGGGCCGACCCTGCAAAGTCCGATTTGAGATCGATTCACGATTTCATTGCATCCGATTCTAAATATTTTTATCAAACAAAAATAGATGGTTTGTGGTATTAGTAAGACAAGATTTAGGAGAAACTAACGGGAGGTGAACCGATGCAGATTGCTGATATTTTAGAAAAGACCGGGCAAACGGAAACAATGGTTCTCCGCGAACATGCCATATTGACCATCCTCACGAAATTGTCGCGTTTTGAGTCTGAATGCGCGCTTTTCGAAAAAAAATATGGTTCATCTTTGGAGTCCTTTCGCAACCGGCTTAAGCAGAAAATGAATTCTGAAAGTTTTGCAGAAGAAGATGATCTTCTGGATTGGGAGTATGCGGATTCTGCCAGGAGTTGGTGGAACCTGAAAATGAAAGAGCTTTAACGTGATCATTAAGTTAATTGAGAAGTATAGCAACCTGTTCACGTCCTGGAAGATTATAGAATATGGTCAGGATGGGCCGAATTTAAGGCTTAAAGCTGAATTCGAATTTTCAGATGGAAGCAGATTTTTCGTTCGACAGGTTATTTTGAATGAGTCCACGTTTAAATACGCCTATCATTGGCAGGACAAGGAAGGCCGGTTACGTTGCAGATGGGATAATGCGCCACACTGGCCGAATATGTCAACACATCCGCACCACAAACACATCATAGCCGGCAGGGAAATTTCTGTTGAAGCTTCGAAAGGGGGAGACTTGGAGGCTATATTTGAGGAGATCGCGCATTTTTTTTCAAATCTTCATTGTTAATTCTCTCAGCGTTGACTTTAAATCATTTCCTGCTTCTATATGTGCCACTTTAATACATCTAATGTTTTAATATCGTTGTTTAAACCCGGAAGTTCAGGCTGTTTAACATCCCTTTTTACCTCGTCAATCATTTAGAATCTTTGCTGACACAAAATAATCCTTGACAATCATTCTGTCTGTGTTATGAGTAGGATAACTACTCGTAACGGAACACATATGACCGACCTTTTTTCAGGACTAATATCTTCCAAGACGCGAATCAGCCTGCTTACGCGCTTTTTTTTCAATCCCGGCACAAAGTCCTATCTCCGCGAACTTTCAAAGGATCTTAACGTATCCACCAATGCAGTTCGGGAAGAACTCAACCAACTTACCAAAACAAAACTGCTTACTTCGGAAAAGGAAGGGCGCAATGTTTTATACACGGCAAACAGCGATCATCCCCTCTTCCCGGAACTGAAATCCATGGTCAGCAAGGTCATGGGGCTGGATCAGGTCATTGAAAGCATCCTCACCAGACTGGGCGATCTGGAAAAGGCCTACATTATCGATGATTATGCCGAGGGGAAAGATACCGGCATCATCGACCTACTGCTGGTTGGAAACATCGACCAGTATCACTTAAACGATCTGAGCAGGAAAACTGAACGCTATATCAAACGCAAAATTCGCCCCCTGGTTTTGACCAGTGAGGAATTCACGGCTTTTATGCCGAAACTGGAAAACCGGCCGAACTTTCTGGTGTGGGAACGGCAGGAAAATACGTAACGGCAAACCAATGATCGAAAGAATGTTAAGATTCCTGCCAGCTAAATTGCGTCGTAATTTAGAGCAACGTCATGGTCTAACGAATATACTTAATAACATCATTTGGCTGTTCTTTGACAAATTTATACGGCTGGGCGTGGGGCTACTTGTAAGTGTTTGGATTGCCCGCTATCTTGGACCGGGACAATTCGGCCTTTTGAGCTATGCCCTTGCGTTTGTCGCCCTGTTCACCGCTGTTGCCAACCTCGGTCTCTATGGGATCGTTGTGCGCGATTTGGTGCAAGACCCTGCAAATGCCGACACCACCATGGGCACTTCATTTGTGCTGTCTGTGTTGGGTGGATTTAGCGCCTTTTGCTTGTCACTGCTGGCCATAAGCTATGCAAGGCCAGATGATGAACTGGCCAAGTTCATCATCGTGTTACTTTCACTCCTCATGGGTTTCAAAGCCACCGATGTGGTGCGATACTGGTTTGAATCCCAGGTTCAATCCAAGTATGTCGTATGGATGGAAAACAGCACCTTCCTTGCCATCTCCACTGTAAAAATCGGGCTTATCGTCGCCGAAGCGCCACTGATGGCTTTTGTGTGGGCGATGTTCGTCGAGTCTCTGATTGTAGCAGTCGGGCTGTTGGGCATTTACACGTGGAGGGGAGGCAAGCTCACTGCTTGGCGATTTCGGTTTGTCCGTGCCAAAGTCTTACTGAAAGACAGTTGGCCATTGATTCTTTCAGGCATTGCCATCATGGTCTATATGCGTATCGACCAAATCATGCTGGGGCAGATGCTGGGGGATGAATCCGTAGGCATTTACTCCGCCGCTGTGAGGATCAGCGAGGTATGGTATTTTATCCCCATGGCCATTGCAGCCTCGGTCTTCCCGTCAATTATTGAAGCTAAAAAGCAGGGTGAGGCCTTGTACTACCAGCGATTGCAAAAGTTGAACGATTTAATGGTAATTTTGGCGCTTGCCTTAGCAATCCCTATGACCTTTCTTTCGGATCGATTCATAACGCTTCTGTTTGGAAGTGCGTACGAGATGTCAGGTCCTGTTCTGGCCGTTCATATCTGGGCTGGACTTTTTGTATTTCTCGGGCTGGCCAGCGGAAAATGGTTTATCATAGAGGGACTTCAAAAATACTCCTTTTACAGAACTCTTTCGGGGGCCTTAGTGAACATTGGTTTGAACTTAATCATGATACCAAAATTTGGCATAATTGGCGCCGCTTGGGCAACTGTAATATCACAGGCATGTGCGAATGTAATTTTTAATATTTTTAATAGAAAAACCAGGATTGTTTTTTTTATTCAAGCTAAAAGCTTTCTTAACCTTGGCAACTTTTTGATAAGATCGAAAGAATAAACCCCATAATCAACTTTTGATATACAGGGATTAAAAGAGGAAGATATGCAAGATGTTTCTGATAATAAATTTATCCCGCTAAAGCCACTAAAAACTGCAGTATTATTTTTGATTTTTAATCGCTTGGATACAACAAAGCAGGTCTTTGAGGCAATACGCTTGGCCAGGCCTCCACGCCTTTATATCGCCGCTGATGGCCCAAGAGATTCAAGACCAGACGAAGACAAAAAGGTCAAGGCTGTTCGTAGCTATGTTATGGACCATATTGACTGGGATTGCGAAGTTAAAACGTTATTTCGAGAGAAAAATCTGGGATGTAAATACGCAGTAAGCAGCGCAATAGACTGGTTTTTTGATAATGAAGAAATGGGAATTATTCTTGAGGATGACTGCTTGCCATCAAAATCATTCTTCCGATTCTGCGATGAACTGCTTGTCAGGTATCTTAATGACGATCACATCATGCAGATAAGCGGGTTCAATCCCCTTTCCACATATCCCATTGATACAAGTTATGTTTTCTCAAGATTCGGTCCAACCTGGGGCTGGGCGACCTGGCAAAGAGCTTGGAAACGATATGACATCAAGATGCCATCGTGGCCAGAAAAGCGTGCAAACCTTCTCAGAGAAGAATTTGTGCAATCTGAAGCAGAACAGAAGTGGCGTCAGAAAATATTTGATCAGGTTTATTATAACAAACTCGACACTTGGGATTATCAATGGAGCTATACAAAGCATCTTAATAGAGGCCTTTGCATCATACCGAGAATCAATCTCGTTTCCAATGTTGGCTTCAGAATCGACGCGACGCATACACAAGGCAAGGCACCAGATTATTGCTCGTTTCATTATGCACTGAACTTCCCCCTGAGTCATCCCTTAACTCATGTTGATGAACAAAAATTCAGCGATCTCTATCTTAAACATTATGCCATGCCCAAGCAACAAAGTATCTTCGGGCGTTTATGCCATCGTATTTATTCATCCTTTAAAGATATCTATTGGAGAAGAAAAAAATGGAACGTCATTCTGGACGTGAAAATCCATCCTTTAAACAAAATTGAAAGAGCGATAAATGATGACAAACGGTTTCCTCTGGTCGAATCGCTTGATCAGACTTCAGATAGTTTTTGGCAATGGCTTGGCAAAGCCAAGAGTTCATTTTTAAATTATAAATACCCTCATAAGAAAGCGCTGGAGTTCTTTTTCTCAGCAAAGCTACTGGACATTCGAACGGATGATATCGTTTTAGATGCAGCGGGTGGACGTTCGGAATATTTATTGCAAATCAAGCACAATACCCTCTGCCCAAACCTTTATTTGAATGATCAAATTTACACGGATCATTCAGTCAAAGTCGATGGGATAAGTGTTGTTGGTGGTGATGTCACAACAATTGGGTTGCCTGATTCTTCAGTTACAAAAATCGCCTGCTACCATGCCATAGAACATTTTCGGGATGATAAAGATATCAAATTTATCCTTGAAGTGGCACGCTTACTGCGAAAAGGTGGAAAAGCTTGCATCATCCCTCTTTTCTTATCTGACATTTATGCGGAAACATGGAATATTCAATCCGAAACACGTTATGACTCCCGAGCCTTAAGGATTGTGGATAAAACATCATCCCTCCCCGGTGCTAACGAAGACGGACATTTCGCAAGAATTTATGACTGCCAGGCTTTTATGGAAAGAATTCATAAAACAGCGGACGTTGCCTCTCTTTCACTTAAAATCATAGAATGCACCCTCGATGGAAGGATGATTCCTGACATGTCTATCAATTTTGGATCAAAGATTAACTGCCCTTTACGTGCGCTGGTACTGGAGAAGGTGTAATATGGGAGAAAAAACACAAGATCTCGCTGAATTTGAAGTTTCAGGTAAAACTATTCTAGTGGAGCTAAATCATCCCGTGTTTGAAGAGGGCGCCGACATCATCCATATTCAAACGGACACCATGCGCTTTGAATGTTCCTATGGTGATTTTTTTTCCCTTGCAACCACCATCCTTGTCGCGGAAAAGAACCTCAAAATAATTAAAGGACTGAAATGAAATTCATCTCATCCCAGCAGATCATGGCTATATTGTCGGCGCTTGCTTGCTCGGATATTCCCTACCGACTTCTCAGAAATATTGGCAATGAATTACCCGGGCGGCTGATTGAAGGTAAAGATATTGACATACTTGTCCATTGGGATGATAAAGAAAAAGTTGACCTTTTCCTGAAACAAAACAGCTTTCAAAAGGTATCCCACCCGCTGAAGAGGGATCAATTTCTTTACGGTGTTCATCCTTGCAGATTTTATAAACATGTTTCCATCGATGTTTTTATTGATTGTCATTTCGAGCTGGCCTGTCGCAGTCTCAATAAAGGGGAGTGGATTCCACTGGATCGCAGAATTCAGGAAAAGGCTTGGATCGAATGTACCCCTCAGTACATGGGAGGGCTCGTTTTAGCAGGATTGCCTCGCGCGTGTGAATGCCTGCACATTTTGACAAGATGCATCTTCGATAAGCGAAAATTTAATGACGCATATATCCAAAGAATAGAGGAGCTTGCAGAAATGCTCAGCAATTCGGAATTACAGGAAGTTCTTCAACCCGTTTTTTTCAAATTTTCCGGAACGCTCCTGCGGTTCATAAGAGCAAAACGTTATGATCAAATCATCTCAGCCCACCTGGGCTTTATGGAGTATTGAAATGAGCAATCCAGCCGTAATCACTTTAGCCGAGCTGAAGCACGGCATCGCTGGTGTCAATAGAATGCAAATCGAGGATAATATCGGTGAGGCAATCCACCTTCATATGGGCCCATTCAGACTCGATTTAACAATTAAAGAATTTCTGGCGCTGGCAGACAACATGCGAGCAGCCCTCGATGCCACGGGTCGATTTACGCATTATGCTGTCAGTCAATTTGATCCCCTGTTCTTGTCGGAATGTGGCCCGTTGCTTGAACATCTGACCAATATCACCATAGAAGAGCAATATATCGATGATCTGCGATGCATTGTTTACCTGTCGCAGCGGTTTGGTTTTTACAGGTTTGTGCCCGTTACCAAAACACCCGCATATCGTTTTTTGGAAGACAACGATCATTCCTTTCTGAAATACGAGCAGTCTTCTTATCGCGGCCTGAAAAATCGCGAACGTCTTATGGCATTGGAAAACGAGATTAAAAAGAATGATTACCCCAACGCAGGAAGGTATATCATTCTCTTTAGCGGTCAAAATCTGGTGAGAGATGGCCAGCATCGGTTAGCGATTCTAAGGCATCTAAGGGGAAATGTTAAAATTCCCGTTATGGTCTTTCGGTTTTCCAGACAGACAAAGCTTCCGCGAATTCCGTGGCGAGCTTGCGCCGGGTTACCTTTTCATGTCGCACGTTTTATCGTGAATCAATTATGGAAACGGCTAAAATGACACAATTGCTTTGCTGCCTGAATATAGTCTGTTCGTTCTTTGTAACGATTTTTATTTATATTTGTGATGCATGTGTCATCATCACCGTAAGAAAGCCGGCGCATCCGCGAGGCATTGGTCTTATTCGTATAGATTCCATAGGCGACTTTATCCTCTGGCTCGATGCGGCAAAAGAATTCAGAAATTTATACCCAAATACCAAAATAACACTGGTTGCCAATCACATATGGTCAGACCTGGCCATGTTATTGCCATATTGGGACGAAGTGATTTCTGTAGATCGAAAAAGATTGACGAGGAATCTCTTATATCGATTTAACACACTAAGACAAATCCGCCAGCACGGGTTTGAATCGGCAATACAGCCAACATTTTCACGTGAATATCTGCGTGGCGACAGCTTAATTCATGCATCGGGAGCATTGCGCAGGATTGGTTCCACTGGTGACTTGAGTAATATTAATGCTTGGCAAAAGAAGATTTCAGACAAATGGTATTCACAGCTAATACCCGCAACGGCAAAGCAGCTAATGGAACTACAGCGAAATGCCGAATTCATGCGCAATTTAGGTCTTCGTGATTTTACTGCCGGCACGCCATCCCTTCCTCCCTTAGCGGACTTGCCTGAGAAACTGATGATGGAGCAGCCATATTTCATTATCTTTCCCGGTGCATCGTTTCCTGGCAGACAGTGGCCAGTCGCACAGTTTGGCAGGCTTCTATCAGAACTAACAGCTACTAAATGTTGGCGTGCTGTGCTTTGCGGCAGTCGCGAAGAGCATTCTTTGTGTGCCCGCGTCATTGATTCATCAGGCACTAAAGCCTTAAACTTGGCCGGTAAAACATCATTACCCGAACTTGTCGAAGTAATTCGCAGGGCAAAATTTCTTATAGGCAATGAAACGTCAGCCGTTCATATAGCAGCGGCGGTTGGTACGCCCGCCGTCTGCATTTTGGGAGGGGGCCACTACGGGCGATTTTTGCCTTATGTGATCGACCAAGCCAATCATCCTCTCCCAACACCGATATTCCAACAGATGGATTGTTTCGGATGCAACTGGCAATGTACGCAACCACATGAAAAAGACGTGGCTATGCCGTGCATCTCTGCCATTACGATAGATCAGGTTATGGAGGCAATTGAAAGAATATTTGCATCACGAGCATGAAGAAGAGATAAAATGAAGCTCTCAATTTCTGTCATTACTGCGCAGCACTGTCGGCAGGATAAGACATTGGCTACCGAACGTTTATAAACCGCACCGGCAGCGGTTTGTTGCTTTGTACAAAGTGTGGGGTATCGACAATTGAAATCACCACTGATCAGCATAATCACCATAACACTCAATGCTGAAAAATATCTTGAGCAAACCATTCAAAGTGTATTGAACCAAACATATAAAAATATCGAATATATCGTTGTCGATGGCGGATCGACAGATGGCACGTTGGGCATTATTGAGAAATATGAGAATGCGATAGATC
>Ga0116182_1004029_pt1 | contig 13273 bp, 10 predicted proteins | sample AD_UKC077_MetaG_FD_89805 | JGI IMG/M metagenome (GOLD analysis project Ga0116182, IMG submission 89805) | Active sludge microbial communities of municipal wastewater-treating anaerobic digesters from USA - AD_UKC077_MetaG | ecosystem: Engineered > Bioreactor > Anaerobic > Digestate | place: USA...
AAATTATTGCACATGGGGTTAAACGTGAGGACATTACCCTCCTGAATGGACTGGGGACCCATCGCCTCCAAACCCGCCAAGAATTGATCAAAATGCTGGGTGAAAACATCGTTTCCAATTACCGCTGCCTGCAGCACGATGCCTACGATCAATCCCAGCTGGTCCAGATTGAATCCCCCGGTCTTCAGCGCCCGGTTATGGTCAACCGTCAGCTTTTCGAAGCAGATCTCATTATCCTTACGGGCTTTATTGAACCGCACTTTTTCGCGGGTTACTCTGGAGGCCCGAAGGCTATCCTCCCTGCCCTGGCTGGCGCAGAAACAGTTTTCCACAATCACAATCCCGCAATGGTGACCCACCCGAATGCAACCTTCAATAAAACACTTGGCAACCCGCTCTGGGAAGAGATAAAAGCGGCTGCCGAATGCATCGAAAACACTTTCCTGGTCAATGTAACCCTCGATCGAAACAATCGCATCACCGGTGTGTTTACGGGTGATGTGATTGCTGCGCATCAATCGGGATGTCAATTCGTCAGGGAGACCAGCCTGTTTAATATTTCTGAACCCTATGACCTGGTCATCACTTCAAATAGCGGGTATCCCCTGGATCAAAACTTGTACCAGTGCGTTAAAGGTATGGCAGCAGCAAAAAACGCCGTTCGCAAGGGCGGGTGCATACTCATGCTGGCGGCCTGCGAAGAAGGCCTGCCGGACCAGTCTGCTTTTGCCAGGTGGCTAAAACAAGCCGGGTCACCGCAGGGATTACAGGAATTAATATCTCAACCTGAATTCTTTGGGCAGGACTCCTGGCAGGTTCAAATTCAAGCCCAAGTTCAGGCACATGCCGACGTTTTCCTCTACAGCGATGGACTGGATGAGTCTCAGCTCAAAACCAGCCAACTTTTTCAATGCCAAAACCCGAACGATACAATCCCTGAGTTGATCAAACAGTACGGGCCGCGCACCTGCGTGTTGCCCCAGGGTCCCCTCACCATATTGGAATTAACTGGCTGTTGAAAATGATTTTTCATTGACCAATCATCTCATGCCTTATAAAAGCTATGATTATTATCAGCAAGCAAACCACCAAAATTATCATCTTTTCTCGGAGGAACCATGCCAACATCTTTCATCTTTGATAAAAAAGTGCGTAAAACTGCACTATGGTTATTAATCGTTGCTGTCATCGTCACCCTGGCAGCACAGGTGATTGCCCACGCAGCCATGACCAGCGGGTATCAGGTTGAGGTCAAAAATATCACTTTTCACAACAAGAACGGGTTGATTGTGCGCGGTAAACTCTATCGACCGAAGGACGTGACTGCACAGAATCCGGCGCCCGGGGTCGTATACCTGCATGGCTATCAAAACAACCGTGAGACTTCTGACCCCTATGCCATTGAATTGTCCCGACGCGGTTTTGTAGCCATCACCCTGGATGCACTCGGGAGAGGGAATTCTGACAACCAGTTTTCCGAAAATGAACCTGGCTTTGACCCCACCTATGGCGCTGATTCCGCCTTTGCCTATCTACAAAATCTTCCTTTTGTCGATGCTGAGCGTTGCGGGCTGGCCGGCCATAGCCTGGGCGGAGAATGGACCTACCTGGCTGCCATGCAAAACCCGAATGTGAAGGCAATTTCATTTTCAGGATTTGCTTACCTGGAGGATGCCAGCACAAACCTTCCCTCCAACATGCTGATGATTTTTGGCAAATTTGATGAATACCGCCAGCGTATGACCGGAACGCGGGATTTTGAAGCTGAATGGATGCACACCCCTCAAACAATAGCCGCCTTCGGTTTTTCTTCACCCGCCTTCGACACCACCTATGGTGAGTTTTCTGACGGCAGTGCTAGGCGCGTGCACATGACTCGTACCACCCATGTCGGCGAATCCTTTGACAAAGGCGCCATCGCTGAAGCAGTGACCTGGTTCAGCCAGGCCCTAAACCCGAAGGTGCCGCTTTCTATCCCCGCAAACCAGCAAATCTGGCGCATCAAGGAGATCGGCTCTTTGGTGGCTATGCTCGCCGGCTTGTTCAGCGTTTTCCCTGCCAGCATCCTTCTGCTCGGCGTCCGGCCATTTTCACAACTCGTCAAGGCGCCTTACCAGACCTATACTTACGACAAAAAGACCTTCAAAAAAGCCTATTCCCTCAACGCGCTGCTGTCTCTGCTGTTCCTTGCGTTTGTCATGGTCATCTTTGGATTCCATGTCTACGTCCTGCCGATTGACCGTGTTTTCCCGATGATGATGGTCAACGGGGTCATCTTCTGGTTTTTATTAAAAAATATCATTGGCTATTTAGTTTTCCGCGGTTGGGTGAAAAAGGAACGTGCTTCCCGTCCAGAGGTCAATTTCAAGGAATTCGGAATCTCAGAGGATGAAAACCGCATCAAACTGAGCTGGTCTATGGTATGGCGGACATTTCTGCTGGCTTTCGCCCTGTTTGCATTTGTCTATATCCTGCAAGCCTTACCGGAAGCATTTCTGATGATTGACTTCCGTTACAAATTCCCCTATTTCAGCGATATGACGCCTTACCGCTGGTTGATGATGCTGCTTTATTTTCCATTGTTTTTGGCAGCATTTATCTATTTCAACATCCTCCTGCAAGCCCAAATGCGTCCTGCACCTGGAAAATCCTGGCTACATACCATCATCCGCAAATCGCTGATCGGTTTTGCTGTCATACTGCCACCACTGCTACTGCTGATGGCCATCCAGTACATCCCCCTGTTCACCACAGGCTTTGTCCCCTTCGTTGGCCCGGGCGGAGCGCTGGTCGGGTTTGTAATCAACCTCGAATCGACAATCCTCTTGCTGGCTTTGATGATCCCCATGGGGAGCGTTCTGTATGAGGCTACCGGTAACATATACACCGGTTCAATCCTGAACGCGCTCATCATCACCTGGGCGTTCACCTCGTCGTCGGTGATTGCTCCATTACCGGTTTAATCTACAAGAACAAGATACCCACAGTCAAAAGGGTTGATTAACTCAACCAAAACGACCCACAGGTTGGGTCGTTTTATTTAATTCACGGAGACTGTGACCCCGGTTTTCGCTTTATACTCACATCGATTGACAACAGGTGAGAACCTAACCAATAACCAAAAACGACCCTTGTGTTGGGTCGTTCTCTGGTGCCCTCACGGGGATTCGAACCCCGGTTTTGGCCTTGAAAGGGCCACGTCCTGGTCCCCTAGACGATGAGGGCGTTTGATTAAGCGAATAAAATTCTACCACAAAATTAAAACCGGTCAAGAAGGAGTTTTTTACTGTTTAACCAATATCCCTCTGAAAACTCAAATTAGCCCGCCACAGGTTCTACAACCTCTGGTCGGTCATTTTCAGGCAAATTAACCGCTCGTGACACCGGGAAACACTTCATCGCGTCTGCTGGGAAAGGAGCCATTAATGCTCGCAATACCGATTGGTCTGCATCCGGTTTCAACCAGGTCCAGCGAGCCTTTTCATCCAGTATCACCGGCATGCGGTTGTGAACATCACGCACCAGCTCGTTTGGCTCACAGGTCAAGATCGTACAGGTGTGCAATTCGCCGCCCTCGGGTAATTCTTTGTGCTCGTATAACCCGGCAAAGGTAAAGGGATTGTCGTTCTTCAATTTGAACAAAAAGGGTGTTTTCGGGCCGCTCTGTTCAGCCCGCCATTCAAAAAACCCATCTGCCAAAATCAGGCAGCGACGATACTTGAATGCTGATCGGAAGGAAGGCTTTTCGTGAACCGTTTCTGAGCGGGCATTGATCATGCGGTTCCCAATATTGAGGTCGTCCGCCCAGGAAGGTACCAAGCCCCAGCGGTATAGCTCAACTGTACGCGTGTCAGCGTTTTTAACGATTGGCACAGGTTGCGATGGAGCAATGTTATAGCGGGGTTGAACAATATGGACAAAAGGACCCAATTCAAGCAGGGTTTGAATCTCGCCCGGGTCGAGTGTTAATGTGAAGCGTCCACACATAATAACTCCTTTTCAAATTAATCATGAAAGGTGTGTCAATTTGATTTTAACATAATTGCAACGCGATTACGAAACCGGATGCTATTCTTAAGTGGCGCTACAATTTCTGAATCAGAAACCGGGGCTTGTTCAGAGCTAAAACAGGTTCTTTGGTTGCAACCTTGCATTAATAAAACATTTGTTCTACAATGAGCACATGGACGTGTTCGAAAAAATCAAACTGACCGGGCTCAATATGCCATTCGAGTCTGCTGAAGATGAAATATCTTCCAGGCAGTTGCCAGATTGTGCTGTGGATGTGGATGTGCTCAGTACAATTTTTCCGATGATCCAGGCACGCCTACCCAACGGACAGACAATCCCTCTGCTGAAAACCATGCAAACATCCGTCTGCGAGAAAGATTGCCATTACTGCTGTTTTCGCTCTGAAAGAGACACACCTCGCGCCAGCCTGTCGCCAGATGAACTGGCATCAGCAGTGAACAGGCTTACCCGAGCAGGTATTGCCAAAGGCTTGTTTCTCAGTTCGGGCGTGGCAGGCGGAGGCGCCCACACCCAGGATAGGTTGATCGCAACCGCAGAAATCCTGCGCCAGAAATATCATTACCAGGAATATATCCACCTGAAAATCATGCCCGGCGCTGAGAAAGACCAGATCCTGCGAGCCATGCAACTGGCTGACCGAGTTTCAATCAACCTGGAAGGGCCGAACGAAACCAGTCTGCGCAGGCTGGCACCGCATAAATCATTCTTGTCCGAGCTGCTGGGTCCACTGAAAATGATCGAGGATATACGCCAAACCGAGTCACCACACCTGGTCTGGAATCAACGCTGGCCCTCCAGCTGCACCCAGTTCGTAGTCGGTGCTGTAGGTGAATCAGACGCCCAGCTACTACACACCACTGTCCAACTGCAGCAGCGTTTCCACATCACTCGGGCTTATTATTCAAAATTCTCTCCGGTGATCCGCACCCCGTTTGAAAATCTCCCTCCAGCCAGTTCCTTGCGGCAACATCGCCTGTACCAGGCCTTTTTCCTGCTGCGGGATTATCATTTTGACTACGAGGAACTGGCCTTCGACTCTGGGGGCAACCTGAACTTAGAAAAAGATCCTAAATTGGTATGGGCAGAATCTCACCTGTACGAAACCCCGATTGAGATCAACACCGCCGAATATACGCAGCTCCTCAAGGTTCCTGGCATTGGCTCAATCGGCGCAAAAAAGATCCTCCTGGCGCGCACTTATGGTATCATACGAGATGTACACACCCTACAAAAAATGGGCATCACGACCGCCCGGGCATCAAAATTTATTCTGATTAACGGGCGCCGCCCCCCTTACCAACCAGGCTTGTTGAAAATATCATCATGAAAACACTTTTTAAGAATTTCTTTTCTGAACCGATCACCGTACACTTCTCATCTCCGCCTGCGTTCATAAAAAAACCTCCCTGTCCGGAGAAATTCACCTGGCGAAATAATGAATTCATCATTACGGCTTGCCTGGCGGAATGGACAAATTTCTCCCGCCGAGGTCGTATGGAAAATAACATGCAACCTGAACATGCACAAACTGCCAGCCAGCGCGGTTCATGGGGTGTGGGGAGATATTACTTCGATGTCCGCACCGCCAACAACCGCTGTTTTCGTGTGTATTATGACCGTGCGCCAGGGGACGTAGCCAATCGGGCAGGTGCCTGGATTTTAATGGCAGAACTCATTCCACCTGAGGAGAGAGATGATTAAAAAAACAAAATTGCTATACTTAATGACATTATTGATTATCATCAGCGCCCGCCTGCTCAGCCCACAGATGCCGCTTTTTTCGCAGCCAGCCTACGGGCAGCAAAAATACACCTATCACTTCCCACTCTTCCTCAAGTTGGACCCCTTCTCGTCCTCATCCAGTTATTACATCACCACGCTAAACAACCCCCATATTAACAACCTGGGCTGTCAATTGGGCACAAGGGATAAAAACACTCCCGGCGCCCAGGATAACGTGGTCATACTGGCTTTTGGTTACCCGCGTTGCTTTAATTCGGGGGGCTATGGCGCCAACCTGTTTGGCTACGGCCCGGCAACCCTCAGCGATGTGAGTAACGCCGTCAAACAATTTGCGCTCGGTTATTACAACTGTACAGGTTCTGACAAAAAATCCAACCTGGTTATTGGCGTGGGCACCAGTAATTTCCCGGGAGTTGCAGACTCCTGCGCGACCGAGGAGATGGGCAGAGCCCACGGCGCAGCCTGGTCTGCCATGGTTAAAGGGCTTAACCAATGGGCTCTCGACCTGGGAATGTTTCACCAGGTCCAGATTTATGGCGCCAATGATATGGAAATCGGGTGGAATACGCCCTCCTGGTCACGCGCCTGGTTGTCTGGCTTTGAACAGGTCAGCGGAAACCTCATGCTTCACTTTGGCGACGCAGCCGGTTGTCCCTATGATGATCACCCCAATTGGTCATGCGGTACCTCTGCTTACCCCGAGTGGACGCAAGAAGATGTCTGGTATCTTTCCTATGGTGCGCCTTCCGCACTGCCCCTGCCGTTGATCTACCTGACCAACGGCGTGCATGCCAAGCAATGGGCGCACCTCAGCCGCTATAGTGTCCTCAAACACGGCTACAGGATGGACTTTAGCGGAGTATTCACCCAATGGGCTTACTGTCAACAATTTGGTTGGTGTAATAAAACGGATAACACCCCTGATATGGCACATCAACAACTCACCTTTGAATTGAGCAAGTCCCCATCCACAGCGCAGACCATCTTGTGGACAACCGATATCCGCTGGATCATGCAGAATGAATTTTCCAACGCCAACGAGGGTGAATCTATGGAAGAAATAAAAACGCATCCTGCACAGGAGCGGAGCGACAGCCTTGCATTTGCCCTGCTGGAACCCGGGCTGAGCCCGACGATGCGCGCCAGCCTGGCAGCAAAACAATATGCTTACCAAACCATTGCTGAGATGGCTGCAACCTCAATGGGCAGAGCCGCTCCAAAAGAGACATTGAGCGCGCAAATCGCTACAGATTCCCGGCAGATACCCTTCCAGAGTGGGATCATTGAACGCGGTGAAATGCTCGGTTTACCCTACGGCACAAAACTCAACCAGGTGTGGCAGTCCATCACCGAAGGCGGATATCTCCAAGTGGGGGCGGGGGCAGCTGCGGACAATTTATCTCAAGGCGTGTTGTACATTTTACTAACCTCGCCGGATCACACCCGTTTCGAATCGACACTGATCGAGGCGCCTGCTGGGTGCGCTTCTCTTTCTATCCTGAACGAATCAAACGGTTTCCTGAGCATTCAATCTGCCAATGACTGCCAATTGGAATTTGACCTGGCAAACTGGGCCTGGTCTATTTCCCCATAGAATAAAAAGCGCACAATGCGCTGAATGGAAAAAATTTATACAATCTCCACGTTGGTGAGGTGAATTTCACTGGTCAGGAAAGCCTGCAGCAAATCTTGTTTCTTCTCCTCGTTCACCCCGTCAATTACCCACCGCAGGGTGAAGGAACCATCTTGAAAAGTGTTATTCACCGTACGGATGATGTTTCCCCCAAAACCCGATACCAAACTCGCTAAAGAAGCCAGCACACCGGGTCTGTTCGTTTGGCTAGGTCCAACAATGTTGATCGTCGTCCAGCCCAAAACTTCCTTAGATATTCCAACTTCATCTAAGGCTTCTTCAATATCAGCTTCCAGGATTGCGCCTCCACCCAAGGCAGAATAAATATCATCCAGGCTGGCTGCAGCCAATGTACTCAGCAGGTTCTCGAACTTATTTCGCTCCTGCACCTGAACATCTTCCAGGTCAACGATGCCCCGCTTCTTCAACAGGGGTTTTAGCTTCCTGCGTCCTTCTGCAGCCATCTGTTTTAGCTCAGCCATGATCAGCACCGAACGGAGTACGCGGGCAGTCTTCAAATTGCAAAACTTAAGCCATTCTTCTGAAGGTACGATACGAGCACCATGGGTGATCACTTCTACCACGTCGCCGGGGAATACCTGGGCATCAAGCGCACGCAGTTCATTGTTAACTTCCACTCGATTGATTTTATCCATCAAGAAATCCTGGATCGACGCTACCGCATCCAAAACCGTTGAGTTGTCCGGCAGGAAACGAGTGCCGCCGGTGGGCGTAAAGATCTGCACGGGTCTGTACTGGGTGATGGGCTTTTTATTCTGAAGAGCGTACACCACCCCCCATAAATTCTCGCCCTCCATCTCTTCAGTGGCAATCGCTACTTCAATCGACCCCCGCCCTGGCAACCACGCGGACACTTGCAGGGCGCGATATCCATCCTGGGGGTTGGCAATATAATCATCAAAGCTACCTTGTTCCAGGTTGCGATTAAAGAAACGGTTAACACGTGCCAGTAGCTGGTAACAGGCTGGAATATTGTCATTCTCAACCAGCATGCGAAAGCTGACCACATCATTCACATCAGAAAAATCGTTCAGTGAAGTTTGCCGACCACGCGCCATTCGACGCAGTTTTTGCCATGCCTGCCAATAGCCATTAACAATGATCCTGATCTTCCCGGAAACACCCTCTGCTTCCATGAGGTCCCGTAGTTCTGCGAGCATTCCATTGATAAAATCCAGCTCCAGGCGAGGGTCCCGGTCGATCTCGCCCCTGACAAAGTTGTACACCTCCGGTTCTGCAAAGGGGAAGGCCATATCTTCAAGCCAGCGCCGCCAGCGATAGCAATTTAAAATACCCGCCAGCTTGCCGTATGCCCGGATAGCCTCAGTCGCTTTCTGGCGCTGCTTTTGTGGTGACATAAACTCAAGCGTTTTTATGTTATGGCTTTTATCCGCCAGTTTAATAAGAAAAACCCCCGGATCGCGAAAGCGTGCGATTTTCCGCAGGGTTTCCAATTCTCGTGACTGTCCCTCTCGGGGGTTACTCATCTTGGTAACGCCATCAACCAAAAAAGCCACATGTTTTCCCAGGGAACCCGGAAAATAATCTTGAATCTGGGACAGGCTCTCATCCTGGTCCTCCACTGCATCATGCAGCAGCGCCGCAATCGTCCAGGCTTCATTTTGCAACAGGCGGTCAATAAATTCTGCCACCCAGGCACAATGGGTTTCAAAATAAGGTTCCCCACTCAGCCGCAGTTGACCGCGATGCAGATGCTTGCCCAGCTCGTAAGCCCGGGCAATCTCAGGCGTGCGCGGCTGAAAATTCCCCGAAAAGTGGAATTCGTCCAGAATTTGTGGACGAGTCTCGCGTACGTACTCTACCTCAACCATAACATCGTCTCGTCGATCAAATCAGGGTCACTGCCTGGTCAGCATCACAGTGAAACTGGTCCTGCAGACGTCTGAATCCAGTCTTTATTTCGGCATTTTTCCAACCAGGCTCTCGATTTGAGCCCTAAGCCAGATAACTGAGCTGTAAAGGTTAATTATATCTCTTTCTCAGTTTTTTTGCTAATTTCGTTTTCCTCATAACCACGCAAACTCTCACGTTTAGGTTTCCAGTCGATCAATTAACCTGATGAATATTCTTTCATTTTCCCCCTTGCAATAGAACATATATTCTATTATAATTAGAGCATGTTATCAATTAAACTGCCCTGGCGCCGGCTCAACCCCGCTAACCTGTCACGCGTCCTGCTTTTAGAGCTCGACCCCCTCAACGCGCGCTATTTGAAGCAAATTGCTGCCAGGACCGGGGTCTCGTGCCGGCAAGCTGCGCAGAACCTGCTTAAAAACGCCCTGGTCGATCGTCAGGTCTCCGAGGCGCACCTATCCCACTGGCGCGCACTCACACCCCGCCAGCAGCAGGTGGCTGCACTGACCTGTCTCAACTTCACCAACCGGCAGATCGCCGCCCGGCTATCGATCTCGCCCCAGACGGTCAAGGCTCACCTGCGTAACCTGTTGCAGCGCTTCGAGTTGCACAGCAAAGCCGAGCTGCGCCAGGCGCTGGAAGATTGGGATTTCAGCGAGTGGATTTAAGCGGTTAACCCACCCGGTTAACCCGTCTTTCACCCCCATTTAACCCCGCAGTATCATGGTAAGCCCCACCCATCTGGCGTAAGATGGACCCATGGATCGACACATTACAACGTTTCCGGTGCCCCTAACCGGCAAAATCTCCCTAGTGGTCGCCCCGCGTGCCGTCGTGGGAAGCTTGATGACCATGCTGGCAACCCTGGCGCTGCGCGGGCAGGTGACCGTCATCGATGGCGGCAATTGCTTTGATGCTTACACCCTGGCCCGCATCCTGCGGACACACACCCACCAGATTGAAATCGCTCTCAAACGGGTGTGGCTTTCGCGGGCCTTCACCTGCTACCAGGTGCTCGCCATGCTGGCAGAGCTGCCCGTGGACGGCACGCCTGTCATCGTCCTGGACCTGCTGTCTACCTTCCTGGATGAAAGCGTGAATCTCAACAAGCGACTGCGCCTGCTGGATAGCAGCCTGAACCTGCTCCGTCGCATCAGCCAGGGTGCACCGGTTGCCATCTGGGCACGGACACGCACAAGCACAATCACCAGCGAAGACCAACGTTTGCTACTCCCCCTGCTCGAGATCGCTCATGATATTTGGGAATTGCAGACCCCGGAAACGCCCACCCACCAATTACCCCTATTCTAATGACCATACCGATCGCACAAGGAGAACTCCATGGGACGCACACTCCCCTCAGCTACCCAACTCATGCATCAGGAAGAAGCCGCCCTGGCCCGCTTCCGCCGCGCCCTGCGCCGGGGCGATCAACTCGTCTTCGATGACCTGTTCACCGCCGCACAAAAGCACATCTCAGCTACAGCCTACGCCGCCCACGCACTGCCCTTTGAAACCTTCCTGATGGCCATGCTCCTCGAAGAACACAAAGAGGTCATGCGCCTGCGCGAAATCGTCGCAGTGCTTGAGTCGATGCATGCCTGAGTTTACCGGCTGGCTGCTCGACCTGTTCGAGGACCCGCGTGAAGGCCTGGTGTTGTATTTCATCGACGAGCAGGGACCGCGCTGGCGTCACTGGCGTTCCTTCCCGGTCACCTTTTATGCGCTGGGTGATGACGCCCAACTGCGCACCCTCTGGCAGTACCTCGACGGTCGCCCGCATGAGATCAGCCTCAGTCAGACTCAGCGTATGGACGTGTTTAAACGCAGACCAGTGAGCGCGCTGGGTGTCACCATTAAAAATCCCTACGAGGCGCGCAAAATCTTTCAGCAAACCGCCAACCGTTTCCCCAATCTGGAATACGCCGACGCCGACCTGCAGATCTCCCTGCGCTTTGCCGCCGATACGGGCGCCTTCCCACTGGCGCGCTGCCGCGTCGTTGCTGATGAGGCACACCAACTGATCGAGATCAAAGTTCTGGAGGACGCCTGGACATTAAAGCCACAACCCATTCCTCTGCGCGTGATGACCCTGACACCGGATGTCGCCCCGCATCACGCCGTCCCGCGGAGCCTGCTGGTCGAGGTCGCAGGCGAAACTTATCGTTTTGACCTGTCCACTCCCCGCCCTCTGCTGGCGAACCTGCGGGCGCTGATCCAACGCCATGATCCCGACCTGCTGCTGACGGATTACGGCGACACCTGGCTCTTGCCGCAATTGCTGCAGAATTCTGAGAAATACCATATTCCCCTGGGCTTGAACCGCGAACCCGGGCGGGGAACCCGCTGGCAGGAGGAACGCACCTATTTCTCCTACGGGCAGATCGTCTATCGCGGCCAGCAGATCCACCTGTTTGGGCGCTGCCACATCGACCGTCAGAATGCCGTGTTGTGGAAGGATTATGCCCTGGAAGGCACCATCGAAGTCAGCCGGGTGACCGCCCTGCCCCTGCAGACCGCTGCGCGTGTTTCGCCCGGCACCGGCATCTCCTCCATCGAGATGCTCACCGCCCTGCGGGAGGGTATCCTCGTGCCCTGGCAAAAGCAGCAGGCGGAGATGCTCAAACCGGCTGCCGATTTGTTTTCTGCGGATCAGGGCGGGCTGGTTTATCAACCCAAAATCGGCGTGCACAAAAACGTGGCCGAAATTGACTTCGTCTCCCTGTATCCGGCCATCATGGTGCACTTCAACATCTCGCCAGAGACAATCCTGCCCAACCCTGCAGGAGACAACCTGGTCCCCGCCCTGGGACTGTCCATCGACACCAGCCAGGAGGGTCTGATCCCCAAGGCGCTGCGACCGCTTCTGGAAAAACGCATCGAGATGAAAAAACACCTGGCCTGCACCCCCCATTGGGACCCCTGCCGAAAAAGTTTTAAAAGCCGTTCATCAGCGTTGAAGTGGCTGCTGGTGACTTGTTTTGGCTACCTGGGCTACAAAAATGCACGCTTCGGGCGCATTGAAGCCCACCAGGCCGTCACTGCCTACGGCCGCGAGGCGCTTCTGCGCGCCAAAGAGGCCGCAGAGGACCTGGGCTATGAGGTTATTCAGCTTTATGTGGATGGGTTATGGGTGCATCACCCCGAAAAAACACAACCCGAGGAGATCCAGCCCCTGTTGCTGGAAATCCAGGGGCGCACCGGTTTGCCCATCTCTCTGGATGGAATCTATCGCTGGGTGGTGTTTGTTGGCTCGCGCCAGAACAAACAACGCCCGGTTGCCAACCGCTATTTTGGTGTTTTCCAGGATGGGACGCTTAAGGTACGCGGCATTGATGCCCGCCGGCGTGACAGCACGCCCTTTGTTTCCGAAGCGCAAATGCACCTGTTGGAATTGCTCGCCAATGCACACAATCCGGAATCTGCGCTCCCGGAAGCCATCGCATTTCTAAAAAGCCGGCTGAGGGCGCTACGCAATGGGGAGGTCAGACTGACGGATCTCCTCGTCCGGCAGCGTTTAGGGCGCAAAATGGAAGCCTACCGCACGCTCCCCCCCGCCGCACGCGCGGTGCAGCAGCTTAATACGGTGGGAAAAACGCTGCGCCCCGGCCAGCGGGTACCTTTTCTTTACACATTGGGAAAGTCGGGTGTCTTAGCCTGGGACCTGCCCCAAAAGCCCGACCCGCGCACGGTAGATGTCGCTCGTTACCAGCGCCTGCTCCTGCGGGCAGCGGGTATTGTGCTTGAGTCCTGGGGACTGGATGAGGGAAAACTGACTGAAAAGGTCGTCACTGAGCTCAGCCAGTTGCAGTTATCGCCTCCGCCCCAGAAGCACCCGCTCGAGCACCGCCGCGACATTCCAGGCGTCATCAACCCCGCGGTGCAGCGAGCCCTCAAAGGTCAGCCCCAATAAACTGCACCCGCGCTGCAATCCAACCTCTCTTTTCAACCCGAGCTGCAAAGCCAGCA
>Ga0116182_1004039_pt1 | contig 13255 bp, 6 predicted proteins | sample AD_UKC077_MetaG_FD_89805 | JGI IMG/M metagenome (GOLD analysis project Ga0116182, IMG submission 89805) | Active sludge microbial communities of municipal wastewater-treating anaerobic digesters from USA - AD_UKC077_MetaG | ecosystem: Engineered > Bioreactor > Anaerobic > Digestate | place: USA...
TGGGACGCCATTTAAAGGCAAGATTTATGTTGTGACGGCAGAAACCGAGAGTAGAATAAAGCACCTGGTAGATGAAGCCTTTGCATCTGGTACGGGGATGATTTTCTATAAAGCGTTCTACGAAAACAACGAAGACTGGCTTTTTCCTGCAAGTATAGTATCAGTGGAAATGCTTGAAGTAATTTTCCAGAAACTGTTCACAAGTAGCTCTGGTTACATACATAAGAAGAACTATATCTCAAACAGAAGCTATACCAGAAACGAGCTAACCATGATTAAGAACGAAATAATCCGTGTTTGGGGCAAAGATGTCCTGGTTAGTTATACACATCTTGTTGAACGTCTTCCATATATCCCTTTTGAGAAGATAAAGTCTGTGCTGAGTTACAACAGCGATTTCATTTGGAACTCAGGAGGGGTTTACACACACATCAGCAAGGTTAATATTACTGAAGAAGAACGTACTAGAATAGCCAGCTTTGTTGCCAATAGCTGCCTTGCAAATGGTTACGCTTCAATGAGTGATATTCCGATGGACGAAATCGAAGAGAGAAATCGTGAGCTAACACCTACCGCAATCCAGAACGCGGCATTTCAGATTTGTCTATCAGACAAATACGATAAAAAGGGTAAAATAACAACACGCAAAGGCGGTACGCTCAATGCGCTAACAATAATGAAGGACTATTGCCGAAAACTTGATAAATGTTCGCTGGATGATCTGCTGAGCTTTCAAGAAGAATTGTTAGGACAAAGAGAGAATCAATTGATATCTATGGAAGCGGCTTATGCTGTTCTAGTTCGAGTTGACAAGAACACCTTTTTGGCTGAAAAGTACGTTGACTTCAACACTACTGAGATAGATAATGTAATTGCACTATTCGTAAAAGGCGAATACCTACCACTAAAGTCGTTCACAACGTTTGTAGCTTTTCCGCATTGTGGGCAGCCTTGGAACCTCTTTCTGCTCGAAAGCTACTGTCGGCGATTTAGCGAACGATTTCGTTTCGATACACCGTCAGTGAATTCTCGGAACGCAGGCGCGGTAATCCGTAGGAGCTGTGTTTTGACATACGTGGAGATAATGGCAGATGCTGTGGCTAGGAGCGATGTTTCTTATGAGAAGAAGGCTATAGGAAGATTTCTCTACGAAAAAGGCTACACCGGTAAGACTATTACAGCCAAAGCTTCTGAGATTATTGAAAAGGCTAAAACCATACGAGAAAGGAAGGATTAAGGTTGTATTCTTATACGTACGACAAAAATACAGGTGGGATATTACTCAATTCAACTCCAACTGGTTTCTCAAAAGAACCTCGCCCCGTATATGCTGCAGAGCTTAACATTCTAGGTTTTGATAAATACTGGAATTATGACAGTCAGAACGAAATTCCGTATATGTGGGCGGAGGCAAACAGCTACTGGTATCGCGGAAAACTTGTCGCTAAACTTAAGGGCGGTAATCTCTACACTGCGCCAGAAATAATTATTCCGAAAGATGAAAGCGGAATCCTCGTATTCCCTGAGCCAGATGGTAATGCCTTGCGTCCCATTGATATACCCGCAATGGTTGAGGCAAACCGCGATATGCTAGAAATCATAGAGCAGACCACGGTAAAGAAGATACTGGCAATCTACGAAAAATACCAAAGCAGAATTGACCTTTTCCATATTGCCTTTTCAGGCGGTAAGGATAGTCTTGTGTTGCTTGATCTTGCCAAGAAAGCTCTGCCAAAGGGCAGTTTTGTGGTCGTTTTCGGTGACACGGGGATGGAGTTCCCAGATACGTACGATATAGTTGAAAAGGTACACCAGGAATGTGAAAGAGAAGAAATACCATTCTATGTTGCAAAATCACACCTTGACCCTAAAGAATCCTGGAAGTTGTTTGGTCCTCCTTCACGTGTCCTACGTTGGTGCTGCAGCGTTCATAAGAGCACTCCACAAACGCTGAAGTTGCGGGAAATTACAGGAAAAGACGATTACACTGGATTGGCATTCGTTGGCGTCCGTTCACACGAAAGCTCGACACGGGCAGAATACGAGTATGAGAATTATGGCAAGAAGCAAAGGGGGCAATATAGCCATAATCCTATCCTTGAATGGACTTCCGCAGAAGTCTGGCTTTATACGTTTGCAAATGGGCTTCTAATAAACGAAGCCTATAGAAAAGGTAGTGCAAGAGTGGGTTGTATTTGCTGCCCCATGGGGGGCGGTAAAGCAAGTTATACCGAGCACTTGAATTATCCGAAGGAGTCGGAAGTGTTCTTGTCTCGCATATGCGAAAGTAATGCGCGAAAAACAATTACTGACAAAGGGTACGTCGCAAGCGGTGGGTGGAATGCGAGGAAAAATGGACAGTTTCTTGCATATAACAAGAAAAACTATTCCGAAACTACCAAAAATGGCGAAATTACAATAAAAGTTGCCTCGCCAAGTACTAGTTGGAAAGAGTGGATTAAGACTCTTGGGGATTTATTAGGAAAAGAGAATAACTACACCCTTGTTTTTAAGGATCAACCTTTTGATTTCATTGTTAAGCCTAATAACAAGGGGTACATTGTGAAATTGAAAGAAGTAATCGCAAAAGAGAATCCGTTATTTGGAAAACTGTTCCGCCAAACATTTAGAAAAGCAGCGTATTGTGTGGCATGCAAAACTTGTCAGGCAATTTGCAAAAACGGTTGTATCTCCTTTGATGGAGTTTTGCGAATTGAAAATTGCAAACACTGTTTTGATTGTCATTCGATGATTGTAGGTTGTTTGGCTTACCATTCACTAAATATACCAAATGTGGAGGACAACAAAATGAAATCACTGAATACTTTTAGCAATCATGCACCAAAAACTGAATGGCTGAAGGAGTTCTTCGAACGGCAGACTGATTTCCTTGAAAACAACACTTTGGGACGGGTTCAAAAGCCTTTTTATAAACGTTTCCTTAAAGATGCTGGGCTTATTGAAAAAAATGAAACAACCTCATTTGCCAGATTGGGTGCTTTACTTAGCTGGGATACTGAGGATTTCTTAGGCCTTATTCTGATCAATCTTGTTGCCAGTAATCCACAATTGGAATGGTACGTACGCGAAATGGACATTGGTAGGTCATATGGGCGCAGAGAATTGGAAGACAATCTTGCCGCTAACGGGCAAAGCAAAGAAAACATCTCAAGCATAATTAATGCTTTCAAACGATTATCTGAGAACCCCTTTGGTACAACGCTTCATTTTGGCTACGTTTTGCATAATGAATTTATCCGCACAAAATGCTCTGTGTCCGACCCACGTGTGGTGTTGTATGGTTTGTTCAAATTCGCCGAGAAGTGCAACAACTACAAGGAGTTCACACTAGCCACACTCTTGAATGACAGTATTGAGCGCGATGGTATAAGCCCTACCCGCATTTTCGGTCTAGACCGCGAGGACATGACACCTATCTTGATTGGACTATCAGCAAAGTATCCAGAATTCATAACTGCTTCATTCACTCACGATCTTGAGAAGATAACGCTCGCTGAAGAGAAGACTTCATCGGACGTACTCGATTTATTTAGGGAGGAAAGTAAGAATGCCTGATAAATATCGTGAATATCTGGATGTCGATGAGGAGTATTTTCCGCAAATAAATGATTATTCCATAGCAGCTGCAAGACCAGATTTCTGGACAAGTACATATCCACACCACACCTTTATTGACATGCTAAGCGTTATGGAGCGACTATTAGGGCGACAAGAGAAGCGTTCTCTTTGGATAGAAGGTGCATACGGTACAGGTAAATCGCGATGTGCATACACTCTGAAGAAGATTCTTGAAGTACCAGAAGAGGAGCTCCGCGCCTATTGGAACAGATATGATTCTCTCAAGAAGAAGCCTGACTTGCTTACAAAACTAATTGGACAAAGGAAAGGAATAGTAACTGCGCACAGATATGCTTCTGGGGGAATTACCCAACCACGTCAGCTATTTCTCGCCGTTCAGGAGAGCGTGAAACATGCGCTTGTCGAACAGAACATTCAGTACACGGGCGAAGATACTCTGAAAGAAAGCGTTATCGCCTGGATCGATGAGCCTTTACATAAAGAGTTTTTCGATGGGCTTCTGAAGAAGCCGGAATGGTCGGCTTTGTTCTCACAATCCACCGCAGACGAGGTACTGAAAGCGCTACGAAAAGATGGCGAGGTAAAAGAGTTGATGGACAACATATTTTATCTTGCCGATAAAGAGGGAATTACAGCTCTGAACATCGATGCGGATAGGCTTTTGAAATGGTTAGTAGACATTATTGATCGGAACAAGGTGAAGATTGTTCTGATTTGGGACGAATTTTCCGACTATTTCAAAAACAACCGCGGAAGCCTGTCTGATTTTCAGAAGATTGTAGAACTTGTAAATCTAAAGCCTTTTTACTTTGTAGTTGTCACGCATGAATCAGGGCAATTGTTCACCTCAGCCGATACAACCTGGGCAAAAGTACGAGACCGTTTTGTTCATGTTCAGATCTCACTACCTGATAACATTGCGTTTGAGTTAATTGGACAAGCCATCGACGTGAAAACGGCAGCAAAAGATGCCTGGAGCGAATTGGCTGATGATCTTAATAATCGCGTCAATTCTTCACGAGTTGCCGTCATGAAAACCGCTAACATCACCGATCCTAAGATAATGAAAGACATTATGCCAATCCATCCAATGGCAGCGCTCTTACTTAAGAATATTGCTTCTGCATTTAAGTCCAATCAACGAAGCATGTTTGACTTCATAAAGTTGCCTAATACTGAAGAAATAAAGGCGTTCCAATGGTTCATCGAAAATACTGGACCACTAGACGATTATCCACTCCTAACAGTGGATATGCTGTGGAACTTCTTCTATGAGAAAGGAAGGGATAACCTCAATCCTGATACTCGGCTCATTTTAGACACGTTCCTTCAACATCAGAATCTAAGAGAAGACGAGAAAAAAGTTTTCAAAGCCATTCTGATAATGCAGGCAATCGACCAGCGCTTGGGTGGTACGATTGATCTGTTCAAGGCAACAGAACAAAATCTAAGTTATATGTTTGAGGGAATCCCGAATCTGGAAGGAACAGCGTGTATTAATCTTGCGAAGCAGCTTGTTCAAAAGGGAGTTTTGGTTTCAAACCCGATAAGAGATGGAAAGTGCGCTTTTACTGCTGCTGTACTTGCGGGGGACCAAACAAAAATCGACGGCTATAAAAAAACTATCCGCCAAAACAGCACAACAGCGAAACTCGTTATTGAGGGAGGTCTTTCAAACGTACTCTCTCTACCTCCTGCGCTACGTTTGCGTTTCGAATCTGAACCAAATACAGGTAAAATAACGCCTGTGACTACTGCGGATTTCACCCGTACAATAAATAATCTGCGTGAAAAACCAACTGGGTGGAGATTTAGCGCTGTTATTGCGTTTGCCAATGATGAAATCGAGGCTGCAAGTTTTCGCAAGACTATCAGAGCGGCTGTTGCAGATAAACAATACGAGAACATTGTATTTATCGATGCGCTTTCCACCCCACTTGGCAGTGAAGATTTCGAACAGTACGTCAATTATTCAGCAATGACTATGTACTATCAAGGAAACAACAATTCGGCATCACGCGAAAATGCAGCCAAGGCAAAACATATTTTGGATCAAGATTGGAAGAACCGCATTTACAGCGGTCCGTTTTTCGTATACACCTATGAAAACCAAGAGGGCAAAAAATATGGTAATGCGCTAGGCGTGGCGAGTTTCCTGCAAACCGTAGTAAAAAAACGCTTCCCGGAAGTCTTCGATTTTTTCCAAGGACTCACCGAAAACCAATTTAAACTTACTAATGGAAAAGCAAGTGCAAAAAGCGGTATCCTGCAAAATACAAGCGGTGTTGTGGTTAACATAGAAAAGCACGTTTTGCCTACTGTTTGGAAAACAGATGAGTATTGGAAAAACCCATCGACTGCAATGTTGGCGATTTCGAAGATTAAAATCGAGGTAGACAAACTCATCGAAGAGGCATTTAACATTGAGGGTCAGATTTCAATCGACAAAGTCTATAACTTCCTTGAGGAGAAATATGGTTTTGCACCCTGTAATCTCTCGGCGTTCCTCGCAGGGTTTCTGCTAAAGGAATACGGCGGAGAGCCATTCCATTACAGTGATTCATCTAGCGGCCACGAACCCATGACACCAGATAAACTCGCGGAAATGTTAGGCAATTATATCGGAAAGACACCAAAACAGACTTTCATTGTAAAAATGACCGCTGAGGAAATGGCTTTCTATGAGCTAACAGAAAGAGCATGGGCTATTCCGTCGAATTCTTGTTCATCTGCTGGAAAAGCAGCTATTGCCGTGAACGGAAAAATGCGTGGACTTGGGTTGCCTGTGTGGTGCCTTGACGAGGTTGATGAAAATGGTGTTTACGATGTCGTTCAGAAGTATATCGAACTCGTCCAGAAAGAAGGTAACGAAGCACACAGAAAAGCCGTTGAAATAGGCAAAATCGCTATGGCTAAGAAAACACTTCCAGAGAACTTAGCGAATCTTCTTACAATTGAAAATTGCCAGCAGGGAATGCGAAAGTTCCTAAAATCATTTGAGGGTGGCAGAATCCCTTCACTTGCTACTGAAATAGGGGCAAGCGACACTGTAATCGCAGATATTCGTAGGTTGTTTGAGGTTAAGCATTCCTGCCTTTGGGATAGGAGGACAGGCGAGGATGAAATCCGCAAGCTTCTTACGGATTACGGCTTTGTCAGAGAAACCAACAGTCTTCTGAATGTAACTGCCCATTCGCGATCTGAAGCATTCAGGGAGTGGCGCGAACGGTTGAAGTTCGTGAATATTTCTTGCGAAGCGCTAAGGGCAAAGTTTCCTCCGCTCACAAAAGTCCTAGATACACTTCTGAAAATATACCAGCAATCGGATGTGTTACCGGACCAACTAAATATGTTCCTTTCGGAGTTGGCGGCGCATCACATCGAAATCCGCGACCTGCTTGATAACGAAAAGCGGTTTTTCGCTGAGATGTACTCTCCCTATCTCGAAGGTTTAAGTGATACTGAGATTAGCGAGATAAAGAGTAAACTACCGACGGGGATGTTTGAACTCTCGAAGACGGACTGCAACACCAGAGTAAAGGCTGCAGGTGAGGAATTCCGCAGGAACCAGCTTAAGACACAACTGTTCAATCTCTGGAAAGAAAAGACTGGGACGAAAAACCCTCGTGAATGGTCAAGCCGTTATAGAACTCCTATACTTTCCTGTGTATCGGAAAGAGAATATGCAGCAGCGAAATCAGCTTTTGATACACTGAACAGACCCTTGGCCACTGATAAAGAAATAACAACGGCACTTGAGTTCCTAGAAAAAACTAGTTTATTTGAAGTTCTAGCGGACGAGAAAAAACGTAATGCCTCATTTGAGCGTGATATTCTCAGTGAATATAGTTCCTTGCTACCTGATCTGGAAATGGTTAGGGACAAGCTTCAAAGTTTGTTCGTCGACGTCTACGAATGGCGCGATAACCCAAGTGTCAGAAGCAAAATAAAACATCTTGCTGAAGCTGAATACAACGCTGGCGGTAGTGACAAGGCTCTAAAGAAAATCGACGAAATGGACGATGCTCAGCTAAAGCAATACCTTAAGCGTCTTGTGAGGGAAAATATGACCGTTGGCATCGAGATAATCACAAGCGGAGGCGACTAAGCAGATGTCGATTCAAGCGGTAAACAAATACCTGTCCTCCAACGTTACAGCACCTTTCTTTCTTGTCGTTGGTGATAGACAGTATATGGATTTCAAGAACAAGCTATTGGAATTAGGGCTTTCTTTCGTTAGGATAAGCGACTATTGTGGTGATGATGACAAATTGCCTAATATTGACAGCTTGATTGGGCATCTGAAAGCTATTCATAAGAATGAGGACGATAAAAGAGTAGTCGTCATCGGACTTGGTGAGTATCTAGCTCTTCGCGGAAACAGTGAAGCTGTGAGCACTTTTTCACGACTGAAAGATCTGAACATTGGTAAAGCGAAAGTTATTGTACTTTTGCGCGGATCTGTTGCACATATAAATGATTTTCGCGCAGATCCGCGCTTTGATAATCGACGTTTCTGCATAATTGATAAAGTAGAATGTGACTTATCAATTACATTAGCTCTTCCGTCTGTAGGACTGTCGGCTTTCTCCGGCATTAAGAGTCTTCTCAGGGCTCTCGAAGATGGCGAGCATGGAGATATTTTAGTCAACACAAGTGTCAATCTCGATAATTCTCTGTTTACGGTTCGCAGAATAACCAACGCCTTTGAGGGTATAAAACATTCCTTTCCGGACTTTGGGTTACCCCGCTCCTGCGGTAGTGACGATTGTTGGGCTAAGTTGTTGTTTGAATTGACACAGTGTGGTAGCTCGCTGGACTCAGTGTTTGCGAAACATGGTCTTGATAGATCTCTCGAATCAGATCTTTGTGATCGTGTTGGGAAAGGCAATTATGAGAGTTGGCTCCACTTCATCGCCTTGAAGAGCAAATTGGACACACTTTCGAATAGCTATTTACGCTTTGTACTGGATAGAACTGACCGGTTCGAAGAGTTTAAGACTAACGTGCTTAACGCGATAATCGAAGTACAGCATACCGATACTCGGTTTGCACTATATTACAAAGAAAGAAAAAAGCTTGTTAAAGAATTCCCGGAGTCTGACATCGCCGATTTCGTCGTCAGAAACCGTAAGACCACCGCTGAAAGTATTTATAAGCTTACTGACAATACAAAAACCGAGCGTGAAGAGATTATTGCCTGGGTTTCCAAATATGGTACTGTAGCGGAGATTGCCGACATATATCCCGGTTTGGCAGATTATTTGAAAGTGTATGTCTTTAATTGTGGCGAACTATCGGATTTGCTTACGGATTATTTTGATGCATATAAACATCAGAAAGTCTCCAATACTCTTGAAGCAGATTTCGTGGAAAAAGTAGAGAAACTTGCTAGAAGCCGCGAGTATAACAGATTGCCCACACGCAATGAAATAATCGATGTATTCAGCACGCATGATACTTATCTTTATTGGCTAGACGCACTTGGCGTTGAGTATCTGGCATTCATATCGGAGTTGGCTCGCAAGCGCGGGTTATCTATCTCAATATACATCGCCCGTGCGAACTTGCCAACCATAACTTCGGTTAACCGAGATTTTTTCGAATCATGGCATGGCAAGAAAGAAAAGGACAAAGAACTAGACGATACGAAGCACAATGATGAAGGCGGGTACAATTTTGTGAACAATGAATTGCCAATTCATCTTGCTAAAGAGTTGGACACCATCACAAAAGTGTTTGATAAGGCAGCTACAGAGCTTAATAAGCGTTACTTCAAGCGTTTTCTAATAGCAAGTGATCATGGTGCCTCCCGACTCGCAGTATTGCAACGCAAGGAGGAAAAGTATGAAGCCGACGCCAAAGGTGAGTATTCCGGGCGTTGTTGCGAATCTTTTGGATCGTATAACCTGCCGTTTGCTACCAAAGAGAATGGATACCTTGTGCTTGCGGATTATGGACGTTTCAAAGGAAGCCGAGCGGCCTGTGTTGAGGTTCATGGTGGAGCTTCTCTTGAGGAGGTCGTCGTTCCAATAATCGAACTAACACTGAAAGACAGTAACATAACTGTCGAACTGGTAGAAGAATTCACAACCGTTGACTTACGGGCTGGAACGGAGATAGAGTTGTTCTCTAACTCACCGTTGAAAGATCTGTCAGTTGTGTTGAATCACAAACGTTATCACGCTTCTCCAATTGATAGTCATCACTACAAGGTAGTTCTTTCCGATATAAAGCGAGCTGGTAATTATCTCGCCGACGTTTATTCGGGAGACGATCTGATCGGGCAGATTTCCGTTAAAGCACAGGGGAAGAGTGGCAAAGTCAACGAAGAATTCGATGATTTGTTCTGATGGAGGCTTCAAATGATTGAGAAACTGAGAAATTGCTTCGACGAGATGGTAGTGTATAAAGACCTTAAGAAAAGTAACTTCTTTTCTGCCCTAAGTCTTCCTTCATTCATGCGTGATTGGCTCCTGAAGAGATTTGCCGATGAGGGAGGAAATTTTGATTCAGACGAGTTAGCTCGATTCGTGCGGAAGTATCTGCCTCGCAAGGACGATTGGACAGCAATCAAGAATAAGGTGATCGTTGAAGGAGAACGCGTGAAATTTCTTGCCAAAGTTTCTGTCGATATAGATATTAAAACTGGAGAGGTTTCTTTTTCGCTTCCGGACTTTGGTCTTGCAAGCAAAGATACAATCATTGAGGATGTTGTCTGGGAGAGTTGTAAGGATGATTTGGTTCGTGGGCGAGAAACCTGGGGTATGGTTGAAATAGGCTATAGATCCTCCGATGACTACGACTTCGGATCTTCACAAAACAAAAACAAAGGAGCTAATAGAGGCAAAATCAAGCTGACTTCCTTCAAGAGTTTCTGCCCTTATACAATTGACATTGATCACTACAAAGATGCCCGCAATGAATTCACTACTTCAGAATGGCTTGACGTGGTTTTAGGAGCCGTTGACTACAATGCGAAAGGCTATCATGGTGATGAGGAAAAGAAGCTCACAATGCTAACCCGCCTGCTTCCCTTCGTAGAAAAACGATTGAACCTAATTGAGCTCGCACCAAAAAGCACGGGAAAATCATATCTATTCGGACGTGTCAGCCGTTTTGGTTGGCTATCGAGCGGTGGTGTTATGAGTCGAGCAAAAATGTTCTACGATCAAAGCAAGCGTAAAGAAGGTCTGGTCTCTGGAAATGATTTTATTACACTTGATGAGGTACAAACCATATCATTCACCGATATTGATGAGATGAGAGCCGCTCTAAAGGGTTATCTTGAATCAGGTGTTTTCACTGTCGGTAATTACGAGGGAACTGCTAATGCAGGCGTTATTCTCTGCGGTAACATAAAGATGGAAACAATGGATGCAGACGGCTATAGTAATATGTTTGAAGAGCTGCCCGCTGTATTTCACGAATCTGCCTTGATTGAGCGTTTTCACGGTTTTATAAAAGGATGGAATATTCCAAGAATGAACGATGACTTGAAGGTTTCTGGGTGGGCACTCAATTCAGAGTATTTCTGTTCAATTCTGCATGAGTTGCGGAATGATTTGAGTTATCGTGCCATTGTGGATGAACTTATTATTGTTCCAGAAGCAGCCGATACGCGCGATACAGAAGCGGTCAAGCGCATAGCGACTGCATACTTGAAACTGCTATTCCCAAATGTTCGCAGACCTAGTGATATAACCGCTCGTGAGTTCAAGCGCTATTGCCTTGACAGAGCTCGTAAAATGAGGGATACCATAAAGTACCAACTCGGTATCCTTGATGAGGAATACAAGGGCAAAGACTTGCCTTTGTTCAAAGTTAGGGAATATCAATCATTACAGGAGGATTAGGTTTGTGGAAAGCAAAGTCTGTTATGTCTGCGGAAAAGAAAACCTCACTAAGAACGAAATTGGTTTGACGAAAAAGTTACTTAGTAAAGGTACTAAGCGCCTTTACTGTCTTGATTGCCTTGCAGAGTATCTGGAAGTTGATGTAGAGTTTCTGCTTGAAAAAATCGAAGAGTTTAAGACACAAGGCTGTACTCTTTTTTAGGTGGAGATGCTTTGATATACGCTGATAACGCTGCTACAACAAAAATATCGGATCATGCCTTTGAAAAAATGCTTCCGTTTTTACAGGAGCAATATGGCAATGCCTCTAGTCTTTATTCCCTCGGTATGAAATCCAGACAGGTTATTGAAGAAGCTCGAAGTAAAATTGCATCCGCCATCTGGGCCTCACCCAATGAAATAATTTTTACGTCGGGAGGCTCTGAAGGCAACAGTTGTGTTCTCTCTTCCATCACGGATGGACATGTTATAACATCATCAATTGAGCACCCTTCCATACTTAATACATGCCGTGCACTTGAACGAAAAGGAATTGATATTACATATCTTTCAGTTGATAATAAAGGACTTGTTTCACTTGATGATATAGAAGATGCCATACGCCCCGATACAAGGCTTGTCTCAATCATGCTAGCCAATAATGAAATCGGTACAATAGAACCGATTCAAGAAATAGGAAAATATATGCGCCAACAAGGTATCTTGTTCCATACCGATGCCGTTCAGGCAGTCGGTCATATTCCTGTAAATGTCAGAGAATTGTGCGTGGATTATCTGACTGCTTCTGCTCACAAGTTTAATGGTGCCAAAGGTGTTGGTTTTATATACAAACGAGAGGGAGTTCCATTGAAGTCTACCATTTTTGGTGGAGAGCAAGAAATGGGATTTCGTGCTGGAACAGAAAACGTCGCGGGAATTGCGTCAATGGGATATGCACTCGAAGAAAACATCGCCAAAATGACCAAAATAGCAGATTCTCTGGTGAAGTTTGTTCAAGCAACAATTGATGGGATTCGAGCCAAAGTATCCGACATACTTGTTAACGGTGATCCGAATAATAGCTTGCCGGGAATCATCAACATTGTCTTTAATGGTGTATCTGGCGAGTCTCTGATGCATCTATTAGATTTGAAAGGAATCTGCGTATCTACCGGTTCAAGTTGTTCTTCGAGAAATGAAACTTCCTCTCATGTACTGATGGCTTTGGGATTGTCTGAAAAGCAAGCAAAATCTGCGATACGCATTTCTTATGGACGATACAATACAATGCAGGAAGTGGACACTATTGTATCGACTGTTTGCGATGCCTACAAGAAAATCACTGGAGCGGATTTGTGAATTGTGTACTAAGGACTCAATTTCTATTGTCCTTCAAAAGATGTGTGGATCGCATTTTTAGATTTGAAAATTGTAGAAGACCCTAGTTGACCTATTAAGAAAGACAGTTATTGAAATAGACAATCCTCGAATAAGGTGAAAAGAAATACCCGAGAAAAAACCAACAGACTCCTTTTTTCCATACTCACAACCTTTGATAAAACAAAGCCGTGATACAGACAGAAGGCAATGAGCAATGCGACTGTGCTGTCTGTAAATAAGGCATGATAACTCGCGAGAGAGAACAGGCAGAACAGGATCGCATACTCTGTATGGCACAGCAGGGTTTGATTTAACGAGTCTTTATGGTAAGCAAGCCTCTTTGGCGTACTGTCCATAGATCTTTTCAATCGCGAGGTCGGTCATGAAAGGATTCGTCGTCAGGGGAAAGACCATCTTGAATACGTCATACTCCATGAACA
>Ga0116182_1004042_pt1 | contig 13249 bp, 18 predicted proteins | sample AD_UKC077_MetaG_FD_89805 | JGI IMG/M metagenome (GOLD analysis project Ga0116182, IMG submission 89805) | Active sludge microbial communities of municipal wastewater-treating anaerobic digesters from USA - AD_UKC077_MetaG | ecosystem: Engineered > Bioreactor > Anaerobic > Digestate | place: USA...
ACCCCGCCGGGGGCCGGCTTATCTTACGTCAATCTTAATCTATCAATAAAAAATTATTGACACCAAAAAACCTCCAACCTATACTTTGAGTATATTGATGTTTCGGGATCGACCGGATAGTCAGTAGTAGTTCATGTGAATAACTTCCTGTGCACTTGCCGGGATCCGGAGTGAATCATGTCAATTTTCAAGCGGTATCTGGCCCTGTTTGTTCCTGTAACCGTAATTTCAGTCAGTCTTCTCCGTTGGTATGCCATGGAGTTTCTGTATCGAACCCCCGAGAAGTACTGGCCCGGCATGCCGACGACGCTCGGGGCCGCGGTTTTTCTCATGATCATCGTGGTGATAATCCTGTTTATCATGACCAGGCCGTTCAACGTGATCATCCGAAAGGCTTCACGTGGCGAACTTGTAACCGAGGAAGAAACCCGTTTCGCGTTAGGAATATATGAAAAGATCAACATCATTACCATCAGCGCTAACATTCTCGGGTTTTTTATCGGGCAGATCGGGGTAATTGCCCTTGAAGTGAGTCAGGGGGTAATTGAATATCATCTGGGACGCATAATTTTTACCGTGATCCAGGCAACCTTGATCGGCGCGCTTTCGGCGTCCTACACGGTGTTCATTCTGAACGAGTTGTTTGCGCCGTTCCGGAAAGTGCTCAAGATTCATTCGGCGGATATGTTTGCAAAAAAGCAGATCATGCCGCTCAATACAACTCTGCTGATCATTTCCGCGGTCGCACTGGCATACATGTGTTGCAATACGCTGTCGGTGTCTTTCGAGATTATCAATCGTCAGACCGTGAATCCGGTTCAGGACGCAATGGGCGAGTACATCAGGGGCGGTATCGTCGTATTCGTCGTGTCTTTCATACCGGCATTCGGCATTCTGTGGTTCATTCTGCGGAATCTGAAACGGCGTATCAGCGAGACCTCGAATATGCTTCATGACATGGGAAATAACGGTAATCTTACCGACCGGCTTGATATCACCATCATGGATGACTTTGGTATTCTTACCAGTTCAATCAACACGTTCATGGCAAAACTCGGTGCAATTATTACGAACCTCCGGGAAGAGGCGGCAATTGTGGCCGAGTCAGCCGGGAAACTGACGGCGGAAATAGAGTCCGCGACTGCGGCGTTAACGCAGATGTCGTCGTCATACACCAGCATAGAAGCGCAGAGTGAAATCCAGAACAAGCTGGTGGTGAGCGTGCACAACGATATCACCGGGATGGCGGAGTCGGCGGAATCGGTCGACAAGGAAGTCAGCGAGCAGAGCTCTGCCGTTCAGCAAAGTTCCGCGTCAATCTCGGAAATGGTGGCGAATATCAATTCTGTAGCCGAAGTTTCAAAGAAGGCGGGAGCTATATCCACAGTTCTGTCGAAGACAAGCAAGGAAGGAAATCAGGCCATCGAAGACGCCGTACAAGCGATTGAGGAAATTCAGGCGGCATCAACCGAGGTGCAGAATATCGTGAAGGTTATCCAGAACATCGCCTCGCAAACAAATCTTCTTTCGATGAACGCGGCGATCGAAGCCGCTCACGCGGGAAGCGCCGGACAAGGTTTCGCGGTGGTCGCGAACGAGGTGCGGTCTCTTGCCGAATCGTCCGCGAAAAGCACCAAGGAGATCGGTACGCATATCAAGAACATGGTCAACAAGATTTCCGCCGGAGTCGGTGCAATTCAGACCGCCGGTAACGCGTTCCGGGAAATTAACGAGAACGTTGACCATACGTCCGAACTGGTACAGACCATCGCGAACGCGATGGAAGAACAGCGTATCGGCGCGAAGGAAACCATGCAGGCTACCGCGTACTTTGTGGAATCCGTCAACAAGATTAAAACCCTTTCGGAAAAACAAACTGAGTACTCGCGGAGCGTTGACGGCGCCATGAGTGATGTCGTCTCGTCTTCCCGGGAGATTTCCGATGTTATCCGTGAAGCGACCATTTCCTGCGACAAGCTCGTTGCAATGGTGCAGAAAGTTGCCGACGCGGTGCAGAGCAATGACCAGGCGGTCGCTAAAATGAACGGCGCCATGGAGATATTCAAAGTCTAACGAGCCGCACCCCGCCAGGGCGTCCAGCACCCCGCCGGGGTGACCAGCTCCCCGCGACAGTGCATAAAAAAAGCCGGGCACGAATGCCCGGCTCGGGGGAAAACGCGAGTCATCGCGTTTTTTTTGTATCTACGCCTTGACCGTAAACGGTACCACCGCTTCGGGGGCGATTACGCGGAAGGTAAACGATTCGGTGATAAAAAGGTCGACTTTTTGGGAGTCGTGGCCTTCGTATCCAATGGCAAAGTCCTGTCCAATGGACAGTTCCAGATCGCCCTGGCGGTCCGCGACGAGGAGGGCGCCGTTAACCGCTTCCGAATAGATAATCTTTCCGCCAATTTGTTTTCGTACTATCGAGGCGAGGCTGCCGCCGGGAACCACATGCGCGAGGAATTTCCAGAGCACGGGATTCACCACGAGATTGGCGCCGCTGCCGATTCCTTCCTTCCGCAGACGGAGAAGGCCTTCACTGATGCCGTCTACCAGCGTGTCTCGGTCAAGGGTAAGCGTGACGGGCTTTTCCGCTTTCACGGCGTCGTTTAATCCCACGATGCCTGCGGGCTTGAAACTGTTGAATACGGCGCCGTCTTCAAAGGCTGCAATCTTTTGTGCTGCTTCAACGACCGAGTCAAGATCCGCGTCTTTCGCGCCGCGGTCAATATTGTCGAGTTCCCAGATGTTCACCGAAAAACTTACCCGGCTTTCCACAAGCGGGAGAACCCGGTGTACGCCAAAACGTACTTCGTCCTTTTTCTGGTTTGCCGGAACCTCGATGCGTCCTTCAGGAACCGCGGCGAAGTTGATGCCATGGGGGCCGGAAACATCGCAAAACTTGCGTGCCGCGAGATTCGCGGTAAGGGTCTCGGTAACCAGTGCGTTTATTTCTCCCCACGCCGCCGGACTGATCGGCGCAAATCCTGTTCTGAGCATATTCATGGATTGTTACTCTCCTTTGTCGCGAAGACTGCCGATGCCGAGATCGCCGGAACCGGTTGATTCACCGCCTCCGCCGCCTGAAAGGAATTCTTCCTCGACTTCCTGCGCACCTTCGTCATAGAATTTCTGTTCGTTGGGGTCAAGCTCATGAAGGAGGCGGAGAAACTCGCCGGCATGTACTTTTTCCTCGTCGGCTATGTCGATAAGCACTTTTTGTGCGAGGACATTGTCGGTGGATTCCGCGATCTCCTGATAGAGCTGGACCGCTTCATATTCAGCGGCAATCATCATGCGGATGGAGCGTACAAGCTCGTTATGGGTGAGCTTGCGATCGCTCTTCTTGACGCTGAATGGATTTCCGAATTCGGGCATATTGTTTACTCCTTGCAATGGTATTTGTAATCAAACTTCCATGAATACACGCTTTCGTTAAGCGGCTGAAAAGTTCTTTCATTAAACGTAATGCGGAATGGCGGAATTGTCAAAAAATCAGGGAAGTGCAGGTGTTTGGCAGCGTGCGTGCTGTTCGTTCGGCCCCGTTACTCTTCGCTATCCGTCAGTTTCTTGATTTTCCCTTCAAGTTGCCGGTTGAGTGTGCTGTAGGTGTGGAAGAGAACGGCGGTGGTGCCGAGCCCGAGAATTTCGGAGACGAGTATGACGGGGATTCCGGGGAGCGGGAAGGGGAGTCCCCAGAAGAGACAAAAGCCGAGTGTTCCCGCCGCGATGATAAGGGCTACGGTAACAAACGCGATAACCGGGGACCGTCTGAGGGGAAGGTAGACAAGCATGAAGCCGACACGGCTCACGAACCCGATGATGAGCCCGGCGAGCATGCCATCAGGAAAATCAGGGGTAACAACGGCCGTCACTACGCCGTTCTCCGCGTTTCGAATCCCGCTGACGGAGACTGGGACCTGTCCCTCACGACGACAATGAATCTGCAGGATTTTGGATTCGTCATGCTGCCCGAACTCGCGTATTCGGGATGGCACAATCTCATCATGACGCTGCGGTTCATCCGGAGCTTCGGACCGCGGTGGTCTGAATATGTATTGTACGGTCACGTGTGGAGCTGTGAACTCTCGACAGAGTTGTGGTTCTGAGAAAAAAGGTATACAAGGAGAAGCTATGAAAAAGAAACTGGTACTGTGCACCCTTGCGGTGGTTATTCTGGGAGGCTCCCTATTCGCGACGGATCTCGAAGAATGTTTTTATCTTAACGCATACTTTAACCGGACGCCGGTTGAAACGCACGCCAAGATCGCCGAGTACGAACGCCGTCTCGAGTCGGACACGAATGATTACCACTCGTATCTGGCGCTCGCTGTGCTTTACAGTGCGTTATCCTCTCCCATGGAGAATCCCGAAAAGGGCGCCTCTGAGAAAGTGGTGGAGTATAGTGAAGCCTTTGTGAGCCGGGATTCCCGGAATCCGTTTACCCAGCTCAAGATGGTCAAGAAAGCAATCAAACTGTTCGACGAGGCCATTGCCCTGTCCGCGTGACAAAGCCGTCACTGTTTTGTGCGGTACATGCGTGGGAACTTCTATAAAATCTTCCCGCCTCCTTCAAGAAGCGCGGGGAAGCTGAAGCGGATTTCTTCTATATAAGAGATTACTATTCGGACCATGCTGACATTGAAGGTTACATGTGCAACGCGTACTACTATCTGGGCGAGATTGAAAAAAACGCGCGGAAATCCTGACGCCGCGGTTGGTTGCTGGAAAAACTCGGTCGCCATAAACGAGCGTCTCAAACTGAACTCGCGCGAAGCCGACCAGGCCGCCGAACGGTTGAAAATATTCGCGGACTGACGAGGTTTAGAGTTTGACAAATAGTATTGAGAGTTGTACAATTGTACTATGGAAGTTGTAGTTGATGCTTCTGTAGTGCTCGCGGTACTCCTCAATGAACCGGAGCGGGAAATGGTTATTTCCCGGACCGCAGGTTGTTCTTTGCTTGCGCCAGGTTGTTTGGAATACGAGATCGGAAACGCACTTTCTGCGTTGTACAAACGCAAGCTTCTGGGCATTTCCGAGGGGATTCTGGTTTGGCACTCGTTTTGTAAAATCCCGGTTCGTCACATTGAACCCGATTTCCCGTCAGCACTTACAATCGCCGGAACGGAATCCCTCTATGCCTACGACGCGTACTATCTTTTTTGTGCCGAGAAAATGCGTTGTGAATTACTAACCCTTGACGCCGGAATGAAGGCGGCTGCCCTCAGGCGCGGCATTCGCTGTATGGAGCTGTAATATGTTGGTGACTACGTATTCTGAAGCGAGAAAAACATTCTCCTATGTACTCGACCGGGCGAAAAGTGACGGAGCGGTTCTTATAAGGCGTGCTGACGGTTCGGTTTTCCGGTTGACGCCGGAAGACGGTGAATCGTCACCGTTCGAAGGAGTCTCCACACCGATCCGTCTACCGGAGGGGACGCTCTCCGGCATCCTGTCCGATCTGAAAGACGCCAACGCGGCCCGGCTTGTCCCGGAAAAATAATGCTTGCCATCTACCCCATACCGGCAAACTGGCATGGGGCAGAATCGTGCACTATACTGTAAACATGAAACGATTATTGATATTTGCATTCATAGTGATTCTTCCCGCGCTTGTGTTTTGCCGGGACACGGGGTTTACCACCATACCGCCCGCCGAAGCACATGCCATGATAGAGGAGGGTACCCCGATCCTCCTTGATGTGCGCACCCGGGGAGAGTACGCGGACCGGCATGTCCCCGGATCCGTGCTCATTCCGCTCAACGAACTTTCCAGCCGCCTCGGCGAACTTTCCGACGACAAAACACGTGATATCCTCGTCATCTGCCGCTCGGGAAGCCGAAGCCGCGCCGCCTCACAAATCCTGGTAGAAGCCGGCTTTACCTCCGTCCACAACATCGATCGCGGCATCATCGGCTGGGAACGTGACGGATTTCCGCTGGAAGAAGGAGACTGAGGCAGCAGGCGCAACGGGGGGCGTGCGCAACCTGCGGTTGCGCCGTCCTCGCGCGGAGCCCCCGCGTATGAACGTCCTTGCCGGGGCGAAAGCGAAGTGTCGCAGCGGCTAGCCTGAAGAAGCGATTACCGCTAATCGGTCCCGGGTAACGGTGATGAAGAACCCGGCGGACCAAAGATCGACCGCGCGCGAGTCGCGCACAAAGGGAAGGGCATCTTCTTGGGCAAGCGCGAAGTTAACCGTGGAAAAGCGCTTCTCAAGCATTTTCCGGAGGTTCGATTCCCGTAACGGCATAGCTCCCCAGTGTCCAGACTGGCGCATGCGCGCTTCAAGGTGGGCCAGGTTCAGGGGAATGTTGTTGGACAAGTACCACAGGTAATCGAAGAAGTCCCGGCCTTTTACCCGTTCTTTCCATTTTCGACAGAGAAGGGCGTGCACTTTTCCCGCGAACAGGGACGGGGTATCGTAGAGCCGCACGGCAAACGGAATGGGACTCAGTCGGTATTTTGTCTCGAATACGGCGCCTCCCGGCGGATCGGTATCAATTTCCAGTTTTACGCGCAAGAGACTGTTCGGGGGAATGCCGGAAACCGGCGGCTCAAGAGAGGCGATCTTTACCAGATGTACCAGTGTCCCGCCCTTAATAAAGGCTGACTGAATCGCCCTGTCGTTTGCCTTTTTCTTTTGCTCTACCGTCATGTCGAATCCCCAGGAAGCGAGTTCATCCCGAACCGCCGGCAAGTAGTCATTCAGACTGAAGGATGCGTCGGGTTTTTCAAGACTGAAATCGAGATCTTCCGAGTACCGCTCAAGTCCGTGAAAGATCCGGAGCGCCGTTCCCCCGTAAAAGGCCGCGTGTGAGAAAAAGTCTGTCCGCGACAAGCCAACGAGCGTCAGTTCCTGTACGATTTCACGAAGTGCGGCGCTTCGCTGTTCATTGGTCCGGCACTTGTACTCATCGAGCATTTTTTTGACGGGGGAAATATCTGTCATGGGTTTACTTCCTTTTCAAGCCAGAGCGCAAACAGGGAAAGGGTTTTTCTTCTATATAACGGGGCAAGGAACTGGACGAGATCCTTGTCCAGGGACCGGATATCTTCTATTCCGATCCTCCAGTTTTCTGTGAGGAGATCTTCGATATCTTCCTCTCGGTGAAGTACACCTGCTTTGTATAGGGCGTCGCACAAGGCTTTTTCCCGCGACGCAATGAGAAAGCGGTATCCATCCGCTTCTTCAAGACGGAGACCATGGGGATAGGCAGCGACGGGCAGATAGCGGTATCGATACTCGCCGAGCGGAGTCCGGAATCGTTTGTCGCGGTTTTTCCCATAGCTTGCCGAGTCGACAACTTCTACGCGTTCCGGTGTGAGTCCATGCCAGGCAAGAGCGGTATGAAATGATATATACGAGGGACCGTAGATGACGGGTGCAAGGGCCATGCGCGGGATTGCCGGATCATCTATGTACAATCCTCGTCGTATCCGGATCATCTCCCCGTTTGAAACCATGCGGGTCAACTTCGCCTTGGGCGAGCCGTATGTGGTGAGTTTGTCCATGATCATCTGGTGACTGTGCAGCATTTTACCTCCAGCAAGTATCATTATACTGTACTTTCTGGTGGTAAACAAGCGCAATGTACGGTAATCGGGGAGCGCAACTGTCGCGGGGGACTGATCACCCCGCCGGGGTGTTGCGCTCTCGCGGGGAGTTAAGCACCCCGCCGGGGTGTTGCGCTCTCGCGGGGAGTTAAGCACCCCGCCGGGGTGTTGCGCCGTCGCGGGGAGTTAAACACCCGTCGGGGTGTTGCGCTCCCGCCCTTGCCTGTTCATCCGGACCGCCCTATACTTTTACATAACACTTCAGGAGGACAGAAATGAGTTTGAATCCGGTACTTGAAATGCTTGGGCGTCGCCTCAGGATTGGTGTCGTCGGGGGAGCGGCAGGGTCTTTCATCGGGCCGATGCATCGGCTTGCCGCACGCTTCGACGATCGGTACGAGATCGTCACCGGCGTTATGTCCTCGTCTCCCGAAAAGGCCGCGAAGGCCGGACGGGAAATGGGGTTCCCGGACGACCGGATCTATACGAGTGTCTCTGCGATGATCGCGGGAGAGAAATCACGCGCCGACGGGATCGATGTTGTCGCGATCATGACGCCGAATGATACGCACTTTGAATACGCTATGGCCGCGCTCGACGCGGGGTTTGACGTTATCTGCGACAAGCCGATGACCAACACGCTCGAAGAGGCCGAAGCGCTCTACAAAAAAGTCAAAGAATCCGGTCTGGTGTTCTGCCTGACCCACAACTACACGGGATATCCCATGGTGCGCCAGGCGCGGGCCATGGTCGAAGCGGGCGAGATCGGGGAGATCAGACTGGTTCAGGTTGAATACGTGCAGGGCGGCCGCGCCGTCGACGTGCCCGTCACCGCGAATACCTCCCGCGCTTGGGTCTACGATCCGGCGAAGGGCGGCCCCTCGCTCGTTATGGGCGACATCGGCACGCATGCCCACAATCTGCTTCGCTTCGTTACCGGCCTCGAGGTTGCCGAAGTTGCCGCCGAGATCGGTAACATCGTCCCGGGTCGCCAGGTGGACGACTATGCCGGCGCCCTCCTCAGAATGTCCAACGGTGCCCGGGGCTGCTTCTGGGTTACCCAGGCGGCCGCCGGCGTAGAGAACAGCCTCAAGTTCAGGATATCCGGCTCAAAAGGCTCGCTTGAATGGTTCCAGGAAATTCCGCAGCGGCTCGAATTCAAACCACACGGGGAGCCTGCTCAAACCCGCACACCGAACGGCCCGGGAACCCTCCCGCTCGCGAAGCGTTCCTCCCGGATCGTCGCGGGCCATCCCGAAGGATTCCCAGCCGGCTTCGCGAACCTCTACTCCGACGCCGCCGAGGCAATCGCCGCCCGCCGGTCCGGAAAACCCGCCGACCCGCTCGCCCTCAATTTCCCGAACGCCTTCGACGGCCTCAAGGGCATTCAATTCGTGGCGAAGGTCATCGAATCTTCCCGCGCAAACGGCGTCTGGGTTGCCTGCGCGGAGGATCACCAGCGGGCGTGACGGTAATGGTTCCGGATGGTGCGGTCTTTGGAGAGGAGCGGCGCGTCGTGAATACTTGCCTGCGCAACAATCAGGCGGTCAAACGGGTCGCGTGTCCAGGAGGCGTCGAGACTGGCCTCCACCACTGCCGTGAAGGCGGCGTCATCTTCCCTGAGCCGGATTGACCGGCCGAGCCAGGAAAGAATCGTCCTGCTACGCTCGGTCAGGCGTCCAATCTCGTACAGATACTCAAGCTCAAGGGACACCGCGGGTGAAATGCGCAGGTCATCACTTTCCAGCAATTGCAGCGCGAGGTCGGAGAAGCGGTCTTTATCTTTTTGATAGAGCCAGACGACGGCATGGGTGTCAAGGAAAATCACGGTTCGGCTACTCCCGACCAGCTGCCGGACCAGTCCAGGGAAACCAGATCCTCCGGGTCTCCGGTAACGACCCGGTGCTCTTCCAGGCGTTCCCAGATTGACGGGCGTTCTTCGGGCACGATGCGAAGGATACGTCCCTTCCGCTCGATTTCAACGGGTTGGCCGTTCTCGAGAACGCTATCCAGTATGGCATAGAGATTTTGTCTCAGCCGGGTCGCGCTATAGGGCATGGTAACCTCCTGTTTATAGTATACTGCGTACGCATGTAAAAGACAACACGTACGCTAAAACAACAGCTCCAGCTTGAGACCGGGGAAGCGCTGAAAGTCCCGGTCGCCCGTGGCGAGAACGGCATTGTGCTCGAGCGCGAGCGCGGCAAGATGCGCGTCGGTTACAAGGTTGGCACCCGTTCCGAGCATGAGCAGGAGGTGCCGGAGAATTCCGCGATGTGCCGTGCCGGGATCAATCATCCGGACAGACGGTGCGGATTCCAGCGACTCAAGCCAATCGCTTGCCGTTTCGACCGTCAGGGGCCGACTGAATACCCGCGGGTTTGTGGTAAGGCGGAGAAATCCGAGGTGTACGACCCAGGGGATCCCCACGACATCAATTCCGGCATTGACGGTTTTCTCCAGCCAGGCAGCAGCCTCCCCATGGCGGGGCGATGATGAATCAATGGCATACAGGAGAACGTTCAGATCGGGTATGATCATTTCCGCGCGTCCATTTTTTCGGCCACCGCGGACGCTTCAAGCTCGTTGACCCGCTCCCATGCCTTCGTATAGTCAAATCCGCCGCCCATATCGAAACTCCCGCAAGTCCAGGGTTCCAATTTTTCCGTTGTCTGTCCCAGTCCCCGGTTCAGCGTTTCAGACACGACCTCCGTGAGCGTTCGCGATTGCCGCGCCGCCAGTTCCTTGAGCGTGATCATCGTCTTGTCGTCCAGAATCAGGGTTGTTCTCATATATACATATTACTACGCCATAGAGGATATGTCAAAACATATATATATTGAGGCAGAAAGCGACACGGGGGGCGAACTACTTTCCGCGGAGCCCCCGCGAAGGGAGCGTAACGAGGGGCGAACTAGGCCGCGCGGAACCCGGCGTTCTGTTTTCTTCGAGTATGAACGAAGAAAACGGGCAAAAAACATAAACCTTCGACTATAAACGAAAAAAACGATTATTATAGAAAAGTTTCTTGTATGGACGAAGAAAAAGGCATATACTTGGGGCAGGAGTTACGCATGATACTGGATAGACCCGAGTATATTGATAAAATTATTCCCTTTCTGGATAAACCGGTGATTAAAGTGATTACCGGAATGCGCCGTGTAGGTAAGAGCCGTCTTTTGGAGCTTGTCAGAGATCATCTGGTTGCCCGGGGAGTAGATGAACGTGGAATCTTTTTCCTGAACAAGGAGCTTCTTGAATGGGATTCAGTCCGCACGTACACTGATGCATGGGAAGCAATACAAACCTGGTTTGCCGGCTATTCCGGTCCCCGGTATGTCTGTATCGATGAAGTACAGGAGATATCGGATTGGGAACGTTTGGTCTCTTCAATGCTCGCGGAAGGGTATGCGGATATTCTGGTAACCGGTTCGAACGCGAACGTTCTCTCATCCGAGCTTTCCACACTGATTGCCGGGCGCTATGTGGAAATCAAGGTATACCCCTTGAGTTTCGGCGAGTGGCTCCGGTTCAGACAAGAAACACTGGAGCAATCAGGACCGGATATTTCACAGGAATTTCGTCTGTACCTGCGATACGGCGGCTTGCCCGGTATTCACTCCTTTCCTTTGGCGGATGACACCGTTTTTCCGTATCTCATGGGAATATACAGTACTATCGTGTTGCGGGATGTAATTACCCGCCATTCATTGCGTGACCCGGAACATCTTGAACGGCTTATCAGGTTTTTATTTGATAACTGTGGAAATCTTACCTCGTCAAAACGACTTTCCGACTATTTCAGTTCAAAGGGTTCACCGGTAAGTGTGGACAAGGTAATTTCGTATGTCGGGTTTCTTGAACAGGCCCTGTTGGTCCATCGTGTCCGCAGATTCGATCTTCGCGGTCTCAGACATCTTGAATTTCTCGAAAAGCTTTTCATGTCCGATATCGGTCTCCGTCACGGGTTTATGGGTTACCGTGATCAGGATATCTCCGGCTTGCTGGAGAATGTGGTCTATCTGGACCTGCTTCGTCGCGGGTACCGCGTGTCCATTGGAAAGTGGGACGACTATGAGATTGATTTCGTCGCGGAAAAGGAGTCCGAACGCGTATATGTACAGGTCGCTTACCTTCTTGCAACCGAAGAGACCGTCGAGCGTGAAGTCCGTCCTCTTGCGATGATTCAGGACAATCATCCCAAATACATACTTTCTTTCGACGAATACCGGATCGCCGGAAAAAATGGAATTCGTCATCTCAACGTTCGCGACTTTTTGCTCCGGTGAACATTACCGCACGCGGGGCCGGGGTAGTCCAACGGTTACTAGCGCAAAGACCGGCAGACCCGGAAGCCCAGGTAGTGGTAGTTGCATGACGGATCCACGAAGTCCCGGTAGGACACTACGCAGCTGCACGCATAGTAGCTCCAGGCGCCGCCCCGGGAGACGCGGTTTCGTCCCGATGCGGTACCACCGGGGTCTGTGACTGTTTCATCGGAGGAGATGTCGCCCCATTTGTCCCAGCACCATTCCCACACGTTTCCGGACATATCGTAGAGTCCCAGCGTGTTCGGCAGCTTGAGTCCTGTTTCATGCGTTTTGCGTGTGGTCTTGTCACTGTTGCTGTTGTAGTAGTACCAGCCTGCCAATGCCAGGTTCGTGTCCACCAGGTTCTCGGCATCGTCATGGATTTTTTTGCCGTCAGCGGACGCTTGTCCGGCGAAAGCATTGTTCCACGCCGCGGCTTTCGGGTCTCCGCCGCGTGCGGCGAATTCCCATTCGGCTTCCGTTGGCAGGCGGTACCCTTTCTTTTTCATGTTCATTTTCACATCCGCGCTTGTGATGTGCCTGGTGGCGGGATCACGCACAATGTTTCTGATTGTGTACACACAGTCGGTTTTCGACATGGCGACTTGAGTCAGCGCGTTGCAGAAGTACACCGCGTCGTACCAGGTCACAGTCTCCACCGGCCGCTTTCCCTGGTTTTCCCCGACGGGAGGGTTTTCCGCAAAGGTACTCGGGCGGTTGTTCGACTCCGCGTCGCCTGAAAGCACCGCCGCGTATAGTTCCTGCGTCACTTCATACTGACTCATCACGAACGGGCTGAGTGTTACCGTGCGGCCGTTCAGGAACACCCCCTTGAAGCAATTCCACTTTCCGCTGTAGAAGGTGTTCCAGTGTGTGTCATCAGTCATTGAAACGAGCGCTTGCGTGCCCTGCGGAACTATCACGATTTCTTTTGCATATTCGTTCGCGCCTATTTGTATTGAGCTGTTCACTGAGCCTTGGGGTTGCGGAGGGTTCTTCGCCGGGGTGCATCCGGTCATCATGATTACTACGCACAGGAAGGATGCCATCCCTGCAAGGAGCGCCACCGCCAGCCGCCGTCTTGTTTTGCTTTTCATCCCATACCTCATATTTTTCATGCTTCGCACTATTCAATCAGCACACACAGTATATACGGTTTTCTGATAACGCAATTAGAAAAAATATTTGTAATCTACAAGATGTGGTACTCAGCAACATATACCCAGCGTACTGGCACCGAATTGTGCTTTACTGTCGCTTGCGGGGAGCTGTGCCGCTCGCCGGGGTACCCAGCCCTCCGTCGGGGAATTATACTGCCCGACAGGCTGTGATCCCGTGTTATACTCTTTCCCATGAGCAAGAAAGATGAGCGGATTCC
>Ga0116182_1004049_pt1 | contig 13238 bp, 10 predicted proteins | sample AD_UKC077_MetaG_FD_89805 | JGI IMG/M metagenome (GOLD analysis project Ga0116182, IMG submission 89805) | Active sludge microbial communities of municipal wastewater-treating anaerobic digesters from USA - AD_UKC077_MetaG | ecosystem: Engineered > Bioreactor > Anaerobic > Digestate | place: USA...
AATGTTCCATGTAATGCCTCCTATTATTTGTATGTGGTAACTCCTGTGGATAGTAGTTTCATACTCATCTTACAGGTGAATCCTCGTTTCTACAAATCCAGGGGGTATTACATATTGTCTGATCAAAAGATGAGAGAGGTGGGACGGATGAGCAAAGCCCTGTACTATGAGGACGCGTGGATGCGGGCCTTTGACGCGCGCGTCAGCGACGCCAAACAGGACCAGGACGGCGTCTGGCTGTGCCTGGACCGCACCGCCTTTTACCCTGAGGGCGGCGGCCAGCCCGGAGACAGCGGGCGGCTGCTGTCAGGCGACAGGGAGTGGCTGGTGGCGGACACCCGGCGTGACCCTGAAGGCTGCATCTGGCACCTGCTAAGCGCGCAGGATGGCGCCGCGCCGCCGGATATAGGCACACAGGTCCATGGCGAGGTGGACTGGGCGCGCCGCTTTGACCACATGCAGCAGCATACGGGCGAACACATCATTGCCGCCAGCCTGTTTGAGGTGACCGGCGGCTTTACCCATGGGCTGCACATCGGGCATGAGGTGTCCACCATCGATGTGACGCTGCCAAACGGCGCGACCAAGCTGGACGCGCAGGCGCTGGAGCGCATTGAGGCACTGGCCAACGCGCGCATCGCGGCGGACGGGCCGGTGGTCTGCAGTGTCCCGGACAGCAAGGAGCTGGCGGGGCTGCCGCTTCGAAAGGATCCCACCGTGACCGAGCAGGTGCGCATCTGCGCCATTGGGGATTATGAGATGGTGGCCTGCGCCGGCACCCACCTGAGCCACACCAGCCAGGTGGGTCTGGTCAAGCTGCTCAAGTCCGAGCCTGCCCGGGGCAAAATGCGGCTGTATTTTTTGTGCGGCGAACGAGCCATGAAACATTACGCGCTGGTATACAAGGCCATCACACAGGTGGCTGAGATGCTCAGCGCCCGGGTGGAGGAGGCGCCGCAGCTGCTGCGCGAGCAGCTGGACAAGGCCGTGCAGGCCCGCAGGGAGCTGGCCGCGCTGCGGCGGCAAAACACCCTGCGCAAGGCGCCTGGCCTGCTGGCGGAAGCGCAGGCGCTCAGCGACAACCGGCGGCTGGTCATTGCCGAACTGGAGGAGCATGACCTGCCGGCCATGGAGGCGCTGGCCAACGTGATCACCCAGCAGGAACGCGTCATCGTCCTCCTGTGCGCCCCGAAGGATGGCCGGCGCAACCTGCTGTTCGCGCGCTCGGCGGACCTGGACACGAACATGTCGGACTTCATCAAGTCCACGGGCGCCAAGGGCGGCGGCCGGCCGGATTTTGCCCGGGGCGCCTGCGAGGAGAGCCTGCCCTGGGAAGCGGCCAGGGTGATGGCGCCCCACCTGTAGCGCGCATCGGACGCAGCGCGGCAAATTAATGCTTTACAGACAGCGTGGATTGGTTTAGCATTTATACGAAAAAAATATTGGAGGATGACATGAGCGACAACGTATTCATCTTCGGACATCCGCTGATTCAGCACAAGGTGTCCCTTTTGCGGGACAAGAATACCTCCATGAAGGATTTCAGGGACCTGGTGGATGAGATTTCCATGCTGATGGTCTATGAGATCACCAAGGACTTTGAGCTGGTGGAAACTGAGATCGAAACCCCGATGGCGCGGACCAGGACCAAGGTCCTTTCCGACCGGAAGGTCTCTTTGGTGCCCATCCTGCGCGCGGGCATCGGCATGGTGCATGGCATCCAGCAATTGCTGCCCAATGCCCGGGTCGGCCATCGGGCTGTACCGCGACCATGACACCCATGAACCGGTGGAATACTACTGCAAGCTGCCCCTGGACGTCGCCGACAGCACCGTTATCGTGCTGGATCCGATGTTTGCCACCGGCGGCTCCATTGCCGCGGCGCTAAAAATCCTTTACGCCAAAGGCTGCACGGACCTGCGGCTGGTGTGCATTGTGGCCGCGCGCTACGGGGTGGAGCGCATCGCCAGGGACTTCCCGGAGGTCAAAATCTACTGCGCCGCCTTTGATGAGGAGCTCAACCCCAACGCCTACATCGTTCCCGGTCTGGGGGACGCCGGCGACCGACTGTTCGGCACCAAGTAAACCGCCCTCAAGTGTCCACGGACACTCATTTTTTATGTTTCGCCCGGGCATCCGCTGCTGCCGCGGGCCAGCCGGCAGATGGTATACAAGCACCGCCGTTTTTCGTGTATAATACAGTGAAAGAAGACATCTCCCAGTCCTGTCCGTGAAAGGAGCCTGACATGAAAAAAACAGCTTCGATTCTCATGACCCTGGCGCTGCTATGCTGTCTGCTGCCGGGCGCAGCCGCGGGCCTGCCGTTTGAGGATGATTATGCAGCCATCAACAGCGCCGCGGGCAGCGTGCTGATGCTGCTGGTGTATGACAATTCCCAAAGCGACTATATCGCCTCCGGCAGCGGCTTTGTCGCCTTTGACAGCAACACGCTGATCACCAACTATCATGTGGTGGAGGGCGGTGACCTTGTGCTGGCCGAGAGCGACGCCGGCGAGGGCTATTTCCTGGATAGGGTGATCGCCGCGGACAAAGACCTGGACTTGGCCATTCTGCGCTTCAAGGCGCCCAGCGGTCTTTCGCCCCTGTCCCTGAACGGGGAGGGCGACTGGCTGCGCGGACAGCCCGTGGTCGCCATCGGCAGCCCCAAGGGCCTGCGCAACACAGTCTCCAAGGGCGATATCAGCTCGCTGTTCGTGGAAGACAACCTGCGCTATATCCAGTTCACGGCGCCCATCTCCAGCGGCTCAAGCGGCGGAGCGCTGTTCGACAGCACGGGCAGGGTGATCGGCATCACCACAAGCTCCCTTTCAGAGGACAGCCAAAACCTGAACTTTGCCATCGACATCCGCGAAGCCATCCTGCTGTATGAACAGGCGGACAAGGACGCGCTGACGCCGCTGAGCCAGCTGGGCACGCTGCAGGCGCAGGCCCGCGCCGAACAGGAGGAAATCACCCAGCCCCAGGCTGAGACCACCATCTCAGACTTCACCGCGCGCCAGGAAAGCCCCGACCGCGCCCGGGTCTCCTGGTCGGACAGCGCGCCAAAGGGACAGCAGTATTTTGTCGGCTACGAGGTAGAGGGCAACTCCTATTTTACTTACCAGAGCACCCGGGAAACCTCCATGGTGATTGAGGACTTGATCCCGGGGCAAACCTATCGCTTTTTTATCGCGAACAGCCTGGAAGAGCTGCGCAGCCCGCTGCTGTCCACCAGCCTGAGCCTGGCCCAGCCCCTGCCCTACACTGAGCGCGGCGCCCGGCTGATCACCCTGGAGCTGTATGACCTGGTCAGGGACCGGCGGCCCCAGTCACCCCTTTTGCCCGGCCTGGTCACGATCCCGCAGGACCGCTTGCGCGCCGCGATGACCGACAGGCAATTGTGCTTTGTGTACCGTATTGCGCTGGAGCAGGCGGAGCAGGCCAGCACCGGCAACTGCCTGTATGTGTTTAGAACGCCGGACGGTTTCCTGTATACCGGGGAATTCATCTATACATATGACAAAAGCCAGGACGCCTACGCCCGCCACGCCGACATGCGGGGCCTGCTGGCTGATGTGATCGAATATGAGGGCACGATCCCGACAGGCACCTGGCAAGCCTTTGTCTATCATGACGGCGCGCTGCTGGGGAAGACCGCCTTCCGGGTCACCCCGTCAGCCTCACAGGACGGTGAGCAGGCCGGCCCCGCCCCTCATCAGGGTTCCGCACTGCTGGCCTTCGCACGGGAGGGAGAGGCCAAGCTGTTCTGGCCGCCGGTGGAAGGCGCCTCGCATTACATGGTCTACCGCGCAAACGCCCTGGACAGCCACTATTTTTACCTGGACCAGACCACTTCCACCAGCTTTTCGGATGCCCGGGTCGTCAGCGGACGGCAATACTATTACAAGGTCAGCGCCGTGGTAGATGGCCAGCCCGCTGACATCGCCCCTCCCGCCGCTGTCAGTATGCCACGCGCCGGACAGGAACAGGAGGAGGAAGCCGCAGCTGCGCAGATCCCCCTGGCCATTGGCAGTCAGGCCTACCTGGGCGACCGTGACAAACCCTATATTAACCCCGACATCGTCAACATCAGCGATGAGCAGACCGTCAGCGCCTTCAGCCTGGTCTTTTACTGCGAGGACAAGGATTACCACACCCTGCCCTTTGACAAGGCGGGCCAATTCGTGTCCACTGTGAGTTTTACGCAAACCATCCTGCCGGGGGAGACCGTCAACCCGGGCAAGGTTTCCCTGTCGCGCTACCTTGGAGAGATCAAGCATAGCTATGTCGCCCTCGACAGCGTCACGCTCTCAGACGGCAGTGTGATCAAGATCCCCAGGGACGAAAGGGACTTTGATTCCTGGACGCTTGATTGATCCTGATATAGCGCCTGACCGCTTCCGGGGCGGGCGGATCGGGCCTGTTGTCAGCCAGCCTCAGGGGCTGTCAGGGGCCGCTTTCTCCTCCGGGCTGCCGGGTTTGGGTTTGGGTTTTTTGAAAATGACAAAGCGGCTGGCCAGGTAGTTGTAAATGATGACCAGCGCGTTCATCACCAGCTTGGACCAGCGGTCGGACATGAACAGCAGGAAGATATTAAACAGCAGCAGATCAAACAGCGCATAGCCCAGCACCCGGGCGGATATAAACTGCCAGGCCTCGCGAAAAAACGCCTGCCTGCGGGTGTCGCTTTGAAACACATAGCGCCGGTTGGTAAAATAGGCAAACAGCACGCTCACAAGCCACGACGCAGCCTGGGAAAAATTGGCGATCAGCCGGTAGGCCGCGCTGTCCCGCCCGTGCGCGGACAGGCCCAGCATCCTGGTCAGCACCAGGTAGCAGACCCAGTTGACCAGGGTGGTCAGGACGCCGTACAGCAGGTACAGCGCCATTTGAAACAGACGCGGTTTTTGCGCGCGCAGCTGCCTGAGCTTCTCCCTCATTCTCCTCCCCCCTTCGCGGCCTGTTTTTTTGAGGTATCCCCGTCATCCCCGCGTGCATAGCCGGCTGAGAGCAGCTGTGCCCGAAGGAGCTGCCGGGGCTTTTTTTTGTTGCGCGCGGTGATACACACCACCTTGTCCTCCTCCAGGGCAACCACCGTGACATTGCCGGTCTTGATCTGCCCTTCATCCAGCCAGACAAGCTTGACCGGGCAGTTCCACCTGAGCGAGTAGCGCAAAAATTGTTCGATCATCCTCAGCCCTGCGGCACCTTGAAAATCAGGTAACCGTCCTGTTCATACACCAGCTCAAACAATTCAGCCAATTCCTCCCGCCTGCCGCCCATTTCACGCTCGTAGCCGCCCAGCAGGATGTAATCCGCGCCGTAGCGGGCCGGCACCTGGCGGGCGGCCGCCGGATCCCGGTAGAAGGCAAGCAGGTCATCCTGGCGCTGTGAGGTGTCAAAGCCATGGAAGTACAGCCACAGATCCGGCCCGACCACAATCTCGCGCCCCGCCAGGGAGGAAACGGGGTTCAGATGCTGGGTGCCGGTGATAAAACGCGCGTCCGGCGCGGTTTCTTCCCGGATATAATCCGCCAGGCGCACATCCTCCCGGGAAAACATTTGTAAATCGCTCACGGCCTCCCGGGCCAGGGCCAGGGCGCCGCTCAAAAACATCGCCAGCACCGCCAAGCCCGCCATCAGCGGGCGCGCGCGCAGACCCCTGAGCCTGTCATACAGGACAAAGGCGTAATCGGCCGCGGGCATGGCGCAAAGCGCCCAGGCCACGTAAAACAGCTTGTTGTTGTCATACTCATTGGGCTGGAAGAGGATGAGCTCAGCCACCAGCACGATCATCAGGGCGCCTGAAAACAGCTTGCGGTGCCAGGCGTCTTTCTCCAGCAGCGCGAACAAGGCCAGGAGGAAGGGCAGGCCGATGTTCTTGATATAAAACCACAGGTAGCCATCCAGCAGGCCGCGCCCGTACAGGTTGTTGACCCAGTTAAACTGGAAGCGGATGAAGTTTCCCGACGAGGTCTGCTCAAAGGTGAACAGCAGCAATTGCGGCAGCGCCAGCAGGACTGCCAGGCCGCCGTACAGCAGCCAGGGTTTGACCGGTTGCCTGCGCAGCAGGTCCAGGGCCAGCATCCCGGCGCTGAGCAAGCCCAGGGCCAGGAAGGAATGCGTGTGGATCAGGGGCAGGCCACCGGCCAACAAACCAAGCAGCTGGATTTGCCGGAGGTCCTTCTGCTGCGATTTTTGCAGATCCACCAGCAGGTACAGGCAGGGCAGCAGAATGGTCCAGCCGGCCAGGAAGGTGCGCTGGGGCAGGAGCATGTCGGCGATCAGGTTGCTCCAGCGCAGGTTATATTGCTGGAACTCCGCGTGATTGGCCGGGGTCTGGTACCAGCCCTGCAGGATGTTTTGCAGGCGTTCCAGCCAGACGCCCTGCTGGAGCTGGTTGCTCCCCGGATCGCCCAGGGACGCGCCGGCCAGGTCAAAGGCATACAAAAAACCCAGGCCGCCATTGAGGAACACAAGCAGCGTGGCCAGCGCCGCGGCGCGGCGGCTGCGGCAGGCGCGCTGCGCCAGCAGCGCAAACCCTGAAAACACCAGCCCCATCATCAGGACGCCCGGCACTATCACCGCGGCGCGCAGGGGCAGGCCCAGGACCAGCAGGCTGGCGGACAGCGAATCGCCCAGGAAGGGATAGCCCAGGCGCACGCCCGGCAGGATGCTGTAATCCACCGGCAGCGTCCTGCCCGGCAGCGAGGTGATGATGGCCAGGTGCAGCGGCAGATCGCCATAGGTGGACTGCCCGGTATGCAGCGCGCCGTCCTGCGGGCGCAGGATATGGGTGTGCTGCAAATACAGCCCCAGCAGGGTCAGGGGCAGCGCGACACAGGCCAGCAGCTTGAGCGTCTGCCTGTCCTGTCCGGAAAATCCGGCCGGCCTGTCAGGGCTCCTGAAGCGCCGGGCCAGGGCAGTCAGACCGGCCAGCGCCAGCAGGGACAGGCCCTGCGTCAGCGCGTCAAAAGGCCAGGAAGGCGATCAGCGCCGGCAGCCACATCATTAAAAAGAGCCCCAGGCAGGCGCCCAGCCAGGCGCGTACCGGCAGGGGCTGCCGGGGCAGCAGCCAGGTGATGATCAGAATGCCGGCCGCCAAATAGGCCAGGAGCATCAGCACCGCCATCATGCCCGGTTCTCCCCCGCGCCCGGCCCGGCCATGCGCAGCATTTCCGCCCGCAGGTAGTCGGCGATGCGCTGCTGCTCATCCCCTTCAAAGTCCGGGTCATAGCGCGTAGGCCTGCCGAAGGTGAGCGTGTGCTTTTTCTTGTCGGCATAGATCGGGTAGAACTGCGCGCGCTTGCCGGTGCGCTGGTAGTAGATCTGCGCCGCCATGGCAAAGCCCTTGAAGAACTCGCCCACGCCCTCGCGCAGGTAGCCGGCCTGGGCCTGGCCCGGGTCGTTGGGGTTTTCAGGGAAGATCAGAATGTTGTCGCCGGCCTGCATCGCCTGGGCGGTTTCACGGAAGGTGCCCACAAGGGCGCGCGGGTTATCCCGGTAGACAGGGATGCTGTCCAGGCTGCGCATCACCCACTGCAAAAAAGCGCTGACCAGGTGGGTGAGCTGCCACTTGAGGCGCTCGGGGATCCACTTCTGGCGCTTGATGGTGTTGGTGTATAAATAGGTGGAGGAGGCCTCGGGGACGGCAATCTCATCAATGACCCAGGGCCGGAAGGAAAAGGGAATAAACAGGTTGGTCACAATCGGCCCCCACAGCTCCCCATGGTTGCAGGTAAAGATGGCGCTGGTGTCCGGCTCCAGGCGCACGCTGTCCGCGCCGATCACCTTGCTGTAAAAGAAGGGGCGCAGGATGAAGATGACCAGCTTGATGCCGTAGCGGCGCCGGTGTACCTTGATGACCAGGTTCTCCAGCTGCTTTTGAAGCGGGATGTTGGTTTCCCCGTTTTCCTTCAGCCGCAAAAAGGTACGGGTTTTTTCGACCACGCGCTGATCCAGCGGAAGGCGGAAGGCAGCCGGGATGGCCGCGGCCACCAGCGCCAGCGAGGGCAGCAGCAGCAGCGGCTGGGCGGTCAGGCTCAAGCCGGTCTCCCGCAGGCTGCCGCCGGACATCAGCGTGATCAGCATCAGGCCCATCAGCGCGATCATGCCGCCAATCAGGGCGGCGTACTCCGACAGCGCCTGGTGGGCCCGGGCAAGCGCCGCATCCTGGGACACGCCGGTGACAAAATGCACCACATCGCGCATGTCGCGTTCCAGGGTTTCCAGCGCCCTGCCGGCCATCGTAACGCCGACCGTGCACAGCGCCAGGGCTGCGAAGCTCCATCCCAGCTTGCTGTTCATGGTATGCAGCAAAAAGGCGACCAGGCTGAGCAGCCACAGGGACAGGCCGATCAGCAGGGTGGACGAGGGCGCCAGCTTTTGACGAAACAGGGGGCGCGACAGCAGGATATCGGTCAGGAAGCGCGCAAGCACCAAGCAGACAAAGGCGATGGCCAGGGATGAGAACAGGCTGTCCGCAGTGGTGCCGATGTAGGTGTAAATCAAAATCATGGTGACCTGCAGGGCCGTGATGGTGATCATCATCACGGCGCGGAAAACCCGGTAGGCGTTGACCTGGGCAAGCTGGTGATCCTCCCGCAGCAGCTCCCAGGCCGCTTCCTGCGGCCCCTCCGGCGGCAAGCCCACCTCGTGCAGGCTGATAAAGCGGAAAATGCAGCACAGCGCGTAGCCGCCCAGCAGGTACCAGGCGGTCTGCGCAGTCTGGCTGAAAAACAATATCAGGGCCGCGACGCCGCAGCAGAGCAGCATCATTTCCGCGATGCGCACGCGCCGGCGCACCCAGTTCAAACCCCGGCGCAGGCCGCTGCGCTCAATGCGGGCGGCCAGCTCGCCCATCAGCAGCACCAGGCAGGCCAGGGCGAACACCAGCCACAACAAGGGCAGCTCAACCGCGAAAGGGTATACCAGCAGGATGCCCAGCGCCAGGATGCCGGTCACCAGGCCCAGCACCAGCCCCGCGCGCCGCAGCCCCCTGGGCAGCTGACGGAAATCCCCGGGCAGCACCAGACGTGAAAACAGCACCGTGACCTGGCCGATCATGTACAGCGCGCCGCCCAGCACCGGCCGGGATAAAATGGCGGTGGACGCCAGCATGCAATACAGATAGCCAAACAGCCGGTTAAATGCCGCAAAGCCCGGCAGGCCGCCCCGGCCAGGGCCTGTACGCGCCGCACGCGCGGTGTGTCCCATGAAGTCACCTCCATCCATGTCCCTGTAGTATAGCATGAGCGCGCCTGCTTGGCACAGCACGCAATCAAGCGGGATAATACGAACTTATTTCAAAAGACACGGTCTAATGTTCGGAAAAATGATGACAGGGACGCTGACTTGTGGTAGGATGTCATTGGAACGACCGGGCGCGCCCGGAACAGGAGAGGGACAATGGAAAACTTTTTCAAACTCAAGCAGCACGGCACCAAGGTGTCCACGGAAGTGTTCGCAGGCATCACGACCTTCTTTACCATGGCCTACATCATCGCGGTCAACCCGGGGATCCTCAGCCAGTCCGGCATGCCCTGGGGCGCGGTCTTCCTGGCCACCATCATCTCCTCCATCATCGGCACCCTGGTCATGGGGCTGTTCGCCAACGTGCCCTACGCCCAGGCGCCCGGCATGGGGCTGAATGCCTTTTTCGTCTTCACAGTGTGCAAGGGATTGGGTTTTTCCTGGCAACAGGCGCTCTCCATGGTCTTTCTGTGCGGGCTGTTCAACATCCTGATCACGGTGACCAGGATCCGCAAGCACATCATCCGCGCCATCCCCAAGGGCCTTCAAAACGCCATCTCCGGCGGCATCGGCGTGTTCATCGCCTATATCGGCCTGCTCAACGTGGGCATCATCAGCTTCGGCGCCGGCGTGCCTGCCATCCCGGAACTCAACACCCCGGTATTGTGGGTTTTCCTGATCGGCCTGGTGCTGATCATCGCGCTGAGCATCATGAAGGTCAAGGGCGCCATCCTGATTTCCATCATCGCCACCACCCTGATCGGCATTCCCTTCGGCGTGACCAAGCCGGGCGACAGCATCAGCTTTGCCGAGGCTGCCGGAGAGCTTTCAGTCACCTTCGGAACGATCTTTACCGCGGAAGGCCTGCCCAGCCTGTTCACCAACATGAGCAAGCTGCCCCTGGTGCTGATGACCATCTTCGCTTTTTCGCTGACGGACACCTTTGACACCATCGGCACCTTCATCGGCACCGGACGGCGCAGCGGCATCTTCTCGGAAGAGGATGAAAAGGCCATGGAGGACAGCCGGGGCTTCTCCTCCAGGATGGACAAGGCGCTGTTCGCGGACGCCATCGCCACCTCGGTGGGCGCGGTGGTGGGCACCAGCAACACCACCACCTATGTGGAATCCGCCGCGGGCATCCAGGCAGGCGGCCGCACAGGGCTGACCTCAGTGGTGGTCGCGCTGCTGTTTGCGGCCTCCGCCTTCCTGGCTTCCTTTGTCTCCGCCATCCCCCAGGCCGCCACCGCGCCGGCGCTGGTCATGGTCGGCATCATGATGCTGTCCAGCTTCAGGGAGATCGACTGGACCCATTTGGAGGATGCCGTGCCCGCCTTCTTTGCCGGGGTCTTCATGGCGCTGTGCTACTCGATCTCCTACGGCATTGCCTTTGGCTTTTTCTTCTACTGCATCATCAAGGCAGCAACCGGGAAGGCCAGGGAGGTCCACCCCATTTTGTGGGTCTCCACCGCGCTGTTTATCCTGAACTTCGTTTTGCTGGCGGCGCTGTAAAGAACGATTGCCCATCCCCGTGACATGGCATTTTTAGGCGCTGCCCGCCGCGGCGGCGCCTTTGTGATGCAATACTGATTCAAATCCTGATTACCTCAGACCTGTGATAGTTTCTTGCTTAAGAAAAAGGCTGCCGGTTCTTCCGCGGCCCAAAACAGCCAGGCTGTGCTATAATGAGAAACAAGCATTGTGATCAATTTGATAAGAAGGAGAGAGAGCATGCAACAGACCATCCGTGTGACCGTTTGGAACGAATACCTCCATGAAATCCGCCACGAGTCCATCCGCGCGATCTATCCCGAGGGCATCCATGGCTGCATCGCCGGATTCCTGAACAAGGCCGGCATGAAGGCCGGGACCGCCACCCTCCGTGAGGAGGAGCACGGCCTCAGGCAGGAGGTGCTGGACAATACCGATGTGCTCATCTGGTGGGGGCACATGGCGCACCAAGAGGTTCAGGACGAAATTGTTGAGCGCGTCTATCGCCGGGTCATGCAGGGCATGGGCCTGATCGCGCTGCATTCCGCGCATGCCAGCAAGATTTTCCGCAAGCTGTGCGGCACCGACAGCGACCAGCTGCGCTGGCGCGAAGCCAATGAGAAGGAAATCCTCTGGGTCATGGACCCGGCCCATCCCATCGCTCAGGGGCTGCCGGATCACTTTATTCTGCCGCACGAGGAGATGTACGGGGAAACTTTTGTCATCCCCCGCCCGGATGACCTGGTCTTTGTGAGCTGGTTTGAAGGCGGCGAGGTCTTCCGCTCAGGCGTGACCTACACCCGCGGCCTGGGCAAGGTGTTCTATTTCCGCCCGGGGCATGAGACCTTCCCCACCTTTTACAACCCGCATGTGCAGCAGGTCATCATCAACGCCGTGCGCTGGGCAGCTCCCTATGCCACCATGCCCAAGGTCAGCCTGGGGCACAACCCCGAGCCCATCATGCCCCTGAGCGACCGCAGGCCCAATACCCTGGGGCAGCTGATGGAAGACTACGGCAAATAACAAGCCCTCACAGCCAACCTGAGGCTGGTTCCGTATTGCGACAGCATCAGGAGCAGGAACCCCCGGCCGGGATTATGCGGCACGGGGGTATTTTCATAATAAGAGACCCCGAAAGGTCTCTATCCTGGCGCGCCTTAAGAGATTCGAACTCCTGACCTCTTGATTCGTAGTCAAGCACTCTATCCAGCTGAGCTAAAGGCGCGTGAGCGTCAAAAACTTAGTGTTTTCAACGCTTTGCGAGTATATCACCCGCGGGAGATTTTGTCAAACATTTGTTTTTCAGGGTGATTAGATTTCAGCTGAATTTCAGCTGAGCGGTTGAGTCTCCGGAAAAATTCCGGCTTTTGAGGCTTACATCAATCCCAATCACCTGTGTTTTCATTGTAATGTCTGATATGCCATTTCTGGCCTGTACGGTGGTTCACCAGATAATCTCCTTCTACCGCGAAGGTCGTGTTGCCTTCGGCCACAGTCGTGGTGGGAAGAAAGAGCCTGGCCATGTCTCCACTCAGCCGCAAGGTGGAAGGCAGGTGCAGTTCCAGCGCGGCATAATCCCGCTCCATGCTCATGCCGATGTCAAAAACGCTGTCGCCAATGGCCACGACGCCTTCCGGAATCACAATCCGTTTGAGGGCGGCCGCGTCATAGGCGTATGATGCCACTGCCACCACAGGGAATCCTTCCACCACGCTGGGCAAATCCCCCATGTAAGGGTAGCCGCCGTCAATGCGCACATGATCGCGCCAGATGGTGTACTTCACATGATCCTGGATATATCGGCGAGCTCCCTCAATCCTCCCTGCCTTGGCAAAGCTCAGGATCTCTTCATCGCTCATAGTCACCGCAGGCATGCCAGTGTAGATGAAGTGAACGCCATAGCCGGGGCATATGGCATCCTCTTGGCTCCGGAAGCGGCCAGGTAATGTCAATGTGAAATCATCGCATCCTCGGAAAGCGTTCTCAGCAATATTGATCACCGACTCCGGCAGGAAAACCTCATCCACATAATCCAAGGCAAAAAACGCGTTTTCATCGATGACCAGCAGCCCTGGTTCAAACACGATTTTTGGGGGTGAAAATCTGGAAAAGGCATAGGGCCCAACAAACACCACAGCGCTCGGCACCGCCAAACTCTCCTTGAAATTGCCGCCCAGATAAGAGATGAGAAGTCCCTGCTCCTGATCAATCAACAGGTCGTTTTCAAGCCGCAGGGTGCGATTCCACGGCGAGAGCCTGATGCTGCTTCCGCCAAGAAATTGCCCGGCCGCCGGCGGCATAAGCCGCAGTGAAGAGGGGAGAATCAGCCCTTTTGAAAGGTGGGTGTTGCCACTCTCACGCAGCGCCTCATCTCCAAGCGCCACCACGCCCTCGGGAATTTTGATCCAGTCAAACGCAAGGTAAGAGCTGCTCATGCCACCAAAGGCCTCGCCAATCCAGAACCCCTCCGCCAAGGTCTTCACAGCCACCACAGG
>Ga0116182_1004050_pt1 | contig 13234 bp, 10 predicted proteins | sample AD_UKC077_MetaG_FD_89805 | JGI IMG/M metagenome (GOLD analysis project Ga0116182, IMG submission 89805) | Active sludge microbial communities of municipal wastewater-treating anaerobic digesters from USA - AD_UKC077_MetaG | ecosystem: Engineered > Bioreactor > Anaerobic > Digestate | place: USA...
AGGTCCATGATAACCGCATCAAAGGGATTGCCCGATTCCATGGCTTCACAGTACATCTGGACGGCCTGAGCGCCTTCTGCTGCAACCTGAACCTCATAGCCGAGAAAATCGAGCATGCTGCTCAAAACATCCTGGATGATCTCTTCATCGTCCATGACAAGTATCCTGCCATTGCCCATGGGTGAACTCCTCTCCTTTAAGCCCTTTCCGATACTCTGCATGTACACAAACTATTCACAAACCAGGGGGAAAGATCAAGAGTAATATCATTTATTATCAGACCCTCACGTTTCCGGATGCGCTTCTGGAATCTGTTTTCCGGACATGCGCACGTCCGTCTGCACACAGCGATATGAAGGCGGGTCCATTCATTTTCCTTCTCAAGGAGTGCAGTCCTGTGGTAGAGAGCTGAATGTGACACCCAAGGGTACTCAAGAAATCAGGATCCATATCGCTCACCTGCAGAGGACCTCGCTCATCGACTATCCGGGAGAGATCAGCGCCGTTGTCTTCACCCAGGGGTGCAATTTCCGGTGCCCATACTGCCACAACCCGGAGCTGGTGGACCCCTCACAATTCACGCCTCCGCTCGATCAGGACGAAGTGCTCTCCTTTCTGAGCACGAGGAGGGAAAAGTGCGATGCCGTGGTCATCAGCGGCGGCGAGCCCTGCATCCAGCCGGGCCTGGTTCAGTTCATGAAAAGGCTCAAGGAAATGAAGTACCTGGTGAAGCTCGACACCAATGGATCGTTCCCGGATGTTCTCTCAGAGGTCTTGGAGTCCGATCTTGCCGATTTCATCGCCATGGATGTCAAGGCCCCGATCTCCCGGTATTCCCACGTGACGAGGTGCATATTCGATCCCGGCGCGGTTGCCCGGAGCATCCGAATCATCATGCGTTCGAACCGCGCCTTTGAATTCCGGACAACCCTGGTCAGAGAGCTCCTGAGCCCTGAGGACGTCCTTGAGATCGGCCGTGAGATCGAGGGGGCTCCCTGCTACGTTCTCCAGCGATTCGTCGCATCCAAGCATGTGGACGGGCGTTTTCTCGGGGCCAGCTCCTTTTCCGATGAGGAGATCGCGGATCTCAAGGAATCCCTCCGGGAAATGGTCGGCCGGCTGATCGTCCGCTAGGGCCGCATCTTTTCTCCCGGCCCGCACGGGTTTTTTAAGGTGAGTCCTCTCTTTGCCTGCCCGGACATGGAGACAACCTGTCTCTCACAAGACCCCGGGGCAAAGAGCAATGCCATAACCCCTATGCCGGGTTGCTCAAGACGGTATCCACCTTTTCGATGAGATCATCGGGAAGAAATGGTTTCTGAAGAAAGGCAATGTCTTTGAGATCTTCCTGCCGGATGACGTCCTCGCCGTACCCGGACATGAGCACGACTCTGATATCCGGCAGGATGGTGCGCATCTTCTTTGAGAGCATGATACCGTCGATGCGGCGCATGACCATGTCCGTGATCAGGAGATCGATCGTGCCCTCGTACTGCCGGGCGAGCTGAAGGGCATCGCCGCCGTTGCACGCAGTCAGTACATGGTGGCCGCAGTGCTTGAGTATCTCGTTGACCAGCTCGCGGACCGTGTCGTCGTCCTCGACCACCAGGATGGTCTTGCCCGTGGTTTTCGAACACCGTGCCGGCTCCTGCGGGGCTTCCTCGGCAAGAGGCCGGTCTTCTCCGGAGAAAGGAAGAAGAATCCTGAATGTCGTGCCTTTGCCCTCGGCGCTTTCCACCTGGATCCTTCCCTGGTAGTCCTTTACGATGCTGTTCACGATCCACAGACCCACGCCTTTTCCTGTTTCCCGTGTGGTGAAGAACGGATCGAATACATGCTGTCTCACCTCTTCGCTCATGCCCGAACCCGTGTCGCTCACGCACAGGCACAGATACCGGCCCGGGCGGATGTTATCATACTGCTGCGCAAGGGATTCATCGATGTCCAGGGCCTCGGTGGTGATGGTGATCTCTCCGCCTGACGGCATGGCCTCCTTTGCGTTTATCACCAGGTTCAGCAGCACCTTGGCGAACTGGGTGGGGTCGATCAGAATCTTCTTGACCCCTGCCGACCTCTGGACACTCAGCTTGATATTCTCTTCGATAACATGCCTGAGTATGGCCTCCTGATCGGTCATCTCCTGATCGATGTCGATCTCCTTGGGCTCAGGCCTGTTCTTGGAGCTGAATTCCAGGATCTTCTGGGTCAGCATGGATGCCTGTGTGCCGGCCTGGCAGATCTGGAACATCTTGCCGTAGAACGGATGACTCTTGTCCATGGAGCGGAGCATCATCTCGGAATAGCCATTGATGACCGTGAGGATATTCTTGAAGTCATGGGCAAACCCGCCCGCCATCTGCCCCAGCGTCTCCACGCTCGCTGAGTGGAGGAGATTGCGTTCCTGAATCTTCTGGTCGATCATGTCGAGTGCCTGGTACTGAAACGATATCACCTGGTTGTTCTTTATGATGGGCCTTCCGCTGATGAGCATGTAGAGGACCCTGCCATCGTGTGATATCATGCGGATCTGGTAATTCACTTCCTTCTTCCGCTGAATGCTCTCTTTCCACAGCTTCACCACTTTCTGCTTGTCTTCCTCGTGAATGAATTCGAGGATGTTTCTCCCTTTCACGGGCTGTACCATGCTTGTCTTTCCAAGAAACATTTCCCTGGCCTTTCTGTTGAGCTTGAGGATATCGCCGCGCCTGTCTGTAATAGCGGCCATGGCTGTCGCATTGATGAAGAAATCCTCGAAGAATGTCTCTTGCTCTTGGCATTCATCGGGCATACGGCCCGGAGAGGGGATCTCGGTCAGGATGCCCAGCAGCCCGACCGGAGAGCCATTGACGGAGAGAGGGTCCAGGGTCCTGACAAACGAGCGCGACACCCCGTCCGGACAGGATATGTCCTTGAGCGTCTCCCGGATTGAGGCGCCCTTATCCAGGACCCTGTTCTCCGCTGACGCGAGCTCTCGGGCGGCAGGGGAAGGGAAGAAGTCGCCCTCGGTCTTTCCGACGGCATGTTCCAGTGCGGAAAGCGCGATCATGTCTGCGTACGACCGGTTCAGCCATACATACCGAAGGTCGGCATCCTTGATATATACCGGAGATATCATGCTACCCATGGTTTCCCTGACAGGGGATATGAACCGGTCAAGGACAGTGCTCATGTTGCTTTTTTCCTGCATGGCATGCTCCTTGGTGTTGTTATGTATTCCTGGTGTTGTTTTTTACTCATCTTATCGGCACTGTGCGATCTGAATTAAACCCTCCCATCCTTGGCGTTTCGCAGCCTCGTCAACTGGAGAGGGCTGAGACGAGGGGGGCGTTTCCTTGTTGCTCCGGCAGGGAAGGAGGATTCACCCAGAAGGCGCGTCAGTCGAGGATGTCGCCCAGCACTGTAGACAGTTCGCTTAAGTTGAACGGTTTGTTCAGCTTTGCCACGATAAGGGGGTTGTTGAGCATCTCCTGTCGCTCATGCTCGAAGGAGAACCCCGAGGAGATCACGACCTTGGTCTTGAGGCCGTTGTTGAACATCTCCTGCAGCGTATGATACCCGTCGAGGCCGGGCATGATCATGTCGAGGATGACGAGATCGAAACCCAGACTGTCCGTCTTGAGCTTGTCGAGGCAGCTGTTGCCGTCATGCGCGGTCTCCACCTCGTGACCGAGATGCTCGAGCATTTCCCTGCCGATGTCGCGGAGCATGTCCTCGTCATCTACCAGGAGAATCCGGGCCTTAAGCGAGTTGCGCTCGTTGAAGGGCTTCTCCTCCATCGCAGCCGGCTTCTTCTTGCTCCTTGAGGCGGGCAGCAGTATACTGAACTGCGAGCCTCTTCCCTCCTCGGACTGCACCTGGATGCCTCCGCCAGCGTTCTTGATGATGTTGTAGGTGATGGAGAGCCCCAGTCCGGTTCCCTTGGCAGTCCCTTTCTGCTTGGTGGAAAAGAAGGGTCGAAGATCTTCGGGAGGATCTCCTTGCTCATGCCGCATCCGTTGTCGGCAAGCTCGACCTTCACGTATTTCCCTGTGTCGTTGAGAAGATAATGCCGTTTAAGGTTCTTGTCCACTGACATGACCTGCACATCGATGGAGATCCGTCCTCTCTGCCGATCGCCTATGGCGTCTTTCGCATTCACGACCAGGTTCAGCAGCACCTGGGTGAGCTGCGTGTGATCCATATATACCAGGGTGTTCTTCCCCATGTTTCCGAGGTTGAACCGGATGTTCTTCGGGATCGATTTGGAGGCCATGTCAATGACCTCCTCGATCACCTGGCAGATGGAGATATTCTCCGGCCGTCCCTCGTGTCGTTTTGTAAACACGAGCATCTGCCTGACGAGGTCCCTGGCGCGGTCGCTGATCTTTTCCAGGGTATCGAGGTAGGCGAGCTGCTTGGTCCTCTCGGTGGTATAGCGCAGCATGGCGAGGTTGCCCGATATTCCGGTGAGTATATTGTTGAAGTCGTGGGCCACTCCTCCTGCAAGCTCTCCGATTGTCTCCATCTTCTGGGCATGGATCAGCTGGATCTCCATGTGTTTTTTCTCGGTTATATCCACTGCCGTGAAGACCGCGCCTCCGTGAACCGGATCAATGAGGGGATAGATGCTGATATCGAAAATCTGGTTCGAGGAGCCTGCCAGTGCCCGTTCGTGAAAAAACTGCGGCACGCGGGTTTTCTGCACCTCTCTGATCACGTCCTCGAACTCCTGCATGTCCGAGCTTAAAAACGAGATCCCCTTGCCGATAACAGCCGACGGGGGCTTTCGGAAGATTCTGCTGCTGACCGGGTTGGCCATCTGGATCTTTCCGGCCATGTTCAGGCAGATGAGGATATTGGGGCTCGACTCGATGATGCTGTTAAGGAAGTTCGAGAGGTCGAGGATGGTGTGCTGAGCCTCCTTGAGGTCAGATATCACCTGGGCGTTGTACTGGATCTCGACGATCTTTCCGCCGTTTCTGATCACCGATCCGCTCGCCAGCAGATAGGGGGTCTCGCCGCCTTTGGCCACGGCCCTGAGCTCGAACCGCGGGGTATTGCCCGCCAGAATCTCTTTCCAGAACTCGATGAAGACCTCGCGGTCCCCGGGATGAGCGATCATGAGGATGCTCTTGCCGATCATCTCCTTTCTCGTATACCCGGATACCTCCTCGACCTTCTTGTTCAGGCGCTTGATATAACCGTGGGAGTCCGTGGTGATGATGAGCTCGTTGGCGTTTTCGAAGAGCGCCTCGTAGCGCCTTCGATTTTCTCTCATCTGACTCTCCAGGCGCTTGCGCCTGGTGATATCCGTGATAATGCCGCAGAACCCCACCGGATTGCCGGTCTGGTCCCTGAGCAGGCTTGCGGAGTTGTCGATCATCTTTTTCTTTCCTGATGCAAGAATGACCTCATACTCCATTCTCATGGGTATTCCGCTCAGATAGGTTTCGTGAAATGCCTTGAACACCCGCCTGGCAGTGGCCTTGGAGGTATAACTCCTGAAATTCAGACCGAGGATCTCCTCGCTGCTCCTCTCGATGATCCGGCAGAGGGAGTCGTTGGCATAGGTGAGGGAACCGCTCAGGTCCGTCTCGTAATAACCCTCTTGCATGCCCTGGAGAATTTTATGATATTTCTCGCTCGCCATTGCAAACCTTCGAGAACCCTATCGGGCTCGGGCAAATAAAACTTAATATACCAGAATCTCCTGACCTGTGCTAAGTTTTTCTTGGCCTTTTTTCTTACTGCTGCTGCAGATCTCTTCTCACGGGGTGGCGGGATGGAACATACCAGGGTCCAGGACATGGTCGATCAGATGAACCGGGTGTTTCTCGGGCAGGACGAGGTGGTGAGATCCATTGTGTGCGGCATTCTTGCGGGAGGCCACGTGCTGCTGGAGGGGGTGCCGGGCGTCGGGAAGACGCTGATCGGTCTTGCCGTCTCCCGGCTTCTGGATGTGAGTTTCAAACGTATTCAGTTTACCAATGACCTGCTGCCCTCGGACGTGATTGGTTTTCATGCCGTCAGGAGCGGAGCCGGCGGTTTCGAGCTGGTGAGGGGGCCCATCTTCGCAAGCATCGTTCTGGCAGACGAGATCAACCGGACCTCGCCCAAGACGCAATCCGCGCTCCTGGAGGCAATGGAAGAGCGCCGGGTCACCATGGACGGCGTCACCTACGACCTGCCGGCTCCGTTCATGGTCATCGCGACTCAGAATCCTGTCGAGATAGCCGGAACCTTTCCGCTGCCCGAGAGCCAGCTCGACCGGTTTCTGTTCAAGATACAGGTGGGGTATCCCTCGCTCGAAGAGGAGCAGCAGATTATTGCCCGGGGGATCGACCACACCGAGGCCCTCAGGCTTGAACCCGTCATGACCAGGGATATTCTTTTTTCCATGATCGGGTGCGTTTCCCGGGTCCTCGTGCACAGGGACGTGCTTGAATACATGACCGGTCTCGTCAGGTCGACCCGCTCTCTCCCGGATGTCGAGCTGGGCGTGTCGCCCCGGGGAGGTCTCGCCCTGAAGCGGGCGTCGCAGGCATGGGCCTTCATGCACGGGCGGGATTTCGTCACACCCGGCGATGTCATGACCATGATGCCGCTCGTTCTTCCCCACCGGATCATAACACGAGGAGGCGATCCCTACGATGTCATCCAGGCCCTGGCCCGGGAAGTCCCGGTCCCTCTCTGAGCTGCTCAGGCCTCCGCGGGGTTTTGCGCCCACCAAGCCGGGCAAGGTCTTCTTCTGCTTTCTGGCGGCTGTCATCTTTGTAGCCATGCTCACGGGCAACAATCTCCTCTTTCTCATCATCGCCTTTCTCCTGTCGTTCATGGTCGTCTCCGGCATCGAGTCAGAAATGAACATCCGCCACCTGGATGTGAACAGAACTCCCTCTCCGGAGATCTATACCGGCATGCCCGGAGAGATTTTTTACACCATTCGGAATCCCAGGCAGGATTCAGTCCGGCTCGTGCTCTACGACGAAGGGAGGATAGACATCCCGGCACTCACCCGCGGGGTCAGGGAGATATTCCGGCATGAGAGGACATTTTCACGGCGAGGCAGGCATGTCCTGGGCAATATGACCATCTTCACCACCTATCCCTATGGCCTGTTCAGAAAATCCATCACCTTTCACATGAAAACCCCTGTCATCGTGTTTCCCGCTCCAATCGCCTGTTCGCCCGGTCTCTTCGATGGGGATTCGGGGGAGGGCATGGGCAGCGGCAGCGAGAGCATATCGCACGTGCGGGCCTATGTCCCGGGTGATGCTCTCACCTCTATTGTGTGGAAAAAACAGCACCTGGGGTTTGTGTCCCGGGTCGTCCAGGGCTGCGGAGACTGTGGGTCGGTCCTGGTCCTCCAGCCCGGAGGGGATCTGGAGCGAAAACTCGGGCAGGCCGTGTTTCTCGTGCTTGAATGGTGGAAATCAGGGATGAGCTTCGGGATATCGTTCAACAGCCACTTCAGCGGGCTGGGCGCATCGGTGGCGCACAAGACCGCGATCCTGAGCGCTCTTGCCCTGCTGGATCACCTGGAAGAACCCGAGATCAGAGATTTTCCGAAAGGCTGCCATGTTGTCCATCTCTAGCACTGCACTGCTCACCGTAGGAACCTCTGCCGCCGGCATCCTGTGCCTGAGCCTGTCAGGGCTGCTTCCGTGGACCGTCTCGGCCCTTCTGATGGCCGTTCATGCGCTCGTCCTGATACGTTTTTCCGCGCGGTTGCCTCTCGGCGCTCCTCTGGCCATGATCGCAAGCGTACTCGTCATGTCCTTTGAGGCCTTTCGGATCTTCGAACAGGGAAAAGACGTGATGCTCTTTTCCTTAAGAGACCTGATCGTGTTTTTCGCCATGCTCAGGCTGATCCTGCCGAAAACCTCGCGCGAGCTTTATCAGATCGCAGGGATTGCCATAACCGAGTGCACGCTTGCAACTATTGCCACCGAAAGCCTGCTTTTCCCGGTTGGCCTGCTTCTCATGGCCGCTCTCGTGCCCATGCTGCTCTCCAACCTCGATGAATCAAGGTTTGGAGAAAAGGCAAGACAGCAGGTCGAGCCCATGCACTGGGCAAAGGTCTGGGCCGGGATCGTCGCCATAGCGTGTCTGCTCTTCATTCTCATCCCCAGACCCTGGTCAACTATCCTGAGGCAGGGAATCATATCCCGGCCCCAGACCGGGTTTTCCGAAGAGGTGGACCTGTACCGCACCGAGTCCGTCAGCACCGACCGATCCGTGGTCATACGCATTATATGGGATCAGGGCAAGGCCCCAGGAAGATTCTATCTCTCCGGGGCCCGGCTCGGAAAGCTCAGACAGGACGGTTTCACCACGGAACCGGGGCCCCGGACCGGCCCGTGCACTGTGCAGGAAAGCACTGACAGGCTCACCATCTATCCAACGGGACTCGTTTGCCGAAATGTCCTGTATCCATTCAGGCTTTCCCGCATATCACCCTTGGAATGCAGTGTACAGGGGCCCAACCTGTACTGGGACGGGGAAGCCCCCCCGGTGTACGAGGTATGGGTGCATCGACTCGGCAATGATGACACACCGGGCTCTGCCCAAGTGCCCGATGAGCTTGGAGATGTTGCCGAACTGGGCAGAAGAATAGCAGGCCAGGGAACGGCGCGGCGCAAGGTGCGCAGGCTCACGCAGTACCTGCAGTCGCACTATGCCTATACTCTGGAGGGTCTCGCCATCCCCCGGGAGATTTCACCCATTGCCTGGTTTGTGTTTAGGGGCGGGAAGGGGAACTGCGAACACTTTGCATCTGCGCTTGCGGTCATGATCAGGGGATGCGGCATACCATCGCGTGTGGTCACGGGTTTCCTGGTCAATGAGTTCAATACGAGCGGGGGATACTACGTGGTACGGGCGGAGAACGCCCATGCCTGGGTGGAGTATCTCGATGGGACGTGGAAAACTGTTGAGGCCGTTCCCCAGGGCCGGATACCCGACTTAAGGAGGGCACATCCCTTCGATGCCCTGCGGTTTCAATGGATCAGATGGGTGATACAATACTCCCTCGATGACCAGGTACACCTGGCGGCAGCGATCTTCTCCCCATCGGTCCGGACCGAGGGTCGGGCAAAAACCGTGTTCGCAGGTTTTGCCTGCATTGCCGCACTTGGCACCGTAATGCTGCTGATCTCTCATCTGATGAAAAAAAGGGGGGCTGCCCCCTACCGGAAGGTGCTTGGCGCCATTGCAAAGAAAGGTCTCCGGCTCGACCGGTCAGCCCCGCACGAGGCACATCTTGCGCAGGTCCGCGAGCACTGGCCGTCTCTGGAAGGCGCGTTCAAGGCCTTTCTGGACGATTATCTGGCCGGCAGGTTCGGGGACCGCGACATGGATCTGGCGACGAGAACGAAACGCATGATCAGGACGGTCAGGAGAAGCCACGGGCCTCCGGACCGGCGACCCCGAAAACGCTCCTTTTAAGGGACAATGAGTATCTCCACCCGCCGGTTCATGGCCCTGCCTTCTTGCGAGGTATTGTCCGCGATGGGCTTGGTTTCGCCAAAGGAAACAGCGCAGAGCTTGTCCTTGGGGATGTCGGAGTCGTTGAAGATCAGCAGAACCGACATGGCGCGGGCCTGGGCCAGATGCCAGTTGGTGGGATATGCATTGTTCGAGGCCCCGGCGACGGGTGTGTTGTCTGTATGGCCTGCGATCTCGATGGAAGCCGGGTTGAGCTGTTTGAGCCCCAGCGCGATCTTTCTGATCACGTTCGAACCCCTGGGGGTCAGCCAGGCGCTTGCAGGCGTAGGAAAGAGAGTTCTCTGAGGGATGACGACCTTGATCTTTTCCGGGGTGCGGACAATATACACCTGGTCCCTGATCCGCTCGGTTTCCAGAAATGACAGGATGTATTCGTAGCCTTTGCCCATCCGCCACTGCAGCTCCTTTTTCTCCTGAAGGCTGGTGTTGGACTGGGATATCTGCTTCATAAGCACCTTTTTCTCTTCAAGGCACTGGATGTTCCTGTCCAGAAGATCCTGCTTTTCCGTGATCAGGGAGGACAGGGTCGTACTGGTCCTGTCAAGTTCTTCCAGCGCGTTGCCCAGCCTTTCCGAAAGCTGTACATTGTCTTCCCGGATCATCTTGAGTTCCTGCCGACATGTATCCAGCTGCCCGGAGACGGCCAGATATTCGGCCTCACTGTACTTGTGAGCGCACCCGAACATCAGGAGCAGTGACAGGACCGGGAGGACACGCAGACCATATGCTTTCATGGGAAAAAATATACCCGCTTCGCCAGGCACTGTCAATCCTTTGCGATTCAGGTACTTTCAAAGCTGCGGCCATGCCCCTTAAAAGAGATCTCTTATGGTGTGGACAGGCGAAAATACCGTGCGTATAATCCTGAACACAGTATGATCATCCAGCGATATGTGCTCAGTCATCTCCTGAAGGTCTTTGTGGGGGCCGCTCTGGTCCTGTATAGCGTCATGTTCATTGTCCAGTGGATACGCATCGGGCAGGTCATGTCGCTGGAGGATCTCGACGTTCTGCTCCTGGCCCTGGTGCCGCTGGCCATCTTTGTCCTGCCCATGGCGCTGATCTTCAGCGTCCTCATGGTCCTGGAGAAGTTATCCACCGAATCCGAAATCATCGCCATGCAGGCGTGCGGGATCCGGATGCGCACCGTCCATGCGCCTATCATCGCTGTTTCCCTCGTTTGCATGGTCCTGCACGTGAGCATTGCCATGTATCTGGGCCCCCTCTCCATGCAGAGGATACAGGAGCGCCTTGTCGAGAAGGCGCCGGAAAAGGTATATTCCTTTATCAAGGAGCGGGAGTTCATAGACACCTTTTCCGGTGTGACGCTCTATGTCGAGTCCGTGAACCAGGTGGCCCGCGAACTCCACAACGTGTTCATCGAAACCCAAGGATCGGGCCGCTCCATCATTGCGGCGGAAAAGGGCACCATTGATTTCTCGCCTTCGGGCATTCTCATGAGGTTGTCGGACGGAAGCGTTTTCATGGAGTCGGGCAAGAGCCTGCGGTATATCACCTTTCAGGAATATACCTTCACCCTGGACGCTGACTTTAAGGGCAAGCTCGGGATCAGAGACGCTGATGTGCTGACCCAGTCTCAGCTTGCCGAGCTGATCCAGGAAAACCCCAAGCCCAAGATGATCAAGGAGTACCATAATCGGTATTCCTTTCCCGTGATCAACCTGATCCTGGCCCTGGTCGGCATACAGTTCGGCATCCAGAGGCCGCGTTCGCCCAGGCATTCGGGCATCGTATTCGGACTCGGAACCATCCTGGGCTACTACCTGGTCTTTCTCATGGCCGACCGCCTGGTCAAGGGCGGTGTCCTGAACCCCGTGGCCGGGGCCTGGATCCCCAATGTGATCTTCTGTGTGATCCTCCTGGGGGTGTTCTTCTGGAGGCGCTCGGGCCTGGGCAGGGGAGGCGCGTGATGAACTCCATCATACGCAGGTACATCTTCAGGAAGGCGGGCGCCATGACGCTGGGCGCCCTGACAAGCCTCGTTCTCCTCATGGTGATCTCCGAACTGTTCGGGAAACTCACCACCTTTGCGGAATACGGCACGGGGCTACCTGTGATCCTGCAATATCTTGCATTCTCGGTGCCGCAGATGGTTCACTGGGTCCTTCCCTTTTCGGTCTGTCTGGGCATACTGGCAGCCCAGGCCGCATTCTCGCGGCACAGCGAGATCATCGCCATGCAGTCGTGCTCAGTGTCCCTCAAGCAGATTTATATTCCCTATCTCTTTGTGGGTATCCTTGCGACCATCCTGATGGCCTCCACGAGCTTCTATTTCTATCCCATGGCCCAGAGAAAGGCCGAGAGGATCGAGAACCTGAGCATCAAAAAGACCGAGGTCGCCGGAACCTTCTCGGTGAGCGGGGGGCGCTTCAAGGTGGGACAGGATATCTACAGCGTGGCCAGGCTCGACGTTGCCCGGGGAATCATGGAGGACATTACCTGCTACCGATTCTCCTCAGGCAGGCTCAAACAGGTGATTCGTGCAAAGAGCGCCCGCTGGAGCGGCGGCGTCTGGACCGCACAGGGAATGGAGGTCATCGAACTCGGGAACAGGGGGATATCGGATCCCCGTCCCGCCACGGTTCTTCCTCTCGGGCAGGAGCCCGAGGACCTGGTCATGGCCGAGACGAACTCCGAGCTGCTCCCGATCACCGAACTCCGCACCTACCTTGTGCAGCTCAGGCAAGACGGCATCGCGTCTCCCGCCACTGAAACCCTGTATCACAGCCGGATCAGCTTCGCCCTGGCGCCGTTCATCATCACCATCCTCGTGATTCCGTTCGGGATGCGCTTCCCCAGGGCCGGCGGAATCGCGCGAGGGATCTCCCTGGGACTGGTGCTGGGGCTGTCCTATTGGTTTCTCCACTCGGGGATGACCGGGCTCGGGGCCTCGGGCGTCATCCACCCCCTGGCGGCATCGTGGGGCGCAAATGCCGCGGCCCTGGTTCTGGCCTTTACCATATTGCTGAAAAAAAGGAGGGCTTTGTATGGCTGACGTGGTGATCATCGGCGCAGGACCGGCAGGTATCTTTGCGGCCCAGGAGCTGGCCAAGAGCTCGGACGAGCTCGACATAGTCATCGTGGAGCAGGGCAAGGACATCATTCAGAGGAGCAGGTCGGGCAGGGATATGCTTGTGGGCTGGGGAGGCGCGGGCGCGTACAGCGACGGCAAGCTCACCATCTCGACCGATGTAGGGGGGCAGCTTTCGTCCCTGCTGAACGAAAGCGAGCTCCTGGAGCTTCTCGATGAGGTCGACCGGATCTATACGAGCCACGAGTCGAGCGGGGGCCTCTACGCGGTGGAGCCCGACGACGCTGCCCGGATCTCGGCCCGGGCAAAGCTCGCCGGCCTTATCTACGTCCCCACCAAGGTCCGCCATATCGGTACCGAGAACTGCTACACCATTCTCAAGAACATACGGGAAGAGCTCCGCAGCAAGGTAAAGGTGATCTTCAATACCCGGGCCCGGGATATCCTGAAACAAGGCGGCCAGGTCACGGGCGTGAGCCTGGAAGACGGCACGGTCATCGATGCGCGCGCCGTCATTGCGGCCCCCGGGAGGGTGGGGTCTTCCTGGATGTCGGGGCAGGCAAAGCAGCTCGGCCTGGAAACCCGCCCCAATCCCGTTGATCTTGGCGTGCGGGTCGAACTCCCGGCCGTGGTCATGGAAGATCTGACTGAAAAGGCCTACGAGACCAAGTTTGTCTACTATTCAAAGACCTTCGA